>Ga0315272_10000670_pt1 | contig 17279 bp, 23 predicted proteins | sample C3_middle_MG_FD_203918 | JGI IMG/M metagenome (GOLD analysis project Ga0315272, IMG submission 203918) | Sediment microbial communities from Yellowstone Lake, YNP, Wyoming, USA - C3_middle | ecosystem: Environmental > Aquatic > Freshwater > Lake > Sediment | place: USA: Wyoming | collected...
TTGGAAGATTTCTCGATGTAGTGCACAGTAAGGAAGGCTGAAACGCTCAGGCATTAAGGTCTTATTTGTGACCTCAGTACTTAAGTAACATTTAGCTAAGGCTTCTTTAATCGAGTTATCAAACAAGATAGTCACCAATGCTATGTTAAAAAATTTAACACAGTTGTTAATTGTTAGATAAACTGCCCTACGCCAGCAGGACTTCCCCAAGTATAAGTAAAGGTTGTCGGGACTGCTGGAAACAAGTAAGATTCAAGTGAGTCATAACCATGAATTTGTACCAGTACATGGCCATTAGCACTGGGAAGAGTGTTCTCACCAAGTAGTTCCTCAACCCGTTCAGCAAGTGGATTGCACGGGATAGGGTAGGGAAAAACTTCTGTTCCAGAATAGGCATTGAGGGCCTGCACCTCCTGAGCCACGGCAATGAGGGCGGGAGTCCAGTCAGTTACGTTCCCCTCTGCGTCCAGAGTGGCATTCTGTTTCACCAATTTAATTATCATCTCAACCATTATTGGCTCCTACAGGTTAAATGCTTTGAGTGTTTTGATCTGCCCGAACATCCGGTTCGCAGTGCCAAGACCGCCCACTTCGCATGTTGATCCTAGGACAGGGGCGAGGGTGGTGCTGGTATTCGTCCCCGCTGCCGTTCCGTTTACCATGAGTTGCAGGGTGTTATCTGCGTTGATAATTGCATCAATGAGGTAATCTGACCCGACAACAGGTGTTATTGTGAGGGTTGCTTTTTCACTTGCCCCCGCAACCATTTTCTCTAGATAAACGCTTGAATTGCCAGAGGCGAACACCCCAACATAGTTGCTTGCGTCCTGCTTGCTCGACCATAGACACTGTGTTGAGCCAGTTGCCAAGCCCCACGGCCTCCATGACAACTGCACATGACGTGTGCCTGTGATGGGGAGGTTTCCGCTACGTGGGTATGTAAACGAAGGGACTGCCCGTGTTGCTGTGGCTCCGAGAGTGGGCATGATGCTGGTGGCGAAGGGAAGTTCTTCTACACATGGGATAGCGAAAATGATATGCGAAGATGCCGACGCCGTAATTCGCAGTGTTCTTGCTGCTGTAGCGGTGAAATTCTCTTTTTTGTACAGGACATACGCAGAGCCGGAAGGGGTTACTGTGTTGGCCCCCGCACTGTCACCAATTACGCATGATCCAGAAATCACCCTTGCGTAACAACTCATTGAGGTGATTACTGCCGCCATTGCTCCGGTAATGTCCACGTTTCCGGCCCCGCCAGCTCCGGTAATCAGGTCATATAGTTTATATCCATTCGTGATCCCTGCCAGCTTCGCAGCATCAATTGCGGTCTGGTCTGTGACGATTGATAGGACAGCGGGATAGCTGATGGTCTTGAAACTGGCTGTGTCGAACAGCATGGTGCCAAGGGTTGCTGTGTCTTTCCACAAATAAAATCGTGTTGTTGTCTCGGTGGCGTTAAATTCTACAGTAAGTGCTTGCCACGTTGCCGATGTTACAACCCCGGACTGTGCAATAACGGAATAGGCTACATTTAGGGCTTTTAGATAAGCCTGTTCGTTTCCAGAAGTACCGGACTTCACATAACAGGTCATCCTATACCGAGTGCCAACCACTGTTGTGTGTGACACCGTAGCAGCCTGGGCACTGGTGGAAGTGGCCGTTAACTCTAAGCAGTTTCCTGATTGCCCCCCAGAAACGGAAGCAAGGGTACATGCGGCAGCAGTCCACCCAACAGTGTTACTATCAAAGTTGGGGTTCGTCAGTATCTCAGTGCCAAGCGTGTCCGAACCGGAAAGCGTCATGCCAGTTATGGGGTTCTGAAATACCGTCCCGTCGTGGTAGGCCTTGGTCCCAACATAGTCTATGGCTTCTTTGCCGGTATCGCTTGCAGTAAAAGTCAACGTACCAGTGATAATATATATTGATCCAACAGTATTGGCAGAGCCAGAAAGCAGAGTCCCAACTGTGTTCCAATCGATGCTTGTGCGGGTAACAATTTCGTAGACTTTCCCCTTAGTGGCTGCCCCGCTACTCAGGGTAGAGCCGTAAGCATTAGCCCTTGGCACCCCGTAGCATGTGCATTTGTTCGTGCTGCCTGGTTCGAGGAGAATGCCAGCGCCTGCGGGTGTGATCAGAGTTCTTACACCTGAGTCAGTTACAACTCCGTTTGCATCTACAGTGTAGGGGTTGAGATACGAGAACCATGAGGCTGCTGTAGATGCTCCGGTAGAGATGTATTCAGATGGGTTAGTGTTAGTCTGATTTGTGACGTTCTTAATCTGCGGATTCCTGGCTAGAACTGAAGTAAGTCCCCCTGCTAACAGAGAAATCCATATCCTGATGTTTAAAGGGCCATTAGTTATGTTGCCATTGTAAGGAATGGCGAATCTTTGCCAGGCAGTAGAGACAGTCACTATTTTGGTTTTTGCAGGCATAGAACCTGATGCATCCAGGATTTTGACAGTTCCAGATATACTCTCCGACCGCAACTCAATTGAAAGAAGAGGTGCTTGCCCTGTATTAAAAACCACTCCGTTGGGGACATTTGTATAAATTCCCTGATCTACGGTCCCGCCGAGATTAAAACGGAATGACCCATCTCCAATAGTATCAATCGTTGCTGTGTTTTGTTTTGTCCAGCCTGAAAGATCAGTGCTGTTTAAAAGCAGGTTCTCAGCTCTTCTCATCCCAGGAAACGTCGCACCGTTGTCCAACGCTTTAACCAACCGATTTTCAAAGTCGGCAATGTACTGCCCCGATGCACGAGTGTGCGCAGGCTGACCCACACCCTTTTGCATAAGAATATCAGTAGCCAAGGGGATGATGCTCATACTCCCGTCAGCCCGCCCTATGGTTGCGTTCTGTGCTTTAGAAAACATTAGCTTGCCACCCATGAACCGTTACACACTGTTGCGTCCCAATCCCAAATTCCAGTAGCCGTTTTGAAACTTACTACCGCTAATTTTGCAGCCACTGTGGGTGTTGAAATTCCAACATAACCATTATCAGCTCCAGCAACTCCGTTCAAATAGAACTTATCCGTGGCAGCAGCTCGAGCTCTCCAGGCAAAATTGGTAGCTGCCCCAACCATCATGATGAAATTCATACCTGGACCGGCAACTGGAAGCTGAAGATCAACTGCCGCAGTCTGTCCAATGTTATCTAAGATGGTTCCAGTTACTTGAGCCGCTGTAAGTGTCGCTGATACTGCAGCATTAACTCCAGAAAGATCAACTGCAATCGCAACAGCAACATCCTTAGCCGCAACAGCAAGATTCTTTGCTTCAACAGAAGTATCCTTAGCAGAAATGGCAGTATCCTTTGCAGAAATAGTTGTTCCTTTATCTGCAGCAACAGTAACTACATCAGCCGCCGTCTGTACTCGATCAGCTGCGGTTGCAATAGCTGAATTAGCAGCATCAGTTGCTTTACTTGAGGCTAAGTCTGCTTTGTCAAAAGCTGTTTGAGCACTAGCACTTGCCTCACTAGCTTTCGCCTCTGCAATAGCAGTTTGACTATTAACTGTGATAGTATTCCCAGCAACCTCAGCACGATCAAGTTCTACTTCTGCAGCTTTTTCAGTAGCTATAACTGCTTGAGCTGAAGATATTACTTTTGAAGCCTCACTTGCTTGAGCAGAAACATCAGCTGCGCTAGCGGAAGAACTTGCATCAATCGCCTTATTAGCACTAATAACAGCCTGCGCCGTAGCAACTCCAGCGGCAGATTCAGCCAAGACTTTATCTGCTCCAACTTGATCACGAATATCTTCAATTTGAGCAATGTCAAGCAGTTCTACTATTTTACCAGAAGCTAAGTCAGCTTCAACAGTACTTGAAGTATGACTAATAAGCGTATGATAAAGTTTATTAGTCACAGAATCATAGAAAAAATCCATGAACGAATAAACAGTCGCAGTAACCCACTGGCCTCGATTTACAAATGAGCGACCTCTCGGGCCAATAGGAGCCAGAGTAACTATTATTTGATTATTAGGCCCTATTTGGACTGTCATACGAGCACCGTCGGTTGATCTTTGAAGGTTATCTTTCCAATCAAGTAAGCTGAATCAATCCCAGAAGCTGTTACAACCAAAGAATAATAACCAAGGTACTTAGGCAAATTAATAGTTACCGACCTATCAAGGAATAAATCAACTATTCCATTAACAGGTTCTGAAATAGTAACTTCAACCGTAGCCAGTAAGTTACTCCCTGATGATTGCTTAGCCCTAATCTGGCAACTAGCTACGCAGTCAGTTAAATCAACAGGCAACTTAACTTGCTGATCAAAGTCAAGCCCTTTGTAAATAACTAGATCATCATAAATATCAGGAATAATCACAGTAATACCTCAATGATATGTTAAATTTTTTAACACAGGTTGCTTAGTTTACTTTCTGTTTGTTAGTTGAATAACCATAAAGTGCCATCATTCCAGCCATAGCAAGCTTCATCCAATCACCAGAATGAAGAACACCAGTACTAACTCCAGCCATGACCGGATCAGTAGCAGTGATAACTGCACCAATCGCACCTAGAACAGTCGTTACTTTATCGTGATTTACATTAATGTTGAGTTTCATCTTACTACCTCCAAATGTTATTTTTGTTTTACTTCATAATGAGGAACATCATCAAAGGACTGGTCACGGAAATCAAAGTCACCATCCCAGTCACCGCCCCAACGAATTTCAGTACCTTGAGCAAGGCCAACTCCTTTAACCATTCCAGCAAAGTGATAGAGGACAAGGATATCGTTAAGCAACTCAAGAACCTCAGGACTTTGACTCTTAAGTTGTTTAAGCAAATCAGCCTTGTTCCGCCACTTGATAGGAAAGGGCATGGCATCAACAGCAAGCGAGGGTTTCTGATTGTGCTTCGAGTTAGGCCAAGGTGTTTTACTTGCTCCTTGGGCAATGGCCTTATCCTGGGCTTCCTTACCTCTGTGGCCTATAATGATGGAGTGATCAAAGGTTGTGATCAGCAGGTTGAAGAGGTTCTGCAACTTAGGATCACATGAGGCAAGTTGATTTTTGCTGGAGGTACCATAACTTGGCATAGTTAGTATTCCCTCAACCTAAGTGCCTGCTGTTTACATTGCACTATGGCCGCGTTAATTTTAATAGAATTTTTAATGACGTTGGGCTCGCTAATGAAAAGTGATCCATTAAGGAGAATCTTATTAAGCCCTTCCAGGGGCTCTTCACAATCAAGGCACTGATTGCACTTAGTGTTATCCCGATCTAGAATGAACATAATTAGTCACCATTCCGTCTGTGATGTTGAGCAGCACAAGTCCCTTCTATGGTACTCACTCGTCCATACAGTCCAGTATGCTTAGCTTCAAGATCATCAAGACGTTTGAACAATCTATCAAACATTCTTGAAAAGAAAAAGCCTACCATAGCTATCAGTAGGGCTACTCCTCCTTGAAGAATAGTATTAACTGAAAGTTGAAAAGCAATACTTGTAGCCTCAGTAGCAATGACGGGATCAATCATCAAGGTTTTCCTTAATTATGGAGTCATTAGGTTTAACTTCTGGCTCAAGTACTTGATATTCAGCTTCTGTGATTAACCCTGCTTCTTTGCTAGCTTGAAGAGCCCGTTCCTTAATTCCACTAATATCTTCACCAGTCAGGTGAAGATTAGTAGAGTTAATATTAACCGACTTAACTGCTGCATGACCTCCACGATCAAGCAAGTCCTTAGCAATGCCAGCACGGACTTGATCAGAGGTTGAGTTATCCATCAGTTCGCTAAGTGTTCTTAGCGCATCAAGTTGCTTATCAGCGATTTGCTGATGAACATTGACTACGCCAGCGTTAGCTGCTTTTTGCATCTCAAGCAACTCAGCTTTGACTACATCAGAGTTACGAACGAGGCTGACCGTTTGCTTATCACAACCAAGGGACTGCGCAATGACGGTATTCTTCTGCCCCATGAAGATGCGACGTTTGATCTCATGATGAAGTTCCCAACACTCAGTTACTTGCCAGGACTTCTTGTTCTCACTTGTGGGAGCAAACCGCTTGTCAGTAGCTCCACGCACCGTAAGCGGCATTAAGTGATTAGCTAACTGACTAATGGGTTGAGCTTGTTCCATGATCTTACCTATATCAACTATGGGCGGGTTATTTGGCATAAAGTTTTCCTACCTTTAATATCATAATAGCCTAGTTCCCGGCGAATGTCAAGTCAGAATGTGGTGGAATTAAGTGTTCTGCTTCATGGGCGGCCTACGAGGAGTGCTAGCGACCACCGAAGCGTTACTTTTAGTTACCTTTAGTTACTTTAGAATTACTACTAACGGACTACTGGTGTCGTTGTTCACCTGACGGTTCATAGAAGTTTAACTCCACTATGTTCCGCCCGCTGTGTTAATTTTTTTAACATAGTTTTCACTTTGATTACTCAGGTTAATGGTGACATATGGTGACATTTAATGAAGTTATTCGCAGTAGGTTGGTGACACACACGCCCATATTACACTGCGTACCCCCCATCGTGTTTAATCCTCCTTTGCGCGATAATATGGGATCAATTGCACGAAATGGTACATATGGTATGATGTTCGTGAATCAAACATCATGTTTGGTTTGTTCATGTGTTATAACATGATCCCGCTCCCTAATTTTTCGGTTGTATGTTTCGCCATGCAATCGCTTGTTCTTTGACAATTTAATAGGATTGTAAATGGTCAAAATTTATGGGTCTAATAATTGGGGGCCTATATGAGAATAAAAAAATCAATACATTCAAAGCATGTTCAGGAAAGAACATTAAAGGTATTGTCAATTATTTTTGATGGTGATATGATTGAAACGCTGTCAGCCTTTGGTGCCATATATCCTAATTTGTGGAAACAATGTTTAAATGATCTTGAATTAGCGCTTTATGAGGAGGAGATCAAAAAAGGAATTAAAAAATACTAATAATTATATTAGACCCATAAATTTTGACCATTTACTCCTAACCCCTGTTCATGTGGTGGAACATGGTAGGCTAACCTAACTTAATAAGGAGCCATACCATGAACCAGACCGACAAGATCACCATTGAATTGAAAGCCACTACCACACACGGAATCACCTTCAAGAGCGACAAGGAAAGTGAGGAAAGAAAGATCAAGGTAACACTTGACTGGAGTAACGTGACCGCCGAAGATGTACAAGAATGGGCAATGAGCAATAGGATCATTGCACTTCAGCGACAACTGCGCTTGTTGAGCGAAGAATCCTTGACCGAACTTAACGGCCAAGTAACGGTTCACGTTAATAACGCCGGGAAGAAGGTCACGACGGCCGCTGAAACGTTGGAAGCAGCGAAGAAGATGCTTGCCGCACTGCCCCCTGAAGTTCGGGCCGCCATGATTGCTAGCCTTGAGAAGTAATTAGTAATCCGCTATTTGATTATTCCGCTTACCATGTTTCACCACATGATCAGGACGCAAATTGACCAAGCAACTATCTGGCAATCTTGCCATTTCATCACCATCACCGGAGGACTCCCACCATGACACGCGCACGATTAGTAGTAGTAAAAGAACTAATGTCAGCCTTTATGGAATCACCGTTCTACTTTCGAATGAGCTTGCGTGACCGGCTACATTATGTGAAGTACATGGCCGCCATCATGACCATTAACATCCCGCATTAATAGTAAACCTGACCAACTAACTACTGGTTGCTGTGTTAATTTTTTTAACATAGCAACCAGCGTTAAACTAACCAGAATTACTATCTTTCGGGCGGTTCACGGCTTCAAATATCACAAATACACGGCTACAACGAACACCATGAATCAACACCACATAACCCGCCGTTATCATTACAAAAAATTCGATTGTTGTATCCGCGCACCATGAACCGTTGTATCCCACCCCCCTTTCCCAATATTGGAAAAATAATACATAGCCAGCGTTGTTAGACTAACAACTATTAGCGCAACGAATCATTCTCACATGCGTTGTTCTTCGCGTTGTTCTTATCTTTCTGTAGTATTTAACCTACTAAAAAAAAAAAAAAAAAAAAAAAAAAAAAAAAAAAAAAAAAAAAAAAGATAGTAATAAAAAACATATTAAGTTAATTACTTGGTTAATTAGCTTAATTCGCTTACTCGGCGCGTCTGCTAGTTAACCTGAATAACTACAACCAACCACAACCAACCATAACCATAACCAATCATAACGCTAGCCACACAACTATGTTAATAAAATTAACAAAGCCAACGGAATAGTCCTAATAATGCTGGCTATGTATTAAAAATTCACCATGGAAAAACGGGGGCAGGCTACAACGGTTTTTGGTTCATGGTTCGCGGTGCGTGGTTATGTGGTTGTTGTAACCAAGCTGGTTCTGTATCGTCATAAGTCCGCTTCATTCTGCTTGACAAACCCATCGAATTATGTTATGATGTCACTATAATAAGAAATGCACGAACGAACGAACGAATGAACGAATGAATGAATGAACGGTGGCGATGTCAGTAACTTTAACCTTCTCATCACCATGTGATCACCGTCCACGCAGTCGCAGTTACAGTCGCCCAAATAGTAATCCTCAAAAGAAAGGAACTAATGTTATGACCTTAACAACAATAAGCACAAGCAAAGCACTTGCGGACCAAGAACGCTTCAAGCGACTCCGCCGGTTGCCTATCCAACGAATAACTACCTCCGACATGACTTGTCGATGCGGGGCCGAGAACAAGTTCATTCCATTCAGCACCACGAATCCTAACCAGCAAATCTACGAATGCATAGTTTGCCGTTGTTTAGCACAATTAACTTGGGTAAGTTAACTCAACCAAGCAAACTCAACCAGAAGCAACTCAACCCACACAAAGGAGCCACCACATGAGCAAGCACAATCTTCCTAACGCTGACGGACTAACGGAACTCATCGCACAAGAACAAGAAGTTAAAACCCAACTAATCGAGGCTCAGTCTGAACTCCATTACTACAACCACCTGACTTGCCAACTCAAGGCCCTGGTCGCTGTCTTGCGTAAAGACCATCTGGAACTTCAACAGCTTCATTTCGAAGCCGCTGGGAAGATCACTCGCATAAGCACCTTCGCATCTAACAAGAAAAACATATCTCAAACCAACCACACTGGTCATAATAAGCCGACACCAACTATCAATGACCTCTCCGCGTTACTTAGCTCTCTCGGCCAAGACGACCTTGATCAACTGATTAACTCCTTCAACGATTAACAGTTGAGCGTGAGCGAACAACGGCTTAAGTTAAGCTAATTCAACCGAGCTAACTTGGCTAAGCTAACTTGGCTAATTCAACCGAGGAACCAACTATGTTAAAAATTTTAACAAAGCAATCCGCCTTGGTCCTAATCCTAATGACCTATGTTTGCTCACCGGAGCAGTTCATTAGGGCGAAGAATCAAGAACAATTTTGCAGCACGAAACAAACAGTTCTGCCGTTAGCAAGTAACACTTGTTGGCTGGTGGCCTTGCGTAGTAATTGCTCGCCAGAGCCAACGGGAGTAGTAGCCCAACCAACCATTAAGAGGAATTAACGACTTATGGCCACACTTAACAACTGGAAGATCTTACCTAGGTGCGCGAATGGTTACTACGCTCACCGAGTTATCAATGAACGACTAACGGTGCTTCGGAGCGATTGCTGTCTTGGCAACTTAATAGTCAAGATATTAACCTTTGACCAACCAGAACAACCGGAGGAACTCAACAATGTCACTACTTTGCCGCACCGGACGATGGGACTTGTGCCTTAGCCCGAGTCAACTTGATGATCTTGAGAACAACCGGCTGAGTGAAGATGAACTCTTCGAATTAGGTCAAGAGATTGACTTGATTGAAACAGAACGAAGTCTTCTCGCTCAAGTTACTAATGAACAATGCCAACAAGCAATTAGGCTTAATCGAAAGGAGTAATCATCATGAGCAAAACTAAGGAACCTGAACTGGATTCTGTTGAAGTCGACTACCTCAAGTCTATTGAATGTTTCGAGAACATCTGCAAGGTGTTAATGAGCAGTACTACTCCTAATGCCTTCCTTAAGATCATGACTTCGGAACTGGAAGAACCAATGATTGATCTGGCACTTCCTACTAAAGTAATCGACTTCTTGGTGATAGGAATCACAAAGCACTACTATCATAAGTTTCAAAAAGATCCAGAACCTGACGAGGTGCTGGCCATTATGACTTCCATGTTCTTAAGCTTCTTCGGTTTTGGTGTGGAAGAAACCTTCCGAATGTTTGCTAATCAAAACTTAACCAAGTTCAATATTCCAAGAACTAGCGTCGGAGGCCTTAACAATGTCCACTGAAAGTAATGCTAACCCCCAAGTACCTGCTTCCTTCGTAACTACTTTCCGTACCGATATACGAAAGGTAGCTACCCTTGTGAAGTGGCTTCATGTGAACTCAAACCCACCAAGTTCACGTTCGGACGCCCTTGCTAAAGCAGTTGACACTCTGGTAGCTATGATTGAACACTCACGACCGGACCTGGCGACCACTTCTTATTCAGCGGCCCTCGAAATTCTTAACCACTATGGCCTCGTTGATCCGACCAAGATGCGAAACATTAGCACTCTTGTCAAGAGTCTTGCCGGGGAATCCTTAACCCTTGAACAAGGCTCAGGAGACACTCTTGAAGAAGAACTCCTCAAGGCAGCATTACTTCGCCAACAAGCTAACACCAACAATCTTGCTGAGCTTGGGCAACTGCCAGAAGCATCATGATACTAAGAGGATTAGTCTCATACGGGCTTCTACTGACCATCGTCGGCTTATTCATTAAGAAGTGGCCGTTAGCATTACTAGGAATTATCCTCTTACTGCTTGCGGCTGTGTTAAAAAAATTAACAAAGGGATTTGGAAGTACTAGTTAGCTTAACCGTCCCGATTGGTTCTGTATCGTAAAATTATTCATTAAACTGCTTGACAAACGTGTCAAGCTGTGATATTGTATCATTAACATAACGAAATTGGCCGGGCTGATCCCGGCCACATTTGAACAACTGAGGTAGTCGCAATAACGCACTTCACTTGGTTGTTCTTACCCACACATAAGGAGTACCGTGTCATGATGGAAATCACTGCAAAGAAGGTTATCGACGGTAACGAGCGTTCCGCAACTGTTCAGGTTGACCTGGGCGACAATCTGCAAGACGCCGTAGCCAAGTTCGGCGAGGAAGTCGTACTGAGCAACTTCCAGTCCAATGCCAAGATCACCTGTCAGGGCGCCATTCGGCGCATGCTGGAAGACGGTGCTGAAGAGCCTGCAATCGCCGCTCGCCTGGCCGCCTGGAAGCCCGGCACTACCCTTGACCGCGTACAGGTCAACCCCGTGGACGCACTGAAGGCGATGTTGAAGTCCATGGATCCTGCTGCCGCCAAGGCGATGCTGGCCGAGCTGAAAGCTTCTGCACCTCAGGGTTAATCACTATTACCTTGGGCCGAATTAAGTTAGGTTTGGTTGGCTCCTTTCCTAACTTGATTCGGGTTTTAACGAAAAGCAGAATGAGTTTGGTTATCTTAAGTAACTGACTACTTCTGCTTTTCTTTAAGACTGAATGTCACCAAATGTCACCAATAGTCCCTCGTGGCTGGCTTCAACCAACAATTCTAACCAAAAGGAACTTTAACAACATGACTAAGTCAAACGGCGCTGACCTCGGTAAGGAACTCATTAAGTTCTATGAGAAGAAAGCTCAAGCGGATCCTGGCGGTGGGAAGTTCTTTCAAGTTAATTACTTCGGTTCAGTTCAAACTGTTTGGGCTAAGAACCTTGCTGACTTGGTTACTTTCCTTAAGGAAAACAAAATCAAATACAATTCCTTAATCCCCTTAACTTAATGGGAGCTACCGCTCATGGCCTGGCCTAAAACGAAAGCTGGTAACTTAGCAAGGAAGCGAAACTTTCACAAGTTTCAAATCAAAGGAACAGTTGCTCTACTGACAAATCAACTTCATAACAAAGAAGTTCCTCCTTGTGAACTTGAACGCATTCTTCTTGCTATCGCAGTTAATGCTCTTGAGGATGCTTTAGTTAATTGGGAAACTTCAACAAACCTGATTAAATCTTAATGGAGTAATCACTTTGGCAACTCAAGAAGAAGTTCTCACCGCACTTAACACCACCTCAGACAACTTGTTCATTACTGGTGATGCCGGTACTGGCAAGTCTTGGGTTGTTAATACCTGGTTGGCTAGTCTGCCTCAAGGTTTCCCTATTGCTATCACTGCTCCCACTGGTGTAGCCGCACTCAATATTAACGGTAGCACCTTACATCGTCAGTTCTCCATTCCCTTCTCCATCAAAGACCCAATCAGTCAAGCTATTTTCAATGTGCGCTTCTTTAACGCTGAACGTCGGAAGTTCATTATGGAACTCGAAGTTTTGCTGATTGATGAAATCAGTATGGTGCGTAGTGATGTTCTCACATACATTGACTACTTGCTCAGAAACCTTCGTGGCGAAGACTCCCCATTCGGAGGGGTGCGCGTAATCACTGTTGGTGATCCCTTCCAGCTACCGCCAGTGGTTCCAACCGTCATCAAGAAGCTACTGACTGATCCTTGGTTCTTTCAGTCGCCTTCGTGGAAGGAGGCTAACTTCATTAGTTTCAACTTGCTTGAGAATAAGCGCGTTAAGGATGATCTTGAGTTCATTCAGCTACTGAGTAAGATGCGCTATGGTAAGTGTGACATTAACCACCTCATGACGCTAAAGGCCAAGGTTACTAACCGGCCTCACGAGAAGGCTGTTATCCTTAGTCCCTTCAACAGAACTGTTGATGCGATTAACGAAGCTAAGCTGAATGAACTTACTACCAAAACCTTCACCTTCACCGCTAAGGTTGAGGTCAAAGTTGAAGACAAGTCCCTCCGTCCTATGAGTATGGTTCCAGCAGTTGAAGAACTGACTCTTCGTGTCGGGGCGCGGGTCATGCTAGTTAATAATGACCAGAATAGGCAGTGGGTGAATGGCAGTGTCGGAGAAGTAACTGCTATCAACTTTAATAAAAAGTTTGTTATTTCTGACACCGAAAACGGAGTATATGATCTTATTCCTTGTATTAAAGTTATTCTCGATGATACTGAACATGAAGTTGAGGTGCCGCTTGTAACTTGGCGCATCGAGGACTCCATCAGTCAAGGTGATGGTTGGGGAAAGAAGCTCCTTGCTACCGTGACCCAACTTCCCATTCGCTTAGGTTGGGCTGTCACCGTTCACAAGGCTCAAGGAATGACCTTACCACTTGTTCACTTCGATTTCAGTTACATCTTCGAGGCGGGTCAGGCTTATGTTGCCATTAGCCGTTGTACTTCACTGAGCGGCCTCACCCTGAGCCGGATGCTTCAGAATAAAAGTATCATTGCCAGTCCTGATGTTGTCAGGTTCATGCAATCAGCAGTTTAGTTAACTAAGTTAACTCGGTCCAAGAAACTGATCAAGTAACTTAACTCTTTGCTAGTGTGGCGAAATGGGAAACGCTGAGCGAGGGACTACCCACCCAACCCAACAAAGCTCTGGTTAGCATGAGAAACATGTTCATGCGTATACCTTGCAGGTTCGACTCCTGCCACTAGCATCAATCATTCGAAGGACTAAGGAACTGACCGCTCATGACCTTTCACACTAAACGCACAGGTATTCTTCTTTGCCAACCATTCGAGATGGATCGTCTTCTTGGCCCCTCTCGTAAGGCTTGGAATCAGTGGCCCGTTATTATGCAACCCAAGTTGGACGGTGAGCGGTGCAGGGCAGTCTGTCATAATGGGACTTGGGTCTTACTGAGTTCCTCTGAGGAGGTAATCTTCTCTGTGCCGCACATCCTTGCCGAGTTGACTTGCTTATTCCCTAACAACGGGACTGCCTGGCCAGAGTTTGACGGGGAACTTTACTTGCATGGACTGGATTTTGACTCTATCCATTCCATTGTAAGTCGCACAGTTAATATGCATTCTGAATCCAGTCAGATGGAATATCATATCTTCGATTATGTAAGTTCAGAACCACAAGCTGTTCGGACGGTTAAGCTAAGTCAATTACTCAGCCGCCCAATGAGACAACTTAAGCGCGTCCCTTACTTCTTGGCTGAGTCAGTTAATGCTATGATGGGTCAGTATGACAAGTACCTTGAGCAAGGATATGAGGGTATGATAGTCCGTCACCCATTCGCTGCTTATGAACGTAAGCGCATGACAACTATCATGAAGTTCAAGCCCAAGAAGAATGACACTTACCGTATCATCGGCTTTCAGGAGGAGGTCAGCATTGAAGGCAACCCGAAGAATTCCCTCGGAGCTGTTATTTGCGCTGGTGATGATGGTACTGCTTTCTCTGTCGGTTCTGGTTTTTCTGCTGAGCAGAGAGCTAACTTGTGGACTATTAAAGATAAGCTCCTTGGGAAGGACTTGCTTGTCCACTATCAAAATCTAACTGCCAAGAACAATGTTCCGCGTTTTGGTAGTGTTAAGCAAAAAGAAATAAGCGAATTAGTTTGTTCAATCATCTAACCTTGGCAGGAACCTTAAAAATTCCTTTGTTAAAAAAATTAACACAGCGGGAGGTTAACTAAATGGGGGGAGCTGGAAGCGGAAGAAAACCAGAGCCAGTTAAAGAATTACCGTCCCTCGGGGACTTGGCAAACTTTACTAACTCTAACCACCGTTATCATTACTGCAACGGTGAAGGCAAGAACCCCTGTAAGCATTACCTTGGTTGTCTTGACAATCATGTAGTGATGGAAAGGAAAGATAATTCTCCTTTCAGTCGTTACGAGTCCAGCAATGGAACTTGTCATGATCCAAGACCTGCTTGCAGCTTGAGTGCTTGTCGTAGTGCAATTAACTGTGATTCACCCTTGCCCAATCAATCTTTTCATGGGCCAAGGATTCCAAAGTATTAAACAAAAACTATGAGGAACAGAAGATGAAAAAAGTAACTCTGCCGATCAGCCCGAAAGATGTCAGCGTAATTTTTCTTAACAACACTGAGTACTTGGGAGTCCTTAAGGATGGTCACATCGACTATGCCTTCATCGGCGCTCCCAAGGAGTATGTCCATGCACTGCTTAATGGTTATAGTAATGAAATTTATTTCTCTCCAAACTCAGTCATGAGTTATCAGACTAATGTTCCTTCTATCGTTGCCAAGATGGAAGCCTATGTTGATTGCTATAATGTCTGTCGTGAGAACTGCTTCAATGACTTGGTATCTGATGCTTACTTCCGGAGGGCTTAACCACTATGACTACCACACTTGAAAAACTACCTCCTGTTGCTTGGTTGCCTGAGAACTTGCCGTTACCTCCAGCAACTACGCATCAGATCATTGATGCCTCGAAGATGAAAACTTTCATGGAATGTCCTAGGAAGTTCTTCTATGAGTACCTTCTGGGCTGGCGTTCTGAGCGTCCGAATAACCACCTGATCTTCGGTACAGCTTGGCATCTGGCTATGGAGCACTTACTGCTTAATGGCTACGGTGAGGACAGCATCTATGATGGGTTTCAGGCGTTCAATGCTCACTATCGCACTGTCTTTGGTGAGGATACTGATGAACTGTTCAGCCCCAAGACTCCAGTACGGGCCTTCGAAGCTCTCGCTCATTATGCTGCTCGTTATGGTTCTGACTTGAGCAAGTATGAAGTTCTCCATACTGAAGTCTCTGGTAAGGTTACGGTCGCCCAGGGTGTGGGAATGTACTTCCGTATGGACAGTATCCTTCGAGACCTGGAAGATGGAACTATTGTTTCCTTCGAGCATAAGACTGGCAGTCAAAATAGTCCTATGTGGCAGAACCAGTGGGCACTTGACCTTCAGCCCTCACTTTACAACCATGTTCTTTATTGTAGCTACGACCCGGATACTGTGAAGGGTGTAGTAATCAATGGGACTTTCTTTAAGAAAGTCAAGGACAATACTCGTGCTGAGAAGTACGACTTTCACCGTGTCAATGCTTATAAGTCTCGTAAGCAGATGAACGCTTGGTTCCAGGCTATTAAGACTTGGCTCGGTTTGCTTCATGCTGAGTACACTGCCCTTGCTGAGGAGAACGCTGGCAACGAAACAATGCTTAGCTTTCCGATGAATACTACCAGTTGCACCAAGTACTTCGGTTGTCAGTATCATGACTTTTGTTGTTCTTGGCCTAACCCCTTGGCAAAGATTCATAATGGACCACCTCCGGGAATGATAGTGGATCATTGGGATCCTACGGAACAGGAAAGCAAAATGATTCTTGACCTCTAAGGAGTTCATCATGTTTCAGACTTATGTTACTTTTGGGCAGTCTCATATTCATCGAGTAGCTGGAAAAATCTTTGATAAGGACTGCATCGCAGTAGTAGCTCATCAAAATAAAGAAGATGGTCGAGCTAAAGTCTTTGAATTGTTTGGTGAAAAGTTTTGTTTTGAATACTCAATGGAAGAGTGGGAAAGAAAATTAGAACAAGATAAAAACTTAATGACTTTCTTTCCTCGTGGGTATCTTTATATTTATGAGGACTGAAACAAATAGGACTGAAACAATTTCATCAAACTGCTTGACAAACCCGACAAAATGTGGTATTATAGCACATAATCAAAATCACTCATAAAGGAAACCAACTCACATGACGGACACTCCCTCGGCACCGGCCTCACCGGCAACAGCAGCATCGGCAGTTAAAGTACCTGTAGCGGCGAATCAAACCCCCGCTAAGTCTTCAGTTCTCTCCATCCGTTCTGAGATGGATTCCATTCGTGCTATGTATGCCAGCGACGTTACTTCACAGACCTTCAACGCCCTGGTCATGGGTGAGTCTGGTTCGGGTAAGACTTTTCTTCTTCGAACTTGCGTTGGCCCTATCCATGTTGACTCTTTCGATCCTGGTGGCAGCAAAGGCCTTCGTGATGAAATCAAATCTGGAAAGGTTATCTGTGATTCGCGCTTCGAACATGAAGATCCGCTCAAACCAACTTCCTTCGTCCTTTGGGAAAAGGAAATGGAACGGCGCATTAAGATGGGATACTTTGATCATATCGGAACTTACTGTCTTGACAGTGCTACTACTTGGGCCAGTTCCATAATGAACTCCATCCTTAATAAGGCTGGCATACCTGGTCAAGCTCCTCGGTTTACCAAGGACTATGGCCCTCAGAAGATCATCATTCAGAACTGGGTGAAAAAGCTTCTCAACCTTCCTTGTCATGTAATCATCACTGGTCACTTGGCACAGATCAAAGGTGAGGAAGGAACCAAACCCACCTATCGTTTCATGACCACCGGCCAGG
>Ga0315272_10000673_pt1 | contig 17243 bp, 15 predicted proteins | sample C3_middle_MG_FD_203918 | JGI IMG/M metagenome (GOLD analysis project Ga0315272, IMG submission 203918) | Sediment microbial communities from Yellowstone Lake, YNP, Wyoming, USA - C3_middle | ecosystem: Environmental > Aquatic > Freshwater > Lake > Sediment | place: USA: Wyoming | collected...
GCCGGAGACATCTCTGTAATCTCATCAAGAAAAAGGGTGCCGCCATCGGCCATCTCCACCAGACCCTTCTTCATCTCCACCGCCCCGGTAAAAGCCCCTCTCTCATGACCAAAAAGCTCATTGGCCAGGAGATCCTCCTGAAAGGCCCCGCAATTCACGGAAAGCATGGGGCCGTTCCGTCGATTACTGCAGGTATGAACAAAACGGGCCAGCAATTCCTTGCCGGTGCCAGATTCCCCGCAGATCACGACATTGCTGTCCGAGGTGGCAACCTGCCCGGCCGTGGCCAGCAGCTTTTTCATCCCTGGATTATCGGTGATAATTCGGGCTTCTCCCTGAAAAGCCTTGAGATGCTCCCGTAGCCTGCTATTTTCCCGTTTGAGCCTTGTTTTCTCCAAGGCTTCCCGCACAACCTTACGAACCTCATCCAGCTTGTATGGCTTGGCAATATAATGGTAGGCCCCGCCCTTCATCGCATCTATGGCGGAATCCACGGTGGCGTAACCGGTGATCATGATCACCTCGGTATCTGGATACAGCTCTCTGGTTCGCTTCAGTATCTGCATGCCGCCGACCTTTTCCATCTTCAAATCGGTCAGGACAAGATCGAAGACGTTCTCCTCCAGCAAATGCAGAGCCCGTGGACCACTTTGGGAGGCGGTGACCTCGTAACCCTCTTTTTTCAAAACATGCTTGAGGTTATTCAGGGCTATTTCTTCATCGTCAACGACCAATATTTTTTCGGGTGCGTCATTCATAACCATCATAACCATGTTCCTGTTGCGCTGCCGGTAACCAGATAATGAAGGTAGTGCCAAGGCCGGGCCTGCTTTCCACGGTGATGGAACCTCCATGCCACTCTATTATGTCGTGAACAATAAACAGCCCAAGACCGGAACCCTTGCCCACGTCCTTGGTGGTGAAAAACGGGTCGAAAATCCTGTTGACATGCTCCGCGTCGATCCCCGGCCCGTCATCCTCGATAAGAATTTCCACCTCATCAAGCCCTGTGCCGCACCCCGTTCCCAGAGCGGAAATCCAGATATGCCCATTGCCATTCACTGCGTCGATGGCATTTTTGACCAAATTGAGCAGAACCTGCTGCATCCGCTGCTTATCAACGAGAATAGAAAGATTCTCCGGGATGTCCACGGCGATAACCACCTCGCTGGGTGCAGTCCCGCGAAGGAGCAGAATTGTTTCATCCATCAGCTTCCTGAGGAGCACCTTCTCCTTTTTGCATTCCTTGATCCGGGAAAAATCCAGCAGGGTTCGCACTATATCACGGGCCTTGTCCGACTGGGTCTCGATCTGGCCGATGAGATTCTTCTTGAACTCCACATCGTCCTCTTCAATCTCCTCGCCGAGAATCTGGGCCGAGCTGGAAATATTGGACAAAGGGTTGTTCAACTCATGGGCCACCCCGGACAGCAAGGTGCCCAGCGCTGCCAGTTTTTCCGATTGCACCAATTGATGCTGTCGCATCTGCAATTCCTTGGTCATCCGGTTGAACGCCGTGAGCAGCGAACGGATCTCCTGCTCCCCTTCTCCCACCGCGACCTCGACAAAATCACCCTGGGAAATCCTCTTGGTGTATCCTTCAAGAATCTTGAGAGAATTCACCACTTTCCTCCCCAAAAGGGCGGCAATGGTCAGGGCAGAGACAAACAGGCAGGCCATGGAGGCAAGAAGGATGTTCTGGGTCGTTTTCAGGAGTGTCTTGATTTTCCTCTTTACGGAATCTCTTGTTTTTTCGCCAAATTCGGTGAGTTCCTTACCCGAGGAGCGGACCTGCTCTTCCAACTTTTCCTGGGTCCGGCCCATACCCGTGTAGTCTGCTCCCCGGGCAATTTCCTGGTAATGCGCGTGGAGTTGCCCCATAAACCCGTTGTAGGTGTCGATTACCCGTGCCAGATGCTGGATCTCGGAAGAAGAGACAACCAGATGCAGGGCCGCCGCGTTATTTCCAAAGAGATCCCTGATTTTTTCCCAGTAGAGCTGGTTTTCCTGAAAATCCTTTTCCTGTCGGTAAAGAAAATAATTCTTCTCGAACCTGCGCACTTCAAGGGTTGTATTGAAAAAGTCCTCGATGACCTCGCCAAAGGCAACCTGATCTTCCACCCGCTTGACAATGCCATAAGTCAGAACGGCGGAACCCACCATGAGGATGAGCAGCAGGTAGAAACCAAAGGTGATCTTCTTGCGTATGCCGAGGTGGAACATGATCTGCCTTCCTTATTCCGCGAGGGTGCCGATTCCCCCTACCGATTTTCGATTCGATGCACAATACCCCCACTGAAAAACAAAGTCCAGAGGTTGCATTTGGCAACACCGCCTTTCCCATTGCAACACTAGTTTATCTTTCTGATATTATTAAATATTATTTTTTTACCAGAACAAGCGTTGCAATACTGAAACACCACCACCAATTAGCAACAACAACAGCAACCAATTGAAACAACACAACAAAACAGAATTATCCGGGCATGGCACGTTTGTTGCTTAATGACATAATCAACAGCAACAAAGCATTTAACCTGTTCGAGCAACATACACATACAAAGGAGAAACGCCATGAACACCATCCTGAACCGAATCGACCGCCTGATGATGGCCATTACCTTTGCCGAGGCCAACGAACCCGAACTGGCACAAGAATGCCTTGGCAACAGGAAACCGACGCTGCACAAACAGGCGAAGCAGACCACAAAGATGGCTGGCGGCCAGATCGTGGCGAACCACACCGCCCATTGAACCGAATACTCTTACCCTTGGAACAACCCATGAGCGCCCTGACGACGATGTTCAAAAAACTTGAAGAAGCCATGACTGCGGCGACCTTTGCCGAAGCCGGCGAGTTCGAGACGGCTCGCCAGTTCCTCAAGACAAATAAGAATGCAAACAAACGGGTGCTCTTGGGAACCGACAAACCTGAGATCGCTACCAGAACCATCAGCTACGCCCTGCATCTCTGTCAACGCCTCGGCGGCGGCCTGGAAATTTTTCATATGCTGCACATGCTGGAAAACGAAACAGCTTCCGGACTGAGTCAGGAAAAAGAACCCCTCGCCGCCCTGAACTCCTCTCTGCAAGAAAAGGGCGTTATCTATCAGCCGTTCAACGGACTCGGTTGCCTGGCAGACGAAGTGCTCAAGCATGCCGGAACCCGCAGGGACATCCTCTGCGTTGTCTTCGATGTGCTGGAACCGGACGGCACGAACTGCCGCAAAGCAAAAGAAAACATGATCGCCAAATTTCAGGCCCTGCACTGCCCTGTCGTGATGTACGCAGGATCATCTGTCAGAGCCTGACGTCTATAACCTAAGTATTCAATCAACAAGGGAGAAAAAATGACTATCACCACCTTTGACAAAAACATGTCGGCCATCGCCTTTGCCGAGGCAGGCGAACACGACACCGCCCGCCAGATTCTGGGCGCAAACGCCACAAAGCAGTCCGGGAAATCCCCGGCGCCGGCAGTAAAGCGCAAGCCCTACCTGAAGACCATCATCTTCGGGACGATGTCGCTTTCCGCCTATTATATGCTCTTCACCAACGAAAAACTGGTCACCGAGATCTTCACCATGGGCGGTTGGCGTTGGGTATACCCGGTAGGGGCGGCCTTTTTCTTTTCTTTCATCCACGGAGCCTTTGCCAGCAACCTGCTGAGCGCCATTGGCCTTGAAGCAAAAAAATAAATCCGCCGCACCGGCTTATCTAAAGGAGATCTACCCACAATGAAGAAGTTATTGCTCATACTCATGTTAGCCCTTGCCCCCCTGTCCCTGCTCGCCCAGTCGGCCCTTGCCGCTGGAGACGGGCCGTCCAAGGACATGCTCAAAGGCATTATTACCGAAGTGAATGCCGCAGACCGCACCATCGTCTTCCAGAAAGATGACACCAAGGAATTCATAACCCTTGCCTTGGCCGAGAAGATGCAGCCCGAGGACATGAAAATGAACCAGAAGGTGCTGATCAATCTGGACAAACATGCTGCCGGCAGCAATGTGATGAAGGATATCTCCATCATGTTCATCGATATGAGCGTCAGCAAGCTCCTTGCCCTGCTGGTTATCGGCGCGGTGGGCGGGTTACTCTCCGGCTTCATCGGCTCAGGCGGCGCCTTTGTCATGACCCCGGCCATGATGTCCCTGGGCGTACCCGGCGCGGTGGCAGTGGCCAGCAACATGTGCCACAAGTTCCCCAAGGCCATGGTAGGCGCCTACAAGCGCTGGAAATACGGCCAGGCGGACATCAAGCTCGGCCTGGTCATGGCCTCCACCGCTGTCATCGGCGTACAGATCGGGATCAAGATCCAGAAATACATCCTGAATCAATTCGGCGGCGCAGGCTCCAACCTTTACATCAGCGCGGTTTTTATGGTTGTCTTGGTTTTTGTTGGCGGCTATGTCTTCTATGATGCATGGAAACTCGCCAAGGGCGGCGGCAAAGAGACCGTGAGCAAGCTGGCCATTGCCATGCAGAAAATCCAGCTCGCACCCATGATGCACTTCAAAACCGCCAAAGTGACCATCTCCGCCTGGATCACCATCCCGGTCGGCCTGCTCACCGGCATGCTCGCCGCCACCATCGCCGTGGGCGGCTTCGTCGGCGTCCCCGGCATGATCTATGTGATCGGCGCCTCCGCCGTGGTGGCCAGCGCCACCGAGTTGATCATCGCCTTTGTCATGGGTGCCTGGGGTTCTGTACAGTGGGGTCTTTCCGGCCTTATCGATATCCGCCTCGCCCTGCTGCTCCTGGCCACTTCGCTGATCGGCGTGCAGCTCGGCGCCTTGGGCACCACCTATGTCAAGGACTACATCATCAAGGTGGTCATGGCCACCACCATGCTCATCGTCGCGGTCAGCCGTGGGGTCAAGATCCCCGGCTACCTGATCGATCTTGACCTGATGAGCCCCATTGATCCGGGAACTATCGCCCTGCTCGAAGGCATCAGCTTCTGGTCCCTGGTGCTCGCCCTTGGCTCTGCTGCCCTCATCATCATAGTGGCCATGGTCAAGGGGATGACTGCCGACCGCCACAGCAAAAAGGCCCTTGCCGGAGTACACCATGGCTAAGTACCGAAAGATCCTCGTTGCCTACGACGGTTCTCCCTCGGCCCAAAATGCCCTCTCCCTGGCAAGCCAGCTTGCCAGGGAGGACAAGAGCTGGATCAAGGTTCTGGCCGTTGTCCCGCCCTACCAGGGAGATCTGGAACTCATCGGGGTTTCGGATATCAAAGAGGCCATTACCGGCCCCGGCCAGCAGCTGCTGGCAGAGGCCCGGAAACTGGCAGACCGCGAAGGGGTCCACATCCTGACCAACCTGGAACAGGGCGAGCCTTATGAGCAGATCGTCCATGTCGCCGAGGAGGAGAACTGCGATCTCATTGTCATGGGTCGCCGGGGCAAAGGCAAGATGGAGCGGGCACTGATCGGTAGCGTCACCGCCCGGGTCATCGGGCATACCAACAAAGATGTTCTGGTTATTCCGGAAAACGGCCAGCTTTCCTGGAAGAATATCCTGCTGGCCACGGACGGCTCCACCTGCTGCGACAACGCCCTGGCCAGGGCTCTGGAGATAGCCCAGGAACGGAAAGCAAAACTTTCCGCCGTTTCCGTGGTCTATACCAACGACGAGTTTTACGCCCTCGGCCAGGAAGTCTTGAAGGGGCTGTACCAGGATGCGGACAAGGTTCTGGACAAGGTCCGAAAATGGGCCGGGGATCTCGGCGTCCAGACGGAGCTGTTCGTGCGGGATGGCGAGCCCCATCAGGCCATCACCGCCATGGCCGCAGAAATATCCGCCAGCCTTATCGTCATGGGTTCCCATGGCCGGAAAGGCTTGACCCGACTGCTCATGGGCAGCGTCACCGAGCGGGTTATCGGCTATGCGGACTGCCCGGTTTTGGTCTGCCACCTGTAATCGTAAGCTTCTAGCCACAAACAAGCTGTTCCCGACGGGCGCTCATCTGAGCGCCCGTTTTTTTTGGGTTCATCCAGGAATTGCGGGGAAGGCGACTATGATTTTGTTGTTCTCTCTTTCTTCTTTTGCGTGCCCAAAAGAAGAAACAAGAAAAAGGCACCCCAGCCAGTCCTGACCCTGCGGGCTTCCCTTACTTCTCGACGAAGGCGGGACGCGGAAAAACTCGGGCTTCGCCCTCAGACAGTCGGAGTCTCCGCCACTACGTGGCTGCGCTTACCTCCCGCGTCTTTTCCGCCCCCGTCTGCGAGGCGCGGCAGGACAAATGGGGGAGGGGAAAATCCCATTGGCACGCAGCCGAGCACCGGAGAGGCTGCCGAAATAGGGCTTTGCACTGTTTGAGGCGAAGCCGAGTTTGCAAAGCCCCGGCAGCATCGAGGAGCGCAGGGCATCCCGCCAACGGCGGGACAAGTGACACGGGTGCACTTTCTTTGGTTCGTTTCTTTGGGCAAGCAAAGAAATGAACATACTAACTTCATGCACAGTCCCCTGAATTCCCGAATGAACTTCTTTTTTGCAGCAAGAACAAAGAACTTCCCTCGAACTCCCACTTCCTGCATTGCCCATGGCATTCCCGCCCACCTTCGGGTATCTTCACTCCCATGCTCCTTATCCATCCCCCAGCCGCCAAGGCCTGCGAACCTCCAGCCGGAATTGCCCGTCTGGCTGGAACCCTCCGTGGTCATGGCCTGCCCTGCACCTTGCTGGACGCCAATCTGGAAGGCCAGCTGTTCCTGCTCGCCGCCCCATCCCACGGCACGGATACCTGGAGCCTCCGCGCGGGCAGAAATCTCAACGATAATCTGGCGGCCTTGCGCACTCCGGAGCTGTACCAAAACCCTTCCCGCTACCGACGGGCGGTGGCGGATGTCAACCGGGTGCTGGAGCAGACCGGCAAGCACCATCACCTGACCCTCAGCCTTGCCAACTATCAGGAACAGGGGTTCTCGCCCTTGAGCAGCGCCGACCTTATCCGGGCCGCCGAGACCCCCGAGGCAAACATCTTCTTCCCCTACTTCGCGGCCCGGCTCCCCGGCCTCATCGAAGAGACCCGGCCTGCTCTCATCGGCATCTCCTTAAACTACCTGAGCCAGGCCCCCACCACCTTTGCCATGGTCGGCTTTCTCAAGAAGCGCTATCCTGGGCTGCCGATCGTATTGGGAGGCGGCCTGGTCACCTCCTGGCTGCGCAACCCCGCCTGGCGCAACCCCTTTGCCGGGTTGATCGACCATTGCCTTGCCGGACCCGGAGAAGAAGCGCTGGTCCGCCTCCTTTCCGGCGATTTTTCCCCACGCCACCAGACTCCTTCCTATTCCGATCTGCCACTGGCCGATTATCTGGCCCCCGGCCTAATCCTGCCCTACGCCGCCTCTTCGGGTTGCTACTGGAACAAATGCCTGTTCTGCCCGGAAAAAGCCGAAGGCAACCCCTACCAGCAAATCCCGCCAGCCACGGTGCTGGCGGATATCGCCCGCCTCAAGGCCGCCTGCCAGCCTATGCAACCGGCCCTGCTCCATTTTCTCGATAACGCGGTGAGCCCGGCCCTGATGCAGGCCCTGGCAGCCGAACCGCCTGGCCTTGACTGGTACGGCTTTACCCGGATCACCCCCCTACTGGCCGAGGCCGATTTCTGCCAGGCCCTGCGCCGCTCCGGCTGCCGGATGCTGAAGCTGGGCCTTGAGTCCGGCGATCAGTCCGTGCTGGACGCCATGCACAAGGGACAGGATCTGGCCCTAATGGAAACGGTGCTGCAAGCCTTGGCCGAGGCCGGAATCGCCACCTACATCTACCTGCTGTTCGGCACCCCCTCGGAATCCCTGACCGAAGCGCGGCGAACCTTAGCCTTCGTGGTCCGGCATCATTCGGCCATCACCTTTCTCAATCTGGCCGTGTTCAACATGCCCATCGGCAGCCCGGAAGCGCCCTTCGTGGCACGCAGCGAGTTTTACGGGGGCGACCTCTCCCTGTACACCGATTTCGAGCATCCCAAAGGCTGGTCACGCAAGGAAATCCGCAGGTTTCTCGACCAGGAGTTCAAACGTCACCCGGCCATTGCCCCTATTCTCCACCGCGATCCGCCGCTTTTCACCTCCAACCATGCCGCTTTTTTCTAACTGTCCAGCAGCGCCACATCTGCTTTGTCATCGGCCTGCTCATGTGCAATAGCACACTTCATAGGCCTCTTTGTCGGGCACTTCTGCCGACAACTGACACGCGCATCTGTGGCGCTGCTGGACAGTTACCTTCCCTGATTTTCGTCCAATTCCGGCTGTTGCCTTTTTTGTTTTGACAAAAGCCCCGACGATTACAGATAATGAGAATAAGACATCGGCCTTGCCAGCCCGGCAAAACACCGCAGCCGGTCCTGTTGGCAAACATCTGCGAGGGAGGGTTTTATGTATAAAAAAATCATGGTTGGCTATGATGGCACAAAATTCAGTGATTGTGCCCTGAAGGAGGCGATTGCCCTGGCAAAGGGGTCGGCGGCGAAACTCCTACTGGTGAGCGCCCCGGAAATCGATGTCGAATTTCAGGCCATGGCGCCGGAGGCAAATGAGTTGATGGAAAAAAAGGCCCGCACCGACCTGGATCTGGCTGCGGCGAAGGTGAAAAAAGCCGGGCTCACCTGTGAGACCAAGATCGTCGTCACCACCTCCACCCAGGAAGCCCTGGTGGAAACAGCAAAAAAAAGCAAGGCCGACCTGATCGTGCTCGGCACCCATGGCCGCACCGGGCTTGTGCGGCTACTCATGGGCAGCACCACGGCACGGGTGATCGGACATGCGCCCTGCAGTGTCTTGGTGGTGCGCTGCCCGTAAGCCGCCCTGTCTGGCTGAAGAATAAGGAAGGGGTGACGACTGTTATAACCGTTCAGCAGCGCCGCTTCACTGCTGCCGCAGATGCGCGAAAGAGGTCTGCGAAATGTGCTTTTGCACATGAGCAGGCCGATGACAGCTAAGCGAGCGTAGCGAGACTGCGAAGCAGATGCAGTGCTGCTGGACGGTTAGCGATTGCAGACCGGGCAGCCCTGCATAGCAAAAGGCTTTTCCAGCCGACAGGCGGCAAGCAGCGCCTCGTCTTGAAAGATATCCAAGGTTGGGCCATCAGCCCTGACCTCCCCCTCGTGCAGGACAATGGTCCGCTCGCACAGTTCCAGCACCATATCCAGATCATGGCTGGTGAAAATCCGGGTGTGGTGAAAGTCTTTCAGCAACGCCATGAGTTGCCGCCGGGCAAAGGGATCAAGCCCGCTGGTCGGCTCATCCATGACCAGAATGTCCGGCGACATGGCCAGCACCGTGGCGATGGCCACCCGTTTTTTTTCCCCGCCGGACAGGCGGTAGGGCGGCTTGTCCCGCAGATGTCCGGCCCCCACCCGGTCCAGGGCCTCCTGCACCCGCGCTTCCAACTCATCCCCAGCAAGCCCCAGGTTTTGCGGGCCAAAAGCCACATCGTCAAAAACCGTGGGCATGAACAGCTGGTCGTCGGGGTCCTGGAAAACCATGCCCACCGTGCGCCGAATCTCGGGCAGGGTGGCGGGGGTCAGGGGAAAATCGCCGATGCGGATAGTACCCTGGCTGGTTGCCAGATAGCCATTCAGATGCAAAAGCAGGGTGGATTTGCCCGCGCCGTTGGCACCGATGATCGCCACCGATTCGCCGTGGGTGATCCGGAAGGAAACGCCCCGCAGGGCCTCGGTTCCGTCGGGATACACATGGCGCAGATCCTTGACCTCGACAATATGATGACTCATCCCAGCACCCCTGTAACGATTGCCCCCAGAAGCTGGGAAACATTGACCAAACGGAAAAGAAGAAACAGGCCCGACCAGCCCGCAAGAAAAAGAACTTCCCTGCCCCCGAACCGGGTTGTCCGACGCGGGTGGAATTCCCCAGTAAATCCCCTGGCCAGCATGGCAAGATGAATCCGCTCCGCCCGCAGCCAGGTGCGCAACAGGAGGTGGCTTAGCAACGAGCCGTAGGAGCGCCACCCCAGTCCTTTTTTACCAAAAGCCCGGAGCTCGCGAGCCCTTGCTGTCCGGCCGCCTTCTTCGCTGAGCACAAAAAGATAACGGTACAGGAAAAGAAGCTGCACGGTAAAGATCCGGGGCATGCCCAACTGATCAAGGGCCTGGCAGATCGCAGGAAAACCGGTTGTGCCGACCAGGATGAGGGCGGCGCCGACGGTGAGCGTTGCCCGAACCAGGATGGAAGCAAAGGAGAGCCAGCCGCCGCTGATGCCGATGGGGCCGAGGCGGACCAGCACCGTCTGATCAAAAAGAGGGTTGAATATGCCCACCATCAGGGCAAAGGGCAGGACAATCGCGACCTTCCGGGCGATATGGCGGACCGGCAGATCAGCCAGCGCCATAATAACCGCCGGGTAGAGAAAAAAAGGAAACAATGCGGCCAGTTCGTATTTGCCCAGGGAAACCACGGCCAGGATAAAGACCAGGGTCACCAGCACCTTGGCCCTGGCATCGAGCCGATGCACCCCCGTATTCCCGGTGGCCATCAGATCAAGCTGCCTGAAATCCTTTACCGCTCCGCCAATGGACGCCATCCGCCTCTCCCAAAAAAAGATCGGGGAAGAGGTACAGCCTCCTCCCCATGTTCACGCAATCCCCATACGTCCCTGCCGCTTCAGGCCACCCTGTCTTTTCTTCTTAGGAGAATGCCGCTCAGGAAAGCAATGGCCAGGGTCAGCAGACCGCCGACAATACCGGCCACGCTGGTTCCCAGCGGCGATTCCTGCCCCGCCACGTTTTCCGGTTGTTGCTCGGATTTTTTAAACGTATACTCCGGGAGAACGGCTACTGATTCCTGAAGCGCGGCGAGCCGGGCGTGCAGCCCATCCTGCGAAGCGGCGAATTCTTCACCGCCGGTGACCTTGGCGATGGCCCATTCCAGACCATCGAGGTTTTTCGAGGCAAACCAGGAAACAAACCCGCCGATCAGTAAAGCTGCCACAAGAAAGGCTGCCAGGACTTTGCGCAACGGAGTTGCCCCAAGGAGCCGAGCCCCTTGGACGCTCTCGATAATTTCCGGGCGGGCCTGGTAGACAAAGGAAACCACGGCCCCGGTCACCAACCCCTCCACCACCCCGATGGCCAGATGGATCGGCTGCATGAGGCTGACAAAGGCGGCAAAGGGCAGGGAGGCGATGCCCGAGGCCACGGTCTCAAGCACCACCGCAAAGGCGCCCATTTGGAGGCCGATGATGGCGGCAACCATGACGGCCACGGCGATCCGGGTCTTGCTCGGCGCACTGCCTACCAAAGGCTTATAGATGAAAGGGTAGGCGAGAAAGGCCGGGAAAAATCCGAGGTTGAAGATATTGCAGCCCAGAGCCAGCAGCCCCCCGTCGGCAAAGAACAATGCCTGCACCACCAGCACCGAGGCGATGGTGATGAAGGCGGCAGCAGGCCCGAGCAAAACCGCCAGGAGAAGCCCACCGCCAAGATGCCCGCTGGAGCCGGTGGCAGGGATGGTGAAGTTGATCATCTGCGCGGCAAAGAGAAAAGCGCCCAGAACACCCATGAGCGGCGCCTTACCCCCATCCATTTCTTTGCGCAGCCTTCTGGAACAGTATATGATAGCCCCAGCGGAAGCGGCCCACATGGTCCCGCCGACTGCGGGCGACAGCAACGCATCTGCCATGTGCATGGTGTTTTCCTCCGGGTCACGTAACACGACATTCCATTTAGTAACACGGATTCAATACAATATTCAGAAATAGGTGTCAACGCATTTTGCCTGTCCAATTTTCAGCCGTTACCTTTTACAAGGAGAAGCCATATGGGAAAAACCATCCGTTTCGGAATCTCACTGGATGAAAAACTGCTGGCAAGCTATGACCAGCACATAGAGGCCAAGGGCTACATGAACCGCTCCGAGGCGATCCGCGATCTGATCCGCTCAGCCCTGGTGGAGGAAAAATGGGATGCCGCCGGGGACGCGGAGATGGTCGGCACCGTCACCCTGGTCTACAACCACCATGTTCGGGATCTTTCCGACAAGCTGACCGAGCACCAGCACGCCCACCACGACCGGGTTATCTCGGCGCTCCATGTGCATCTCGACGCGCATAACTGCTTGGAGGTTCTGGTGGTGCGGGGGCCGGTGGGGGAGGTAAAACGAATCGCCAGCGAACTCATCGGGGTGAAAGGGGTCAAGCATGGTCAGCTGGTCATGACCACCACCGGCCAGGAACTCCACTAAACAAAGCCGGGCTGGACGGAAAGGTTCGGGGCTTGCTTGACAGTCCTCGCCCTTTCATTATATCCTGATACGCAGAAGTAGCAGCCGCCACAATTCACTAGGCAGGGAGCCTTCATGCACCAGACCGTACTCTTCGTTGATGACAATCCGGTGATCCTCAAAACCATCGAACTAGCCTTTGCCAAGGAGGAATACGCCGTACTTCTGGCCAGCAGCGGCGAAGAAGCCCTGCGCCTCATAAAAGAAGATACCCCCCAGGTCATTGTCAGCGACCTGCGCATGCCCGGCATGAACGGCCTGGAATTTCTCCACCAGGCTCGACAGACAAACCATTTCTTTGTCGGCATGATTTTCACTGCGTATCTGGACATCGACAGCATCATGAAAGCGGTGAGCGAAGAGGCGGTCTGGCGCTACATCACCAAACCCTGGCAGGACAACCGGGAACTGGTCATGGCCGTGCGCAACGCCTTCCAGTACCATGAGGCCATGGCCTCCCAACGCCAGGCCGAGGAACAACTCCATCGAGCGGAACGCCTCGCGGCCCTAGGCCATCTAGTGGCCGGTATCGCCCACCAGTTCAACAATATCGATGTGGGCATCCTGGGCTATGTGCAGATGGCCCTGCTCCATAAAGACCTGCCGGATGAGGTCCGTGAACATTTGGAACAGGTCCGGGTCTTCACCAAGCGCGGCACGGAAATAGTCAGAGAGCTGGCCACCTTCAGCGATCAAAGCGCCCAGTGGGGGTTCACCCACGGCAGCCTGACAGATACGGTGATCGAATCCCTTTCCTTCTGCCACAAGGAGATGGAGGCTGCGGGAATCCAGATCGAAACCGAATTTACGCAAAACTGCGACGCAGTGCTCAATTTCGGCCTGGCCAAACAGCTGATCATGAATCTGATCCGCAACGCCGCCCACGCCACCCTGGAAAAAGAGCCTCGCATCGTGCGCATCGAAACCGGAAAGCAAGACGAGAATGTTTTTGTCCGGGTCACGGATAACGGTTGCGGCATTCCCAAGGCATATCTGCCCAAGATCTTCGACCCGTTTTTCACCACCAAGGGTGCCCAGGCCGCGCCTGGCTCCGCACAAGCCGCCGTTTCCGGAATTGGCCTGGGCTTGAGCCTGAGCCAGACCGTGGCCCAGGCCCATCGCGGCAGGATCACGGTGCAGTCAACCCCGGCCAAAGGATCGTGCTTCACCTTCAGCCTGCCTGCGGCTTAAAGAAGCTCTTTGCAACCATGATTCTCCCTCTCCCGCGAGGGGAGAGGGAACTTCTTGGAGTTTCGTACGATCTGCCAACCAGCATCACACCGCAAGATCAATCTCCTGCACCGTCCCCGCCCCGCCGTTTCTCTCCAAAAAAATCGAGCTTTCCCGAAGCTGTCCCTGCAAGGCATTCCCGCTGTCTTTCAGAGAAAAGGCTGTTTTAGCCGGATAGAGAAGGATGGCGCCGACATTCTTTTGGGCTAAGCTGGTCAGCGAATCATTTCCGGCCTCGTCCCGCATCCATACCCGCAGCTTGACATACAGCGGGTCGTTTTCGTCAAGCCAGCCGTTGCCATCGCTGTCCAGTTGAGCCAGTTCGTCAAAACCCTGGCCGCTGGCCGGGCCGAAAAGCTCCAGGCCGTTGTTGATCTTGCCGTCTTGGTTACGGTCTAATGCTAGGAAACCGCTGCCTGGGGCAAGACCGGAGATCTGCTCGGTGTTGCCGTCCGCATCAAGGTCAAAGGCAAATCGCCCGCCAGTCAGTTCCGCCGCCTTGCCGTTGAAATTAATCACCAGCGGATCAACCAGCTGAGCGTCTCCGGCCCTGACTTGCACACTGGTCGTGGCCAAGAATTCCCGCTGCATGGCGAGCTGAATCTTAAAATCAATGGTCTGCCCGTCTGCGGTGACAACCTGGCCGGTGGCGGAAAAATTCGAGGATTCCTGCTCACTCGCCGTTGCCACCAGGTCGTACTCAAGGCCCCAACCCTGACGGGCAGACGGAGGCTCTGCCGGGTTTGCGCCCTGAGCCGCCCCAGGATATAGGCCGCCATTTTCAGAGGAGACAGACGCCAAGCTGGTAATGCGGATTTTTTTGCCGGTAAGCGCCTCAAGAATAAGACGCATGGCTTTCAGTTTGGGGTCTTCCGACGGAGAGGTATCAGGCGGCGTGGCGGCAGAGACAGCGCCGGCCACCAGAGACTGGGCCGCAGCCCGCTGGAGCTGCCGAGCCTCCGGGGAGATCAGCACCTGCGCGGCGGCTGGCCCTTTTTCCCCGACAAAAACAGGCCGTTCATCGCCCACCCAAAAACGAAAGGATTCTTCCCTGGCGTGTTCTTGGTGGAGTGCGTGGGTGCTTGCCAGGCTGACAGCGGCAGTGGCGATTTTCATGGCGAAACCCTCCCTGAATAAAATGATGCCTCTTCAGGTTACGTTTCGGCTTGCAGAGAGGAAAAGTTTAAAAAAGAGAGCTTGTTTTCGCGGCTGAAGGCGCTCCTGCGGGGCTAAGCTTGCCCACCATTCCCAGCGGCCCCTCTTTTCCTGATCTTGCTGTCGTACATCAGCCCATCGGCCCTGATCATAACCTGCCCCAGGGTTTCGTCCTCTTGAAGCTGAACCACGCCAAAGCTGATGGCAACGGGAAACGGCAGCTCCCCTCCCCTGTTTTCCTGGACGATGTTTGCTTCCAGTCTGGAGAGAATGGCATGTTCGCTGTCCGTTCCAGGCTTGCAGGAGATGAAGACGGCAAACTCATCGCCGCCCAGGCGGGCAAGAATATCGGGCTGGCGAAAGGTGGTCCGCAAGAGCGAGGCCGCAGTGGCAAGGGCCAGATCCCCGATTTCATGCCCCAGGGTATCGTTGATCGTTTTCATGTTGTCCAGATCGGCAAAGATCAAGAACATATCGTACTCGGCCCGCAGGGCGTTGCCCAGTTGCTTCTCAGCCAGGGTCAGGAACCCGCGGCGGTTGAAAAGCCCGGTCAGCTCATCGGTGATGGCGATCTCCCGGAGATGCGCCTCCAGCTCCTTGTAGCGGGTGATGTCCTTAAAATCCTCGACAATACCGATGAGCTTCCCAGCCTGGTCGTAATACGGCATGGAGGTAATAAGACAGGCGATCTTGCGGCCAGAGGGCAGCACCTTGACCAACTCGACTTCCAGGCGCTGTGGCGTCTGAAGGGTGCAGGTAAGAGGACACTGATCTCCTTGGCAGGAAGGCCCGGAAAAAACCTCATGACATTTCCGGCCGATTACCTCCTGCTCGCTCAAATCGGTGAGGGCATAGAAGGTTTTATTGGCTCGCTGCACGGTGTAGTTGGCATCAACCACCCACATGCCGTTGGCTGCGGTATTGAAGATCTGGTCCAGTTCGGCCCGGGATTTTTCGATCTCCTCTGCGCTTCTTTTCTGTTCGGTGATATCAACGGCGGAACCGATGACCCCGACAACCCTGCCCTGCTCGTCAACAAACGGTGCCTTGACCACCAGCAGGTCGCGGCTGGTTCCATCCGGGTAGGAAAGGTGCTGTTCTTCCTGGTGCCTGTGTCCGCAGACCATGACTTTGCGGTCCAGGGCCTGTTGCTGGGCCACGGTCTCCGGAGCGGCAAGGGAGTCGGTGCACTGACCGATGATCTTTTCCCTGGGGAGCCGCAAGAGATCGACAAAAGCCTGGTTGCAGTTCAACAATACGCCGTCGCAGTCTTTCAGGGTGATGGGAATGGGAATGGCCTCCAGCAACTGCCGTTCGAATCTAAGCTGCGCAGCGATCTTCCTGGTGGTCCGCCAGTGCAAGCCAAACAGCAGAACAAGCAACACCGTGGCCAGGAGAAGGCCGACAAGATAGCCGTTCCGAATGGAAGCCAGGTTCGGCTCCTTGCCGTAGGAAACGGTGTAGCCTATCCTCTGCCCCTCCACGTCGGCCACAGACAGAAAGGTGACCAGATAGTCCTGGCCGCCTGAGCGAACCGCACGGGCAAAATCCTTGCCGCTTGCCAGATCCATGGCAATCCGCGACCGAATCCCGGCATTGAGCGCCGCCAGCACCTCCGCAGGAAGATGCCCTTTATGTTGCACGGTCTTCGCCGCCACATCGGCTTTTTCCTCTAGATATCCCAGGGCAACCTGGCTGCCCTGGTAATCGAGTTCGGAGCCGGCAAAGAGCACCTTGTCCAGCGCCTCTTTTTTGAGGATCAGGGAATATTCTTCCTCGTACACCTGCTGCAAGGCCTGACTGACCGCATAAAAGGGCACGCCAAGCTCTACGATTCCCTGGTATTCCCCATTATGCTGCACCGGAAAGACATAGCGGAAGGCATGATACCACTTCCCCAGCTCAAAGCCCTGCACGAAGCGTTTCTCGGTATGGGCCAGGCGCAGAGCGGGGCGGACCGCGAAGATCTGGTCATCATAACGCTCGGGCGTGTGCATCCGCAAAAAACAGATTCCATCGGCAAAGGTGTAAATGACCTGCCGGAACCCCTGGGGGATGATATTGTTGTAAGAGGAAAGAAGATGGGTGTAAAGCCGGGTGCGCAACCGGTCACGTTTCGGCCCCTTGTCTTGCGCCGCCTCGGCGAACATCGCCGCCGCCTCCGGCTGTAGAAAAGTCTCGCTCGCCACGAAACGGGCCAGCCGACTGAAGGAATCCAGGATGGCGGCGTATTCGCGCCGGTGTTGTTCGAGTACCGTCGCGATGTAACGCTCTTCGGCCTGTTGCTTGCCAAAAGAGAGCAGGCCGAAAAGCACCGCCTCGACACAAAGGAAAAGAACGAGATAGAGAATATTTTTTCTGGTCACCAAAACCTCCAGGCGTTGTTGTCACAAGCCCCCCGAGGCTAACTATAATCAGAAACGGCCGTACTGGCAACAGCGAAGGCCTCTGTTTCGCGGCATTTCAGCCCGGCGGCACTTGTCCAGCTAATAACTCTACTTCCTCTCACCCCAGCCCTTGTATGTTAATATTCAGGTGTTACAGGAATCTTTCGGAAGGCGTTGCACAGCCCGTCAGCCCTTTGGGACACTAAGCCCGTGGGAGAGCTTTTGGCGT
>Ga0315272_10000674_pt1 | contig 17230 bp, 13 predicted proteins | sample C3_middle_MG_FD_203918 | JGI IMG/M metagenome (GOLD analysis project Ga0315272, IMG submission 203918) | Sediment microbial communities from Yellowstone Lake, YNP, Wyoming, USA - C3_middle | ecosystem: Environmental > Aquatic > Freshwater > Lake > Sediment | place: USA: Wyoming | collected...
TTTTCATAGGTGTCCTGAGCAAGGACCGCATCAAGCATTTTATCGGCAGCTTCCTGGGTGGGGATGTCGGTCCTGACAATGCTCTTGTTCAGGTTGTTGATCCGCTGAAGACTGACCAGCGCATAGACCACCACAATGACCGTAAGCAGCACGAGGGTCATGTATCCGAGCAGCATTTTGCTGGCAATATTGAGCCTGGCAAAAAGCCTCGTAGGAGTTATTTTTTCCAGTATTATCGGCGGAATAGGTATCTTCATGATGAGATTGGTACATCACCTTGGAATAAGATTAACAAATATTTTTACCGGTGTCAATAATATTATGGCGTTTCCGGAGCCTCATCCTCCTGCACCGGTTCTTCGTTCCCAGCAGCACTTTCCGGACAATATTTTCTCGGCTCTGTTCCTGGTACATACGCTTCTCTGATGATGTCCTTGCATTTCTCCGTGCTCAGCAATCCCGTGGCGGCGTCGATCTGTCTGAGAACGATCCCCTCGGGAGCCGTGAATTCCTCAGGCTCTCTGCCGTCAAGGGCTTTTTTCATGAAATCAAGCCACAGTGGAAGGGCTGCGCGTGCGCCCGTTTCGCGGGGACCGATGGTTCGATGGTCGTCATATCCTACCCAGACACCAGCAACGAGCCCGGGAGTATAACCAATGAACCACGCATCACGGTAATCGTTTGCCGTGCCGGTTTTTCCAGCGACCGGTCTGCCGAGTTCACGGGCCTTCCATGCTGTTCCCCGCTCAACCACGCCCCGCAGAAGGTTTGTCATAATATAGGCAGTTTCCGGCCTTACCACCTGGGCGGGAAAGCTGTTACTGGCAAACAGAACGCGCCCAGTGCTGTCGGTAACCTGAAGAATGGCAACAGGATCGATCAGGACACCGTGATTGGCCAGCACCGAGTACGCCGAGGTCAACTCGAAGAGCGTCACATCGGAACTGCCGAGCGCCATGGACAAGTAAGGAGCAACCGGGCTTCTGATCCCCATGCTCCTGGCGAATTGCACTGTTTGCTCTATGCCGAGCTTATCGAGCAGCCGAACGGTCGGCACGTTCAAGGATTTGGTCAAAGCACGGCGAAGGGTCACCGTGCCCTGGAACTTCCTGCTGAAGTTCTCGGGAGTCCAGTTCTTGTTGCGGTCGAGCTTGACCGTCAAGGGTGAATCATCGAGCAGATCCGACGGCCCGAATCCCCGTTCTATCGCCTCGGCATAGATCACCGGTTTAAATGCCGAGCCGGGCTGCCGATATGCCTGCCAGGCGCGATTGAACTGGCTCTCCGCGTAATCCCTGCCTCCGACCATGGCAAGGATATGGCCTGTTGAGGGTTCGATGGCGATGAGCGCCCCCTGCAGCGGGGGCTGCGGAAGCTTGGACCGCTGATGGTGGCGGGCCTCCACCTGCTGAAGGCCGGTCTTGACCGCCTGTTTAGCATATTCCTGGAACTGGTCATTGATACTGGTATAAATGTTGAGCCCGCCCGAATAGAGGATGCTGGAACCGAAGCGTTCCTCGATCTTCTGGCGGATGTATTCGACGATGTAGGAATCAGACCCGCGCACCGTAGTGGTAGGACTGAGGGGAAGCGGCTCCTTGGCAGCTTCATCAGCCTGGAGCTGGGTAATAATACCTGCTCTGGTCAAGCGGGACAGGACATAGGTCCGGCGGGCCAGTGCCCCGGCAGGCGCCTTGAACGGTGAATACCGCTTCGGCGATCGGGGAAGACCGGCCAGCATGGCACATTCAGCAAGGTTCAGATCCCTGGCGGGCTTGCCGAAATAGATCCGTGCAGCAGCCTCCACACCGTAGGCGCCGTTCCCAAAATAGATCTGATTGAGATAGAGCGAGAGGATTTCCCGCTTTGTGTACCGCTGTTCGATGCGAAGCGCCAGAGCCATTTCCTTGAATTTGCGTGAAAACGTGCGGTCCGGAGAGAGAAAGAGGACCTTTGCAAGCTGTTGCGTCAGCGTACTGCCGCCCTCGAGGATCCGGTGCGCCCGCAGATTCCGGTACAGTGCTCGCGCGATGCCGCGCACATCAAGGCCGTGGTGTTGATAAAAACGGGAGTCCTCGGCAGCCATGAGGGCTTTCGTTAACATTTCCGGGACATCGGTGAGCTCGACCGGCGTTCTGTTCTCGAGGTAGAACTCCGCCATCATCCGGTTGGTATCGGTATAAACCCGGGAGGTGATGCTCGGACGATATTCCTCCAGCATCTCTATCTCGGGGAGGTCCCCCATCGAAAAGATGATGAATCCTGATGCTCCACCTATGAGTCCGGCCGTCAAAGCAAGTACGATAAAGAGGATGAAGGAGTTCCTTTTATGCATTGAGGTTATTATACATCCCGGACCGCTAAAAAGTAAAGTGCGTCCTGCGTTTTTCTCAGTTTTTTGGTGCATCAGCTCATCATATATGGTAATCTTCGGTCGTGACGTTTGCAGGGCGCATAGCGCCTGATTCGCACGCGGAGAGGGGAATAATTCTGGACACCGGCCTGGTCATCGTCTTTACGGGAGACGGCAAAGGAAAAACGACCGCAGCCATCGGTATGGCAGTGCGTGCATCTGGTCACAAAATGTACGTTTCGGTGGTGCAGTTCATCAAGAGCCCGGCGGCCGGCGGAGAGGCTCGTGCCGTGGAACGGCTTGCTCCTGAAGTTGATTTTATTTCAATGGGCAAAGGATTCGTTTCGGGAACACCGGGTTCATCGACACGGTCCGAGCATCAACAGGCGGCCCGACATGCCTTAAAGCTTGCTCAACAGCGGATGCAGGCTGGCTCGTGGGACCTGCTTATCCTGGACGAGATCAATAATGCCGTCCACCTGGGTCTGCTGGACCTTGCGGACGTCATGGAGCTGGTGAAGAACAAACCTGCGAAACTCCACCTGGTCCTGACGGGCCGTGACGCCCACCCTGACCTTATTGCTGCCGCAGACCTCGTGACTGAAATGCGCGCCGTCAAACATCCCTTTGACCGCGGTGTTCCCGCGCAGCGCGGCATTGACTTTTAAGGGAAAAGCGATTGGACCATAAAGTGAAATTGACTTTGATTTTTCAGAATGTTACAATCATCTCAGGTGGAGCGAGACTGCAATCGTTGCGATCAGCCCGATCCTGAATCTCATGAAAAATACCGCCGCACATGTGATCATAGACGATGTAACGTCATTGCCGAGCCTTTTCGGCGATCTTGATAAAAATCTCAGGCTGATCGAGAATGCGTATGGGGTGGTCCTTACAGCCCGGGGGAACAAGCTTCAGATCGAAGGAGAGGAGCAGCCGGTCGCACAGGTCGAGCTTCTCATCAGACAGCTTGCCGACATGCTCTCCCAGGGAGTTATTGTTCATCGCGATGATGTTCATGCCGCTATCCGCGCTTTTTCCGCCAATCCATCCGCAGGCTTGAAGGATATCTTTCAAAAGTCCATTCCCGTATCGGGTAAAAAACGACCGGTCGCTCCGAAGAACGAGACCCAGCGCGCGTATATCGAGGCCATCAAGCAGCACGATATTGTTTTCGGCATCGGACCTGCGGGGACCGGCAAAACCTACCTTGCCATGGCCACGGCTGTTTCCGCCCTGCTGCGGCGGGAAGTAAGCAGGATCATTCTCGTACGTCCAGCCGTCGAGGCGGGGGAAAAGCTCGGATTCCTGCCCGGCGATCTCTATGAAAAGATCAATCCCTACCTTCGCCCCCTCTATGATGCGCTCTACGACATGATCGAGACCGAAAAAGCCAATAAACTGGTGGAGCGGGGGGACATCGAGATCGCTCCGCTCGCTTTCATGCGCGGCCGCACGCTGAACGATTCGTTCATTATCCTCGATGAGGCGCAAAACACCACGACCGAACAGATGAAGATGTTCCTTACCCGCCTGGGATTCAACTCAAAGACCGTGGTCACCGGCGACGTTACCCAGATAGATCTGCCGAATAATAAGAATTCCGGACTGATCGAAGTGCAAAAAATACTGGAAGGCGTCGAGGGCATCCGGTTCGTTTATTTTACGAACAAAGATGTCGTGCGTCACCGGCTTGTCCAGCAGATCATCAAAGCATACGAAAAATACGAGGCTGACGATGAACAGCAAGCATGATACAAGCATAAAGCTTCTCCCGAAGGTCCGGACCCAGGACGCGGAAAAGGACGACGCGCCGCAGGAGCTCAAGCGGTCCGTGCGCTTCCTGAATATCGGCCTCGCCTTTGTTACCGCCCTGCTGCTCGCGATCATACTGATCCCCCGTGTTCCGCACCTCCAGAAAGGGGACATTACCTATCGCGATATCACAGCTCCCCATGCACTGTCCCTTGAGTACCCGGGGCCAGATCAGACCCTGCTCTCCTTTTCCGTGGAAAAGGGCGAGGTCCTGGTTGAGGCCGGCCACCGGGTGTCAGAAAAAGCAGCCCGGGCATTGGAAGAGCTCGCCCGCCATGAGGGAGCGGGCGCCAGGCTGAACGCCTATGGCGGGCTCAGCCTGCTGTTCCTGCTGATGTTCTACCTTTTTTACCGCGATATCAAACGGTACCGCCCGGCCCTTATTGCGGACACCCGGAAAATGTTCCTGCTCGCTTTTCTGCTGCTGGCGACCGTGATCCTTGCACAGTTTTCAAAGCATACCCTGATCCTCGTGGCGGACAAACTGCAGCTGGAAACCGCCACGATCGGGTTTGCGCTTCCGGTCACCGCCGGAGCCATGCTGGTGTGTCTTCTGCTGGACTTCCACCTGGCTTTGAGTTTCTCTTTCCTGGTCAGCATCCTGCTTGGCATCTCGTTTCAAGGCGACCCCTTTATCCCGCTGTACTATTTTCTGGGAAGCATTGTTGCGGCGCTTTCGGTCATCCAGTGCAAAAAGCGGACTGCGGTGCTCAGGGCAGGGGCATTGACCGCGCTGGTGAACAGTATCGCCATTGCCGGGATCGATTTCTACAAAGGGGAGCTCTTGACGCGCGGCCTGTACGATATGAGCGCCGGTTTCCTGGGAGCCATTGCCGTTGCCATGATCGTGTCGGCTACCCTGCCTTTTTTCGAAGCGGTTTTCGACATCGCCACCGATATCAAGCTCCTCGAACTTCTTGAACCGAACCAGCCGCTCCTCAAAAAACTGGTCTACACCACCCCCGGCACCTATCATCACAGTATTCTGATCGGCAACCTGGCTGAGTCGGCAGCCGAGGCCATCGGCGAAAATCCGCTGCTCGCCCGCGTCGGCGCCTATTACCATGATGTGGGGAAGATCCGCAAACCCGAATATTTCATCGAGAACCAGCACCCCAAGGACAACAAACACAGCCGGTTAATGCCGTCCATGAGCAGCCTCATCATCGCATCGCATGTGAAGGACGGCGTGGATGTGGCCCGTGAGCATAACCTGCCCACTGCTCTCATCGACATCATCCATCAGCATCATGGCACGTCGCTCATCACCTATTTCTATCAGAAGGCAAAAGAGCTGCAGCCCTATGCCAAGATCGCCGAGGAGGACTACCGCTATCCCGGTCCGCGCCCGCGCACGAAAGTGGCGGCCATTGTGATGCTGTCCGATGCGGTCGAAGCGGCCTCGCGGACCCTTGACGACCCGACGCCCCAGCGCATCCAGGCGCTGACGAACAGTGTTATCACCCGCATTTTCCTCGATGATCAGCTCAGTTTGTGCGATCTGACGCTCAAGAACCTGCGGGAGATCTCGAAGAGCTTCAACCTCACCCTCAATGGGATCTTCCATCATCGGATAGACTATCCCGGGATGGAATTCCCGGGAGAAAGAAAACGCAATGATCATCCGGATAAAAAACAATCAGAAGAAGCAAAAGCTGGCAATGCCAAAGCTAAAAGCGCAGCTCACGAAGCTGTTGGAGAAACTCAACCTTCCTGAGGCCGAACTGAGCGTGCTTTTTATCGGCGACCGTGCCATGCGGACGCTCAACCGGCAGTACCGGGGCAAGGACAGGACCACCGATGTTCTTTCGTTCTCGCTGCGGGAAGGGCGTTTTGGCGGGGTCCAGCCGAACATGCTCGGGGATATCGTCATATCTGCGCCCGTGGCACGGCAACAGGCTGATGACGCAGGCCTTACGCTGCAGCAGGAACTGGAGCGCCTGCTGGTCCATGGCCTCCTGCATCTGGTCGGCTACGACCACGAGCGCGGTGCGGCCGATGCCCGGACCATGCGGATGAAGGAACAGAGCCTGCTCAAGAGACTGCGGACATGAAGTGGCGGTCACGGTCATGGATGCAGAGCGCGAGCCTGGCGATCGAAGGCATCATTTACTCGGTCAAGACGCAGCGCCATATGCGCTACCACCTGTTCGCAGCACTGGTTACCCTTGTACTGAGCCTCGGTTTGAACATCACCCGCACCGAGTTCATTCTTCTGTGCATGGCGATCATCCTCGTCCTGGCCACGGAAATGCTGAACACCGCCATTGAGGTGACCGTCGATATGATCTCGGACACCTATCATCCGCTCGCCAAGATCGCCAAGGACATCGCAGCCGGGGTGGTGCTTCTGGCGTCATTCGGGGCGCTCACCCTGGCATACCTCATCCTGTACCCGGCGCTGACGGCTGCCATTGCAAGCGGTCAGTGGCACCTGCGGAAAGCTCCGAATGATGTTATCGCATTTGTATCGCTCGCGGTCGTCGTCATCGTCGTCATTTTCATCAAGGCGCTGCTCGGCAAGGGAGATCCGCTCCGGGGGGGCATGCCGAGCGGACATGCGGCCGTATCGTTTTCGATATGGGTAGCGGCGGTCTATCTGACGGGAAATTTGCCGGTCAGCGTCCTCACGTTCATCCTTGCTCTGATGGTCAGCTGGAGCAGATGGTCTTCGGGGATCCATCGTCCGGTCGAAGTGCTTGCCGGGGCGGCCATCGGAGCCGGTTTGACCGCGTTATTTTTTGCGGTCTTCAGTTAATTTAAAAAGAACACTTGAGCCACAAAATGCACAGAAATCACAAAAAAATCAAGTACACGTGTTTTGAAAATACCACGCCAATTTGGTAATAACTCTAGTCGTTTCAACTTCTTGTCTCTGTGACTTATGTGCTTTATGTGGCTAACTGCCGTTTATCGGATTAAACACTGCTCGAAACCGGGGTGAACGAAAGGGGAGTCTTTTGCTGGAAGAAATCCTGGGTAGGCTCATTACATCAGTGGACGGAGCGCAGGCGGTAATTTTTCTGGATAATGACGGGGAAGCGATCGCACAATCCGGGGAAGCTGCCATCGATGTCAAGCTGCTCGGCGCATGGAAGGAGATACAGCTTGACCATATCAAAGAGATCACCGGCAGGCTCGGCCTGGGGACCGTTCATGCAGTGCTTTTTTCGCTGGACGAGGGGAACGAACTGCTCGTGCCTGTTTTGAACGACTACTGCCTGCTGCTCCTGCTGTCTCCCTACGCCAACCTTCATGGCGCCATGGCCGCTCTCAAAACGGCTATTGCCGAACTGATCGTCGAAATTTCCTGACCGATACAAATTGCCAAAAGATCAGATCTGATCGAAGTTTCCCAGCCGTCTGAACTTTTCGTAGCGCATCTTTACGATCTCTTCCGGAGGCACGTTCCTGATCTCAGCCATATTTCGCGTGACCGCGTCCTTTAAGAGTTCGGCCGCCCGACGCGGATCGCGGTGTGCGCCGCCGATAGGTTCTTCCACAACCTCGTCGATCACTTTCATCTGAAAGAGGTCCTGTGCCGTGATCTTGAGCAGCTCCGCGGCTTCACTTGCTTTCGAGCCGTTGTTCCAGAGGATCGCGGCGCAGCCTTCCGGAGAAATGACCGAGTAGGTCGAGTGTTCCAGCATGAGCACGCGGTCGGCCACTCCCAAGGCCAGCGCTCCGCCGCTCCCGCCTTCGCCGATCACTACCGCGATGATCGGCACCTTCAAGCTCGACATGACCAGCAGGTTTCTGGCGATGGATTCACCCTGTCCGCGCTCTTCAGCGCCGATGCCCGGGTACGCTCCCTGCGTATCGATGAGCGTTATGATCGGCTTTCTGAACTTTTCCGCGAATTCCATCAACCGCAGCGCCTTGCGGTATCCCTCGGGGTTCGGTTGGCCGAAGTTGCGGTACATCCGGTCCTTCAGGGTCCTGCCTTTCTGGTGGCCGATGATAACGACCGGCATGGTGTCGAGCTTCGCCATGCCGCACACGATAGCCGGATCATCGGCAAAACCGCGGTCGCCGTGCATCTCGACAAAATCCGTGAGCATGGCTTCGATGTAATCCAGCGTATAGGGCCTGTTCGGATGACGGGAGATCTGGACCTTCTGCCAGGGAGTCAGCCGGGAGTAGATCTCGGCGCGCAGTTGATCCGATTTTTTGTGAAGCTTGAGGATCTCTTCCTCGAGGTCGATGTTCCCATTCGAGGTAAAAAGGGTAAGTTCCTCTATCTTCTTTTCAAGTTCAGCGATCGGTTTTTCAAATTCGAGGTATTCCTGCGGCAAAGCGTACTCCTCCAACCCCGGTAAAACAGGGCGCATCAGCAGCCAGATATTCTTTATTCAATTAAGAGCGCATATTATCGGATATTGAAGCTGTATTGTCAAGGATTTGTTGGGATGAAGCGGCACCGGACAGGTGTAAGAGGTATAGTGCATCCCACTATGGTCTATGAAAGGGCGCTCAAGGCCCTTGGGCAACCGGGGGTCTTTTCTTTTCGGCTTGCAATATATCGTATTCCGGTATATATTTTTGAAGGATGATTCACAACTTCATGTGGGAGGATGGCGATGCCCTGGACGTGGATATTACAGACTACCATTGAGGAGGGGTAAGATGTTACCGAAAAAAAGACCACCCACGCATCCGGGCGAAATGCTGCTCAAGGAATTCCTGGAGCCCATGGGTATGACACAGGTGGGACTTGCCCGGCACATTGGCTGGACCTGGGCCAGGCTTAACGAGATCGTGAATGGCCGTCGCGGAATCTCCGCGAGTTCTGCGCTTGCCCTTGGCGAGACGTTTGGAACCGGTCCTGAGTTCTGGCTGAACCTTCAGAGGGATTGGGACTTGTGGCACGCACTGAAGAAACACAAGCCCGTGACTGCGCTGAGGAAGGCGAGTTGAGGCGAGAAATCAAGACCCTGGACGATCTTCCGCAAACATTGCAAATATGATAAGGTTTCTCAAACAGAAGTGCGGGATTTCATCACTGATAACACGAAAACAGGCTTATGATATAGCGATCAAATACCTTGGTGAGCAAATGCGCGGGCAAATTGAAGTAATCAAAGACCTTCCTGGCAATCATTATGGCAACCGGCTTTTGGATTCCTGGGTTGTGCGCGTACCGCAAAAAGGGCCGACTATAACAACCGGCGCCGGCCGATTTATCTGCATAGCAAAAAGTACCGGCGAGATCGTTTATGACGGCAGTGACGGTGCAGAATAATTTTTAGGGACGGCGCACACCTATCGGCGCGCAAAGAAATACGACGGGCACTTCTAATGTTTGAGAAGGAGCGTTTATGACCGGTATTCCGAAAATTATTTCTGACCAATCCAAGCTGCAAACAAAGAACAAGTTTCATGTCATTGGCATTGATCTCGGAACAACGAACTCAACGGTCACTGATATCTCCTGGGATAAAAAGGATTCAGAATCACTTTCTGCGCGGTGTCTTGAGGTTGAGCAGTATACGACAGACGGAAATTATATCCATACTCTTGTGCCATCGGTAGTGGCTTTCTATAAAGGGAAAGAGCTCGTCGGTGAGGGCGCAAAACAGCTCAGATCGCGGGCTACATCAGTTGAGCTGGAACAGAACAAAAACCTTTTTTATGAATGCAAAAATGACATTGGGATAAGCAAGACCTATCACAAAGCCCCGGAGGGATGCCGAAGCGCGGCTGAGATCGGCGGCAAGGTTCTTAAATTCCTTTACGATGCTGCAAAGGCTGAAAGCAGGGAGCCCATCGAAAGGGTCGTCGTGACCGTGCCTGCTTCATTTCAGGCGGCTCAGCGGGCCGATACCCTGAAGGCGGCAACGCTTGCCGGAATAACGCTAAGCGGTGGAGATTTGCTTGATGAGCCGGTAGCAGCCTTTCTTGACTACCTCGTTTCGCATGAAGATGCCATCGTAATAGGTCCGAACGAGGTAAAGAATCTGCTGGTTTTTGATTTCGGCGGAGGGACCTGCGATGTTGCAGTGTTCCAGCTCACCAAGCCGCAAGAAGCAGAGCGTTTCAGCATTGCTCCGCGAGCAGTCTCCCGGTACCATCGTTTGGGTGGTGGAGATATCGATGCGGCTATCCTGCATGAAGTTTTGATCCCGCAGATCATAGCGCAAAACGGACTTGTTGGGTTTGAGCTTGGTTTCGTTGACAAGAAGCGCTCCATAGAACCGTCATTCATCGGCATTGCCGAGGCGCTCAAGATCGGGCTTTGCAATGAAATCTCGCGCCTGGAAAAGTTCGGGACCTATTACCGGGAAGACAAAAGCAAGGTAGTCATAACGCAGCCGGGCAGGTACACGGTCAAACTGGAGAATGGCAAAGAGCTTTCCCTGACCGCTCCTCAGATCACCGCGGAGCAGTTCGAGGAGCTTCTAAAGCCGTTTCTGGACCGTGAACTTCTCTATCTTCGCGAGACTGAATACCGGATGACCTGCTCGATCTTCGCCCCTTTGCAGGATGCCATAGACCGGAGCGGCTGCGATCGTAAGGAAATAGATTATTGCCTGTTGGTAGGAGGCAGCTGCCTTATCCATCAGGTGGTCCGGGCGGTCAAACAGTATCTTCCCACCAGCACCGTCCTGTCCTATGACGACGCGGACTCGATCCAGACTGCGGTCTCGCGGGGAGCTGCATGGCATGCGTTTTCGCTGGCAGTGACCGGCGAAGGCCTGGTCAAGCCGGTCTGCCATGATACGATCGCGATAAACACACAGTCCGGCCCTGTTGAGCTCATCCCGAAGGGCGCTCACTATCCGTATCCTGCTGATGGTTCCTATGCCAAGGCAACGGGACTTGCCATACCCGAAACATCTTTGATGAAGCCATTTGATCTTACTGTTGAGATACTGGCAAAAGAAGATTCAAGGAGCATCATCAAGGCTGTCTGCCGGATTTTGCCGCCTGTTCAAAAAGGGGCGCCTCTGACCCTGGAATACCGGTATGACGAGAACCAGGTCCTCGACGTGAAGCTGCGCCTTTCTGATGTCCCCGGAGCGCCGATTTTTACCTTGACCATGGAAAATCCGCTTACGAACGTTGTGAACCCCCAGGCCTTGAAGCTCAAGATCGACAAGGCGGAAGAGGAACTGAGAACGAACAAGATACCCAAAGAACAACAGGCCGATGTCATCGTTGATCTCGCAGCCAACTATGCTGAGTTGCGCCAGCATGAGAAGGCCATCGAGTATCTGGGAAGAGTGCTCAGAACCAGGCAGAAGCCCGATCCTGTTATTTTGAATCAAATGGGGCTCTACAGCGGCGAACTCGGCGATAACGTCAGGCAGGAGAAGTTCTATAAAGAGGCTGCAAAGAACGATCCTTCCTGGAATACCCCCTGGTTCAATCTCGCTTATGTCCAGCTCGCGAACAAGCAATACCCCGAAGCCATGGATTCGATCAACCGGGCGATCAGCAAAGGGAAAGAGGCGCCCCATTTCGTGATCAAAGCCAGGATCGCAGCTGGTCAGGGTGATGAAAAGGGCCGAGCTGCCGCTCTTAAAGAGGCCATGGAGCTATTCGGTCCCATTGAGAAGCAAAGAGACTGGGCACTGGGATGGTTCATAGGAGCGGCGCGCATGATGGACGATGAGGGAAAGGTGGAAGCAGCGGAACAAGAGCAAAAGAAGCGGCAGCTTGGAGCAAGGCCAGTTGCGGACAATAGCGCTCTCCCGATGCTGGAACAGCAGAAGGGGAGTTTCTAAGTATGGCTACCTGGCTGATCCCGTTCTCGGATCTCACTCCTGATCAGCAACGGGCCATTCAGTTCACACCTGATCGGCACAGAGTGATCTTCGGAGCACCTGGATCGGGTAAAACCCAGATACTTCTTCATCGGGCAAGCCACCTCGCACAGAAATTTGCCGTTGCTCCTGATCGCTTCCGGATTTTTGTCTTTAATAACGTTCTCAAAAACTATATCCAGTCAGCCTTGAAGCTGCTGGGTCTGCCCGATGACAGCGTGACTACCTATGATAACTGGTGCAATCTCTATTACACCGCGAAGATTAACAGAAGACTTCCTTGGAGTAGGCAGAGAATCGGACCGGATTATGATGCGATCCGCAAAGCTGTATTTGAACATGTTCGCGATTCGACAAGCGGAAAACCGGAGTATGATTTTATTCTGGTTGATGAAGGCCAGGATCTGGACCCGATATCTTTTGAAACCATGAAGCACGTGTCTCGCCACGTCACGGTTTGCATGGACCATAACCAGCGAATCTATGAGAACGGGGCGGGCGAGGCGGAGATCATGCGACAGCTCGGGCTGAGCAAAAGAAATATGTCTCTTTTAGGCGCTTATCGCTGTTGCCCGTATGTTGTTAAACTCGCCGCTCAGTTCATCGATGATCCTGCGGAGCGTGAGGTTTACATCAACCAGGCAAAGACAGACCAGACAGAACGTCAGACGCCTTTGCTCTATTACGCGGAAAACCACGAGGATGCGCAGAATAGAATGATCGAGGTGATTAAGACGCGTCAGGCGAAGGGCGACCGGATTGGCATCTTCTTCTATATGAACAAGCATGTGTATGGCTATGCCCAGGGACTACAGGAAGCAGGCTTGGATGTGGAAGTACAAAAGGCTCAAGAAGGTGGGTCGTATAAACCGCTGGATTTTAACAGTGACCGGCCAAAAGTCCTCACCTACCACAGCGCCAAAGGATTGACCTTTGACACGGTCATCCTGCCACACCTGACTACGCGGTCTTTCCCGAGCAAGAATCCAAACACTCTTGACCGTTTGCTGTTCGTCGGCATCAGTCGGGCGACGAAATGGGTTTATATGAGCACCTTCGCGGGGTCCGAACTGCCGGCATTAAAGAAGATCCTTCCTCTGCGGGAACAGAAGTGTTTGACGATCCAGACGAGCGGAGAAGGTAATGCGCAAGAGGAACCGAAGGTAGGTCAAGAAGAACCGGCTGGATTCACGGACTTTCTGTGAGCTGTCCTTCCGAATTAGCTTGAGATAGGAGACCGCGAAGCGATGCCCAGAATCTTTGACAACATCAACGATAACCTCCTTCCTGCTTTACGGCAGACGCTCGAAATCTCCGACCGCTCAGACTTCTGTGTCGGCTACTTCAATCTTCGCGGCTGGAAATCCATTGATGAACTGATTGAAAAGTGGACAGGCGGATCGGGGCAACAATGCCGTCTTCTTGTCGGGATGCAGCGGTTGCCGCAGGATGAATTGCGCGAGACCTACAGCTTGCTGCCGCAAGAAGATCAGATGAGCAATCAGGCGGTCATCCGATTGAAGCGGCGTTTGGCGGAGGAATTCCGGGCACAGCTCACGATCGGTGCTCCGACAGATGGCGACGAAGCAGGCTTGCGCAGACTGGCCGGGCAGCTCAAGGCGGGCAAGGTGGTCGTGAAGCTCCATCTCCGGCACACGCTCCACGCCAAGCTCTACCTCTGTTTCCGTTCGGACCCGAACAATCCCATCACCGGCTTCCTTGGCTCCAGCAATCTTACGCTATCCGGTCTCTCGAAGCAGGGCGAACTTAATGTCGATGTGCTCGACCATGACGCCACGCAGAAATTAGCCAAGTGGTTTGAAGACCGTTGGGGCGACAAGTGGTGTGTGGACATCACCAAGGAACTCATTCAGGTCATCGACGAAAGCTGGGCGCGGCCTGCTTGCCCGCCCCCTTACCAGATTTACGTCAAGATGGCTTACCACCTGGCGGAGGAGGCGCGGGCCGGTCTATCGGAGTTCAGTATTCCGGCCGATATGCGCGGAGTGCTGCTTGAATTTCAGTCTGCGGCTGTTCGCATTGCGGCAAGGCATCTGGAAAAACGCGGTGGTGTTATCCTTGGCGATGTCGTCGGTCTTGGCAAAACATTGATGGCGACTGCGCTGGCGCGTATGTTTCAAGACCCGCCGCGCTCTCTTGAAACGCTCATTCTTTGCCCGAAGAATCTTGTCGGCATGTGGGAAGACTACGCCCACCGTTACCGGCTCATCGCCAAAGTCGTCTCCGTCACGCAGGCGCAGAACACTCTGCCCGATCTTCGCCGTTATCGCGTCGTCATCATTGACGAGAGCCACAACCTGAGAAATCGGGAAGGCCGTCGCTGGGCAATAGTGCGTGACTATATCGCCCGTAACGCAGGCAAGTGTATCCTGCTTTCCGCAACGCCCTACAACAAGGCTTACCTCGATTTGGCTAATCAACTTCGTCTTTTTCTCGAACCCGAAGCCGTTGTCGGTATCCGGCCGGAGGAATATTTGCGCCGCGACTGTGATGGAAGGCCCGAAGAGTTCACGCTCCGCCATCAGTGCCCGCTGAACTGCCTTGCCGCATTCGAAAAGAGTGAATATCCCGACGACTGGCGCGAGATGATGCGTCTCTTCATGGTCCGCCGCACGCGCAGTTTTGTGGAGCGAAACTACGCTTTCACCGAGTGTCCGTCGTGCCACACGATCGTAAAAGCTACTCAGGAAAGTTGCCCCAATTGCTCTCGCACCAAGGCCAAAACGGACCGTCGTTTCCTCATCCTGGAAGGCGGCAGCCGGTTCCATTTCCCCAAACGCCAGCCCAAGGCGCTCCACTTCCGAATTCGCGACAACCATCCTGACGACCAATATGCCAAACTTTTCTCAGATACGGTTGTCGATACGGTCCGCATGCTTCACCTGCCGCGTTACGGGCTGGCAAACTACCTCAAACCGACGCTCGACATACCACCAACATCGGACGAAGCCGAGATTATGAAAAACCTCTCTCGCGCCGGCAAGAGGCTCATCGGGTTCTGCCGCATCAATCTGTTCAAGCGCCTGGAAAGCAGCGGCCACTCGTTCCTTTTATCCGTTCGACGCCACATCCTGCGCAATTTCATCTTTCTCCACGCGCTCGAAAAAGGTTTACCGCTGCCTGTTGGTACCCAGGATTCATCCCTTTTTGACACCCGGACAGACGACAGCGACAGTGACAGCAGCTTTTTCGGGGGTGAAGAACAACAACAGACCAAGGAACCTACGGAGATCACCGCAAGATCGTTTGCTGACTTCGCCAAGGCAGGCGCCGGTGGCTATGCCCTGCTCAAAGCAGAACACGGAAGCAAGTTTGAATGGCTTCGCCCCGACCTGTTCGTTGAGGACCTCGCCACGCATCTAAAGCAGGATGCTCAGCGACTGTTTTCGATTCTGGAAATAGCAGGGGACTGGCAGGCCGACAAGGATGAGAAGATTGCTGAACTCTATAAATTGCTCACCAAGAAGCATCCAGATGAAAAGGTACTCCTCTTCTCTCAGTTCGCTGATACAGTCGGCTATTTGAACCATCAGTTGAAGGCACGTGGGCTTAAGAAGTTTGCAGCGGTTACAGGCGATACCGAAGATCCTTCCGAGTTTGCCCGCCGCTTCAGCCCGGAATCCAACAAGGCGCGGGACAAGGTCGGAACGTTAGACGAACTACGTGTCCTTGTAGCCACCGACGTACTCAGTGAAGGCCAGAACCTTCAGGACGCCGCGATTGTCGTGAACTACGATCTGCCATGGGCCATTATCCGCCTGATCCAGCGGGCAGGCCGCGTGGACCGAATTGGCCAGAAGGCGGAAGAAATTCTCTGTTACTCCTTCATTCCAGCCGATGGCGTCGAGCGAGTCATCCGTCTTCGCGCCCGTGTTCGTCAGCGTCTTCAGGAAAACGCTGAGGTGGTCGGCACGGACGAGAATTTTTTCGAGGACGAGCAACATGATAGCCTTATGCAAGACCTGTTCACCGAAAAATCCGGCATCCTCGACGACCCGGAGGACAACGAGGTGGATCTGTCCTCGCTTGCCTATCAAATCTGGAAGAACGCCTGCGACGCCGATCCGACGCTTAAGAAAACCATTCCCGACATGGCCAACGTGGTATTCTCCACCAAGGCACTCTCCGCCGTGCCGCCCAAACCTGCGGGCGCTTCAGGGGCGAAGCCGGACTCCGGCGTGATGGTCTATGTGCGGACCTCTGATGGAAACGATGCGCTCACCTGGGTGGATGAACAGGAGCGTACTGTCACCGAGAGTCAGCATGAAATCCTTCGCGCCGCTGCCTGCGATCCGACTACGCCCGCGCTGGCGCGCCTTGCCGGCCATCACACGCTTGTTCAACATGCTGTCACCGGCATTCAGAAAGAGCATCAGTCCACCGGCGGCCAGCTTGGCAAACCTGCAAGCGCCCGCCGTAGAGTTTACGAGCGCCTCAAGGACTATGCATCCCAGGTGAAGGACTCCCTCTTCGACAGCAAGCCGCTCCATCGTGCCATCGACGCCATATATGAGGCGCCACTCACCGAGGCAGCGCGCGACCTGCTCAACCGCGAGATGAAGTCAGGAATTGATAACGAAAAGCTTGTAGAACTCGTGCTCTCGCTTCATGAGGAAGATCGCCTCTGCGTGCCGCAGGATGATGTCGAAGCCCGCGAACCAAAAATCATTTGTTCCCTCGGAATCCGGAAGGACTGACACATGCCATTCGACTTGCAACGCGCCCGTCCGCTCCTGCAAAGCTGTGACCTCCCTAAGCTCTTCGTTGAAGAGCTCGGCTGGGAGCCATGCCGCCAGAAACTCACTCTCCGCGCCGGAGAAAGCGATTATGCCTTTACCGCGTTGGCCGAGAAGCGTGGCTTCATCGCCTGGCTCTGCGAAGCGCCCACAGGCGGGCTGCCTGACCACGCCATTCGGTTGAAGCTCGACCGAAAACTGTCAGAGACCAGTTTTGAGCATCTCATTGTCTTCGTGACGAGCGACCGCTCACGCCAGTCCTGGATGTGGGTACGACGTGAACCGGGCAAGCCGCTCGCCGCCCGCACCCATGAGTATCAACGCGGTCAGCCCGGCGACTCCCTGCTCCAGAAACTCCAAGTCCTCTTTGTCTCTCTCGCAGAAGAGGAAGCGGGACTCTCCACCGTGGTTGTCGCCGGTCGCGCAAGAGCAGCATTCGACATCGAGCGCGTCACCAAGGCGTTCTATCGGGACTTCGACACGCACCGGAAAGCTTTTCTCAAGTTCATTGACGGCATCGTCGAAGTTGCCGACCGCGA
>Ga0315272_10000675_pt1 | contig 17226 bp, 12 predicted proteins | sample C3_middle_MG_FD_203918 | JGI IMG/M metagenome (GOLD analysis project Ga0315272, IMG submission 203918) | Sediment microbial communities from Yellowstone Lake, YNP, Wyoming, USA - C3_middle | ecosystem: Environmental > Aquatic > Freshwater > Lake > Sediment | place: USA: Wyoming | collected...
CCAATCTTTCAATAGGATACACGCCTGCCAGATGGAAATCCTTCAGACTTTTTTCAAAAACCTCCGACTTTCTTCTCATCGCAGAAGGGTTGTGCCGTGAGAATTCAATGTTGAACTGATTCTTCGGTCTGACAATCCGGGCGACATGAATCGCCGGCATTCTGTTCCGGACATGCTTTCAGCTCGGCTGTCTCGGATTCGAGACAATGCTCGCCAGTCTGGAGGGTAAATCTTGGGCGGTATGTTCCAGGGTGATAAGCGTGAGCGTCTCACCATCCCAGCGATAAAAGAGGGCAAACACCGGAAATCCGGGCACGGACGCACGAAGAATGTCGGCCAGCTCGGGAGGCTCAAATCGGGCGGGATGCCCGCGTTGAGGGTTCTTCAACAGTTGAACCACCAGCGCCTGAGTCGCCCGAACAAAGTTGAGGGCCACATGGGGGCGTCCATCCTTGATGCCAATGCGATCCCGATAGTGGCGTATTCGCCGGTAAAACGCAGGATGAACCCGGAGTTTATTGTCCATTGGCGATGTCAGCCATGGTTTCATTGAACTGCTTGGTGCTCGTCGCTTCGGCGGGTTCCGTCAACGCCTCGCGGATCCGCTCCTCCAGCCACAACGGAGGAGGTTGAAAGCGGGATGCAAACTGCGGCAGGCCGATACGCAGCGCCTGTCGAATCACATCGGCTTTGCACAATTCAGAAACCTTTATGCCCTCTTTGATCTGCGCCTCCAGATCGTCACTGATCTCCATTTTCGGCAAAGTTTTCATCGAAGTCAATTTAACGTCATTATGACATCGATCAAGCGAAATGAGCCGTCAAACGCACCTTTGGCGAACGCTCTTCAAGTCTGACCCTTCACGCCACAACGGTCTGCAGCAATGCGGGTAATCGGCAATCCACACATACAGCATTGGATCGGTCGCAAAAGTCGTGAACGATCTGGTGGAGACCCTGTTGTTCGGCTGCGGTGTGGAGTTGGATTTTGGAGCGGCCCAGGAGGCGTTCGCGCGCCAGTTTTAGAACGGCGTTGTCGTCGGTTTTGACCCAATTAAGGCAGGCGGTTTCGGCGGCGGCCATCAGGTCGGTGTTGTGGCCCGCTTGCGCCCGCGCCCATAACCAGGGGAGCAGGGCGTTCATGGCGATATCCGTCACACGGGAGGGACCGAGGAGCGGTTCCAATTTGGGCAGGCTGGCCGAGCCAAAACTCCAGTGACGCGACCAGAATTGGTCCGGTCCAGATTGCAGGGTGGCGGTCAGGGTTTGGTGACACCGGTTCCAGCAAGGATCGCGGCGGCCTGGGGTTTCTGTGTTTATGCTGGAGGTGTTCTTCGATGCGGCAATCTCGTTCGACAATTCCTCAAACCAATGTTCCAGCGAGGCGATAAAGTGGTTTGAGGCCAGCCAATGGGCGGCGAGGGCGAGACGGCGATGCGGATGATTGGCAGGCCGCAGACCGTTCATGCGCCACACTTTTGGCGGAAGAATAAAGTCGGTGAGCACGCCCCGTTCGCGCCACCAGGAGTCCCAGAGCAGTTTTAGATAGGGGGCGGTTTCCATCCGCGCTTTGGGTGGATCGCCGGGCATCAGGCCGGAGAGGCCCAAAAGGCGCGCCTGCCAGCCAAGGAGTGTCTCGGGAAGCGGTCCGGGCGTCTGGCGCAGTGCCGGGAATGTTTCCGCAATGCGGACCATGGGCCAGACATTATTTTTATACCCCAGCGTCCGGAACAGGGACTCCCACAGCGCCTGCGCCCATCCGGACTCACGGGCACGGGCCTGGATTTGAAGGGCTTTGGCGCAGAGGCGGACTTTTGCGGCCTGACGGAGCAATTCACCTCCGGTTTCGGGTTCCAGGCGTTGCCACAATGCGGCGCAGGCGCCGGTGAATTCCGGGGGCCATTCCTGGGCGGAATCGGTGCCCAGCCACTGGGTCAACTCGTCGAGAGGAGCGTCCAGAAAAGGTTCCAATGCCAAGGTGGGAAGCGCGGACTTGATATCATTCGTTGGACTCCAAACCACATGGAGGAGCACCTTGGAGAAATCGGGATTGCGATCATGTTGGTGGGAGTGCCAGCAGGAGGGTTCAATATCCACTTCAATGTCTCCAATGCGCGGCGCCTCGCCATTGAATTGGACGACGGCCTGGCGGAAATCTGGTCCGGCCTCGCGATTAAGAAAGCCGGGGTGAAGGATTTGGAGGGTGCGTTCGTCCAAGGTATGCAGTTGGCCGCGCCGAATGCGCTGATGTCGCCAAACGGCTTGCATCAAGCGCTCGGGTGGTAAGGCATGCCGTGATGTTTCGTGGACTGCAATTTCCGCCGGTTTGACGACGCGCCAGTCCTGGTAAAGCAACGGATGGAGCAAATGCATGAAATTGCTTTTCCTTGGGATCCGGGGCAAAGTCAAGCGCTGGATGGGGAAATGTCTGTGGCCGGGCGCTTTAGATCGGTTTGCGAAGGTTTTTGACGAGTCATCATCGATAAAAGGAAAGATGGAATTTCGGTGTGTTAGTCTTTGCCAGATACTGGCTTCAAGGTGTATAAGGAATGGCTGGACCAATGAACGATGGCGCAATGATTGAAGTGGCGAATTTGACCAAACGCTACGCGGGCCACGCGGCAATAAACGACTTGTCGTTTACCGTGACTCGCGGGGAGATCGTGGGTCTGCTCGGGCCGAACGGCGCCGGGAAGAGCACCACCATGCGCATTCTGGCCTGTTTCATGCCGGCATCCTCCGGAACGGCGCGGGTGGCGGGATACGATGTGTTCAGCCAATCCCGGGAAGTGCGCGGTCGCATCGGCTACATGCCTGAGAATAATCCGCTGTATCAGGACATGCGGGTGCGTGAGTATTTGAATTTCCGGGCGCGTCTCAAGGGATTGAGCTGGCGCAGGACGCGCGAGCGCGTGGGGACTGTGATGGACCAATGCGCCCTGGCCGATGTGAGCCGCAAGATCATCGGGCAACTTTCAATGGGTTACCGGCAGCGTGTGGGTCTGGCGGACGCGCTGGTGCATGAGCCGGAATTGGTGATTTTGGACGAGCCGACCCTTGGGTTGGATCCCAACCAAATCCGGACGGTGCGTCAGCTTATCAAAAGTCTGGCGGGCAGCCACACGGTTTTGATCTCGACGCATATTCTGCCTGAGGTGGAGATGACCTGCAGCCGGGTGCTGATTCTGCATGAGGGGCGGATTTTGGCGGCGGACACCCCTGAGAATTTGCAGGCCAAGCTCAGCGACGGAGGCCAGGTGGTGGCGGAGATTCTGGCGCCGCTGACCGAGGTGCGGGAGTTTTGCGCCGGGGTCCAAGGCGTGGCGCGATTCGATGTGACGCCGGTGGATGGGGCCTTTTTGCGCTGCACACTCACCCCCAAACCCGGCATCGACCTGAGGACCCCGGTGTTTGACGAGGTGCGCGCCCGCGGCTGGTCGCTGCGCGAATTGACACGATCGCGACCCAGTCTGGAGGACGTGTTTGTGCATATCACGCGGGCGGAGAAGGAAGAGGAGGAGAACTGATGATGCAGGTGTATTTGACATTGGTGCGGCGGGAACTGGGCAGCTACTTCGCTTCGCTGACGGGCTACGTGATCATTGGCGCCGTGCTTTTTTTGCTGGGCTTGAGTTTTACAGATTTAATGGATCGTTTGAACAGCGAAGCCACCGACATGCCGATCACCGAGTTGTTTTATCAGACGTGGTATTTCTGGCTGATATTGCTGCTGGCCTCTCCGTTGATCACGATGCGGACCTTTGCCCTGGAAAAAGCGGTGGGCACCTTTGAAACGCTGACGACGACGCCGATCTCCGATGCGCAAATTGTGTTGGGCAAATTCACCGGGGCCTTGATGTTTCACCTGTGCCTCTGGCTCCCGTTGCTGGGGAGCATATTTATCGTGCGCCATTTCACCAATGACATCACGGCGTTCAACCCGGGAGTGGTGGCGAGCACCTTTCTGGGGATTTTCCTCGTGGGCGCGTTGTTCATGTCGATGGGATGCTTCGCGTCGGCGCTGACCCGCAGCCAGATCATTGCGGCGATGATCAGTTTTTTGCTCGGGATCGCCTTTTTCATGCTGAGTTTTCGGTCTTTTTTCGGGCTGCCGCAGAATACCTGGACCTCCAACGTTCTGGCTCGTATTTCGATGATAGAGCACATGCAGGATTTTGTGCGCGGGATTGTGGACACCCGCTTCGTGGTTTTCTATGTCAGTCTGACGGTCTTCTTTTTGTATTTAACCCTAAAGGTTGTGGAAAGCAGGCGCTGGAAATAAAATGTCAAATTCTACCGATAAACAGCCGAGTTTTTCTCTGGGGCGACGGTGGGCCATCGGATTCAATGTGTTCATTTCCGTGGCGGCCTTGCTGGCGCTGGTGTTCATGGTGAATTTCCTGGCCTCCCGCCATTCCACACGATTCATGTGGTCGGGGCAGAATCCCAATCAACTCTCGGCGTTGACGGTTCAGTTGCTCGGTAATCTGACGAACCAGGTGAAGGTGGTGGTCTTCTTCGACAAGCAGGAGTCGTTGTACAGCGCGGTTTCCTCGATATTGAACGAATACCAACTGGCGTGCCCGCGATTGAGCGTGGAATATGTGGATTACCTGCGCAATCCCGGTTCGGCCCAGTTGATGATCGAGCGCTACAAGCTCTCTTTCCCGTCCGAGGAATATTTCAAAAACCTGGTGATCTTCGATTGCAACGGACGGATCAAGATTGTGTATGAGAAGGAAATGTCGGACATGGACATCTCCGGCCCGTTAAGCGGAACCTCCAGGGAAATCAAACGCAGCAATTTCAAGGGTGAGCTTTTGTTCACCTCCGCCATTGTCAGTGTCACGGACGCGCGGCGTCTGAAGGCTTATTTTCTGGAGGATCATCGCGAGGCCAATCCGCAAAGCGATGAACCGAGTGGTTATTCGAAATTATCGCAGTTGCTCCAACAGAACAATATTCAGGTGGAGCTTCTGTCCCTGGCCGGCCAGGATGTGCCGGCCGACTGTAATCTGCTGCTCGTTGTTGGTCCCCAGCAACGTTTCGATCCGGCGGAATTGGATCGGTTGGACAAATATTTGGACCAGGGGGGGCGGATGTTCGTGTGCATGAACAATCTGGGCCGGACTGGAATCGAGAAACTCCTGGAGACCTGGGGGGTTCGAGTGGGGGATAATCTGGTGTTCGATGTGCCTGCGTCCAGCAAGGCGGCCGACGTCACATTAAATCCGGATTTGATTGTGACCAATTACGTCACTCCCAGCCATCCGATCGTCAAACCCCTTTTGCGCTCCCGGTTGCGTTTGGTTTTGCCTCGCAGTGTGGAAATTGCCGTCACCAATAAAACGGCGGCCGATGCGCCCAAAGTGGCGGAATTGGCCTCTTCCGGGCGGGAAGGGATTGTGGTCACGGATATTCGCAACGGTGTGCCCTATCCCGATTTGTTCCGGGACCGCCGCGGGTCGATTCCGGTGATGGCGGCGGTGGAGAAGGGAACGGTGCAGGGGATTGGGGCGGACCGTGGCGCGACCCGTATCGTCGTGGTTGGAGATTCGATTTTCCTGAGTAATCAACTCATTGATTTTCTGGCCAACAGGGATATTGCGGTTCTGTCGGTGAACTGGCTTCTGGATCGCTCGTATTTGATGGGCGGCATTGGTCCGAGGCCCATCCGGGAGTTTCATCTGGTCATGAGCCCGGCGCAACTAATGATGGTCCGGTGGATCATGCTCGGCGCGCTGCCCGGGGGCGTTCTAATCCTGGGTGGATTGGTATGGTGGCGCCGCCGACATTAAGGTCCGGGGATATCCACGGATTGAAGGCGACGTAACAACTTCAAGGGGATCTAGAAAAATAAATGAATTCAAAGAGAACATTGGCTTTGCTCGCGTTGGTCGCCGGGATGCTGGCGTTCATCATCCTGTTTGAAAGGCGGGGAAACGATGAGGCGGCGCCTGTCGGCAGGACGACCCGATTGTTCGCCAATTTTAATCCCGCCTCGGCGAGCGCGGTCGAGATTGTCCTGCGCACCAACAGAATCATTCGAGCCGAACGCGTTCACGATGATTGGATGCTCAAGATGCCCATTCAATACCCGGCGAACGCGGCGCGGGTCGATGGCCTGCTCAACGCCCTTTCCTTATTGAACCGCCAGTCGCATATCACCGCGCAGGAATTACTTTCTCAAAAGCAAAATCTGGAGGCTTTCGGATTGGACCCGCCGCTGGCCAGCATCATTGTGGAACTGCCCCATGAACGTGTCGAACTCAAAGTGGGGGGCAAATCGCCTGTGGGCAATCAGGTCTATGTGCAACTGGTGGGTTCGGACGGCATCTTTTTTACCGACGCGCTGCTGCATGAACGCATTCCACAGCAGCCGGACGATTGGCGGGATCCGACCTTCCTGCGCCTGCGCGGCGTGACATTCAACCGGTTGGAGATGGTGAGCAAGGCCGGGGATGTTGAAATACAAATGGATCCTTCGACCCAATTATGGCGGTTGACCAAACCGATGAACGCGCGCGCGGACAACCAAAAAATCGCGCAGTTGATTCGCCTGCTTGAGGATTGGCCCATTGCCCGGTTTCTGCCGGAGTCCATGACGCCCGACTTTGACGCGCTGGGGCTGCAAACTCCGGAGGCGTCGCTGATGGTGGGGCAGGGCACCAACGATATGCTTGTGGTTCAATTCGGAAAGTCGCCCACCAACGAGTTGGGACTGGTTTATGCCCGGTGTCTGCCTCAAACCAACGTCATGCTGGTCCCTCGCGACGTGCTGGCGCGACTGCAGGCGCCATTCACCGAGTTGCGTGAACCGCGTTTGATTTCGACCCCGATGGCGGCGGTGGATTTGATCGAGGTTAAAACACAGGAGTCCTTCTCATTGCGGAAAATGGCCGATAACTCCTGGGTGATTGCCGGATCGGTCAATGGGCCCGCGGACGAGGAACTGATGAAAAAGTTTCTGGCGGATCTGGCCTCATTGCGAATCTCCTCCTATGTGAAGGATGTGGTCACGGATTTTTCGGCCTACGGCCTGGCCTCGCCCGGCCGCCAATACATACTCCGGCGGATCATGACCAACACGGTGTCCGGGGTGGTGAATCCGATTCTGGCTCAAATCAATTTTGGGACAAATAATGCCGATCAAATCTATGCGCGATTGAGCGACGAGACCTCCGTTTATTCCACGAAATGGGTGGATAGTTGGAAATTGCCGACTCAGGCCTATCAATTACGGGATCGCCAGATTTGGAGTTTCAGCACCAACGAGGTGAACAGCCTGACCGTCATGCTTCAAAGCCGGACGAACAAGCTGGTGAGAAACGCCGCCCGGCAATGGACGCTTGCGCCAGATCCCACACCTTTGGGGGGGCCTTTGACGAACCTGGTTGATGAGGTTTTGTTTCGTCTGGGGCAGTTGCGGGCGGAATCGTGGACCGCCTCAGGCGACGATGAGATGGTTCGATTTGGTTTTCCAACCCCCCGCCATTCGATCACGCTGGAAGTTGGCGCCACAAACCAGGCTCAATCGCTTGCCATGGATTTTGGCGGGGAATCCCCCGGGCAAAACATGTATGGCGCGATCCTTCGAGACGGAAAGCGGTTGATTTTTGAATTTCGGATGCCGGTGTATCTTTTATATTCGGAAATTCTGCGACAACTTTCCGCGATGCCGTCCAATAAGCCGCCCAAATCCTGAATCAACGCATGGCTTCGCGGACGACCAGGAAAATATGGCGGAGACTCCGGCTTGGCTTTCGCTATTTCCGTGTCACGATCTGGCTCATCGTGCTGGCCGTGGTGGCAAGCCTGGTATATCTCAACAAAATCGGTCTTCCGAATTTTGTTAAAAATCCAGTTCTTAGAGAGTTGCGCGCCCGGGGGCTGGAATTGGATTTCAGCCGGTTGAGACTTCAATGGTATCGCGGATTCGTCGTGGAAAACATCAATCTGGGCTCGCGCGAGCCGGGCGGGCCGCAATTTTTTATCGATGAGGCGGAGGTGCGTTTGCGGTATGGCGCGCTGGCCCGCTTTCGGGTTGAACTGGAGTCCCTGTGGGTCCGACAAGCGCGTTTCCGCTGGAATCTGCCCGCGGTGGAGAATTACCCCGCCCGGCCGCTGAGTGTGGATGACATCACCACTGAATTGCAGTTTTTGCCCGATGATGTCTGGGTTCTGTCCAATCTGCGCGGACATTTTTTAGGCGCGGATTTGCTTTTGACAGGAGCGGTCACCAACGCCTCGTTTCTCAAGGAATGGAAGGGGCCCACGGATACCAACAAGGTGGTCGTCGCGCCGGGTAATCTATGGCATCGGCTTTTGTACTTGCGCGACAGCATCGAATTTCAATCCACTCCACACATTGAGGCGCATCTGCAAATCGATGCGCGCCACCCGGAACGATTCATGGGTGACGCGGGCATCAAATTGCCCGGCGCCCGGTTCCCAGGAGGAAGCGTCGGGGACGTGCAATTGAACGTCAAGGGGGGATCCGCCGATGACGGTGCCGGCCCGGTAATGGTGGAACTTCGGACCAGGGCGGTTGGTTTGCAGATCGAAGAGTGCCGCGCCGCAACAGCTCTATTCAATTCGCGCGTTCAACTCAATGCCACCAATGCCATGCCGGAACATGTAACGGTGCAGGCGAATCTGCGACAGGGCTCGATGCCATGGGGCACATTTGTCACGGCTTCAATTTCAGGAGAAACTCGTCCGGACAGGGATGGAGCGGGCTGGAAAACCCAGTGGCATGGCGGGGTGGATCGTCCGGAAACGCCTTGGGGTTTGGCCGCTTCGCTGGAAGCAAAAGGGGAATGCATGATGCCCGCGCTGTCATTGACCAACATTGACTCAACGGTTGGCGGGCCGGGAGGCTTGGGCAAATGGCTTCGCGACTACTGGGCCGGAGTGGAGAATCAATCGAATACCAATGCCTATGTCGGGGTTGAAACGACCTTGAAGAAAGTTAAAACCCAATGGGCGGAGGCAGGAGCGGCCCATTTTTCGGTCCGGGCGCATCGCAACGCGCGTGTCGGCCCGTATGAGAGGACCGATGGGCAAAAGGACCGATGGTGGGATGCTTTCATGCCCTTTGACGGGGGAGTCGAGGGGGCGATTGAAGGCGTATCCAGTGTTTACGGCCAGGCGGACCGGTTTGAGTTTAACAGCCAGTGGCAGCCGCCCGATCTGAATTTGAGGGGGCTTCATGCGCAATTATTTGGGGGGCATTTCAATGCCAGTGCGGATCTGAATCTGGACACACGTAAGGCGAACGGGGAAATCGAGTCCAACTTCGACGCGCATCAAATCGGCATTCTCCTTGGGCCTGGGAGCCAGCGTTGGCTGCGACAATACGGCTGGGGCAACCCGCCCCAGGTGCGCGCCCACGTTCAGGCGACCCTGCCGGATTGGAGTCTTCCCCTCGAGCAATGGCCGGATGCCATGGATCCGACGCTGATAGTCTCAGGTTCGGTGGCCAGTTGGCCTGCTTCGTTCCGCGGGGTGGCCGCCTCCTCGGCGGAATTGCACTTCAACTATGAAAATGGAATGTGGTTCATACCTGACATTGCCGTTCAGAGGCCCGAGGGCGGGGTGGTTTTGACGTACGTGGAGGATCCTCAATCGCATGAATATTTTTGGGAAGGCCGCAGTTCCATTGACCTGACCGCTCTGAAGCCGCTTTTCACCGAGTCGCAATTCAAGGCGATGAATCTTTTTCAATTCACCACCCCGCCTGTGATTGCGGGCAATGTCTGGGGAGTCTGGCATGGCGAAAACAGCGTGGGTCTGCGGGCGGTGGTGGATGCCAGGGACTTTAAATTCCGTGGCGAAACCTTCGCCGAGGCGCATTTGCCGTTGGGCTATACCAACGAATGGCTGACATCTTCTGGCGCAGCGCTCCGGCATGAGGATCAGCCGGTGGAAGTGGGGCAGGCATGGTTTAATACCCGGGAAATGCGCCTCTATTTGACCAATGCCCTGGCGCGCATCGATCCGGGCGTGGTCGGCCGCTCCATCGGTCCCATGACCGCGGAGATTCTCGAGCCTTACCATTTTGGCAGGCCCCCCAAAGCCATCGTCAACGGCTGGCTGGATGTAACGGATACCGACCAGGCGGATATGACATTTCAGGTGGAGGGCGGCCCGTTTCGATACTGGCGGTTCAACCTGGACTCGGTGTCCGCAGGGGTCCACTGGAAGGGGCCTTCCCTGAGTATCAATCATCTGCAGGGGCAGTTTTATGGAGGTCAAATTCAGGGTGTGTTGGACGCGGATTTCACCCCGCGAACCGGCACCGACATCAGTTATCGCATTGCCATCACCAATGTGGACATGCGCCCATTGATGCAGGACATTTCCAACGCCACAAACCGGCTCGAAGGCGCCCTGGCCGGGGAACTGAACATCACGCGCTTGAATTCCTCCGATTGGAAAAGCTGGCAGGGCAATGGACGCATGCACCTCAAGCAGGGGTTGATCTGGGATATTCCGGTCTTCGGCATGTTCTCGACCGTGCTCAATTCCATTGTTCCAGGCGTGGGCAATAGCAAGGCTGAAGAGGGCAGTGCGACCTTCATCATCACCAACAGCATCATCCGCACCCGGAATCTCGATATCCGCGCTTCGGCGATGCGCCTGTATTATACCGGAACCGTTGATTTCGATGCCAATGTCAACGCGCGCATGGAGGCCTCCCTGTTTCGGGACTGGTGGTTGCCGGGCAAGGTCTTTGGTTTGGCTTTGACGCCATTGACCAAGCTCTTGGAATATAAAGTGACCGGCACACTGGGCAATCCAAAGAGTCAGCCGCTCTATATGCTGCCCAAAGTTCTCCTGGCGCCGCTCCATCCCATCAAAGCGCTCAAGGACTTGTTCCCCTCTGAAGACCGCACCAATCCAGGCGCGAAAGATCCCGCCGTGGATAAAAAATAGATTCCTCAGCCTTTGTATTAGCGTCAAATTTCCCTCCCATTAGCGGTTAAAATCCGTTCCGCGCCAGCCCCACGTGAAGACCACCGTCCAAACCATTCAATCGTTCAAGAACCCTCCAATATTCCTTTTGACAATACGCCCATCTCAAATCAGCATCAGTTTCACAACCAAGTTGTTATTGCGCATGAATGCTTCCAGGCGATATGACAAGCCGGGCCAGCGGATCCACATCCGCTCCGTCCCGGCGGGCATCCGCCAATGGCCCCTGTCCATTGGCCATGAGTATAACGCAATCAACCGGCCCAGGCGTACGCCCCGTCACTCTTGTGCCGGTTCCCTCTATGAATACGATGTCCGTCGCCCGGAAATTGCCAAAACGGCCCCCCGGTTGGATACGAGTACAATGCTTCTCACCCACAAACACCTGTATGACGGTTGGAACCTGATTGCCGGGGTGGATGGGAATAATAACAACGCACTGGTGCGTTCCTACGTCTGGGGGCTCGATCTCAGTGGGTCCATGCAGGGCGCGGGTGGTGTGGGTGGATTGCTGATGGTCAAGGATGCCACGTTACTGACTCATTTCGTTGCATACGATCTCAATGGGAATGTCATGGGACTCGTCAGCGCCGCCTATGGGACGAACACTGCCCGGTATGAATACGGCCCCTTCGGTGAACTCATCCGCGCCACAGGCCCCATGGCCAAGCTCAACCCCTTCCGGTTCTCCACCAAATACCAGGATGATGAAACGGATTTGATAATGTATCCCTACCGGCCCTACAGTCCGTCCACTGGCCGCTTTTTGTGCAAGGATCCCATTGAGGAAGATGGGGGCGCCAATCTCTATGGGTGTGGTGGAAATGACATGGTAGATTTCGTCGATCCTCTTGGCCTCTACACCCCGATTTGGCTTGGCACAACTGTTGGAATAAAGAACAGCGGAGGTGTTATAGGCGGGCATCGGCTCGGGGCAACGGCGGTGAAGGCGAGCATCAACAGTATAAAGACTAGCGTTAAAAGTTGCCAATGTTGTCTTGATGGACTGGATTTGAAGATGGAGCTCAAAGGTTATGCAATGGCGATTGGGGACAAGTTCAAATTTGGCTGGCCTGGTGGATGGGAGGTAACCGTTGACAGTGATATTCAAAGTCACACCATCGCTCACGAGCAGGTGCATGTTAATGTCGCGTGGAATGGGTTTGGGAAGTTATTTCCAAAAATAGAAAGCGATTGCACTGGCAAGTGCTTTTCCAAACCGTGGCTCTCCACTTGGACGGAGTCCAGCTGTCGTGCTAAATGGGAGTCAGTTATTAACTGACATTTTGGCGATAAAAACAGGGTATTTTATCGGCACTTGTCGTGCTATTTCCCGGTCAATGCCTGCATTTAGATGCGGTGGCCCTTTAAAATGTCGGGTGTAAGACCGGCCCGTTAATGATGGCGGCCCCATCCGACCTATTATTATCCCCTCAGGATTCGTACTCTGAGGGCGTGGCCTTGGCGCGCCCAGAGTGGCGCAACCAACAAATCTCAAAAAAAGTGCAAATAAAGTTTGCCTTTCCCGCAGGAATAGCATATAAATGCTATGTATGACAAACATTCATGATCAAAAACGGATTCAGAAACGCATCGCCGCCATCCAGAATCAACTGGCTCAATTGGGTTCCATGCGTCCAGGCTGCCTCTCCCGCCAGTACCGCGATCCCAAACTCAAGAAAGGCCCTTACTATCAATTGAGTTACACGGCGCAAATGAAAAGCCGGACCGAATACATCCATCCAGACTTGGTTCTCCAAATCGAGCAGGAACTGGCCGAGTATCGACGCTACCGGGAACTCAACCTGGAATGGGTTCAATTGAGCATCGAATTGTCCCGCTTGAAAATCAAACAGTGGAAGGAAACCGCCGAACGCACCGGCCAGTCCGCCTAATCCGCCCTGCTTTTATGCGATCCCATAAAAACCAACGGTCCGCCCAGCCTGGCGCTCAAAAAAAAGGCGACCGTTGCCCTCGTTCCTACACACCGCTTTGCGACGCGCTGAGCCAACCCTTCACCTTTGCCGACACCGAAATCGCAGCAGGCATCCGGCGCCACTCACTGGCCGGATTGCTCGCGGCGGCGATCCATGGCCATCGACGTGCGGGAGGCGAGCCTTTGATCCAGGTGCTTTGTGCCCTTTTAATCTGGCCGCTCTTGAAAGTGAACTCGATCCACTGTTTCTGCGCCGAGCTGTGTCAGATTCTCTCGGGCAAGGTGAGCGTGCTCTACGATTTCCTGGGCCGGGAGGATGTCAATTGGCGCGGTCTGTCCAGTGATCTGGCCCGGCGGATCCTCCAACAGAATGAACTGGGCCCGCGCCGCCAGCGCGCCTTCGTGGTCGACGACACCAGCAAAGCCCGTGCGGGCCGCAAGGTCCAGGGCACCAGTTGCTATTTCGACCACACGGAGAGCCGCATGCGCAAGGGGCACCAGATGCTGCAGTTGGGGCTGGCGGCCGAAAAGGGGTTTCTGCCGGTGGAATGCCAGTTGGTCATGGGAGACAAGTCGGCGGTCGACAAACCCAAGGACAAACCGTTTAAGGACCAGCGAAGTTCGGCGGCGCGCGATCTGGGCCGGGCCCGGGAACAGAACAAACAAAAACGGTTCCGGGACATGCTTCAACGGGCGGTGCGGGCTGGTTTTAGCGCCCTGTATGTCTTGGCGGACGCCTGGTTTGGATGCAAGGAGAATATTCTCTGCTGCCTGCAAAACAATCTCATCGGCATCTTTCAAATGAAGCGCGGGAATATGGCCTATCAGCACAGCGGAGCTGACTACACCGCCAGCCAGCTTTATGTCAAGGTCCAGCGCCGGATGCGCCCCCTCAATTCCAAGGCGCGTTACAAAACCGCCAGTCTGGTCGTCCGGCTCAATCTGCAGACCGATCCCAAACAACCTGCCCATTGGGTGCGGGCGCGTCTGGTCTTCAGCGCGCCGGTCCGGGAGTGCCCGGCCGACACGTGGGTCGTCTTTCTCTGCACGGAGGCAAACCTCAAAGATGCGAACATCCTGGAAGTCTACGCCCTGCGCTGGTCCATCGAAGTCTACTTCAAGGAGATTAAACAGAATCTGGGGTTCTTGAAAGAACAGAGCGGACGGTATGAGCTGGCTTATGCCTCCGTCCATCTGAGCGCCATCCGTTATCTGCTCCTCTTCGAGGCGATGTTGCGCAACGGACAGTTGGACTACGGGCAGGTCCGCGACCGGCAAACCGGACAACTCCAGGCCCTGACATATGCCTCCTTGCTGTGGCAGTTGTTCCGCGCCCTCATTGAAGGAGCTCTGGAAGGCCTGGTCCAAGATTTGGGCCGTAAAGTTATCCAAAAGATTACCGATGCCATTGATCAGACCGTGGAGACATTTCTTAATGAGGCACTCCAGATAAGTCCCGACCAAGTATCGGCTCAGTTGAAGGCGGAAGAGTTGGGATATTTATGACCAATCATGACCCCGTTTTATCGCCAAAATGTCAGTAATAATTCAACCCTTGCAGGGGGCGATTACCCCGGTTAGACCTCGGCGGTCAACCCGGGGCTAAATGAGTGCAATCCGTTCCGGGTTGCCGGTCAGGAGGTTTTAGGGGGAGATAGGTGTGGGTGGTTTCGGGCCCGGTTCCTAACGTCCGCAACTATGACTGGTATGCGGGTGACGCTCCTACAGGTTTTCTTTTGTTGATGTGGTTGCACCCTGGGCCTCCGCTAGAGGACTCGCTCCAGCCCAGGCTATCACGTTACGGCCCTTCGGGCCTGAGGCCCGGCGTTGTAGTCATGACACGAGTCGATGGTTGGTTTAATGCAGCGATGCGATTTTGAAAGGATTTGGAACATGCCGCCGCGTGGGACTGGGGAATGAAGGAATGAAACCGCTAATTTTCGCTGATAAGCGCTAATAAGACGGGATTTGAAGGCCACAGAAAAACACAGATCAACACAGAATAGGAACGGGGAATTGGAAATATGGATGGGCAGGATGGGGAATGGGATTTGATTCAACGCCTACAGCGTTGGGGATTGTTTTTGGGCGGTGACCCATGGTAGCTCGTTCCTCGCAACCATGGGCTGAGTGATTTAATCCCTTCGGGATAAGGAGATGAAAATCGCCCTGCCGGGTTGTGTTTTAATCTTTGGACAAAACGGTGGCCAGGGTGTTTGATGTGCCACTGCATTGTACTATGGAAGACAGCAATTCGTTATTTGAACAAAGAAAAGCCAAGCTGGCCGCCATGCGCGCCCGCGGGGTCAATCCGTTTGCCAATAAATTCACGCCGACTGAGTCGTGCGCCCAGGCCCGGGCCAATTACGCGGAGGGCCGCGAGGTGTCGGTGGCCGGACGCATCACGGCGCATCGGGACATGGGGAAAACGCACTTCATCGACGTCCGCGACCAGAGCGGACGGCTCCAGGTGTATGCGCAAATAAAACTCCTTGGCGATGAGCCGTTCGAGATCTTCAAGCTGCTGGACCTGGGGGATTTCATCGGGGCGCGCGGCACGCTTTTCACCACCAAGACGGGCGAGATCACGGTCAAGCTGCATTCATTTGTCGTGTTGTCCAAGTCGCTGCTGCCGCCGCCTGAAAAATGGCATGGGCTGGCCGATACGGAAACGCGCTACCGCCAGCGCTATCTGGACCTGATGTCGAACGAGGAGGTTCGCGAGGTATTCGTCAAGCGGAGCCGGATCCTGCACGAAATCCGCGATTTCTTCCATCAGCGGGATTACATGGAGGTGGAGACGCCGATGATGCAGCCGATTCCCGGTGGCGCTGCGGCGCAGCCTTTCGTCACGCATCACAACAGCCTGGGCTGTAATTTTTACCTGCGCATTGCATTGGAGCTTTATTTGAAGCGGCTGCTGGTGGGCGGGTTTGACCGGGTGTTTGAGATCGGACGCAATTTTCGCAACGAGGGCCTTTCCAGGCGTCACAATCCCGAGTTCACCATGCTGGAGGCGTATCAGGCCTATGGGGATTACGAGTCGATGATGGAATTGACGCAGTCCCTGATCTGCCATGTGGCCCAAAAAGTCCTGGGGACGTTGCAGATTGAGCACAAGGATTCCGAGGGCAAACTGATCCACACGATTGACCTGACCGCGCCCTGGAAACGGGTGCGATACAAGGAGCTGGTTTGCGGCAAGGCCGGCGCGGATTGGTTTGAATTAACGCCTGAGCAGCGCAAAGCCAAGGCGACGGTCCTGGGCGCTGAAATTGGTCCTGCTTACGAGGACTTTGAGGTGACCAATGCGGTGTATGAGAAGCTGATTGAGCCGACGCTCATTCAACCGACGTTTGTCACGCACCTGCCCAAACAACTCGTGCCGCTGGCGAAGTTGGCGCCTGAAGATTCATCCCTGGTCGAGGTGTTCGAATGCTGCATCAACGGCCAGGAAGTTGCTCCTGGATATTCCGAACAGAATGACCCGATCGAACAACGCGAACGCCTGGAACATCAGGCGGGTGGCGAACAGCAGAAGCTGGATGAGGATTTCCTGGTGGCCCTGGAACATGGGATGCCGCCTGCGGGAGGCATTGGCGTCGGAATCGACCGCCTCTGCATGATGCTTCTGGGACAGGAAACCATCCGGGACGTCATTCTCTTCCCGCAATTAAAGCCCAAGCAAGATTAGGGATTCGGAGAAGATATTAACGGTTCGACCTGGAGCCTGTTTAAAAGCAGGACTCCAAATCGGTCTTGATCTCGAACAGGCCCCGGAGTTTTAAACAGGCTCTTACCGGGGCCTGTATTGTAATTTGGCTTCGGGCAGCCAGGTCTGGAGTTGGGCGATGCGCGTATCGTCCAGGGGGTGGGTGCGCAGGAACCACGGGGTGGCGCTGCCGCTCTGCTTGTTGAACGCGGCAAAGCGCTGCCAGAATGCAACCGACGCTTCAGGCGGGTAGCCTGCCTGCGCCATATAAATGAGTCCAATGTGATCGGCTTCGGATTCCTGGCTGCGGCTGTGGGGCAGCGTTCTCCCCAGTTGGGCACCAGTGCCATAGACCTGGGTGGCGATGGCGAGGACTTTCGGATCGGCCTTGATGATTCCCGAACTGATAAAATCGCTGCCGCCGTTGATGAGGAGTTGCTCGCTCATGCGCTCGGCGCCGTGTCGCGCCACGGCATGGGCGACTTCGTGGCCGATGACGGTCGCCAGGCCCGCCTCGTCCTTTGTAATGGGCAGGATGCCGGTATAGACGCCGACCTTTCCTCCCGGCAGACAGAAGGCATTGGCTTCCGGGCTTTCAAAA
>Ga0315272_10000676_pt1 | contig 17222 bp, 14 predicted proteins | sample C3_middle_MG_FD_203918 | JGI IMG/M metagenome (GOLD analysis project Ga0315272, IMG submission 203918) | Sediment microbial communities from Yellowstone Lake, YNP, Wyoming, USA - C3_middle | ecosystem: Environmental > Aquatic > Freshwater > Lake > Sediment | place: USA: Wyoming | collected...
CTGGAGAGCCGCCCCACTCCTTCTACTTTTCTTTGCTCCGGGGCGCGAACTTCCAGGTGTAGAACGCGCCGGCCAGCGTCATGAAGCCGCCCATCCAAAGGTCGGTCCGGAGGTCGGACAGCGTGATCTGACGCCCCGTGGCGGAATGGCCGCCGCTGACGAGCCCCCAGCCAAAGATGATGACGCCGTAGAGGAGCACGAGCACTCCAATGAAAAACCAGATCGAGATCATGTTTCTTCCGTGGATCATGGGAGGCTCCTTACCAAACCATCAAATTCAAAACGAAGAAGACCACGATGACGACAGACGCCCAGAAAATGGGCTTCTTCCAGAGCGGCAGGGCCGCTTCGTGCGGGATCGCTCCGATGCCGTAGACCAGGCCGACGAGTTCGGACTCGGGCTTCGGCTTCGTACAGTAGCTGACCACGATGGTCACGAGGGCGCAAATGCACCACGACCAGAGCGCGCGGTACATGTTTTCGGCCATGTCCTTCGCGTTGGGCGAGAGCGCGATGTAATGGAGCGCCGACGGGTCCACTTTCACCCAGACGTACATCGCGATGGAAGAGGCGGTGCCGGTCAGCAGGCCCCAGAAGCCGGCCGCCGGCGTGGCCCGTTTCCACAACATGCCGAAGATGACCGTGCCGAACAGAGGTGCGATGAAGAAGCTGAACAGCGCCTGGACGTAATCCATAATGCTCTGGAATTGCATGGCGAGATAGGCCGCGCCGATGGAGATGAGGATACCGGCGATGGTCGCCCAGCGCCCGACCTTCACCAGGTGATCGTCGGACATCTCGGTCTTGCGGAAGGCCTTATAGATGTCGTACGTCCACACCGTGGAAAAGGCCGTAACGTTGCCGGCCATGCCGCTCATGAAGCCCGCGATGAGGGCCGTCACGCCGAGTCCCAACAGCCCGGGGCCGAGGTATCTAGCGAGCATGAGGGGCAGCACGTCGTTGTAGGTGAAAACCCCGGCGACGCGCTGGTTTTCGGGCACCAGCAGGTGTGGCAGCACGGCCAGACCGAGCAAGCCGGGCAGGATGACGATAAACGGCACGAACATTTTGAAGGCCGCGCCGATGATGGGAGCCATCTTGGCCGAGCGCAGATCCTTGGCCGACATAACGCGCTGGACGACCAGGAAGTCCGTGGTCCAGTAACCGAACGAAATCACCCAGCCGAGGCCGAACACAATGCCCGTCCAGTGAATGCCCATCGGGTTGCCCGTGAAACTGCCCATGGTGGACCACAAGTGCGTGAAGTCCTGCCCCTGAATGTGCTGCTGGACGACGGGATTCGAGTGAATGCGGGCCACCATGCCGCTCCATCCGCCGGTCTCGATGAGCCCGACGATCGGTACCAGCATCGCGCCGAGCCAGATCAGCACGAACTGCAGAACCTCGTTGAAGATGGCCGAGAGCAGACCGCCGAGGACGACGTAGGCGCCGACCGTCACGGACGAGACCCAGATGCTGAAGTTCAGGTCCCAGCCCAAAACCACTTGCATGACCTTCGCCATGGCGAACATATTGATGCCGGACATGAGGACGGTCATAAAGCCGAAGCTGATGGCGGCAATGGTGCGACTGCCTTCGCCGTAGCGCAGTTGGAGGTAGCCCGGCACCGAGTGGGTCTTGCAGATGTAATAGAACGGCATCATGACAAGACCGAGGAACAGCATCGCCGGGATGGCGCCGACCCAATACCAGTGAGTGGCGAGGATGCCGTATTGGTAGGCGGCCCCGGCCCAGCCCATCAGTTCGAGCGAGCCGAGGTTGGCGGCGAGGAAGCTGAGGCCCGCAATCCACGCCGTCATCTCGCGGCCAGCCATGAAGAAGTCCTCGCCGGTCTTGGTATGACTCTTCAGGTAAAGTCCGATTCCGATGACGGCGGCGAAGTAAAGGACGATGACCAGGAGGTCAACGCCTTCGAGAGACATGATTGACCCGCCAGTGGCGAGCAGGAAGCCTGGGGCAGTGGGACAGGGCATAAGTACCTCTGGAATTCTATCGAATCCTGCAAGCGCTTTCACGAGGGAATTTCAATCTCAGTCCGAGTGCCGACCCCGGGGCGTGACGCGATTTCGAGGCGGTACGATCCTCCGAACAGCACTTGCAGCCGCTCGTTCACATTGGAGACACCGATGCCGGCCTGTTGAAGCAGAGTTGCCAGACGCGCCTCGTCAATGCCGACTCCGTCGTCCTCCACGGCGAGCAAAAGGCGGTGTGTTTCGCCGTCGTCGCGCGTGCTTCCGATGAGCCGGATGGTGCCGCCGTCGAGCTTGCCGGCCAAGCCGTGCCTGATGCTGTTCTCGATCAGCGGCTGCAGAATCATGGTCGGCACCAGGCGGTCCAAGGCGTCCTCGTCGATCTCCTTCGAGAAGCGCAGCTTATCTCCGAAGCGCGCGATTTCGATGGAAAGATAGTCGTCGATGAAGGAAAGTTCGTCCCTCAGGCGCGCGAAATTGTCCGTCTTGCGCAGCAGACGGCGGAGGATATTGGACAGGCGGTAAACGACCTGGCGGGCTTTGTCCGGGTTCGTGCGGATGAGCGACGAGACCGTGTTCAGGGTATTGAACAGGAAATGCGGGTTGATCTGGCTGGAGAGGGCCGAAAGACGCGCCTGGACGAGCAGCAATTCCTTCGATTCGAGCAATCGCTCGTTGCGCGCGCTATTCCAGATCTTCAGCGGGACGGAGACCGTGAAGACCGTGGTGATGAAGACGGCCGCCATGGCCCCGGAAGAGTCGTCGGGATACAGCGTGAAAATGTACTTGTGGTTGAACAGCCGCATCCCGACAAGGCGCATCATCTCCGCGGAGAGCAAAGCGAGCAGCATGACGACGTGGTAGACGCTGCGCTGCCGGTGGTCCTTATAGCGAATCAGACGCCACAGACTCAGGTCGAAGAAGGGCGAGAAGCGCCACACGTCGTCACCGTCCGGCGCCAGATCGCGCAGCAACCCGCCCAGCACGCCCGCCGCGGCATACAGCGGCATGGCCAGGTATTCCCCGTTCACCGGCAAGGTGGCGGGAAAGGCGCACACGACCCCTCCGACAAGGCCTGAAACGTATCCGCCCACGATGCCGCAGACCAGGCTGGCCTCCAGGCAGATGTCCGCCGAGACATAGGTGTGGGTCTGCAGGCGGATGATGGAGCCCGCGGCGCACGCCAGCGAGATGCTGAGGCAGAGCTGCAGATTCTCCACCATGGTGCGTTCCTCGCGCAACAGCAGGCCGAGGAACCGGCTCGACCGGGAGAGAATGCTCGCGACGGAGGCAGCGACCGCCACCTTGATGAGCAGGTTGATGAGCAGTTGTTGCATACGGCGCGGTTGAAACACGACGGTACGTCTTTGAGGCGGCGAGTGTCAATCGGCGCCAGCCGGGTGCGCCACCGGGCCGCGAAAGAGGCCGCACTATAATAGAACTAAGACGTCCCCAATCATGGCAGCCACATCAGCCCTGGAAGTGCAAAAAGTCGCCGAAGCCGATTTTCCGACCGAATACGGCCACTTCCGCATTCATGGCTTCGAAGGACGTAAGGACGCCATCGTCGAAGAGGCGGTCGCGGTGGTGATGGGAGAGCTGCACGCTCCCGGTGCGCTACTGGTTCGCATCCATTCCCAATGCCTGACCGGCGACGTCTTTCACAGCCTGCGCTGCGACTGCCGCGCGCAACTGGAACTGTCGCTGGAGATGATTGCTGCCGAAGGGCGCGGCATGGTGCTGTATGAGGAAAAGGAAGGGCGCGGCATCGGATTGCTGAACAAGTTGCGCGCCTATGAGTTGCAGGACGGCGGTGCGGATACCGTAGAGGCCAACGAACAGTTGGGCTTCGACGCGGACCTGCGCGAATACGAGCTTCCGGCGGCCATTCTGCGCTTTCTCGGCGTGACGCGAGTCCGGCTGCTCACCAACAATCCCGATAAGATCGAGTCCCTGGAAGCGCAAGGCGTGAAAGTAGTCGAGCGCGTACCCTGCCAGGCCGAGCCTCGCGGCGTGCAGAGCGAGGATTACCTGCGCACCAAGAAAGAGCGGATGGGCCACATTCTCGATCTGTAGCCCTGGGAACGCCGATCTCCAGATCGGCTCTGCCGTCGCCGCGCCAGCGGCAAGATTGTGGGTTTGGAAGCCGTCGTCTTATGCCGGAAGGACAAATGGAGAGCGTTTTCCGGAGCCGATCTGGAGATTGACGTTCCCGGAGGTGCTATACCGCCCAGGACGAATCGACCAGGTTCTCCAAGATCAGGTCCTGCGCCTCCATGAGGCGCATCAACTCCAATCTCATTCCGTCCACCAGCGCGTCCCAACTCGCTTCCAGCAGGTTGCTGGAAAGGCCAGCCGTGCGCCAGGAGGACTCCCCATCCGTCCATTCGACGAGAACGCGCCCAACGGATGCCGTACCCCGGCGCGGTTGCAGCACGCGCACGCGGTAGTCCGAGAGACGCACCTGCGCCAGCGCCGGGTAAACCGGCATCAGGCACTCCCGCAGCGCCAGATCCATGGCATGCACGGGGCCCTCCCCCGTCGCGCTCCCCGCGTAGACGTCGTCGCGGACGCGAACCATCGCGGAGGCGCTGCTCACGGCGTGGCCGGAAGCCGTTTGGCGGGTCGAGACTTCCCAACTCTGGACCTCGAAGCCGCGGAAATCCGGCTGCTGAGCCTGCCGCCGGAGCAGTTCCACTGTGCCGTCGGCGAGCTCCAGTTCATAATCTTCGCCATTGTGCCAGGACGAAATGCCCGTCTCGCTTGAATCGCCCGGGAGGATCGCCCGCGCGTGCCCGACGGCTTCCGGGTCTATATGGGGAACGCTCGCCAGCGACTCGAGCACGGAGCCGGCACTGGCCGGCAGGGGATGTCCGAAGGCAAGCGAGCCGGCGAAGGGCGTATTTTCCGGCAAGGGCTGGTTGGCGGCGTCCGAAACGAAATGCGCGACCTCGCTGAGATGCTTCAAGGCCTCACGTCCGACGGTCTCATGGCCGAGCTTCAATTCCAGGTCGGCCAGCGCTGTGCAAAGGTTGGCGGCACCGCAGCGTTCGCCGTAGCCGTTCACGGCCGCCGCCACCCAGGGGAAGCTGCATTCCACCGCCGTGAGGGTGTTTGCGACGGCCAGGCCGCAATCGTTACGGGCGCGCACGCCGAGCGGAGCATCGACGCGCTCCTTCACGGCGCGGCAGACCGAGGCCAGACGCGAGGGCAGAACACCGCCGCGCGTGTCGTCGAGAATCAGCACCGACGCCCCCGCCTTGCGGGCCGCGACCAGACCGTCCAGGGCATGGTGTGGATTGCAGCCGAAGGCGTCGAAGAAATTCTCGGCGATCAGCAGGACCGTGCGGCTCTCGCCGGCCATGCGGCGGATCTGTTCGAGCGCCGGCTCCTTGTGGGGCAACATAAAATCGGCGCCGAAGCTGACCACTCCGGCCCCCGCGGGCACGTCTTCGAAGCGCCGTACAAAGACGCTCAGCCTCGATTCGCGCGGCTCATACCCGTCCAGCGCGAGGTAGGTTTCGGCGTCCACCTCGATGTAGTCCGGTAGCAGCTCTTCCAGTTTGCGCAGTATCCGCAGCCGGTCACCGGGGGCAATTCGGGTATTGAACGACTGGGCCATCTCGGACAGCGTGGTATCAAGAACGTGGATTCTCACGGCGGTCACCTCTGCCCGGCCATCGCGCCGGGCGACTCGTTAAACCAACGGCCGCCTCCCGAGGCGGCTGGACTATACCACGACCGATAGGGCTCGCCGGGCCGCCTGCTTGCCGGCGGTCAGGGCCTTGCGATCGAGTTCCAACCAACGCGCGGATTTCACGTTGCGGACGAGCGCCGCGTCCACATGCTCGTCGTCCACGACCTGCGCCACTTCCATCAACGCGCCGAGTGTGACGATATTGCCAACGCGCGTGTCGCCCAGTTCGTCGGCGATCTTCGTAAAGGAGACGGCAAGAACGTTCACGTCGTCGCGCCGGCAATCTTCAGGCAACGCATCCGCGTTGTAGAACACCCAGCCGCCAGGTTCAACGGTATGGACGAACTTGCGCAGAGAAGGCTCGTTCAAGGCGATCAGGACATTGGGCCTGGAAATCAGCGGTGAGTCGATGGCGTGCGTCGCCAGGCGCACGTGGCAGTTCGACGTCCCGCTCCGCATCTCCGGTCCGTAGGAGGGCAACCAGGAGACCGCGAGCCCGGAGGACAGCCCCGCTTCGGCCATCACTTCTCCCAGCATCAATACGCCTTGTCCACCGAAGCCGGCGACCTTGACACGCCAATCCACCCGCTTGCCCGGCCGCTCGTCCGGCATCTCGAAGGTGTGCGCGGCGTCTATGTCGAGCAGCTTCGGCAATTCGCACACCGCCGGAGCTGGAGCCGGAGCCGGACGCGGCTGGCCGTCTTTGGTGAGATCGCGGAAAACGCCGACCGGGTAAACCTTGGACAGCTCCTCGCGAACGCGCTTCTGCGCGTCCTGCGGCGTCGTCTTCCAAATAGTGGGGCAAGGCGAAAGCACTTCAATCAACGAGAACCCGAGACCCCTGACCTGATTTTCGAGAGCGCGCTTGATCGCTTTGCCCGCCTGCAGAATGCCCTTGACCCCCCCCAGAGCGACCCGCTCCAGGTAGACCGGGGCCTCCAGCGAGGCCAGTGTTTCGCAGACATGCAGCGGGTAGCCTTCGTTGAAAATGCTGCGCCCGTATGGCGTCGTCGTGCTCTTCACGCCGACCGGCGTGGTGGGAGCGAGCTGCCCCCCGGTCATGCCATAGATGGCGTTGTTGACGAAGATGACGGTGATCGGTTCACCCCGATTGGCCGCATGCAGAATCTCCGCCGTGCCGATGGCGGCCAGGTCGCCGTCGCCCTGATAGCTGACCACGACCGACTCCGGCCGACCGCGCTTGACAGCCGTCGCCACAGCGGACGCCCGCCCGTGCGCCGATTGCACGTTACCGACGTCGAAGTAGTAATAACCGAAGACCGAGCAGCCGACTGGGCTGACCAGGATCGTCCGGTCCTGAATGCCAAGCTCGTCGATGGCCTGGGCCAGCAGCTTGGTGATGATGCCATGGCCGCAACCGGGGCAGTAGTGCGTCTGGTGCTGCGCCTCCGCCTTGCGGTCGTAATTGGCGTAGAAGCAATCGGCCTTCTTGTGGAGAACGGAGAACTCAGGCATGGGCGATCACCTCCTGGGGCTCGAAGACCGCGTGCTGCACGGCGATTTTTCGAACAAAGCGGGCCAACTCTTCGGCCGAGGGTACGTTGCCGCCAACCCGGCCGTAAAACTCCACCGGGCGCGCGCCGTTCAGCGCCAGCCGCACGTCGTCTACCATCTGGCCGGTGCTCAGTTCCACGACGCCGAACAGCTTGGCGGACCGGGCCACGCGCTGGATCGCTTCCACCGGGAACGGGTAGAGCGTGATGGGCCGCAGCAATCCCACGGGGAGTCCCTCGGCGCGCAACTGCTCCACCGCGGCTTTCAGGAGCCGGGCGGTGATGCCGTATCCCACCAGGACAATCTCGGCGCCGGCGATCTGGTATTCCTCGAAGCGGACCGCTTCGCGCTCGCAGCGCCTGTATTTTGCCTCGAGCTTGCGGATGTGGGCTTCCATGGCGTCCGGTTCAAGATAGATCGACGTAATCAGGTTCTGGCGGGTCTCCGGCGTACCCTCGACGGCCCAACTCACGCGGCGCGGCTCCACGGGATTGGCCATGAACTCAACCGGCTCCATCATCTGCCCGATGGCGCCGTCGGCCAGCACGAACACCGGGTTGCGATATTCGTCGGCCAGGTCGAAGGCCAGCGCCGTCAGGTCGGCCATCTCCTGCGCCGAATCCGGCGCCAGCACGATGGTCCGGTAGCAGCCGTGGCCGCCGCCTTTCACCACCTGGTTATAGTCGCCCTGCTCGGGGGCGATGTTGCCCAGCCCGGGCCCGGCGCGCATGATGTCGGCAATGACGCAGGGCAGCTCGGAGCCGGACAGGTAGCTCAGGCCTTCCTGCATCAGGCTGATGCCCGGCCCGGAACTGGCGGTCATGGCGCGCACTCCCGCGGAGGCTGCGCCATAGAGCATGTTTATCGAGGCCGTTTCGCTTTCGGCCTGCAGGAAGGTGCCGCCGGCGAGCGGCATGTACTTCGCGGCCGCTTCGGCGATCTCGCTGGCCGGAGTGATGGGGTAGCCGTAGAAGGCGCGGCAACCGGCGAGGATGGCGCTCTTCACAATCGCTTCATTGCCCTTGATGAGTTGCTTCGGCATCGTCAAGACCTCCTCAAGCGGCCACTTTGTCCTGGACCGTTCGCTTGTAGACAGTGATCGCGCCGGGCTCGGGGCAGGCATAGAAACAGAGCCCGCAGCCATTGCAGCCGTGGCCCACATACTCTGCCGGGTGATAGCCGTAGTGGTTCAGCCCATCGGAAAGCCGCAGCACCTTGATGGCGCAGGAATCGACGCACAGGCCGCAGCCTTTGCACTCTTCCTGGTTCACCTCAACCATGCCCCGGTCGGGCTTCAGGTTTGTTTCCATTTCCGCTCCTTCCGCTCTTCCCATCCCGGGCCGCCTTCAGGCGACCAGCGCCGGCATCGATTCCAGATAATGCGACCGGCAGGCAAAGTCGTACAGCTCGTTCCGGAACTTCGGGTGGGCGATGGAGATCAACGCCTCGACCCGCTGCCGGATGCTCTTGCCATGCAGATATGCTACGCCGAACTCGGTCACCACATAGTGTACGTCCGCGCGTGAGGTCACAACCCCCGCGCCGGGATCGAGCACCGGCGCGATGCGCGAGATGGTCCCGTGCTTGGCCGTGGCGGGCAGGGCGATGATGGGCTTGCCGCCCTTCGAGCGTGCCGCGCCTCGAATGAAATCCGGTTGCCCGCCCACGCCGCTGTAAGGCCGCGTGCCGATCGAGTCGGCGCAGACCTGTCCGGTGAGATCCACCTGGAGGGCCGAGTTGATGGCCACCATGCGGTCGTTCTGCGCTATCACGAACGGGTCGTTGGTGTAAGAGATCGGGTGGAACTCGAAGAAGTAATTGTCATGCAGGAAGTCAATCAGAACCTGAGTCCCGAGGATGAAGCCGAGGACGGCTTTGCCGGGATGCAGCGTTTTGCGCGCGCCGTTGATGACCCCGCTCTCAATCAGCGGGATGACGCCGTCGGAGAGCAGCTCGCTGTGCAGGCCCAGGTCGCGGTGGTTGCCCAGGCAGCTCAGCACGGCGTCGGGAATGCCGCCGATGCCCAGTTGCAGCGTCGCTCCATCCGGCACCAGCTCCGCCACGTGTTCGGCAATGCGCTGGTGCGTCTCGTCGGCGCAGATCTCGTGCGGCAACTGCAGCAGCGGGCGCGAGGTCTCCACCAGCAGGTCGATTTCGCTGACATGCAGAACACAATCGCCGTAAGTGCGGGGCATGCGGGCGTTCACTTCCGCAATCACCACCCGTCCGGTGCGCGCAGCCGTCAGCGTGCAGTCCACGCAGGCGCCCATACTCAGGTAGCCGTGCTCGTCGGGTGGGGCGACCTGCATTAGCACAACATCCAGCGGCATTTCGCCGGACAGGAAGAGCCCTTCGATCTCACTGAGGAAGATCGGCGTGTAGTCGGCGCGCCCCGCCTGGACCGCCTCGCGGACGTTGCCTCCGAGAAACAGCCCGCCGTGCCGGAACGTACCGGCGAACTCGGGCCGCGTGTAGGGAGCGTCGCCGAGGGTTAACAGCGAGATCACCTCGACGTCCTTCAACACCGGCGCACGCCGGATCATGGCGTCGATCAGGGGCTGTGGGGTGGAATTACCTTGCTGTACCCAGACGCGCTGCGACGAGCGCAATACGCTGAGGGCTTCGTCGGCGGTTGTGAGCTTGCGCCGGTATTCATCTTGCCAGGACATGGTTGAGTTGCCTCCGTGCCGCAGCCACCACTCAAGAGTGGTGTCATATAATTCCGGCTAATCAGAGCATAAACTCCACGATGATCCGTGTCAACCGTCTTGTAGGCGAATCAGGTGGGCGTGTCAAGGCCCAGGCAAGTCCGGCGGTAGAGCGGACCCTTGGCCACTCGACGCTCGAGCGCTTCGCCGGTGAACGGGAAAACTGATCCCAGAAAGGCCAACCAAGCGCTCCGCCACCACGCAAGATTCTACGACTACTCCTGCTGTCCGACGCCATGCCCGCCCAGCGGGGCGCGGAACACGGCGTTGAGGAACAGGACGTTCTCACCGTCCATGAAGCCACGGAAGGTGGGGTCCGTTACGAAGCCTACAACCCAGCCGCGAGCCTGATTCTCGACGACGACGGCCGGTTTGTAGGCCAGTTGCTTCCGGTTCTCGTCCCACAGGTAGCCGGATTCTACGAGTTCGTCCGGACCGGCGAAGGTCACGGCGTTGACACCGTGGTCAATTTTGATGGGAGAGAAGATCAGGTTGCCGTTCAGCATGAGGTTCAAGTTGGGCGACACGCCCGCGGTAAGCCAGGTCTCGGGATCGACATTGGCGCGGGCCACAACGCCGGCCACACCGGCGGGCATCGGATGCTCCGGTCGAACGGCAGCCTGAAGATCTTCCGGCCTGGTGAAGATCTTCCCGGGTGCGGGCTCCGTCGTGGAGCTGGCAGGAGGCGCGCTGGAAGTGCCTGCGCTGGCCTTCGCACTTTCGCTTGTCTTTGCGGCGCCCTTTCCGGCGTCGGGGGCGAGCCCTTCTTGCTGAATGGCCAGCAGGGCGTTGGGCTGGCTGGCGAGTGCGATCATTGCCCCTCCGATTGCGATCAGCGTACCCCCTCCGCGAACCCAGGAATGCAGCCGTTCAACGAATGCTCCCGAGAAAAACGCACCGTAGTGGCCGTCGGGCAGAATGATGACGTTGAACTGGTTCAGATCGGCGTTCGCGAAAAGCTGCGAACGCACTACGGTGACGGGATAGTTGAACTGGCGCTCCAGCACGTAGCGGGTGTTGCCCGCGGAGGCGGTGGAAGCCGGAGAATCCCACAGCATGGCGATCACTGGCGGCTTGAGATGGAATGCGTTCGAGCTGCCGAAGTTGATTCCGCCCTCCGTCCAGCCGGTATCGGTGGCGATGGCTTCAGCCCCCGAGGTGCGCGCCAGCCGCTCCACCGCGCCGTGCACGGTCTCGCCGTTGTCCTTCACCAGAATCACCACGGTCCCCGAAGGATAAATGCGCCCGTTCTGCGTGAACTGCTTGTCTACGCTGAGGACCTTCAATCCCGCGCGCAGTGCGCCGGTGAGGAAGCGGCCGGAGGCTTGCGTACCCCAGGGGATGAGGTAGGCAAGCTTGGCCACGCCGCTTACCGAACCGCGCGGCTCGTACGGCCCGGCGACCGGCGCGGCGGACGTCTGGACCGTTTGTTCCACGCCCACGCATTCCACGTTGTAAAGCAGCGGCAGCGACCAGGCCGTGACGTCATAGATTTCGTCCGGCAGGTTCTTCTTGCGGCGCCGTTCCTGCTCCGCCGCGAATTCTTTGGTCAGGGGTACGTCTTTGTCGAGCAGCGATCGCACGTAGCGCTTGCGCGGCTGGGCGAGCGGGACGAGATAGCTGCCCTCCGGGTATTGCTTGCCGCCGCTCTCGAAGGCAGCGCTCGCCTGATTTACTTCGATGCCCTGTTCCGCCATCAGGTGGGCCAGCTTATCGACCGCCGAGACGTCGCCGCGGCGTGGCAGGATGTATTCCTTTACAGTCTCCTTCTTACCCTCTTCGATGGCCGTGACGTGGTAGTTGTAGAAGTCCTCAAGCAGTTTCCGCCGGTTGATCGAGGCGGTCTCGCAGGTCGAAATCGCGGCGATAAAGTGCTTCCGCACACTGTCGCGATAGACGTAAAGCGACCCGTCGGAGCGCCGCGCCGTCAGACCACGCACCGAAGCGTTCTCATACGTCATCCCGATGCCGCCGTAAAACCAGGGCCACCCTGCGCCGTAGCCGGGGTAAAACTCGTCGAAAACCTCGCGTGTGAAGTAGGTATATCCGAAATGATCGAACCATTTCGCGTTGTTCTTGCCGAACATCGCCGACGTCTCAAGCTGATTCTTCAGCACGTGGGGATTGTAGGGCTCCGAGCCGGGCGCGAAGAAGTAGCTTGAGTCGGTTCCCATCTCGTGCAGGTCGACGAGGACCACGGGCCACCACTCGCGCAGGTAATGGACGCGGCCGATCGTTTCGGGCTGCGTCATCGCGAACCAGTCGCGGTTCATGTCGAAATAGTAGTGGTTGGTCCGTCCCCCCGGCCAAGGCTCTGCGCGTTCGGCGGAGACTGGCGACGGATCGGGTTCGATCCCTTCGTTCGCCTGAAAGTTCTGCACGAAGCGATTGCGGCCGTCCGGGTTCTGCGTGGGGTCGATCAGCAGAACCGCGTCGCGGTAGAACTGCTGCACGATCTTGTCGTTCTGAGCGGCTAGCAGGTGGTAAGCGGTCAGCATCGCGGAGTCGGGCGAGGAGATCTCGTTGCCATGGACGCCGTAGGAGAGGTCCAGCACCAGGGGCAGAGTCTCGATCAATTTGCGGGCTTCCTCCGGCGTGGTCTTGCGGGGATCGTAGAGCTTTTGCATCGACGCCTTGATCTCGTCGAGGCGTTTGATGTTCTGCGGCGCAGCGATGACGGCGTACAGCAGCGGCCGTCCCTCCCACGAACGCGCGTATTCGTACAGCCGGACACGTTCGGGTGCGGCCTTCGCCAGCGCTTCAAAATACCGGTGAATCTCAACCGGAGACGCGATCCTGTCGCCCGGTTCGTAGCCGAGCACCTGCTTGATCGATGGAATGGAGGGGTCGTACTGGGCGCCGGGCCAGAACTCGAACTGTTGACTGAACAGGGGCAGGGCGAGCAGCCCGGCAAGAAAAACGGGGAAGCGCATGATTGGTTTTAGGATATCGGGCTCAACGGCCGGCCGGCGAACCATCCGGGTGAACCGGCCGCATCACGCCTAAGACGCCGGGGCGGAAAAGGCGAAGCAGGTCGGGCACGTCGAAGTCCTCCAGAACGCCCGGCACCACCAGCGAGAACAGGTTGGCATGCCGCTGCGCCATGGCAAATTCCAGCCATGAGCCGAGGGAGCCTTCCACCGTGACGGAGGAGAATCGGGGCGAGAGCGCGCCCGCGAGTTGAGCGGCCATCCCCGTCTTTCCCATGGCGTGAAGTTCGACTGGCAGGTTCTCGAAACCGGGGTGTTTCTTGACGGCGGCGACAGCCTGAATGATGTCCAGCGTCTGCAGCCCGACCAGTGTCTCGCCCACCAGCAGGGCTCTCCAGGCAAGCTGATATTCACCCACGGAATTCGATTTCGAACGCTGCGCCGAGAGTTGTCCGGTTCCCCGGACATCCAGACACACTGCGGCGCGGCCCGAGCGGATGGCGCTCATCGCGGAGGGCAACGCGGCGTTCTTGCCATTCTCATGGACGATGATCCACACACTGCGAGGCGCGCCCTTGTCGGGCAGCATCAGCAGCGCCGGCAGCTCCACGCGGGGCTCGGTTTCGAGCACGAACTTTTCGCCGTGCCAGTTCTGGCCCCGAACCAGGGCCACACTCCGCCAGGAAGCCGAGTGCTGCGGTACGTTCAGCCCGATTCTTTGCGCGATGACCGCGCGCAGTTCCTCCGCGTCATGAATACGCACCGCCCGCCGCCGCGAGGACACCTCTTCGGCGCGTTTGCGGTTGAGGGTTTGCACCGTTTCACTCCCGAACGAGTCGCCCAACTGGCCGGTCGGCGTGACTGCCAGCGCTGAGGGCGGCTCGGGATTCACTGGCTTTTCGACGCCGCCTGTGGACGGCAAGCCAAAGCAACGCTCCAGCCAGCGGTAGGCGGCCTCGCGCCGGGGCTGCGACCAGCCATGGGTGTCGTCGAATTCGAAATAGCCGGCGTCGTCGGGCCGTCCCAGCACGCGATAGATCCGCTTTTGCTCTCCGGCCACGGAGCGAGCGCCGGCAACCGGGAAGAAATCGCGCGTGGCTGCCGTAATCAGCACGGGCCGGGGTGCGGCGGCAATCAGAAAATCGCCTAAGTCCCACCCGGCGGCAATGAATCCGGGGAAGTTCTGCTCCGCGTCCTGAGGACCGGGATTCTTCCAGAGCCGCTCCCATGTGGTCATGTAGCAGGAGATCACGCCTACACTCAAACGCCGCTCCAACGCCATCAGGTAAGCGGCCTGCATGCCGCCGCCCGAATTGCCCGCGACGCCGATGCGTCTCGGGTCCACGTCCTTGCGGGTCAGCAGATAATCCACGGCGCGGATTCCGTCCCAGATTTCGTAGGCAACGAAGGAAGAGCCGGTGAGCAAACATTGCATACCCTCGGCGGTGTGCTCCGGCGTGCCTCCGCCGAGCGTGGGAGAGAGGGTGGCGGATCGCTGCAAAACCAGGCGCTCCCCCTGCGCGGGCGGATCGTAGGCCAGTACGATCACGCCGCGCCGGACCATCGAGACCCAGACGTGCTGGTAGACCGGATCGGCCTTGCTCGTCTCGCTGTGACCCGCCACCCCGAGCAGCGCGGGAAACGGCCCGGATCCGGCCGGGATATAAAGGTCGGCGGTGACGCGGAATCCAGGCCGGCTCTCGAACACCAATTTCTCGATGCGGTAACCGTCGCGGTACAGTGTCCCGGTGATCCGGGCGTGAAGCGGAGTCTTCTCCGGCCAGCCGCGAATCGACACGGTCAGCCACTCGCGGAACGCATCGCCGCGGCGACGGATGCTGCCAGGGGTATTGAGGGCGGCTACCACGAGCCGCCGCTGGGCCCAGCGAGCCTGAGCCTGGCGGTAAAGAGCGGCCTCGGACGATGAGAGAAAGTCTCCTCTTATGCTTAGTGGATCCTGTGCCTGGGCCAGGACCCCCAACAAGCCGAGTAAGAGGCCAAGACGTCTCACGGTCGATTCAGCCCCGGGTCAGTTCGTAATGTCGTGCGTGCTGCTCCGGCCGCGGACGGGAATGTACACCTCTTCGAACGCCTTGTGCGCGGGATGGTCGGCATATCTGTCGAACGCTGCCTGATCTTCGAATTCAATCACAAATGCATCGGTGAAAGGGTGGGCTTTGTAAGCGGATTCAGCGGATTTCTCTTTGGCATCCGCCAGTTTCTCCATGTAAGCGCCCTGCACTTTCGTGCTCTTGAGCCACACATTCCTGATGCCGGGCATCTCGCCCGCCATCTTTTCCACGGCGGCCAGGACGGCTTTCTTCTGCTCCTCGGTCGTACCGTCCTTGTAGTAAAGGGTCACCACGTGGAGTACCGATTTCGGTTTGCCGAACTTGTTCGCGGCATAGCCCACCGCGACGCCGGCGGCAAGCAGAGCCAGCCCTGCGACCGCCGCGGTCTTCAATCCCAGGTTGTAACGCATCTTCATTGCCTTTCAATCTTCACGCCTGAAACTTCTGAACGGCGCCGCGGCACGAACGGGTTGTACCCCGACGCATTACGGCTTCTGCTTTGACCGCGGCGAGGCGCACGCCGGAATACCGCAGGCCTCCCTCGCCGCGATGCCCCCTTCCGGACATCGGCTATGCTCATTCTCTGCCTGCTCTGAAGCCGGCAGGAGGCGCGGCGGCAATCCCGACCACTCCTCGCAGACGACAATCGAATTCGCGGGGTTATTCCGCAGATACCTGACGCCGATCTCGCCCACAACCCGGCAAGGCTCGCAGGGGAGGAATTCCAGCAGGCTGTCAATGTCCTGGGTTGCGGCATACTCCACGCCCCGCACCGTATAAATGTAATACAGACGATGCGGGTCCGCATCGCTGATCTCGCCTTCAACGGTTCGTCCGTCCCGGTTCACCATCAGCCGGCGGCGTTTCTCCAACTCTTCGGGGGTGGGCCTGCGCCGCATCACAAGCCAGATAATCAACCCGGTCAAGGCGGCCAGCGCAACGGCCACCGCGGCAGCGGGGGCCGGATGCGCCTTCAGCAACGAAACAAAGACCATACTCCTATTTCAGCGCGTAGCACCCGTCTCCTGGAAGACTTTGTTGTAATCCTTGAGAAATTGTTCCAAGCCGCGGTCGGTAAGCGGGTGGTTGAACAACTGGTCCAGCACTTTGAACGGCATCGTGCCGATGTGCGCTCCCGCCTGGGCGGCCTGCACGATGTGTAACGGCGAGCGCAGCGAAGCGGCCAACACCTCGGTCTTGAAGCCGTAGGTCTTATAGATCCCGCAGATGGTGCGGACCAGAGCCATGCCTTCGTCGCCAAGGTCGTCCAGTCGTCCAACGAACGGACTGACGAACGTGGCGCCCGCCTTGGCTGCGAGTAACGCCTGTGAGGCGCTGAAGCAGAGTGTGACGTTGAAGCGAATGCCCTTCTTGCTGAGCGATGCGCAGGTTTTGATCCCGTCGCGGGTGAGTGGCACTTTGACAATGATGTTCGGGTGGACGGCGTGCAACTCATGCGCCTGTTTCACCATGCCGTCAAAGTCGGTCGCTACTACCTCGGCGCTGATGGGACCGTCCACAATCTCACAGATCTTGCGGACTTGTTCTTCGAGCGGCTGGCCTTCCTTGGCGATGAGCGATGGGTTGGTGGTGACGCCGTCGACGATGCCCCACGCGGCGCCTTTCTTTAACTCATCCAGGTTCGCGGTATCCAGAAAGAATTTCATTGGGCCCCTCCCAGGGCGACGGCCCGCGGGCACAAAGACGGTCAGCGGGCTTAAGCGCGTTCTACCAGGTTTTCGAGAATTCCCAAACCGGGGATCTCGACTTGGACGCAATCGCCGGGTTGGACCGGGCCCACTCCCGGCGGAGTGCCGGTCGCGATGAGGTCTCCTGGCTCGAGCGTCATACACTGTGAGATGAACTCAAGCACGGCGCCGACGCTGAAAAGCATATCCGTCACGGGCGCCTCCTGCCGGACCTCGCCGTTGACCCGGGTGATCACGCGCAGAGAATCGAACTCGATTTCCTCTTTAGGTGCCCACCAGGGCCCCACCGGGCAGAACGTGTCGAAGCCCTTGCCGCGCGTCCACTGGCCATCTTTCTTTTGCAGGTCACGGGCCGTGACGTCGTTGACGATGGTGTATCCGGCAACGTACTTGAGGTAATCCGCGGCCTGGATTCTGCGTGCCCTGCGCCCGATCACCACGCCCAGTTCGCCCTCGAAGTCGACGCGCTGGGAAAGCGCGGGATAGCTCACCGGCGCGCCATGCGCGTTCAGCGACGACGGCGGCTTCAGGAAAATCAGCGGCTCTTTGGGAACTTCGTTGCCCAGCTCCTTGGCGTGTTCCGCGTAGTTGCGCCCGACG
>Ga0315272_10000678_pt1 | contig 17204 bp, 12 predicted proteins | sample C3_middle_MG_FD_203918 | JGI IMG/M metagenome (GOLD analysis project Ga0315272, IMG submission 203918) | Sediment microbial communities from Yellowstone Lake, YNP, Wyoming, USA - C3_middle | ecosystem: Environmental > Aquatic > Freshwater > Lake > Sediment | place: USA: Wyoming | collected...
AATAATATCCACGCGTCCGCGATTTTTCGTCGGCGCCTTGCTGGAAGGCCCCTGAGGTCCCGGCGGCAACCCGTCGCTGTTCAACGCCGCGAATGGATTGTGTCCAAATTCCTGCGGGCTATCACTGGCATTTTCATGACCGACCATGAAAACATTTTGCCAGAAGCCGGCCTTTTAGACCAGTCGAAATCCGATGCTCAAAAAATTGAGGCCACGAACGAATTTTTCTAACGGTTCAGGTCCGGAAATGCGCGGACATGGCTGATCGTGGCATTACCACGGTGGGGGAATGGGGTAACCGGGCGAGATCGGCGTAGGGATGGGGTCTCACCTGGTGCTGGACAGGTAGGAAATCAAAGTTCAGGGGTTTGAATTATGGGCGTGAAGGGCTTTGCCATTACCAATCGGTGGCAGCTCTCCCAAAGGTTGCGACCCTGTTTGCGGGAGATTGAGAAATAGCTGCGAATGCGGGCAAAGGTCTGAGCGCCTTGGAGGGTGCGGAAGCAGCCCGGGATTTTCAGCTTCACCTTGATCATCCCGATATCTTGTTCGCCTTGGTTGTTAGTGAAGGGCGCTTCCGGATGCCTCGTCAGCAGGTCGCGTACTTACGCCAGCTTCGCCGCCACGATGAAGCGGCCTTGAAAGATGCCAGGTTCAAACACGGCCCGAAGTAGTCCCAGGGAAAAGTATGGGGTTCCGAACAAGATGGAATTATTTTTAGGCGGGAGAAAAACCAGCGGGAATGCCGATTGCGGACGCGTACCGTCTCCGGTATGATGCCCCTGAGTTTAAACGACCTTAATAGTTACTCCGCGACTACGACCGCAGCGCGGTGCGAGCTGAGTTTAAAGCTCGCCGCTTTGCTCGTTTTTTAAACATATCGCCAAAGTTCCGCCCCATCCTCCACGCGCTCCTTCACTGGCTCCGCTCACGGAAAATGTCTTGGTCCCATCGATCATAAAGTTGTCTTGGTCGGTTTTAGGTGCTTTGCCAAGAATTCCCGCGTCATCTCCGGCACTTTTGGATCCTTGAATCCGCCGTGTCCGGCGCCTTTCACGGTGTAGAAGCTCACCGGCACTCCAGCCTTTTTCAGCGCGGCTTCGAGCAACTCACTCTGGTGATGGGGAACCAACGGGTCCTGATCACCGTGGCAAATCAGGAAGGGCGGATCGCCGGTCGTAACGTAAGAGATGGGATTCGCCATGGCCGTCTTCGTCTTGTTGTCCTGGATAGCGCCGCCGATCAACTCCGACTCCGGTGAGTTAGCGGGGTCGTGGGTCTGGCCATTGGGCAGGCGATGCGCGTCCATTTGAAGAAAGTCGGTCGGTCCGAAGTAATCCACCACCGCCTGCACGCGGCTCGATTTGTCAAGGTTTGCGCCAATGTCAAACTCTGTTGTGTCGCCGGTCGTGCCGAGCATCGCAGCGAGATGCCCACCCGCTGAACCACCCCATGCGGCGAAGTGATTGGGATCAAGGCGGTACTCGCTGGCATGAGCGCGTAGCCAGCGCACGGCAGCTTTACAGTCCTCGATCTGCGCGGGGAACTTCGCGTGCTGACTCAGGCGGTAATTGATCGAAGCAACTGCGTAGCCCTGAGCCAGATACTCTGTCGGCACGCCTTGTTCCTTGCTACCCATCTTGAACGCGCCGCCGTGAATGTTGATAATCAGCGGCAGTTTGCCGCCCTCTTTTGGCAGATACAGGTCGAGTTTCTGCCGCTCGTGTCCATTCGGCACATAGGCAAGGTCGCGGTAAGCAATCGCGCCTTCGGGCAGGCGGGACTCTCTCATTTCGGATGGTTGAGCCAGTGCGACAACAACGAAAGCTGGCAGGCACGCCAGCGTTAGCATGATCGTGGTTTTCATTTTCATATTGTTATAGTTCAAAACATCAATTCCATAGCCGTGCAGATCAGGGCGCCTCGGGCAGCAGTGTCCATCTTTGGCCATCGGTTGAGGTGAGCAAACCGAAAGTCGTCCTGCCGGTGTCGTTCTGGCCCATGAGGATCATCAGCCAATGATCCGACTCACTCCAGACGAAGGGCGCGCCGTATTTCCGGGCCATCCACTTCTGCCGGGCAAGCTGGATGGGTCCCGCCGTCTTCCAATGGCACAGGTCGGTTGAAGTCGCCAGCGCCAAGTGTTGCTCGGCCAGGCCTTCGCTATAGATCATCGTCCAGTGGTCGCCGGTGCGGAAGACCATCACGTTTTCGACGCCGTCCGGGGCTCGCTCCGAAACGCCCAGCAAGGGGCTGTTTGTGGAGAGGATTTCCCATTGTTCCAGCTTGGGATCGCGTGTGAGAGCGTGCCCGAGAAGGTTGGTCCGCAAGGGCTTTCCAGCGGTGTTCGTAACGTTGGCGCTGCCGACGAAGTAGCAATGCAGCGTCTTGCCGTCGAGCACCAGCGTGGGATCGATGACGCGCTTGAGCGCATTCCACGGCAATGAGCGCGCACCGGTGAGAAAACACTTCGGCGCCGACCATGCCCGCAAGTCCGGCGACTCGCTGAAGCAAAGTTGCGTTGGAGCCGAGGGGTAGGTCTGATACGGCAGAATGAAACGTCCGTGCCACTCCACCACATCGCCGGGCGAGGCATGGCCCTTGGGGGAAACGTCGCGGTCATTCTCGAAGCGGACAAAGTCGCGCGTAAACACACTCGCCACAGACCAGTTCTGCGGGTCACCCCAGTTGCCGTTGGTGGTCGTCAGCCGCGAGTAGAACACCCGATAGCCTTCAGGCACTTTCAGAACGGAAGGATCACGCAGATTGTCAACGGAGGTCCACACGGGATTCCCCAGCCGCCTCAAGTCGAGTGAGCCGTCAGTAGTACGGATTGCCGCGCGAGTTGGCGGTGCACTGGAAACGCCAACTGCGATGGCAGCCGCCAGGAAGATAGTTTTCGTTTTCATAACTTCTTTCGGCAAATTCGCGCGTGGTCCGCTTCCAGAGCCGTGTCATCAATGGCGTCGGTAATGCGCCAGGCACAAACCGCAGTATTGTCCACTCTTCATATCCTGATGGGTTCGCAAGCCAGCCTCCAAAGCCGGGACCGCAGGGACCAATCCAGATCGGTCGTTGGATTTGGCGCATGGCTTGGGCGTCCTCATGGCAATCCCATCGTTGATAACAAGCCCACTCTGCTTCCCGAAAAGCGCCTTGGCAACCGGAACTTTGCCGCCCGCGCCCCGTTTTTTACGCTTTACCCATCACAAACGTCGGGGAACCCGTTTTAAAACAGGCTCTGAGCGGTAATGGTGGACATGCTACATCCGTTTATGTTGTATGTCGGCGTGATTGTTCCTCACAAACCAGATGACGCGAGACCGGGTTTCCTGATTCTTCTGTTGCACGCGCATCTGCCGTTTGTGCGGCATCCCGGGCATGAACGGTTTCTGGAGGAAAGCTGGCTCTACGAGGCGATCACGGAGTGTTACCTGCCCCTGATCCAGGTGTTGGAGGGCTGGGAGCGGGACGGACTGCCCGCGCGGTTGACCTGGACGCTTTCCCCGACTTTGTGCGCGATGCTTCTGGATCCGCTTCTGCGCGGGCGCTACCGCAAACGCCTCGAGGGCTTGATCCTGTTGGCGGAAAAGGAAGTGATCCGGAATCATTGGAATGCGCCGGAACGGGCTGTGGCGCAAATGTATCTGGATCGCTTTCAGGGGTTGCTGAAAACGTGGGATTCCCACGGTGGCAATCTGGTGAAGGCATTCCGGCGGTTGCAGGACGCGGGCGTGATCGAGATCATCACCTGTGCCGCCACGCATGCCGTGCTACCGCTTTTGGCGACGCATCCACCGGCCATTCGCGCGCAAGTGCGCGTGGCCTGCGACCATCATGCGAAATGTTTCGGGCGCGCCCCGCGCGGAATCTGGCTGCCCGAATGCGCCTACGTGCCGGAGGTGGAACCGGCCTTGCGCGAAGCCGGGTTGCGGTGGTTTGTGGTGGAATCCCACGGTGTGCTGCACGCCAATCCCCGGCCTGTTCATGGTCTCTTCGCACCGATCTGGACCTCCTCGGGCCAGGCGGTTTTTGGCAGGGACATCGACAGCGCCCAGCAGGTCTGGAGCCGCAACGGCGGGTATCCCGGAGACTTTCGGTATCGGGATTTTTATCGCGACATCGGATTCGACCTGGATTTCGATTATGTCCAGCCGTGGCTGCCGTCCCCGGACCATCGTGGATTTACCGGCATCAAGTACCACGCCATCACAGGACCGGGACCGGAGAAAATAATCTATGACCGCGCGGCAGCCCTCGCGGTGGCGCGTGAACACGCCGCGCACTTCCTGGAAGCGCGTGCGGCGCACATGCGTCAATTGGCGCCGTTGATGAAACGCGCGCCCGTGATGACGGCGCCCTACGACGCGGAATTGTTCGGGCACTGGTGGTTTGAGGGCCCGGAGTTCATCGATCAACTGGGGCGGGAGGCGTCGCGGCGGACGGAGGCTCCCGCGATGGTGACGCCCAGCCAGTATCTGGCGGAACACGCCACACACCAGACGGCGAGGCCGGGGGCTTCGAGTTGGGGCGAGGCGGGTTATTGGCGGGTCTGGATCAATGAGGAGAACGCATGGATTTATCCGCGGCTCATGAAGGCGCAGGAGAGCATGATCGGTCTGGCGCGTCATGCGGCTGATTTGGAAAGAACGGCTGGGTCCCTCAAACATCCCTCGCCGGGCGGGGCGGGTATCGTTGAAGCTCTGCGACTGGCCGCAAACGAGCTGCTTCTGGCGCAGGCCAGCGACTGGCCCTTCCAGATTCGCGCCGGAGCAAGCGCTGGGTACGCGCGACAACGCCTGCTGACGCATTTGGGACGGTTCGATGTATTGGAGGCCCAAATCCGCACGGGCCGTTTCGACGCCGCGCAACTTGCCGTCTGGGCGGCTGAGGATGTCGTCTTTCCGGAGGCGGACTGGAGATACTGGGTTTAAGGAATGGCGGTCAAAGGTCAGGATTTGCTTTTACGCCGTTTTACGGGCATATTCCGGCCATGGCAAAACGCGCTATTTTTTTACTGATGACAACCGCCGCTTTTTTTGCGGCTCCGTTGCTTTTTGCCGCCAACACGATGAATACCAATACCACTTCCCTGGCCAGGGCAACCTTCGGTGGCGGCTGTTTCTGGTGTACGGAGGCCATCTATAAGGGAATGGATGGGGTGCAATCCGCCGTCAGCGGCTATGCCGGAGGGCGTACAAAGAATCCGACCTATAAGGAGGTTTGTACCGGGGCAACCGGTCACGCCGAGGTCACGCAGATTACCTACGATCCGGCCAGAATATCCTACGATAAACTCCTGGATGTGTTTTGGGCCGCGCATGATCCGACCACACTCAACAGACAGGGGAACGACGTGGGCACGCAGTATCGTTCGGTTATTTTTTATCATGACGAGACCCAGCGCGAGGCCGCTGTGAAATCCAAGGCCGCCCTGGCCGCCTCCGGCGCGTTCAAAAATCCCATCGTGACCGAGATTAAACCGCTGACAACGTTTTATCCGGCGGAGGATTACCATCAGGACTACTACAAGAACAATCCGAACCAGCCCTATTGCCACTTCGTCATCCGGCCCAAGTTGGAAAAATTGGAGCGGAAGCTCAAGGCCCATTGACGGATTGCGACACGCCGCCCGTACTAATCGACAGTAGCGCGGTGAATTGTAGCGCGGACATCCCGTTTGCAAATGGTGAAAGGCGCGAACCGTTTGCAGACAGGAAGTTTGTGATTCCCCCGACCGGGAGTTAACGCCACACCAGCCCGGAATGGCAGTCCGGCCAAAAATGTCCAAACCCAAGTGCGGGCAGTTGCCTGCCTTCTGTCATTTCACCATCACCGGACGATCATCGGGAGCGGATCCCCAATTTTTGTTGGGGGTCGGGCCCATCGTGAGAACGAGTTTGCCACCTGCCGTGATTTCATCCTGGGAAATCCAGTTATGGGTGAATGTCCTGCCATTCAACTTGGCGTTTTGAATATAAACATTCGTCGGCGAGTTGTTTTTCGCCACGACGGTGAACGACCGGCCTTTGTAGAATTTGGGATCCAGTTTCAGGGTCACCTTGTCCACCAGCGGGCTGCTGATGATATAGACATTGCTGGCGGGATCGACAGGGTAGAAGCCCAGCGTGGTGAAGGCATACCAGGCGGAGGTCTGGCCGCAATCGTCATTGCCGCAAATTCCCGCAGGGGTGTTGTCGTAGAGCGTGGAGGCCACCTGACGGGCGCGGGCCTGTGATTTCCAGGGTTGTCCGGCATAGTTGTAGAGGTAGGCCACATGATGGCATGGCTCGTTGCCGTGGGCATACATGCCGATCAACCCGGTCACGTCCGGCAGGAAGTTCGGAATCTTTTCCTTCGTGTCGAACAACTCATCGAGTTTGGCCACAAACTTCTCGTCGCCGCCCATCTTGCTGGCAAGACCCCAGACATCGTGGGGAACGAAAAAGGTGTATTGCCAGGCATTGGCCTCGGTATATTCAGAGACAGAGATGCGATTGGGATCGAATGGAGTCACCCATTTGCCATCCGCAGTGCGCCCGCGCATAAAGCCGGTCGAGGTGTCGAAAACGTTCTGCCAGTTGCTGGAACGCTTCGCATATTTTTCGGCCACATCGTTTTTACCGAGCGCCCTGGCGAACCGCGCGATGCAGGCATCGTCATAAGCGTATTCGAGTACTTTGGCCACAGCCTGAATATTGTCGGCGGACGGGATATAGCCCAGGGTCCGGTAGGCGTCCAGTTGCTCGCGATCCTTCTCCACACTGGAGATCATGTCCGCAAGCGCTTCGTTCGCATCCCAGTCGCGGAAGCCTTTGTTGTACGCGTCCACGATCACAGGGATGGCGTGGTTGCCGATCATGCACCAGGTTTCCTTGCCGCCTTCGGGCCAGACGGGCAGGGTGCCCTGGCCGAAATCCTTGAAGTGCGCGAGCATGGTTTTCACCAGGTCATTCACCCGCTCCGGCTGCGTGAAGGTCATCAGAGGTTGCTCCGCGCGGAAGGTGTCCCACAGCGAGATTTCCGTGTAATAATTGAAACCATTGGCCACATGAACCTTTTCATCCGCCCCACGGTATTGGCCATCCACATCGTTCAGGATGGTTGGCGCCACATGGGAATGATAGACTGCGGTGTAGAACGTCTCTTTTACGGCCTTGCTCTTCGTCTCCACCTGGGCGACCTCCAGCAGTTTGCTCCACTGGGCGCGAGCCGTCTTGGCCACGGCGTCGAAATTCCAATGGGGAGCCTCAGCCCGCAGATTCTTGCGCGCGCCCTCCACACTGACCGTGGACAGGGCCACGCGCCCGAGGACTCGCTCGCTCGCTTTCGTGGTGAAATCGAAATGAACCTTCAAGTCGCGCCCGCTGGCCTGTTTTTCCGCAATGTCCTTTTTGTCCTTTTGGATCACTGCCGCGTCGAAGGAACGTGAAAATTCCGCCACAAAATAGAACACCTTGTTGCCGCCCCAGGCCGCGCTGCGACGAAAACCGCTGACGGTGTGGTCGTTTTCAACCGTCACCATCGTTTCGGTGGGCTGATTATCGATGCCGTGCCAGAGGTCCAGAATGATGTGGGAAGCCGCGCTTTCCGGGAAGGTGTATCGGTGCATTCCCACGCGGGTCGTGGCGGTCAATTCCACGTTGACCTTGTAGTCGGGCAGAAACACCTGGTAATAACCCGGCCGCGCCGATTCCTGGTCATGGGAGAAAGAGGTGCGATAACCTTCGCCTGGTTTGTCTCCGGGCGACATTTTTAATTCACCGACCGTCGGCAGCAAAAGAACGTTTCCCAAGTCCGGGCAGCCCGTGCCGGTCAGGTGGTTGTGGGAGAAACCATGCAAACTCGTGTCGGAATAGTGATAGCCGGAGCAGCCATCCCACGTTGCTACACGAGTGTCCGGTGAAAGCTGGACCATTCCGAACGGGACCGTGGCCCCCGGAAAAACGTGGCCGTGCCCATCCGTGCCGATGAACGGATTCACATAATCGACAGGCGCGGCGTTAACATGGCTCAGACTGGCGCAAAAAAGCCAGGCACTGAGCGCGGTCAGCAACATGACAGAATGTTTCTTGTGGTGCATGGGAGGAAACGATACCCCCATTTCATGGAATTCCACAAGCATAACGTTTTTGCGTGTCGTGTGGTTTTCAAACCAGGAATTTTTTGTAGTTAGCAAAGCAGGACAGATTCATTTTGGGCGGTCCGTGAACAGAAGCACGGGTTTTTCATTTTTAGCGGGCGGCGCGGCCAGGACGGAATGATGGCCGGTGGGATGGAGGCACAGGACCACTTTGGCGCCTGATGGGGACGACTCTCATTGTAATCCCCAAACCACCTCCCCACGCCCTGGCGCAGCTCCGCTCCATCCTCGTAGCCGCTGCGGCTCAAGCTCAAGAGTTCACACTGCCGCCGCAGGCTTAATTGGCTGGCGGGCGTTACCCACGCCAGTCGTTCACCGCTTACAGGCCCAGTTGACCGGACTTTATTTTAGCCAGTGCAGTTCCATGGTCAGTTGCCCCACCTTCCGCTCCAGGCGGGCCACTTCCCGTTCAGAGGCCTGGGCTTGCGCCGTGCCGAATTCCGGGGACAAGCTCAATCACGCCGCCGCCAACTTCATTTTGTGGGTGTGACTTTGACCGTGCCTTTCGAGCGAATGTCGGCGGAGGAGCTTCCCACCATGAGATCGAACGTTCCCGGCTCCACTCGGAATTGGTGAGTCTTCTCGTCGTAAAAAGCCAGCTTCTCTCCTTTCAACACAAAGCTCACGGTCTGCTTCCCGCCTGGATTTAAATGGATTCGCGCGAAACCGCGCAACTCTTTGATCGGTCGTTTTACGCTGGATTGCCTCTCGTGGGTATAAAGCTGGACCACTTCGTCGCCAGGGCTTTGACCGGTGTTTTTGACATCGACGCTCACCGTCAATTGTCCATTGGCCTGGATTTCTTTGTGGTCCATGGTTAAACGTCCGTAGCGGAAACTGGTGTAACTCAGGCCATGACCAAAAGGAAAAAGCGGCGCGCCCTCGAGGTACATGTAGGTGAAGCCCCGGGTCACATCGTATTCGTCCTGGGGCGGCACCTGCTTTTCAGACGCATAAACGGTATAAGGCAAGCGGCCCGCGGGGTTGACGTCGCCAAACAAAACATCCGCGATTGCGTTGCCGCCTTCCTCGCCATCCCACCAGGCCTCAAGAACGGCGGGCGCATGGCTGGCCACCCATGGAATGGCCAACGGCCCGGCATTGAGCAGAATAACCACAGTGCGCGGATTGACCGCAAGCACCGCCTTCACCAGTTCCTCCTGGTCGGCAGGCAGTCCCAACGAGGTCCGGTCACGACCTTCCTCCTCAATTTTCAGCGTGGTGCCGACAAAGACCAGCGCAACATCGGCCCCTTTCGCGGCTTCGACCGCCTTTGTTAATTCCTCGCCATTAGAAACAATGTCAGATCGCAAAATATCGCAGCCCTTCGCGAACCGGATGGTTGTTTCCTGCGAGGCGCGGTTATTGATTCCCTGGAGCGGATTTACAGTCATTTTTGCAATACCGCTGTAGCCGCCCGCAGTGAATAGGTCCGCATGAGGCCCGATCACGGCAATGCTCTTGAGCTTGTTTTTATCCAGGGGGAGCAAGCGATTCTTGTTGACCAGCAAAACGATCGCCTCCCGGGCCGCCTTGAGCGACAACGCGCGATGTTCAGGGCTGCAAATCACATTCGTCGATATCGTGCTGAACGGGACCATCGAGGCGGGGTCGAACTCGCCCAGACGGAAACGATCCCGCAGCACTCGAGAGAGAGCGTCGTTCAGGCGCGCCTCGGGAAGAAGTCCTTTGCGGACCGCCCCTGGAATATTCTCCATGAACTCCCGATCCGAAAAATCACAACCCGCATTGAGCGACTGAGCCACGGCGTTCTCGAAGCTCATTTGCTTTTTGGTGTGGCCTTCCACCATCGTCCGCACGCCGCCCAGATCGGAGACCACGAAGCCCTGAAAGCCCCATTGATTTTTGAGAATATCGGTAAGGAGCGCCTTGTTCATGTTATTGGGAACACCATTGATGGCGTTGTAGGAGGCCATGACCGACTGCGCCTGCCCTTCGATAATGCAGTCGCGGAAATGCGGGAGCCAATACTCATGCAGCATGCGTTCGCTGACATTGACGGATAATTCCTGGCGGCGGTTCTCCACGTTGTTCACGGCAAAATGTTTGAGTGTGGAGACCAGTTTCAAATATTTCGGATCGTCTCCCTGCAACCCTTTGACAAACGAGACCCCAATGCGGCCGGTCAGGAAAGGGTCTTCGCCGTAGCACTCATTGATCCGTCCCCAGTAAGGGTTGCGGCTGATGTTGATGACGGGGGCGCGATAAATGAGGCCCTTTTTCTCGCCGGGAAAATTCGGGTTCTGGCGCCATCCGTTATAAATGGCGCGCGCCTCGTCGGAAATGGCGTTCGCCACTTCGTGAACCAGGTTGGTATCCCAGGTCGCGGCCAGGGCAATCGAAATCGGGAACATCGTGGTCGGGCGATTCCAGCACACCCCATGCAGGCACTGGTTCCATTTATCGGCTCGAATCCCAAACCGTTTGACGTCCGGCCCGTTGTGATTCAACAGCGTCGCTTTTTCTTCGAGCGTGAGTCTGGAAACCAGGTCCTGAACCCGCTCCTCCACTGGACGCGACGCGTCGAGATAAACCGGGGTCGGCTCCGCATGAACCGCGCCAAGGGCGGTTCCGAGGGCTGCGACGATTGCAAATAGAACAGTTTTCATCGGGTGTTGGTTATCAAATGGATTTGGCGCAGTGGTGCCATTCGATGTGTTATTGCTATGGCATATTTGACGGGCTGGCCAGACGGAAATAGGGGTTGGTTTGGAGGCGAATGCATGACAAGAATCCTCTGTAGGAAAACAAGACCTGTCAAATTGAACCTTTTGACGGCTTTTGCATTCTACCATGTGGCAATGCTCGTGGAAACCGCAGAACAAAGACTGCCAGTGAGCGAGGCGAGGGCAGGGGACGCCCGAGCCTGGGAGGTTCTGCTTGCCCGTTACCGATTGCCGCTTTACGCGTATGTATTTGAGCTCGTCCATCAGGAACAAACCAGCCTCGACATCGTCCAGGAGGCCTTCATCAATGCGGCCGCGCACATTCGCAGCCTGCAGCACGACGATAAGTTCGGTTCCTGGCTCTTCAACATCGCGCATCAAAAATGCATCCAGCATTGGCGCAAACGGCACGTCGAGGAGATATCGGTCGATCCCCAGGACGAGGCCTATCCGGATGACTCCCCTGATCCGCAGGAATTGCTCATCCGCCGGGAACAGGAGGAGGCCTTCATGAAATTGCTGGATCAACTGCCGATGCCGCAGCGGTCGGTGGTGCTCTTGCATTTCATCGAGGAATTCCCGCTTGAAGACATTGCGCGCATTACTGAGACGCGAATCGGCACTGTGAAGTCGCGACTGCATTACGCACGGAAGGCTTTGAGAAAACTGATTGAGGAGGAACAATGAAAACTCCACGCGAATTGATTTTGGAAAAACACCGGTCCATTGAGACCAGGCTGGAGCAAATCCGCCCGGAGCAGCTTGCGGCTCTGGCACGGGAGGCGTTGGCGTCAACGGCCCATCCCGATCCCATGAGGAAAGAGGCCGGGCTTTGGGTAATTGCCCGTGAGTTTTGGATGGAATCGATCCGGCCCTGGCGCCGGGCCTGGATTGGCATGGCGGCGGCCTGGATCGTGATACTTGTGTCATTCGCGGCCACGCATGACACGCCCCAGACGGCGCGGGTCAAAGTGCGTCCACCCAGTCCCGAAATGATGGCCGCCTTGCGCGAGCAACGGCAGATGATGCTGCAATTGTTCGAGCCTTCAGCCTCGGTGCGTCCCGTGGAATCCAAAATTCAGGGCCCGCGCAGTGAGCAACGGATCGCCATTTATTTTACCTGATTCGAATTTATGACAAACTCAAATTCAACACCAAAAGTGTCGCGTTTTCCCACGTTCGTCAGTGTGTTTCATTGGCTTGTGAACTGGCGGATGTTCGGGCGTGTGCTGGTGATTGTGGGCGCGCTGGCCACACTCGTTGTTTTGTTTTATGCAGAGGAGAATGCGCGCGGCAAGCACGCATGGAATCAATACCGGCAACAACTCGAGGCCAGGGGTGAAAAGCTCGATTTTTGGGCCTATGTGCCACCGCCGGTGCCGGACGACCAGAATTTTACGATGACCCCTTTTCTCGCACCGCTATTTGATTTTAATCCTAAACCTTTGGAGCCGGGTCAGTCGCTTTGGCGTGATACCAATGGATTTCAACGGGCCAATGAATTTGCAAAAGAGTTAAATTCCGTAAGATTCCCCGCGTGGGCAAGAGGCCAATTCACGGATTTCCAAGCCTCGATCATGAAGCCCAAGGGAATCACCTCCTCAGCGAAAACAGCATCCTCCAGGGCGGAATCCGCTGAGAAAGTTCTGCAAATCCTGAAGAAATATGATGCCGTATTCGATGAATTGCGGACCGCCAGCCAGCGTCCCCATGCGCGCTTTAATATCACATACACCAATGAATTTGCCCCATCTATTCTACTGCCTCACCTCAATATCGTGGGCCACGCCGTCTCAGCTTTCCAGTTGCGGGCGTCAGCCGAGCTGGCTCTTAATAAGTCCGACGCGGCATGGGCAGATGCCAAGATGGCCCTTTACATGGCAGACACCCTAAAGGACGAGCCATTCATTATATCTGAACTGGTTCGGAGCGGGTTGGTGCAGCGATCGCTTCAACCCATCTGGGAAGGCCTGGCTGAGCGCAAATGGTCGGAAACTCAACTCCGGGAAATTCAACTGCGCTTGGGACAGAGCGCTATTCTCACGCCAAAGACTATGCGGGGAGAATTGGCCTATACGGTTCTAACCATCGATCAAATGCGCACCCAATCAGAGAATGAATGGCGCATGTGGACGTTGCCTTTCGCAAAGTCCGCCATCCCTCATTTTTTGATCCCTGACGGTTGGTTTTACCAGAATCAACTGGCAATCATACGATCCTATGAAGAGCTGGTGCTACCAGTGATCAATGAACCACAAAGAGTGTTTCCCGCCAAAGCCGTCGCAAACGAGGAGATTATAAAAAAGGATTACGACAGTGGTTTTTCTCCCTATCGGTTCCTGATCAAACCATTCTTACTTGGTGAGGAGATGGAAATGGCCCTGTTTGAAGCAGAACGCAAAATCGCTCTGGGTCAAACTCGGGTGAACGAAGCGATCATTGCCTGTGCCCTCGAACGGTATCGTCTCGCCAATGGTCAGTTTCCCGAAACGCTGAATGCGATCAGTCCGCGATTTCTTGAAAAGATTCCGTTGGATCTGACCACCGGAGAACCGCTCAAGTATCGCCGTACCACGGATGGACAATTCGTTCTCTACTCGGTGGGTTGGGATGCCAAAGACGACGTTGGCACGTTGGCATGGGGCCGCGGAAAACTCCACACGAATCATGACAATTCGCCAACGGAAGATACCAAACTCGGCGATTGGGTGTGGCAGTATCCCGCGAAATAATAATTCTTCGCAGGGGTTTGGCGCACCGGGGAGTTCGCCGAAAAGTCTTAATCCGCATGCGGCACCACAGGTCCACGCCAGACGCTTCCGCCGAAGGTAGTGACAAGCATCGCGGTGTCGTCCGAAGGATCAAAGGCGACGCGTTGGATATTTGAGAACGGCAGGTCGTCGAATGGCTTCCAGGTTTTTCCATTGTCCTTGGACAGCCACAAACCTGCGTCGGGGGCTCCTTCCGTGAGTGTCATGTAAATCCAACCGTTCCGTTTGGGATGGAAATATCCGCCGAAAGTCTGCGGGCCTTCGCGGCCAATTCGCTCCCAGGTCTTGCCGCCGTCTTTCGTCAGATAGAGCCCGCCAGACTGGTCAGCGCCACCCGAATCGCAGGCACCCATGAGAATTTTGCTGCTATCGCGGGGATCGACCGAAAAGTCCTTGGGGTAGAGCAGCGGCTGCGAGTTGTTGATTTTTTCCCACGTTTCCGCGCCGTCTTTGGACCGATACAAACCGACGCCCTCGCCTGACAAGGGTTTGCCGGGGCCCGGTCGCATGGCGCAGATCATGGCAAAGAGAGTGCCATCCCGGTGAAGGATCACGCGGGAGACGCGCATGTTTTGTCGAGCGCCCAGACCGGTTTTTTTGAGCGTCCAGGTTTTGCCGTCATCGGTGGATTTATAGACGCCCTCCATGAAGACCCCAGCGTAGAGCGTGCGCGCATTTTTCGGACTCTTCGGATCGACCACAATACTTGTAACCGCCCGGGCGGGTATTCCCCTGGCCTCGGGTTTCCACGAGGCGCCAAAATCCTGTGAAATGCAGACGCCGCCGGGAAGGTTGTGGCCGTGACGTTCGGAAATAATATTGTCATTCGGGATGTCGTGCACATCCGAGAAGGCACCCCAGATTTTGCCTGGCGTCTCGGGATCAAAGGCCATTTCGTAACAGGTATTGCGCCAGGGCGACCAGGTATTCTTATTCCACCAAATCCAGGTGTGGCCTGCGTCGAGCGAATGCCCCATACCGATGTCCGTGTAACAGATGTAATGGCGATTGGATTCAAAGGGATCGATGTAGTAGTTCCAGGTGGTGGTTACCACGAGCCCGTTGCAGACCCATGGGCTTCCGGGTTTGGGCTTCTGACCGGGGGCAGGGTAGGTGCTGCCATTGAACCAGTTTGTTCCGCCATCATGGGTGATGTGGGCTTCGTTCATGACGATTATGAGGCGTTCAGGATCCGAATTACAGATGGCCACGCCGAAAGGAGTGCCGCCGCCCTTGAACGATTGCCCCGTGGAGGCAATGACATAGTCGGGAGCGACGTTGCAGTTCGAAAATCGTGGGTCCTGGAAATAAGTGGCGCGCCAGGTGTCTCCTCCATCGTCGCTCCGATAGACCGTTTCGTGATGGGGTGGATGAAACCCCGTGCTGGTATTGAAGGCGTAAACCGTGAGCGGTCTGGCGTCGGTGGCGAGCAATTGATGGTACTGCGCAACCGCTCCGGCGGCCCACTCGTCTGCCTTGACGGTATCCAAATTGATGCCCTTGCCCATGGCTGGTTGCCAGGACTCGCCTCGATCCTTCGAGCGATATACCCCGCCCTTTATATTGCCACTGTCTAACTGACTGCGCACGGTGCAGTAGAGGAGGGCCACACCGCTTGTCGCATCAGAACCCTCCGTGAACCCCTGGACTTCCTTCCACGGCAGACCGGATATTTTATCCGCCCAAGTGAGGCCCTCATCGTCGGAGCGCCAGATGCCGTTTTCGGTGGCCGCAAACATCACGCGGCCTTTCGTCGTGCGATCAAAATGAAATCCGATCAACCGACCTGCGGACTCATGGCACGCCTTCCATGTCACCCCGGTATCACGCGACAAATGCCACTGGCCATTACGCGTGCCTGCCAGCATCAGATCCGGATTATCTGGATTGATGGCAATTTCGCACGAGAGCGAATCCTTGAGGTTGCCAATGGGAGCGAACGTCCTGCCCCGGTCCCGACTGATGCGAAGCTGGCCGCCTGAAGAGGCGTATAGGATGTCCCGCTTGGAAGGATGAAAGCCGGGGCGGCATTGGGTGTCGCTGCGCAGTTGCGCCTGATGAATCATGCGCCAATTCCGGCCGCCGTCGTCGGAAATGTAGGCGGCGCCCATGTCGCAATTGATCATCATCAGATTCGGATCGGCTGGGGAGATCGCGGGCGCGAACATGCCTCCGCCGCCGGAAAACCCGACGGGCTCCCAGGAAGTCGAGGCGATGACTGTGGTGCAATGGAAAATCCCCAATGCGGCCATGGCGACAAGGGACAATAAAATACGATTCATGATCTGCTGGATTAATTAAGAGGCCGTTTAATGAACTTTGGCCAGGAACCACGGGGTTGAGATCATCCCACCCCAACTGTCCGGCTTGTGGTTGGCGATGAAAACCTTGCGTAATGTTTCGTCATGCGTCACCAGCGAGGTCCAGAGCAGTCCCGGCGCATTTTTCCAACGCTCGTCAGGTTCCCCTCCGTCGATGCGCTGGAATTTTGCGTTTTCGATTTTCTGGTTCCACATGAAGTCGCGATTGGTGGCGATGAGGCGATCGAGGTCGGTCTGTGTGAAAACCAGCCCGTGTTCGAACGCGCAAGTAATGGCCTCAACGTCGATTCCGTAATAGCCGCCGTTGGGATGCACGCCAACCCAGTGGGCCGTTGCGCCATTGGGCTTGTAATCCCAGGGACCGGCTGGTTCCCAATAGTTCCAGACGAAATACTTTCCGTTTTCGCGGGTTTTCATGCGCGATTTCATCAATGCAAACCACTTTTCCGCACGCTCGCGATAGACCGCTTCTCCGGTCGCGTCATGCATTGCCACAAGCCACAGTGCGATATGATTGAGCTTGTTGTCGGGATTGGTGAATCCGGTGGTCTTTCGATTGGCGTAGCCCGATGACCATTGGCCCGTTTGAAGGTCGATTCCAAAGGCGGGCACGACCCACACGCCGCCGCCGTTGACCTCGCGCCAGCAATCGCGGGAGTCCCATTTTTTGAAGGTTTCCACTGCGAGGTTGATGTAGCTTTGCGCCTTCACACCCCATTTTTCCTTCAATGCGGGAGACTTCAGAATCTCGTCCGCCATCAGGACGATGGGGCGGAACATCATCGCCTCACCCAGGAGACTGTCCGCCATGAACTCCTTCGACTCGTCGCCGCCGCCATTACCCTTGGGCCAGCCGATGTATCCATCCGGTTCCTTCAGGCCGCGCCGGATGCAGGCGTCGGTCCAATCAATAAATTGCTCCACCCACTTGGAATCGTGCGTGGCCAGGTAGCCATAATAGTAACCGTTAAGAAACGGGCTTACGTGCCAGCCCAGTTCCTCGCCCATTTCCTTGTCGCAATAGCGGTTGCGCGAGTCGCCAAGGATGTTTTTCTCCCAGCGAGCCCGCCAGTCTTTGCCTTGGGGCGTGTTTACGAATGGGGGTTTTGTTTCGCCATCGGCGGCCAGCAGCTTATGATTGAGGAGCAGGCTTGAGGCCGAAGTCAAAAGAACGGTTTCCACGGAAACGCGTTTAAGGAATGAGCGGCGGTTCATGAGTGCGAGGCTACACCTCCCGCCGGTTTTATGCCAGGCTTTCCCTCGAGGCGCAGGCTCAACGTCC
>Ga0315272_10000679_pt1 | contig 17186 bp, 15 predicted proteins | sample C3_middle_MG_FD_203918 | JGI IMG/M metagenome (GOLD analysis project Ga0315272, IMG submission 203918) | Sediment microbial communities from Yellowstone Lake, YNP, Wyoming, USA - C3_middle | ecosystem: Environmental > Aquatic > Freshwater > Lake > Sediment | place: USA: Wyoming | collected...
TGTTTTGGCGAAACCCTGGCCGAGCGCGAGGCCGGGCAGACCATGGCCGTGCTTGAGCGGCAGGTTCGGGCCGGACTGGCCGACATTAACGTGGTTGAACCGGCCAGCATGGTGCTTGCTTATGAGCCGGTATGGGCCATTGGCACAGGCAAAACCGCCACAGAGGAACAGGCTCAGGAAGCCCATGAATTCGTGCGGAATTTGCTGCTCGACATGTACGAGAAAAGTATTGCCCACCAAATGAGAATACTGTATGGTGGCAGCGTTAATTCAGGGAACGTGGATACCCTGTTGCGGCAGCCTGATATAGACGGGGCCTTGGTTGGCGGGGCATCGCTCAAGGCCGATTCCTTTGAACGCATCATCCACTTTCGGCAATAACGGTAACCAAGAGAGAATGACCACTTTACTGACTGTTGTTCATGTATTTGTCTGCCTGTTCCTCGTCGTGATCGTGCTGTTGCAGCACGGTAAGGGCGCCGACATGGGCGCGGCATTCGGCGGCTCCAGCCAGACCGTTTTCGGGACGGAAGGTCCTGTGCCCCTGTTGAACAAGATCACGACCTGGGCAGCGGTTGTTTTCATGTTGACTTCCATCTCCTTGGCCTATGTGTCAACTAGGGTCGGGGATGGTTCGGTTATGAAAGAGATTGCCCCGATTACCGAGCCACAAAGTACGGCGATCCCACTTCCCGCTGCGGACGGAGCCGTTCCCCAGGCGCCGATGCAGGGCAAGTAGGAGTTTTTGTTGTCTGTTCTGAAAAAATAAGGATTGCCGAAGTGGTGGAATTGGTAGACACGCAGGCTTGAGGTGTCTGTGGGGCAACCCATGCCGGTTCGAGTCCGGCCTTCGGTACCATATTTATAAAAGGCCTGTAACCGGTAACGGTTGCAGGCCTTTCTTTTTTTGTGGAGAATCGATCTGGGCGGGGTCGGCTCTAACGTGGGATTTCGCTGACCTCCCAATGGCAAAGATGGCAGGCAAAGCCCTCGAAGTCTTTCCCTCGGCATGGGCGATGGCTTCGAAGATTTCTAAACAGTGACCCCGTATTTTTTCAGTATTGTGTTCGGCTGGGAAATCCCGCACCATGGAAAAGAGCCCCGGTCGAGCATGAGCATCTTCCCTTGCTGCTTTTCACACTACCCCCAAATTCTGGTGCTCAAGTTTCGGCCGGGGCTTTTTCTGAGAATCAACGGTAGGTAATAAAAAAAGGCGGAGCGCAATGAGCGCTCCGCCTTTTTTTGTCAGTGAATCGAAAAACAGATCAGACAGTCAGATCGTTGCGCAGGGTTTTGCGCGGGCCGCCGTGTCCAGCCGTGCTCCAGTCCCGGATCGGGGCGATAGTTGCAAGGCCTTCCGCATTGTCGATGCGGACCAGTTTGTCGTGGATGGACTGCCAGATGCAGGGGACATCCTTGTGGATTTCGCAACGACCGCCCACCGAACCGCCGCAGGGGCCGTTCATCAGGCTCTTGGCGCAGCGGGCCACCGGGCAGAGGCCGCCGGTGAGGTGGAGGATGCAGTTGCCGCATCCGGCGCATTGTTCGCTCCATACGCCCTGTTCGGCGGAGCCGCCAAAAGATGAGGTGTTAACTCCTGGATAGACCTTGGCCATGGGCCGCAGATTGGCGATGAAGTTGACTCCCACCCCGCAGGCCATGGAAACGATGGCATCGTACTGGCCGTCCCACTGGTCGATGGAGTCGATGTATTCCTTGTCGCACTGGCGGACTAGGGTGCCCTCGATGGTCTCCACCGGCTGACCGGCCTTCTGCTTGCCCAAGCGGATCAGGGAGGCAAGGATCTCTACCTCGCGTTCGCCCCCGGCGGAACAGACCGTTACGCAGCCGCGGCAGCCCAGAACCAAGATGCGCTTGGCGTCTTGGACCATGTCCATGATTTCATTGAGTGGTTTTCTTTCGGCAATAATCATTTCGCGCCTCCCTGAAACGGGCTCGGGCCCAAGGTGGTAATCCGTTCATCCATCTCCTGGGCTGCCTTGACAAAGTCGGGGTGGAAGCCGCGCTCCAGGTGATACATCTCAATGCGTTCCGGCTCGACTCCGAGTTCGGTCAGGGCCTTCTTGATGGCACCGACCCGTTTCGCGGCCCGCTGGCTGCCCATGAGGTTATGGCATTTGTCTACAGGACATCCGGCCACATACACGCCGTCCGCACCATCTTCAAAGGCCTTGAGCAGGGTGGAGACCTCGAGTTTTCCGGTGCAGACCAATCGATGGATGGTCACACTTTTAGGAAAGCCATCGGCCTGCAACCCTTCAGGCCCTTCGGCCAGGGTCTGCTGGGAGGTGTAATGGCAACAGAAGGCTTGGATATTGGGGGTAAAGGACATTGGGTTCACCGTGCTACTGATTTGCGCCGCAGGCGGCGATCAAACGCTCATCCTCGGACTCGTTTAAGCGGATGGCCTGGGCAGGACACTCGGAGGGGCAGATGCCGCAGCCCCGGCATTCCTGGGGATCAATGGCAGCCTTGCCCTGGTCGTCGATCTTGGGAATCCGCCAGGGGCAGACGCGGACACAGGTAAGGCAGGAGACGCAGAGATCGCGTTCAACCCAGGCGGCCTTGCCCTTGTCCAGCAGATCTTGGGCGGTGATGTATCCACCCTTCATTGCCAACTGGCGCAGGGCGATCATGATCTCGGCAAAACGGACATCTTGGGGGCAGACAAAGATGCAGCTACGGCACCGGGAGCAGAACCAGAGCAGATCGGATTTGAGCAACGCGTCTTTCAAGCCCATTCGGATCATGTGGATGATCTTACGGGGATCGAAGTCGGGGATTGCCTGACTGACCGGGCAGATGCCGCTACAGGCGCCGCAGGAAAAACAGCGGTTAAGGAATTCGCCTCCCGGAATCGCCGTTACCTCGGCGCTGAAGGCCGAATTGATATCCTTGCTGGAGATTGCCATAACAAAACCTCATATGAAGATATGAAACCCGGCAATGGGCGCCGGGTAATTTTTTATCCGGTTGGTTCGGGGGCGCAACCCGGTGAACCAAGACAGCGTCGGGTACTTTAGCATAAAAAATAGCCCCGCCCAATAGGTATATCTACTGGAATAAACGGTTTTTCTGGGGGGAACATGGTGAAGCGGCATCTTCACCCTATACCAGAAATCTGAATTCTCCCTTGCCCAGCAGATCCTGAAGATGGAGTACGCCCGCGAGCTTGCCGTTGTGATCGGTCACCGGCAGAAAGGTGATTTCGTGGCGCTGCATGATGCTCAACGCATCGGCGGCTAGGAGATCCATGGTAATGGTTTTGGGCGCTTTGGTTATGGTGTCCGCCAGGGTGAGTTCGCTCAGGCTGCCGCCTTTCTGGCTGATAAAGCGGCGCAGATCGCCATCGGTCAGGATGCCGGTGATGGTTTCTTCCTGCATGATCAGCACCGCGCCCAGGTTCTTGGCGTTCAGTTCGGCAATGGCCTCAGCTAAGGTGCTGATTTGCGAAACCTTGGGAACCGCCGTGCCGGTGAGCATCACCTCGGCGACATTTACTTTGAGGCGCTCGCCAAGGCTGCCAGCCGGATGGTTGCGCCGGAAATCACTTTCCTTGAACTGCTTGAGGTTCAAGAGGACCACGGCCAGGGCATCGCCCATGGCCAGGGCTGCGGTGGTGCTGGCCGTGGGTGCCAACCCCATAGGGCAGGCCTCCCGCGGCACCGCGACCTTGAGCACCGCATCGGCGCCTTGGGCCAGGCTGGAGGAGGGGCTGCCGGTCATGGCAATGATTTTGGCTCCGCGTTTTTTGAGGTTGGGGAGCAGGAGGCTGAGCTCCGCGGTTTCGCCGCTGTAGGAAATGGCAAGGATGACGTCCTGAGGGTCCACCATGCCGAGATCGCCGTGCATGGCTTCCACCGGGTGGAGAAACAGGGCTGGGGTGCCGGTGCTGTTCATGGTGGCGGCGATCTTCTGGCCGATGATCCCTGATTTGCCGATGCCGGTGATCACCACTCGGGCCGGGCAGGCCATGATCATGGCCACCGCTTTTTCAAAATCGGTGTCTATCTGCTCAAGCAGGGCGGTAATGCCTTCCGCTTCAATTCTGAGAACTTCCTTGGCCTGTTCAATGCTCATTGGTATTCCGGTGTATTTGCTGGGTTGGGAATTTTATTTTTTGCCCGTGGACTGGCAGGCGTTTCTGGTGCCAAGGAGGAGCTTACAGAACTCCTTGTCCGGCTCCACCGGATAAACCCCGTCAAAGCAGGCTTTGCAATAGCCGTCCGGCGGGCCGCCGCAGGCTTCCAGCAACCCCTCAAGGCTGAGGTAATACAGTGAATCAAGACCCAGGTAATCGCGGATTTCATCGACGCTTTTCTTGTTGGCGATGAGCTCGCCGCCCGAGGGAAAATCGATCCCGTAATAGCAGGGGTTCCGGGTGGGCGGGCAGCTGATCAGCATATGAATCTCTTTAACTCCGGCTTCGCGCAGGGACTTGACCCTGGAGCGGCCGGTGGTACCCCGGATGATGGAGTCGTCCAGGATGATGACCCGTTTGTCTTTTAAAAAAGAGCGGATGGGGTTTAGTTTGACCCGCACCGAGAAATCGCGCATGGACTGGGTGGGCTGGATAAAGGTGCGGCCCACATAGTGGTTACGGATCACCGCCATTTCAAGGGGGATGCCCGAGGCCTGCGAAAAACCGATGGCCGCGTAGTTGCCCGAGTCGGGAAAGGGCATGACGAAATCCGCGTCGATTTTGCATTCGCGGGCCAGGATCTCGCCCATGCGTTTGCGGCTTTGGTAGACGTTTATGCCGAAGATGTCGCTGTCGGGCCGGGCAAAATAGACCTGCTCGAAGATGCAGAAGCTGCGTCGTTGGCTGGTGTCAAGGCGGAGGGAACGCTGGCCATCGCGGTCGATGATCAGGATTTCGCCGGGTTCAATGTCGCGGACATACTGGGCTTCGACCAGGTCGAGTGCGCAGGTTTCCGAGGCGACGATGAAGCCGCCGTTGTTGAGTTTGCCTAGGCACAGCGGCCTAAAGCCTCCGGCATCGCGTACGGCAATGAGCTTGTCTTCGGTTAAAAGCAGGATGGAGTAGGCGCCCTTGATGCTTTCGAAGGTGTCGATGAGCGCTTTGTCCAGGCCAAGGTGGGAGCAGCGGGCGAGCAGATGGACCACCACCTCGCTGTCCATGGTGGACTGGAAGATGGAGCCTTTTTTCTCCAGCTCGTTGCGTAGGCTACGGATATTGACCAGGTTGCCGTTATGGGCCACGGCCACGGTGCAGCCTTGGTGGGTGGCGGTAAACGGCTGGGCGTTGACGATGTTGGAGGCGCCGGTGGTTGAGTAGCGGACATGGCCCACGGTGAGGTGGCCTGTCAGTCCTTGCAGGTCGGCCTCGCTGAAAACATCGTGCACCAACCCCATTCCCTTGTGTTGGGAGATCTGGCTGCCGTCGCTGGCCACGATACCGGCGCTCTCCTGACCCCGATGCTGGAGGGCGTAAAGGCCGAAGTAGGTGAGCTTGGCCGCGTCCTCATGGCCGAAAATCCCACAAACACCGCATTCGTCCTTGGGGCGTGATGCGTCTGAGTATGTCATGGCTTGTTCCTCATTGATGTAACGGCCCAGCACCACCACATCTGCTTCGGAATCTCGCAGGCTCGCTTACCTGCCATCGGCCTACTCATGTGCAATAGCCACTTTGTAGGTCTCTTCCTCGCATCTGTAGCGCTGCTGAACCGTTACATTCCGTATGGTATGCTGTCCGGTCATCCGAAAAAAAAGAAGAAATATACATCCTAATTATATGGATGGGAAATATTTTTTTGTCGCAACTATTTTTGGCCTTCCCCCGCATGGTCCAACCCCCGGAAAAAATTGAGCCAGGAAGAGGTGTTGTTGAGCGCCCAGTTGCGCGGCGGGACAAAGCCATGGTGCATGGATTCCGGCAGGCCGTGGGCAGCGAGGCGTTCGTATATTCGCACATAGAGGCAGCGTTTTTTGCCGGGGTACACCTCGCACCAGCCGTCGCGGCTGCCGCCGCAGGGGCCATTCAGCAGGTATTTGGCGCAGCCGGATTGCGGACAGACAAAGGCAAGATCGCCCAGGGTGCAATCCCCGCAATTTTGGCAGCCGAAGAGGAGAAACTTGGTCACGTGTTCCAAGTGGGTGAGACCGTTGTCCAGGCTGCCGCCTTCCAGGGCGAGACAGGCTTTTTTGCACAGCGGGAAGAGCGGCGCCTCCTGGGTAAAGGCCAGGTTGTGGACCATTCGGGCCATCCGGTAGTTGGCCTGTAATCCGGTCGGCCCTTCTGCGCAGGGCGAGGGCTCGCTGGTGTTGAGGCCAGTTTTTTCATCTTTTTTGTAGAGATAAAAGCCGTCTTCGTGCCAGTAGCCCATCTCCGGCACAAGCTCTTGCCAGTTTTTGGCAAAGGAATCGGCGGTGGTGAGGAGAAAGTCGATGTTGTCATAGGTGAGCCCCGGCCCGCCGAGATGGGCGCCCGCATAACCCAACCCCTTGAGGATGGCCAACAGCTTTGCCCCTCTGAGTAGCCGGGCTTGCTTGCCCTTGTCCGGGTTGGCCGCCTCGCGGCGGATTTCAGCGTACAGTGCATCGGTGATGATGCAGCCGGGGATTTTTCCGGTGTGCATGAGGTTGGCCACCGTGAGGTTGGGAACAAAGACATTGCCCAGCACCGGCAGGTTCAGGTCATTCTGGCGGAGATACTGGAGCACCTCGTGGAATTTGCGGGCGTCGTAGCCGACCTGGGTAATGATGTAGTTTGCGCCCCGCTCACCCTTGCGGTGGAGTTTTGCGTACTGCATCAGTAACTCCGCCTCAAGCCTTTTGAAGGGAGAGAGGGCCACGCCCATGAGAAAAGAAGTGGGCTGGATGGCGCCCCGGCCTCGGTCCGGACCGTAATTGCCTTGATTCATCCGGGAGATGAGATCCAGAACATGCACCGAGCCAAGGTCGAAAACCGGCTTGGGGAATCCCTGGTAGCCTTCCTGGGGATAATCGCCGGTGATCACCAGCAGATCGCGGATGCCCAGGCGGTCCCAGGCAAAAAGCAGGCTTTCCATCTGGTTGCGGTTCTTGTCCTTGCTGGAAAAATGGACGATCACGTCAAGGCCCATTTTTTGGATCTCGCGGCCCAGAACTTCCGGGGACAGGGCGGCCTGGCCTCCGGCGTTTTCGGTGATGCTCACCGCCTGGATGCGCGGGTCGCGGGCCAATTTTTCAGCCAGTTCCAGGGTGCGGTCGTGTTCCCGGCTGTGCCCACCCCGGCTTGGCACCAGTTCGAGGGTGATGGTGAATTGCTCGGGGTTAACGAGCGATTGTCGGAAAGGGGATTTTGTCTCAGCCTGCATGGATGCGGTATCCGGGGTGTAGGGTTGGATGATTTTTTTCTTGCTCATCAGGAGAATGCAAGTAACCATAACCATTATTTATGGAAAAGGAAACAGCCGGGCTGGGAGCTGACAGCTCATGATCGAGGGCTATGATATGGGGAAAGAGACGTCCTGGCGGCAGGCAGCCAGGGTTTTTGACGAGCGGGCCTCGGAATACGATGATTGGTTTGAGAACAGCCTGCTTTTTGCCATTGAGCGCGCTGCCCTGCAAGAGCTGGCCACGCCGCTGCTGGGGCCGAAGCTTGAGATCGGTGTTGGTCCGGGTCGCTTTGCCGAGGCTCTGGGCGTGGAGTTTGGGGTTGATCCGGCCGTGGCCCCGCTGGCGTATGCCCGAAAATGGGGGGTGCGGGTGAGCCAGGCGGTGGGGGAGGCCCTGCCCTATGCCGGGCAGAGCATGCACACGGTGTTGCTGCTTTTCACCTATTGTTTTCTCGTTGATCCCCGTCCGGTGCTATGGGAGTGTCGAAGGGTGCTCAAGCCCGGTGGGCACCTGGTGCTGGGGCTCATTGTAGCCGATAGCCCCTGGGGCAGAATGCTCCGGCAAAAAAAAGAAGCTGGGCATCCGTTCTACCGACAGGCCCGGTTTTATAATCCGGTCGAGGTGCAGCAACGCCTGACAGAGTGCGGTTTTGTCGTGGAGGAAATGCGCTCCAGCCTGATTCAGCCGCCGGAGGCGTTGCGGGAGATGGAGCACTCCCAGGCGGGGCTGGTCAGTCAGGCGGGTTTTGTGATTCTGGTCGCCGGGGTGGTTCCGTGAGCCAGTTTTTTCGCTCCCGCAGGAACTCGGCGGCGAGGAAAGCCGCACCGCTCACGATGATACCTGCGGCGGTGATCGCCGCCAGCCAGGCATGGGAATTTTTTCTCGGAGGCTGCTCCATTGGGGGCAGATCGCGTCTGCAATACCGGCAGACCAAGGCCTGGCTGTGGATGTCTTCTTTGCAAAATGGGCAGATTCGAGTACGCATGTCGATAACCATATAGTGAGTACCCGGGGGTTGTCAAGAAGGAGGTGCGGCGTTTTTTGCGTTTGCCTTTCTCTCTCTGGTCAAGGGGGAGGTCACAAGATTTTCCTTGTCAGCGCAGGGTTCCCTTTGTAAGATGAACCAATTATACTCTGAATACAATTATCCCCATGAAATACAAGGAGAAAATTATGGCGAGCGACAAGGTTATCCAGGTTTCCGACGGCGATTTCGGCGCAAAGGTTATACAGTCCGAGGTTCCTTTTCTCTTGGATTTTTGGGCGCCTTGGTGTGGTCCCTGCAAAGCGATTGGTCCGGTTATCGATGAGCTGGCTGCCGAGTTTGATGGCAAGCTCAAGGTTGGGAAGATGAATGTCGATGACAACCCCGTCACCCCTGGGAAATATGGGATTCGGGCCATTCCCACCCTGATTCTTTTCAAGGGCGGGGAGGTTGCCGATCAGGTGACCGGCGCGGTGGGCAAACAGCAGCTCAAGGCCATGATCGAAAAGGCTTTATAGGCGCGGGTGTCACTGGTGATGGCTTCGAGGCCCGGTTCTTGTGCGCCGGGCTTTTTCTCTTTTTGCTGAAATGGATGAGTGGGACATGATTTTTTCAAAGCAGAATCGTCGATTTTTTCGGGCCTGTGTCCTGGCTCTTGCCATGATGACCTTAGCCACCGGACTCAGTGGTTGCGCGACCCTTGACACCATGTTGGGCTGGGTGGGCCTCGGCTCCGAGGCAGCGCCCGAAACCCCGGAAGCCCTGGCCATGGAGGGGATGAACGATTTCAACCGCGGGAAATACAGCGCCTCTTTGAAGCGTTTTCTGGAGATAAAAGACCGGTTTCCCTTCAGCGAAGTGGCGCTCCTGGCCGAGTTGAAGGCTGCCGATTCCAATTACTACATGGATAAGTTTAGTGAAGCTAAGACCATGTATGAGGAGTTTGAGTCCAATCACCCGACCAATGAGGCTGTTCCCTATGTCCTGTTTCAGGTCGGCATGTGCTATTATTCGCAGATCGGCACCCATGACCGTGATCCGGGCAATGCCCAGAACGCGGTGCAGGCCTTTGAGCGCTTGAATCGCTCTTTTCCCAAATCGCCCTATTTTGTCGAGGCCTCGGCCAGGACCCAGGCCGCCAAGGATTTTCTGGCCCAGCATGAGTTTTCCGTCGCCACCTTCTATGTGCGGACCGAGGAAGACTCACAGGCCCAGGGACGGCTTGAGTATCTGCTTGCCAACTACCCCCACTCCAGCGTTTCTCCCCAGGCCACGGAGCTGCTGGCCCAGTTGAAGTCCGGTCAGGGCATCGAGAAAACTTGGCGTCGGTTTGTGCCCACGATTTCCCTGCCGGATTGGAAGTCCTTGCCCTCCGCTTTCGGCATCATGCCCGGCGGCAGCGGTGCTGGTGCTGCCAAGGAATAGGGCCGTCCGGCGTACATGCTGTTTATTCTAATGGGCCTTCCCTGTTTGCGGGTAAGGCCCATTGTTGTTTATTCCCCGTCGTTAGTGCGGCTCTTTCTTTTTCGAAACTTTTTGTCGTAGCGTTCCTGTTCGCTGTAAATGCAGCCGCAATAAGGCTGCCGGTAAAGCCCCATCTCAAGACTGGAATCGATTCCCTCCTGCCAGCCCACCCGAAAATCCTCGTAGTAAAACGGTATACCGAATTGTGCCGCCAGCTCTTCGCCTACGGCGCGGATGGTTTCGTGACGCTGGTAACGACTGTACAGCAGGGTGGTGCTGAAGGCGTCCGCCCCGATCTCCTTGGCTTTTTTCGCCGTTGCTTCAAGGCGCATCCGATAGCAGAGCGGGCAGCGGTCCTCCTCGTGGAACACCACCCGGCGTAGGTATTCCTTGAGGCCGTATTCCCGCTCGTACTCCACGGGCAAGGACACCCTGTCCGCCAAGTCTTCCACTGTGGTGATCCGTTGGCGGAATTCCCGGAAGGGATGGATGTTGGGATTATGGAAATAGCCCCGCACCGTTAAGCCCTGGGCGCGCAGGGCGGTGAGCGGGAAAATGGTGCAGGGGCCGCAGCAGAGATGCAGGAGAACGGTCATCTTCCGGCCTAAGTCTTGTTGAGCTTGAACTGACGCGGGCTGATGTTGAGCTTGGCGATTTTGTAATTGATGATCCTGAGGCTGGTGTCCAGCAGCTGCGCGGCCTTGGTCTGGTTGCCCTGGCTTTTTTTCAGGCTGTCGATGATCAGCTCCCGCTCGAAATTCTCCACTGCTGCGGCAAAGGAAACAGGATTGCGCTCACTCACCGATTCCGAGGTCTGCAGCGACGGCGGCAGATGGTAGCTCTTGATGGAATCCTCGTCGCAGATCAGCACCGCCCGCTCGATGCAGTTTTGTAGCTCCCGCACATTGCCCGGCCAGTGATACTGGACCAGCAGATCGATGGCCGGGGTGGAGATGCGGCGGATCTGCTTGGAGTTTTCCTCGTTGTATTTCTGGAGGAAGAAATCGGCCAGGAGCATGACGTCGGTGCGTCGCTCCCGTAGGGGCGGCAGGTAGATGGGAAAGACGTTGAGCCGGTAGTAGAGGTCTTCCCGGAAGGAGCCTTCTTCCACGGCCTTTTCCAGATCCTTATTGGTGGCTGTGATCAACCGGACGTTGCATTTGATGGGGGCGATGCCGCCCAGCCGCTGGAATTCGCGGTCTTGTACAACATTGAGCAGCTTGATCTGCACGGCCTGGCTCAGTTCGCCGATTTCGTCAAGAAACAGAGTGCCGCCCTCGGCCAGTTCGAAGCGGCCCTTCTTGGCAGCCTGCGCTCCGGTGAAGGCCCCTTTTTCGTGGCCGAATAGCTCGCTTTCCAGCAGGGTTTCCGGCAGGGCCGAGCAGTTGACCACCACGAACGGCGCCTTGGCGCGCTTGCTGTTGTGGTGGACAGCCTTGGCCACCATGGTCTTGCCGGTGCCGGATTCGCCGCGCAGCAGGATGGTGGCGTTGGAGTCCGCCACCCGGTGGATCATCTCGAACACCTCCTGCATCCGGCTTGAATTGCTGACGATGCTGGCCACTCGGTATTTTTCCGAAAGTTCCCTTCGCAGCTGGGTGTTTTCCTGAACCAGCCGCTCCCGCTCCTGGTTCACCGCCTGGATGCGGACCACGGTCTGGGCGATGAGGCCGGAGAGCACGGTGAGAAACTGGAGATCCTTTTCAAAGTCGATGCCTTCCTGGTAGTTGCGGTCCACGCTCAGGGCGCCGATGGTGGTGGCCCCGTGTTTGATGGGCACACAGAGAAAGGAGAGAGCTTCTTGGTTTTTTTCGGCTCTGGCGCGAGTTTTGTTCAAAAAAAGCGGTTCCTGGCTGATCTGGGGCACCACGATGGGGGAGCCGCTGGCCACCACCCTGCCGGTGATGCCTTCGCCGAATTTATAGATCCCGCGCTTTCGGGCTTCCGCGGTCATGCCGGGAGCCACCTCGGTTTCGATCTGGCCGGTGAGCGGGTTGGCGATGGTCACTGCCCCGTTGCCCAATTTGGTGCGCTCGGCCAGCACGGTGAGGCTTTCCTCCAGACATTTGCGCAGGTCGTCCGATGAGGCCAGGGCCCTGGTTATCTCGTACAGGGTGGCCAGATCGATGGGTTGGTTGTTTTCAGACATGTGTTTCCCTCGGGTCTTTCTTACGGTTTGGTATGCATCGGTTTGTAACGCGCAGGCCATTGTAACAAATTTGTCTGGTATTGCACCTGGAAAGATACAGCCATATCCTGTCGTGCAGTTCCCGTTATTGCGAGCAAAAAATAGCATGCCGTAACATGGAACATCAGAGTATCCGCTTGACTTGCTGATTTCCTTTGTGATTCACTGGTGATAATAACGATAACGGGGGAGGGTGTTTTTCTGACGACAGGAATCGGGGCCACGCCACGGATAACAGGAGGAAGAAAGGAATGTTCCAGAATGTGAGTCTGAAAAACAAGCTGATGGCCGGTTTTGCAGGGCCGGTTATAACCATTCTCGCCCTGGTCGCCGGAATGTATTTTGCAGCGGGATATGGGGAAAAAGCGAGCTTTAAGAGCAAGGAGTCCTTTGCCCTGGCGGTAACAGCCAAGCAGATGCAGCAAGATGTTATCCAGGTCCAGCAATGGCTGACCGATATTTCCGCCACCCGTGGGTTGGATGGCCTTGCCGATGGTTTTGACCAGGCGGAAAAAAGCAAACAGTCTTTTTATGCAGGGGTGAAGGAGTTCCGTGAGGCCTACGCCCGGCAAAAGGATTAGGTTCAGCTTCAGAAACTTGAAGGGATTGTCGCAAATTTTGAAAAGTATTACAGCGTGGGCCAGGAGATGGCCAAGGCCTATGTGGCTGGCGGGCCGGAATCGGGGAACAAGATGATGGGCGGTTTCGATGCTGCCGCCAGTGGTTTGGCTGAGGTTTTTCAACCCTTTGTGGAGGAGAATGTCAGCCAAGGAAATATCCTGGTTGATTCGCTGGTCACCTTTTTGCACCGAATGCTCATAGGCGCTCTTATTGTAGGCGCGGTTGTCATTCTGGCGACAGCCGTCGGCGCTACTCTGTTTATCCGTTCCATTACCCGGCCCATGCACGAAATAAGTTCCGGGTTGAGAGAGTCGGCGAATCAGGTGGCCTTAGCATCAGGGGAAGTGGCCACGGCAAGCCAGTCTTTGGCCCAGGGAGCGTCGGAGCAGGCCGCCTCCCTGGAAGAAACAGCGGCGGCCACAGAGGAAATCACCTCGATGATCAAACAGGACTCGGAAAATCTGCATCAGGCCGATACCTTGATGCAAGAATCAGGTAAGGTTGTCAGCCAGGCAGATGGGGTTATGGCCCGCCTGGCAACCTCCATGTCGGAAATTTCCATCGCCAGCGCTGAAACCCAGAAGATTGTCAAAACCATTGATGAGATCGCCTTCCAAACCAACCTTTTGGCTCTCAATGCCGCAGTGGAAGCAGCCAGAGCCGGAGAGGCCGGGGCCGGGTTTGCCGTGGTGGCCGATGAGGTGCGCAATCTGGCCATGCGGGCGGCGGAAGCGGCAAAAAACACCTCGGAGCTTATCAGCGGCACGGTCAGTAAGGTTAATGCCGGAAGCCAGTTGGTCAGTGAAGCCGAGGAATCTTTTTCCCAGGCCTCCCAATCGACACATCGCGTCGGCATTCTGGTGGCGGATATTTCCAGGTCTTCCAAGGAGCAGGCTATGGCCGTTGCGCAGCTGAGCAGTACAATCAGCGAAGTGGATGCCGCAACCCAGCAAGCTGCTTCGGCATCGGAGGAAACCGCTTCCGCCTCAGAAGAGTTGAGTGCCCATGCCGAAATGATGAAGGGCATTGCCCAGGACCTTGACCGGTTGATAGAGGGGTCCGGATCTGGCGCATGAGCCACGGGATTATTTCTGTTATCGTGGAGACCCTAGAGAGGCCTTGAAATAAAGGCCACGGCCGCCAGGCTTTCCACGGTAATTGTTGCGTCGCCTACGGGCGGCGCTTTTTTTTCGGCAATAAGGTCCTGGGGCGAGGGGGCTGCGGAGTCCAGCAGTTTATGCCAGAGGCGGCCTGATGGCGGCGCCGGAATGATGAATTCCTCGGGAGCGTGTCCGCCGTTGAGCATCACGAAGAAATCATCGTCATGGCGGGCGTTGCCAATCTCTCCATGCAGGACAAAGGCCAAGGTCTTGCAGTCTGACGACCAGTCCGGTCTCCCTGGCGTGGTGGACTGCCACTCTATTTCCGGGTTTTCTCCGCTGGCGGGGAAAAAGTCGGTGCGGTGAAAAACCGGGTGTTTTTTTCGTAAGGCGATGAGTTGGGTGAAAAACCGGAGCAGACCATGGTTCTGCTCCGCAAGCTCCCAGTTGAGCCAGCTTATCTCGCTATCCTGGCAGTACGCGTTGTTGTTGCCCTGCTGGGTTCGTCCGAATTCATCGCCGGCCACCAGCATCGGCACACCCTGGGAAAGCATGAGGAGTGTGGCAAAGGTTTTGATCCGCCGCAGGCGCAGTTCTTCTATGGCCACGTTGTCTGTTGGCCCTTCGCTGCCGCTGTTCCAGCTCATATTGTCGTTGCCGCCGTCCCGGTTATCTTCGCCGTTGGCCAGGTTGTGCTTTTCGTTGTAGCTGACCTGGTCGTACAGGGTAAAGCCGTCGTGACTGGTGATGAAATTGATGCTGTTGTGCGGTCTGCGGCCGCTGCCTTGGTAGAGGTCGGCGCTGCCTGCAATGCGGGTAGCGATCGGGGCCACCATGTCCTCGTGTCCGCAGAGGAAGCGGCGGACATCATCGCGGAACTTGCCGTTCCATTCGGCCCAGCGGCGGTTGGTGGAAAAGCTCCCCACCTGATAGAGGCCCGCTGCGTCCCATGCCTCGGCAATGATCTTGGTGTGGGCGAGGATGGGGTCTTCGGCGATCTTTTCCACCATGGGTGGGTTACTCAGCACATTGCCCTGCTGGTCGCGGCCCAGGACGCTGGCAAGATCGAAACGGAAGCCGTCCACATGCATCTCGATCACCCAGTAGCGCAGACAGTCCATGATCAGGTGCCGGACCAGGGGATGGTTGCAGTTTACCGTGTTGCCGCAGCCGGAGAAGTTGAGGCATTCCCGGCTCTGCGGGTCCAGCAGATAGTAGATGACATTGTCCAGCCCCCTAAAGCTGATGATCGGGCCGTCGCTGCCGCCTTCCGCCGTGTGGTTGAAGACCACGTCAAGAATCACCTCAATCCCGGCTCGGTGCAGAGCTTTGACCATTTCTTTGAACTCCCGAACCTGGTTGCCGTTGCGGCCATTGACCGCGTAGGCAGCCTTGGGAGCGAAAAAAGAGATGGGGCTGTAACCCCAGAAATTTTTCAGCCTTTCCCCGGTGAAGGGATTGCTGTTGGTGATCTCGAGTTCGTTGAATTCAGTGATTGGCAGGAGTTCCACCGCAGTGATGCCGAGTTTTTTAAGATAGGGGATTTTCTCTACCAGCCCCTGGTAGGTGCCGGGATGGACCACGCCGGAGCTTGTATGTTTGGTGAAGCCCCGGACATGGAGTTCGTAGATGATGCTTTTTTCCAGGGGGATATTGAGGGGCCTGTCACCTTCCCAATCGAAATCGTTGCCGATGATGCAGCAGCGTCGCTGAAATGAGCTTAAAGGGCCACAGAGGCCGGTGCGGCAGTAGGGAACCCCCCACTCAGATCCTCCGGTAAGCGCCTTGGCGTAGGGGTCGAGCAGCAGCTTTTTTTCGGAAAAGAAATGTCCTGCGCCCTTTGGGTCGAAGGGGCCGGACATGCGGTAGCCATAGCGGAGATTGGTGTCGAGGTCGCGGAGCAGGATGTGCCAGATATGGCCGGTCCGGTTGATTTTCGGGTCAAGGGTAATTTCGGCGCAGGGATCTTCTGTGCCGGTTTTGAAAAGCACCAGAGTGACGGTTTCCGCATGCCGGGAGAACACGGCAAAATTCACCCCCTCCGGCTTCAGGAAAGCGCCCATGGGCAGCGGGTAGCCGGCACCTTTGGAAAATTTTTCTTTGCTCATGGATATTCCCCTTGCGTAGAAAGAAAACCGTAACTATTATTGATAATAATTACTAGTTCAAAAACCAACTGATTCATTATATCGGTTTTCGCAAAAGGAAGGAAAAAAACAGAGGAGGTGTGCTATGGGATTAGCGGACAGGTTGGGCATGGCTGGGCACCATTTGGCAATTGACTGGGACCTTACCCCCTCGGATACCTTTGCCATGTTTGAAAGCTGGGGCGGCAAGGATCAGGAGCGGATTCGCAGCAATGCGGAGCTCCACTATTATTTTTACATCGATAACTGGAATTCTCCCGCTAAGCTCTGCTTGATGGAGCGGGGTGTCAAGCACGCCAAAATTCTCGCCCACATCGATTGCCCGCAGGAGATGCTGGAAAAATGTGTGGCCCAACAGGGCGTGGACATGCGTGACAAGAGCTACGCCATTGACGAGGGAATCAAGCAGTGGCTGCTGGAAAAAATCATCGAGAGCGAAGACTCTTCCCGGATTGAGGTGGTGGACAACTCCGTGAAGCCAGAGGGTATGGAAACAGGGCTGCCCAAGAAAGGCACACCTCTGCCAGCTGTGGAAAAAATCAGTCTGCGTGCCGCTGGTGTCGTGCTTACTGAGCAGGAAGTGGCCGACCTGGCCGCAAAGCATAATTTTTATGACAGCCGTCACAACCCCAAGAGCAATTTCGGTAATGCCTTGGTGGACAACGGTGATGGTCTGACTGTTACCGATTACGCCACCGGACTCATGTGGCAACGGGGCGGCTGCGATCTCACCGCCATCCGCAACGTGCAGAAATATGTGGCCCAGCTCAATCGTCAGCGCTTTGCCGGATTTGCCGATTGGCGGCTGCCCACCATGGAAGAGGCCTTCTCCCTTCTGGAGCCGCAGGTGAATGCAAAGGGCGCTCATCTCCATCCTTGTTTTTCCAGGGAGCAGCCCTTTGTCTTTCTTGCTGACCAGCGCAAACCTGGCGGGTATTGGTTTATGGACTTCAAACAGGGTACAGCGTTCTGGGCCTCGGGTTCCATCCCCGGCGGGTTCGGCAGGGTGTGTCGATCCGTTTAAAACAGGAAAATACGATGACGCAGAAAAAGGGCTGCCCAGCGGTAGCCCTTTTCTTTTGTCGACATCGGGGCAGGTCGGAGCAACAAATTCTTGCAATTTATTCGGGGCGGTTATAAAGAATCTACGAGGCTGCACTGTGCAGCACGTCTTTCCGCCTGTGTGTTGACGCGGGAATTTTTATTGAAAAACCGATTGAGAGGAAACACCCATGTCCGAGTTCAACAATGTCACCATCGTGAAAAAGGCCAATGTTTATTTCGACGGCAAGGTCACCAGCCGCAGCGTGATTTTT
>Ga0315272_10000680_pt1 | contig 17186 bp, 29 predicted proteins | sample C3_middle_MG_FD_203918 | JGI IMG/M metagenome (GOLD analysis project Ga0315272, IMG submission 203918) | Sediment microbial communities from Yellowstone Lake, YNP, Wyoming, USA - C3_middle | ecosystem: Environmental > Aquatic > Freshwater > Lake > Sediment | place: USA: Wyoming | collected...
TTTTCAAGTGTTGACCTACTTGGATAATCTGTATAGAAGCCTGTCGATATCCGAAGCTTAATATTCCGTGGTTTAAGTTTACGTTTGGTAAAGAAAGATAATAAATAATTCAAATAGTGATTGTATAAACTCGGCTTAGGACCTTGGAAAACTTTTTTCTCACCACCTATCGTTTCAACGAACAAATAAACATTCGCAAACTCCGATTGATACCTCTGATATTGGTCAAATATCTTAGCTAATAAAATGTTATCATTTGCAAAAATTGTATCTTGAAAAAACTCTACCGTTTGACTTAATAATGCATCTGTGATTTCTTGAATTGGGTTATCCATAATAGAACTCCTCTAAAAAATTTCAGCTTGGATTATTTTCCTTACTCTTTTTCTTGCAACCTCAACAAAGGCAGGATTTAGTTCAATACCAATAAAATTTCTACCTAACTTCTTTGCTACAACACAAGTTGTTCCAGTTCCACAAAAAGGGTCTAATACAATTCCATCTTTAGGACAGCCACATCTTATCATAGGTTCAACTAATCTTTCAGGGAAAATTGCAAAGTGTCCTTCTCTTTCTTCTCTTGCTAATTTTTCAGCTGAAGCTGCTGGAATTACCCAAAAGTCTTCAGGATTTTTCATTGGTATAATATTTTCTTTAAAAACCATTGTTTTAATTTTTTCTTGTAGCTTTTGAAAATTTTCTTTTGTATAACCTGCATAGTTATCTCTTATATTTTCTTGTGAATTATTTCTAAATAATCTTTCAATAGAACTCATTTTATAAGGTATTCTTACGCTATCTAAATCAAACCAATATTTTTGACTTTTTACTAACATAAAAACAGGTTCATAACTTCTTGTAAATCTATCTTTTACTGGCTCTGGCATATGATTTGGTTTATACCAAATAATTATATTTCGTAAAATCCAACCTTGTTCATCTATCATACGAATAATTAATCTAAAATTCTGAAGTGCAAGGCATTTTCCATTATAACAATCACCATGGTTCCAAAACATAACCCCACTTGGCTTTAAAACTCTTTTTAATTCATTTGTTATTTTCAAAAGCCTGCTTAAATATTCTTCTAATGTTTTTTCTAACCCAATTTGACCATTAGCACCATAATCTCTAAGCCCCCAGTAAGGAGGACTTGTTATTATACAATCCACAAAATTATCAGGCATTTGCTTTAAAATTTCTAATACATCTCCACAAATTATTTGATTAATCCATTTCTCCATTCAAACTCCCTCGCCGTTTTAATTCTTCAAGCACATCACCTTTTCGCTTAAGTATCTTCCAAACCTTTGGGTCAATCCCTTTTTTATCAATCAATCTCTGCAAATAAACTTTGTCCTCTTGCCCATACCGCCAAACTCTACTCAATGCTTGTTCATAAGTTCTCCATGCTAAAGGAAGACTGAGAAAAATAATATTCTTATACTTTGTTAAATTAATCCCTTCCGAAATACAATAGGTTGCCAAAATGGGTTTCTCCCCTTCTTTCAATGCATACTCTAAATCTCTCTTGTCTTGCCCCGTTAAAAAATAAACATTCTTCCTACCAAGCTTCTTTACTATATGTTGCAATGACTCAATAAAATAACTAAACACTACAGTCTGTGGATTATCAGTTATAAAATCAATTACATAATCGATCTTATCTTTCAGCAAAGCACTCTTTCTATACTCATATATAAATGCTTGTAAAATATTATCTCCATCAATTTGTTTATTCTTTTGTTCAATTAAATATCGTCCAGATGAAAAATACTTATCATCGTCTATCAAACTTGGCAACTCTACAATATCTGCACGCCTAACAAAATCAACATATCGCAAGACATATCGCTCAATAAATTTGTCCTTTATCCCAGGCAAAAAATCAATAATGTAATAAAACATTCCATCAATCCTAAAAAATGAATTCTTATATTGAGTAAACGATAATTGATTAAATGGATGGTCTGGTCGTAAAATTCGCAATTGGCTATAGTAATCTTCAGGTTTCTCAAATGGTGTTCCGCTTAGCATAACTTTATATGTCTTCGTAAATACTTTCATAACAAGTTTCGTAATCTGGGCTCGAATACTCTTTAGCTTATGTGCTTCATCAAAAATAATCAAATTCCAAAACGCTTTTTTCAATATCTTAGGATAATGCAATCGAAAACTATCATAGCTTACAATTTCAAAATTATTTAATTTGATACCCCATTTCTCAATCTCTTGATACCATACCTGTTTGACCGAAGCTGGACACATAATAAGCACATTCCGAAAATTCTCAGCTATCTTTAGTGCCGTTAAAGTCTTACCAGTTCCCGTTTCCCAAGCTAAATAAGAATAACCCTCAAACTTCTCTATCGCCTTCTGCTGATGCGGTAATAACATTATTAAGCACCTTTCATATCCTCAAGCAAATTATACAACTCTTCAGCAAGCTGTTCTAAATCTAACTCTCCCGTCTCTTCATACCCTTCAAAATGCTCACATATCTTACAATAGGCACTAATTAACCATTCATTTAATTTTTTCTTGCTCAAATCATCAGTTGCTTGGTCTAATAAATCAGCTATTATTGCACTAAACATTTGGCACCTCCTATAAGAAAATTCTCTTTACAGGCTTATATTCAACATATTGTTTCTTAATTTCCTCAGGTATATTGTAAAAAGCTCGTTGATATTCTGTGATTTTAATAATTTTATCACCAATCTTATAAGTCCCTGCATCCCATTCTTTCAACTCTTCTTTCAATTCTTTTTCTAATTGCTCATATTGTTTAAGTTTCGCTTTAATGGCGTAATAAATTTCAAGTTTTTTCATAAAATCAGGGCTTACTTCTACCGTTTTAACAGTGGCTTTCGCATCTTCAGGATAACATTGATTATAAAATGGGCAAGCTCGGCATAAATCATATTGTTCAATTGTCTTAGGTAAAGTCCCCTTCTGAAGATGTTCCTTAACATGAATAGCTCTTTCGATTATCTCTTCAATAATCACTTGATCTTTCTCTACATCAAAGAAATAATCCTCTCCAGTCCGCCTATCAATTACATAGAATACCCCATGTTCCTTCCTTAGCAAGAGTATATAAGCCTGCATTTGGTAGTAGTATTTTTTAGTTAATTGATTATCATAAAGACCGAAACTATCAAGGACTTGTTCATTAGCCGTGCTCTTAACCTCAATAAAGTCTCCATTCTCAAGAACTATGTCTACAATCCCTTTAATATCAAGTTCCTCATCTATCACGGGCAATTGGTAAGCCTTAACAGGAACAACTTTCAATAACCGCTTCAATGCAACCTCTTCAAATTCATTTCCCACATCAAAAAATTTCTTAGCTTGCTTAACTGGCAACGGTGTCTGCCTTAAAAGAACCAATCTACGCTCACATGGATGCCATAACTCTGTCGGTGGTGTGTGCTTCGGACAATATGTTTCTTGGTCTTGCAAATTAATAAGCTGTTTCAATTCCTGTGCTTTCATCCGTAGCCTCCTTTATAATTTTTGAACTATAAACTAATTGATATAACATTGGCTCAACATCCCTCTGAACATAAGGACCAAATGGAGTAAAATAAACATGAATTCCTTGATAATTCAACCGCTTAACTAAAGACCCTATAAGACGCCTCTGAACCCATTTCGGCAAAAAATACGCTCTTTCCTTTACCCAGTCCTTTATAAATAAATACTTTTGTTTCAAATACTTATACTTCCAAATATTATACTGCCAAAACAATTCATTGTTAGTCCAATTTTTTACTTCATCTTCTAAATACTCCCGCCACTTATCCCAATCCAAATAAACAATCCCCTTCATCCGTAGCATCTCAGCCCTCGGAACCTTTAAAGCAATGAAACATCCGCACCCATAATACTGATACCCAAGCAAATATCCTATTTCTAAAGCCTTATTTCTCACTTTCTCCCAGGACCTACAACCAATTCGAGAATACATTACTTCATTACCTCTTCAATTGTCTTAGTCGGTTGCTTATCAAATAATTCCTTTATTACCGTATTTATCACTGCACCTAAGCATACTTCTGTTGCTCTCTTCATTGCTCGTGTTTCAGCTTTAGTCAATAAATTATGTAAATTATCAATCCCCTTAAGCTCTGCCCGCTCACAAACTCCTACCCCCTCCCCTCTTCTCACCACACCGTTAGGAAAAATCACCTCAAGCTCCACCCGAACTAATGCATAGTCTTCCGTTATTTCCCGCTCAATCAATCTAAAATTATAACTAATTGGCAAACTACTCAATAGGTTGAGTATCCCATCACGCTTTATTTCTATTATATTGCCTACTTTTGTTTTAATCGTTGCAAAATCTGTTGGCTTGAGTACTTGTTTGGCTACTTGGACTATCTTATCGGCTGTCGTAATTTCTTTTTTTTCTTCAATAATTTGGACATCAGTCATTGTTTTCCTCCTTTTTTATTTGTTCTAAACATTTATCAAGTTCATTCAATAATTCATCTTTGGTCAATTTTTTCAATATCACATAATACTCAACTGCTTCACTTAACAACACACCTACCGCACTTTCTTCTCTTATCTTAACTTCAACCCTTGTATCATCATAAAACAAATAACTCTTAGCCAACTCAGACCCATACATCGCTTCTAAAAACAAACATGTCTTATATACTCGCTCCCACCCATACCGATCATCACAATCAATAATCGCATAGAACTTCAAAAACCTTTCTCGCCATTTTTTAACAATTTCTTCAAAATCATTATGTTCCACAACATCATATAAAAGCTTCAGTTCATTAAACATTTTTAGCCCTCCTCATTTATTATTTCCCATATTCCTTCCTTAATCAAATCAGCAACCGATCGCCCAGTTAATTCACTAATCTTAAGCATTTGTTTGTAAAGCTCTTTATCTACAGATGAACCAAGCCGTAAAACCTTAGCTTTCCGTTGCCATAACGCATTAGCCCCCGTTTCATTAGTTAAATAAATTGAATATTTCTCAAACATTCTATCCATTGCCTCATCAATCAAATCAGCTATCGACTTATTTGTCCGAGTAAGATGTTGAGTTATCCGTTGCTGAAGTGCCTCACTTAATCTAAAAATAAAGTTCCTTCTGTCTTTCAACATACGCCACCTCCTTAAAAGTTTGTTTTATTATACCATAATTTTTTAAAAAGTCAATACATTCGCTTCTTATCGTGTGTAGTCATTTCTTTTCCTACTCCAATCGTCTCATTTTAAGTCAGTGCTTTTCCTATGTATATATCAAATCTCCTCCTGTCTCATCCCATTCTGTTCAGATTACTTCTATTCTATACCCTTTCCAGTCCCTTCCAATCATCTCAAATCAAATTCTAATCAACTCAACTCCTCTCAATTCCAACTCGTCTCCTTCCCTATCCTAACATCTCCATTTCTTCTTATCCTTTTCTAATCACATCACCTCTCGTCCGCTTCTGGTCCTCTCCCTTCGCATCCTTTTCTACTCAGTGCCCCTCGAGACGTTTCCCTCTTCAAATCAACTTTTCCCACATCACCCCCTTTCTTCTCCTTCTTCCTTTTTCTTTATCGATAAAACCTTTTTCTTCACATCATATATTCGCTCAAACTCAACAACCTTAAACCGACCATATTTAGCCCCACGCCAACTACTCTTGCCCCAATTCTCCCCCTTCGTAAAAATATCCAAAATCTGTTTATCCGTTAGCTTACCACCATATACTTTAACAATGAACTCCTGTTCCAAAGGTAAATCTAACATCTCAGACCAAACAATCGTAACAATATATTGCCCATAAGTCCAACTTCTCAATGATCTCGATAACAAATTATCAGGCTCTTTAATCAATTGTCCATCTCTCAAATAAGGTATCAAAAAATCTTTTTTATAATCCCCAGTCTCTTCAACAGGACATATGTCAACATATCTGGAAATTTGGTTCTTCAATGATCCTTGTAAATAATGCAATGCAACTTCCTTCATGAAACCTTTGATTTGATAATGGTAATCCGCCAGATAACCATCTGGAGTTCGTGCAAAGACCTGCAATCGACTTTTCTGCTCCTCTTCGCTTATTCGTAGCTCTTCTTTAGCTTCAAGGTCTGCCTTAATTTTTTCAATTTCTTTCTCTAACAATTGCTTTTCTTCTTCATTCTTCGTTTTCTTTAATCGCTTTTCAAGTTTCTCTAATTCTTTCTCCGCTTTTTTAACAATATATTGCTGAGCTAAATCGCTTGCTGGATTCAGAGCCAAAACAGGAGTTAAATAACTAATCTTTACATAAAATTTATCAATTTGCATACACACCTCCTTAGTCTTTTATTTTATTTCTTCAATCTTTTTCTTAATTAATTGAATTATTTTTAACTGAGCGTTTATTTCACCAAGGCATCTACTTACAGCCTCAAGTTCTCCATAACAAGCATCTCCAAACAATTTTAAACTCTCATTTACCCGCTCTTTCACTTGCCTTTGCCATTCTTTTATTTTTTCTAAATCGTTTATTAAATCTTCTTCAAGTTCAACAACATATGTATAAATCTTTTCAAAATCACTCATCACCGTTACCTCCTTGTTCTATTTTCTGAAGCAATTCAAAAGGATTTTTCAAAAACGATATATTTTCACAAATCAATACTAACTCTTTTACTTCAGCTGAATTTGAAAGAACTAAACCATAACTTTTTGAACTATCCCAAGCATTATAAATTACAATTGACCCATCATCATCAAAATAAATTACAAAATTAGGTGTTTGAACAAATTTAATCTTACTCATAATTATCCTCCTAACAAATCATACTTAACACAAATTCATAATTCAATTGTTTCAACTCTTCTTCTGTTAATACCTTGCCCTCAGGAAGTCTCGTCTTTAATGCAAAATGTATACACATACCACCGGGTTTAAGTTTGACTGCAATTCGATTGTAAGGAATATTTATACCAATCAGTTCACTAAGAACTTTAGCAGTTGCTTCATGACCCACCGCCGATGTAAAATCAACCTCGGATAAAATCCCTCGAGCTTCCGTTAAATCAATCTTTTTTAAAAACACCATATAACGATCCCTCTCATTAAAATCAACAGGCACAATAAGAGAATTTAACACATAAAACATAGTCCACACCTCCTCGCTTAATTTTTTGTTATTACTTCAACCAACGCTGTATACTGTCCATATCTTCGTATCCAACTGTAACAATTGACAGATAAACCTTTCGACTTCGAAAACTTCCAATCTGGATCATATCCTACATCATTTTCTTCTTCCCATAGTCTAAACGAAACTTCAATAATCTGCTTCCCTTCAACAAACCAATCAAATTCTTCATCATCCCATTCTTTAACATTTACTCTGCAAGTAGCCTTAAGGGTCAAATTATCGGTCCATACTATCAAATCAGGTTTAAATCCAAAAATTTCTTCAAACTTTTCAATAAGCTTCTGTTTCCTTCCTTCTTCTTTTACTTCTTCTTTTGTTTTTTTAATCATCTGTTTCACCGCTTCTATTACTTTCATAGCTTGCCCTCCTTTTAATTTTTAACTTTTTCATTACTAAATCTCTTATTTTGTCTTCCCCACGCCAATCCCAAAGTCTTCTACCCTCTTCCGTAAACAACAACTCAAAAAGCTTCCCCTCTTCAATCGCTCGCTCTACAATCTTTTCAAGACACATTTCAGGGAACTTCCCATAACTAACAAACATAATTCGACCTCCCTTATTTCCTAATCAATCGCTTTAGTCTCCGCCAAATACCCCGCCAAATACCCCGACGCTCAAATTCTTTACGCTTCATAAACACCAACCGACCATCCTTCCACATAGTAATATATTTAAGCTCAGCCATAGTTAGTCCTCCTCTTTTTCATCGTAAGTTAAATCGATATAATGCACTTTAAAAAAGTTTTCCGAAGAAAAAACCCATAAACGGTCTAAATAGTTCCAAGCTATTTCAAAAAACAAATCCCTTTCATCTTTCTTTAAAGTATAATAGCTATAACTCCCATCAATAAAATAAAACCTTATTTCTTTTTCCTTCTCATTGTCTACCAACTCAATAAACTTAACATTCTGTAAATTAATAATCCTTTGACCAATCTTGATTAATACCATACCGCACCTCCTTTTTATTGATTTTCAATTATCCCAGCACATAACGCTATCAATGTATCTTCATACCACGCAAAATATGCATACTTTCCTAATGAGTCTTTCGTTATAATTAGCGTCGGATTACTACGGCACAATGCACATAGGAAATCTGCATAAATCTTAAGCACTAAAATTCCTCGTAGTTCCTCACTGTCAAAATAATATACAGTTTTTGTTTTGCCTTCGACTCTTACTCGCTTGGGCAAAGAAAACTGAATATCTTTAAATACTTCCAATCTAAAGTCTACGATTTCGTTATATAAGGCTCTGATTGTCCTATTTTTTAATTTGTTAATTACATAATCCCGATACGGTAAATTGGATCTATCAAACACTTCTTTCTTTACTGCCCAATTGTCATTAGTGATAAACCCATCATTAGTTTCATACAGTCGAGGATATTTGCCCCACGGATCTATTGCTTTTAAAAATAACTTGTCTATGCTTTTAATCATCTATGTCTCCTTTAGGTTTTTTATTATACCATAAATTTTAAATTTGTCAATAGCCATCAAATAATTGCTTTAAATAATTATCAACCACCCCAACCGCTCAAATGCTATAGTGCTATAGTGATTGAACAATCCAAATTTCAAACCTTCAAACAGACCATCCGACCGCTGACCCCACACCCAGGACCACAGATTAGAAAAGAAACCCAAACTCCTAAACAGGAGCCCGAGCTTTAGAATTTTCTCTTTTTCCATTCTCTAACATAAAGGTTTTGATACATTTCTCTATGTAACTTATCCGCTTTTTCTTTGTATTCTTTAAGGTTATTTTCACCAAAATTTTTTGATATATAGTCCATTACGCTTTGAAAATCTGGTAATAAAATAAACTGCCCGCCTTTTTCCTCTTCGTAAAGATCAATGTAAAAATCCCCTTCTTGAGCCGTAAAATGTCGCCCAATCTCAATAATTAAATCATCTTTTTTAGCAATCAATCTTAAACCTTTTTCAGTTGCAAAGTCTTTAAATTCCATCGCTTACCCTCCCTTAATTTTTTCTTTGCTTATATTATACCATAATTTTTCAATTTGTCAATACCCTTAACAAATGCCATAGTGATTAAACCAAAAAATTAACCAACCCCGCAATATAATGCCAGAGTGATTAGCTAAGCTCGGATAGAAATTTTTGAATAGACCACCGAATAGCATGCCGACTGGACCTTGAAACCCAGGAATAAACAATAATCTTTACCAAAGAATATAAGAATTAAACAATAGAAAAACCCGGGCAAACAAGCCCGGGCTCTAGGAACTATTGGCTTATTGACTTATCAATCGCTTCATATACAATCGGCAAAAGTTCTTTAATTTCATTGATGCTTCTTTTTTCAATCCAAGATTGAATTATTTCCACGGCTGCTATGGTCCTTCCCTTAGATAACCATTCACAAAAAGTCTTATGCAAATTATCATTACATTTATTTAAATATGCCTCGAAGTCCTGAAAGTCTTTTCTAATATCAAGCAAATTCTTTTTCATAATTACCCTCGCAGTTGCTCCTAAAATATCACCGCTTGCATCTTTCCATATAAACACATAAAAATAATCCTTGACTATCTCATCTGTATAATGTTTAAATTTAATCCTGTAAGCATAATCAAAGTAATAAATCTTTCTATTAACATTTTTCTTTTTAGTTTTTTCAAGTAATTTTTCTATGAAGTCTACATGAAGTTTATTCAACCAGAAGGTCTTTTTCATACCCGCACCCCCTAATTAATGTAAGGATTTGTTAGGTATTTAACTTTCTTTTTAAGAACCAAAAAAGCCCTTTCCTCTGATGTTAAATCATCAACCACACGATCAAATGAAATTTCAAAGAATTCTCTTAAAAAATCCAATTCCAAATTTGTGAACCGAACACGTGATAAATCAAGCTTCCAATAACTACCTTTTAATAAATCCATAACCCTTTCAATCATCGCTACCCTCCTTTTTTAGTTTTTTATCTCAAGCTTTAATAATTCAATTTCTCCCCTTTCCTGTGCATCTTTCAATTCTTCTAAAAATTCCATCAATAGCTCCTCAGACCCGTAAATCTTTACCTCAATTACCCCTTCCTTTAAATCAACCTCTACCGCTACCTTTGCCTTCTCTTTACTCATAGCTTACCCCCTTAGCTTTTTTCTTTTTAATATAACATACTTTTTGAAAATGTCAAGACCAAATGTCAAAATTAATAACCACATAATCAAATATTCTTTACCAAAGAACTAAACTTTGACAGCTGAACAAACAAACCCCGGACCTACTCGACCGATAGACCGCTGACCCGACCTAAACCGATAAACTTGACCAGATAAATAAACAATTGGATAAATAAAAAACCCAGACCCCGAACCGAGGCCTGGGCATGAATGATTACATACCTGGATAGGTGATGCACCGTGCAGGAATTATTTGCCCGTTCTCATCCTCAATAAAACATCTTGCATTAGGACAATTTTGGCAGCCTCCATAAGTATCGTAATCAGAACAATTATCAATAGGAAAGTCAGCAAGAGGGCAGTAATGCCAATCGGAATGTTCATAAACATAAAAAACATGCCCGTTTAAACCGTGATAAACCTTCATCATCGAATAGCAACCCTCAGGATTTATATCCCGAGGCACTAAAGGAAGCACCGCAACCAATTCAGCTTTGTTAATCCATTTGTTCATAACCACACCTCCTTTTGTTTTTTTACCTATCAATATAACCATAGTTTTTTAATTTGTCAAGTCCCCTAAAATCCTAACCATAACCAATTATCTAATTTACCCTTAACTTTTCTAACCAATTCTTTAAATTTTTCAAATATACCCATAACCCTATCCATGCCTCAACCCATACCTCTACCCATACCCCTACCCATACCCAAACCAAAGGCTACCTGCACATACCTACCTATACCTATACCTATACCTGGACCCATACCCATATGCTAATTTAGAATTATTCTAAAAAACAGGAATATATGAGAAATGATTTTTCGAAATTTTTTTTTCATTAATTTTTCATTTGTGAAATTTTTCACAAATATATTTTCATAACAATTTTCATTCTTTAAATTCCTTTTCTCATATATTCCTATAAATTATAATAGTTCTAAATCTAGAATTATTCTTTATTACTAATGATTATCGCTCAATTCTTACATAATTTGAGATACTTCCGGAGCACCCAATTCTTGACCAAATCGTATTGTTTATATATTTATATATTTAGCTTGTTTTATTGTTTATATGTTTATAAATATATTTATTTACCAAATAACTAAACAATTTTTTTAAACTTGTCAATTCTGATATTGTTGACTAAAGAATATTATTTATATATTTACCTAAGAATATGGGAATTGTGCACAAAATTGTAAAATCTTATATTGTTGACTAAAGAATATGATAATTGACTTAGGCAGGCAACCGCTGAATTATTTAATTTGTGATTAATCTACCTGATAATATGTTATTTTTAGTGACCACCTGAATTGTTGTATTGTTTACTTGATAATATGATAATTTATCTGACGACCGAATTCTTGATTTATTTACTAAAGAATATGATAATTTACTCGACCGCTGAATTCTTGACTTGTTTACCAAACAATATTTTTAACTAAAGATTATGTTAAACACCGATTGACCCTTCCTTAGAATGATTTTACCATCGGAACAATTGTAGCCCTGGAACAACTACCACCTGATAACCAAACCACCCTTATAATTATTCTAATCAGGAACTAACCAAGATAATCTTTTATTCTTCAGTAAATAAATCAACAAATAAACTATCACCTGGAAGAACTATTATAAAATTAAAACGATTATCAATTCGATTTGCTAACAAATGTTAGATTAGAAGAATTATTAGATAGAAATTAGAATGATTATAAAGTTGGATAAATTTTTGGGTCGGCGGACAAATGAAAAAGCCCCAGCGGGGGTGGGGAGCCTCCTCTATGTCGTTTATGCAGGGGGTAAGGTGGTGGGTTTATTGGTTTGTTTGATTTGGTTGTTGATTTGTTTATTGATAGATTTGTAGGTTTGTTTATGCAGGGGTTGTTTTTTTGAGTGTTTGTGGTATAATATGGTGAAGGAGGTGATTTATGGGTCGTAGGAGTAAGAAAGCAAGTGATTTTTCTGACAATGGAAATGTTAAGGAGATTGTTGATGGGTTTGTTGATACATTATTTGATGATATTCGAGCTGAGCTTAGGGACATATTGACTGAGATAGAGATTTATCAGCGGACATGGATAGTGCCTTGGTTTGTGCAGAGGTTATTGAATGATTTGTATATTAGGTTGGGTTTATTGATGGATAAGTTGGGGAGGAGTATGTGAGATGGGATATAAGCAAACATTAAGAAAAGTTAAAGCATTGCATAAAGAAGGGGTTCCTGATATTATAGCATTAGATGAATTCATGAAGATAATAGAAAAAAAGAAAGTTGTAGATTTACCTAAATTTTTAGAATTTCAAGATGAAGATTTACCATCGGCTGAGGTAGTTATTGATGTTGGGTATTTACCTGATGTTTTAGAAGATTACAATGAAGAGATAAGATTTTTACCATTTGAGGTTTGGTGGGGATGTGTTTATCCAGGCAATCATTTGTTTGTGTTAGAGTTTTGTAGCTTATGGGATGATAATACTACTTGCAAAATTTTTGAGATGTATTTGACACCGCAAGATATTAGAAAGTTAATTAAGATTTTACAAAAGGGTTTAGAATATTTGGAGAAAGATAAGTAAAATGAACAAACTATTATTGCATTGATACAGCGGGTAGTTCAGTTATTGTCGTCTGGATTTCTCGTTTAATTGTCTCAAGGTCGAGTTTGTGTAGGATGAAGAGTAATAGGTCTTTAGGTTTGATTTGGTAGGTGTCCTGAATGTATTGTAAGATTTCGAGTGCGATTTTAGTATCTTCGTTGATTGGTTTGAGTTTTGATTGTTCAAGGTTTTGGATGGCTTGAGTTCGTTCGATGAGGTTGACAAGTTTCTCTTTGAATGTGATAATCTGATTGAGGTTCTGTAGGGCTAAATTTAGTTCGGTGTCGTCGTAAGCTAATTCTTTGGCACGGATGGCGAAGATGTGTTCAAGGTCTTGGCAGGCCTTGAGTAAGGCAAGAAGAATTTTGGTATTAAGAAGTTCTGGATTTATTTTATCGAGGGTTAGTTGGTTTGATTGTTTATCGGGTTGTTTGGTCATGGGTTAGTCTCCTTGTTCATTTCTCATAAAAGTTTTATTCCGCTTTCTCAGGTATTTGTATGCCTGTAAGTTCGGATAGGAGTTTGGGCATGTCGATGTTCTCCATAGATGGGTGTTTAGATAGTTTAGAGATGAGGGCAAGGAGTTCGTTGATTTTCTGTTGCTGTTCCATTTGTGCGGGTTGCATTGCTTGTAGTAATTGAGCTAATTTATTGACTTCTACTATATCTGGTGGTAGGTCGAGTGTGTAGAGGATTTCGTGGATAAGTTTCTCAATGTTGAGGATGGGTAGAAGGTTAAGTTGACCAAAGAGTTCGAGGAGGGACATGATTTTCTCGAGGCGTTCGTTTTTCTGGACAACATTTGTGAAACCTCGGATTTTAAATTTGATTTGTGAGAGAACATCATCGGGAGTAATAGTAGCAAGTAGGTTCAATTCTTCAGGGGTAAGTAGTTGCTGTAGGTTAGGTGCTTCATATTTGATAATGTAGTAGAGAAGTTTGGTGAGGAGTTGGGAAATGAAGACAGTTTCTAAGCGTTCGATGAAGATGGCAAGGGTCATTTGGGTTTGTTGGGTCTTGAGGGAGACTTCTTTAGCAGTAACTCTTGATCGGGATGACGGAAGTCCCATGATAAATTCTGTGATTGCGGAGACATTTGTAGCTTCGTTCTGAATGAGGTTGCGAATGGGTAAGGCATTAGGGTCGAAGTTTGCAAGTTTGATTGGACGGACTGCTTGAATTTCACCACCGCCACGAGTATAAAAAATCTTCCAAGGTTTCAATTCATCAGATAAACTATCCTCTTCAATAACTGTTGTGTCAACTTCGAAACCGAGGGTCAAATTAACTAATGCACTGTCTAATATAGCACGAGTTAGAATGGTATCTTGAACATAATAAGGATAAACTAAATCTGCATAGGAAACTTGTGTGTTAACGCCATAAAGGAATTCGACGACGAAGGGGGTGATTTTATCAGGCATTATTTCGGCGTTGATGAGTTTGGTTTTGTTAAGAATGGTGTAAAGATGTGGGGCTATTATATCATTAGGCAGGAAAACAATACCATAGAATTTATCAATACGAACAACTTTATCATCATAGACTTTTTGTAAATATGTAAGGACTGAATATTCTGGGTCATCTTGCGGTGCTATATAAGGACTAATTTGGTCATATGTTAAGTTATACCTTCGTATGGCTTCAGGTATAGGTAAGTATTCAGTGATGCAGACATAATTAAGATCAGGAGTGATTTTGGAATGTAAAGGATTAATGACTTGCAAATCTAAGCGTTTAAGGTCTTCGTTATATGTGATGTAAATAAATCCGTAGCCAGAGAGGAGGCTGTAGAAGAGGACTTTGGATAGAGCATCTTTGACATTGAGGGTTTTGATGTAATGCTGAAGAATTTTGGTTAGAAGGATTTGTAGTTGTTCGTTATCGGTATCGATGGTGAAGAGATTTTCAAAAGCTTTTTCAAGGAAGGAGCGTAGGTAAAAGTAGGCAAAGAAGATTTTTTGGTAGAACATTGAAGAGAGGAATTTAGATTGCCATTCGTATGGGGGGTCTGGGATATTAGTTTCGCCGTTCAATTCTTGCATATATCGAATAAGTGATGTGAGCCTGCGAGAGTAAGCACTTTCAACGGATAACAATTGACCTAATACATAACTTTCAATATCAGGGTAGTTGTAAATTTGATTATTGACTGATAAAATCATACACGACCTCTTGTAAAAGTTTGTTAGTTTATTATAATACAGATTAATAGGTTTGCAAAGATGCTTTATACTAAATATCGAAAGATAAGAAAAGCTGAGATAACTGGAACTTGGGGAGATTTCGATACATGGGAAGATTTTGGAGAGACTTGGGGTGAATGGGAATATGAATGGCAAAGTTATACATTTGCTTGGCTAAAGGTTCCGTATGAAATTACAAATGCGTTTAAAAAAGTAGATTGGATAGGTTATGAAGGATTAAAGAAATATTTAGGAGAATTATTACCTGAAAGTTTCTATAGGCGATGGGGTTGGTTTAAGTGGGATGAGATTTTTAAAGAGAAAATTTTTGCTGTAGTATTAGATTTTCCGTTTAGTGAGCCAATTTTTGTTCAGCAAGTTAATTTAGCAACATATCTAAAAATGAAAGAGTTGATTGAAATATTATTTCCAGTAGCGACGCAGATTAATGTGGTTATATCAACAAGTGATAATTTTATAGGTTTGATTTTAAGTGGGATAGGTTGTCAAGTTAATAGTCAATTTGATTTTACTGGCCAAGTGCTTGATAGTTATAGGTGGGGTTATATTGATACTTGGGGAGATTTTCCAAATGATCAGTGGGGTCCTTCATGGTAAACAACATAAATGGTAATTGTGTGTCAGTGAATATAAGAAAGGATGAGCTTTTATTTGAAACTCCAATTATTATTGATACGATTAATGTAGCTGGTTATGTGTTTGAATTAACAGATTGTGCAACAAGTGATAAGTGTATTGGTGTTTATGATAAGGCAGGGCAACGGATTGTGTATATTGATATCAGTAGTAAACAGATATTTGAGTATACAGGATATAATGATGTGGTTGGGCTGATATCGTATAAAGATAGTTTATTAGTTATTCGGAATAGTGCAATAGACAAAATAAATGGAGCGACTAAAACAAGCAAAAGTTATGCAGGTCGTAATTTTATTGGTGTAGCGTTGTATAATCCGTTTTCTGTTTTGTTTCTTGAATACACAGATGTTCCGACGGTTCAATTTTATAGTTTACAAGAACTTCTTGAATTGAGCGATTTGATACCGACCACATTTATGAGTGTATATATACCTTCGAGCTTTTATGATTATTATAATTTACTTGTTAAGGATGGATTAATTTGGATAAGAGGTCAGAATGGATTAGTTGGATTAAGTTTGCAGATGGTTGGTAGTGCAGGAATTTTGTTTAATATTGAAGCATTTTATAATTCATTTAGAGAGATATTTAAAGACAAGCAATTAGACAAATGGCATTTTAGGAAGTGTTATAATCATAAGGTTTTTATGTTCAGTCATGAAGAGACTGGACGGTTTATGTTTTTAGTTGATGATGATGTATATTTTGGAGATTTAGCAATTTTTGTAGATAGGGAATGGTTTTTTGATGTATCTGAGAAAGTGTTTTATAGGTATCAATTTACTGATGAGCCAACAACTTATTATTATGACAAATGTTATGTTAATCTATTGTTTGATTTTGACTATTTACAAAGGTTCCAAGGGTTTTATTATGATGTGAAGAAATGTAGGGAGCATTATATTATGTTTAATGTTGTTGCAAATTATCGAGGAGATGAGCGGTCTTTGGCGTTTAATTTACCTCTTGACGAACACAATTTTCGATGTAATTTATATGGAGAGGAGTTCAGTTTGATATGGTATTTACCAATTGCAACCAAGATGAAAATTGCAAAAATAAACTTTAACGAGGTGGCGAAATGAGAATAACATATAAACCTGGTGCTGATTTAATCGCTCAAGCATTCAATGGAACACAAATTGGCTTATTTGATGTAAACCAAAATGAACTATCTGGTGGTGGATATAGTAGACAGAATTTCCCTGGGTTTACTTATTTAAATGAAGATGCAAATAATTTTTATTATGTGAATGCGAATACAATTATGTTTCCTGCGGCAACTGCGAATTGGTCGGATGTTTATTATATTGGATTGATTTCAAATAATCAAGTTGCTTTATTAGTTTCTTTACCAAGCCCAGCGACTGTGCGAACAGGACAACAATTAATATTTTTAGCAGGA
>Ga0315272_10000681_pt1 | contig 17171 bp, 28 predicted proteins | sample C3_middle_MG_FD_203918 | JGI IMG/M metagenome (GOLD analysis project Ga0315272, IMG submission 203918) | Sediment microbial communities from Yellowstone Lake, YNP, Wyoming, USA - C3_middle | ecosystem: Environmental > Aquatic > Freshwater > Lake > Sediment | place: USA: Wyoming | collected...
CCGTCAGCTTATCGAGTATGCGGCGAACCGTTGAGGGTGAAAAGAATGGGAATTGCTTTGACCACTCTTCCACGGAATTATATACCCACTTCCGGGAATCAATGACGTGGTCGCTTTTTTGAAGCCAATAATGAATCTGCTGCAGGACAATCGCTTCATTCAGTCCAATCCTCACAGCCAACTCCGGAAGGATCACTAGTGGGTGATCGTCAAATAATAGCTTGCTCATTTTACGTCTTTCGTGACAGCTGTGCGCAGCCGAATAAAGTGAATCAATTTATCATCGGTCGACCATATGTAGAATGGTCCATATTGGGAAGTGTGTTTTTCGATATACCGGCCAATCGTAACCTGGCTGCAGTCGGCAATGCATGCTCCATCGACCAGGCACGTCTCATATTCAAGCTCACCGTATTCCTTCAGATACTCTTTTAGCCATTTTACGAATTTGGGCTCTGCCTCTTGATTTTTTTGCATCGTGGCCGGCATCGTGTCGATGACGGGACGTGTGTACTGTGCTAGCGGTCGCTGTTCCTTTTTTGCTCTGATGCCCTTCAATGTATTATGCCTTCTGCACAGCAGTTGATAGTTGGACCCGTCGCTCGGGTTGTTGTCGTTGTTGTTGTCGATATGATCGATGACGAGTTGCTTAATCTTGTCTGAGACGCCACACCATGCACATTGAGATCCGTCTCGCTTCAATAGTATTGGGTACCAGTACTTACGTGTCCTACCATTCATGCGAGACATAGGTTGCGACAGTGTAAATGATTACCGATTAAAGCCTTAGAACGTTCAGAGATGGACAAAACTGTATTTCCTCACTTTTAAACACCATCGTTTATATCCAATTATCTGCGAAAACACTCTCATTTCCGCAAAAATTTGTACACATACATAGGCGACTACTTCCCGTCAACATTGGGCGAAATCGGCATTTCATGCTTCGGTGCAATTTCGCCACTCTTACTGGAAGTGGATTCTATTCCTACGTTCATCTCGGAAATTATACTGTTAACCATGCACATGATCTCCTGAGCGCATCTCGCTTCTGTTACTCCCGCTTCCATAGGATCGTATTTTTTGAAAGCCTCGATCGTCAGCCTTCTCTTGAATTCGATACTGTCCCGAATTTCCATCCGCGCCCACTTATCGTCGCTGCGCTGCTGTTCCAGTCCACTGATGTGTTTGGCCAGTGTTTTGACTAGATTTTCAATGGATAAAAAGAAATTGAATAAACTCATTGCTGTCTCCGTCTTCTTAAAAATCGATCATCTGAATTCCAGATGGTCATATCATTTCCTTATGCTGCGATGTTCGCTTTTGCAAGTGCGGTTGCGATGTGGACAGGAACGGCGTTCCCGATCTGTTTCACAATTTCAGTCCGGTTGCCGGTGAATTTATACCCCTTGGGGAATCCCATGGCGGCCGCGAGCTCATGAGGCTGGAGCATTCGGAAGCGTATATCAAGACGTTCGCCCTCGACGAGACCGAATCTGTCTTTGGTTGTGATCGTATCGATCGGTGTGTCGACGCTCTGGACTCCCACGCCGGATCCATTATATTTCACGAGGAACGGACTCACCAGGCCGTATTGATTTCCTCCTGACGCGATAGTCGGCATGGGTTCGTCGACGCTGTGAACGCGATGCGTGCCCGCCTCTGTGGTGCCGCCGTTGTAGCGGACAATGAATGGCTCAACAAGCATAACGCCGCGGCTCGTCGTCGTAATTGTCTGGAGGGGTTCGTCCACGGATCTGAGTATACGTGGTCCCAACTGTCCGACGATGAACGGCTCGACGACTGCGAATTTATTTTTCGTCATCACTGTCGGAAGCGGTTCTTCAACTGACTGGGCACCGGATCCACCTTTATACATTTTTACGATGAATGGCTCGCAGAGTCCGACATGATTTCCGCTCGTTGTGACGGTCGGGATCGGCTGATCAACAGATAGTGCGTCGGCATGATTTCGAAGAATAACGAGGAAAGGCTCCGCGTTTTTACCGCCAAACTTTCGAAGGCCAGCTTCGATCCGGTTGAGCGTGGACTTCGACAACGGATGCTTCCGCTCGAATATGCTTTTTCCCTTGATATTCCAATCGATGATCTCCCGCGCCGATACCCACGGCTTCACTTTCGACCCGAACAGATCTGCGTTCGTATTTTTAACGTGCGTCGCCACAGGCCAGTTGATCGTTTTATTTCCGCGTCGGGCAATGATGAATAAGCGCTTCCGGGTTGTGGCGTCGCCGAAGTCCGCAGCATTCAGAATTTTATACTCAACGTTGTATCCAAGCGCCTGCAGCTGCACGATGAATGCCTGGAACGCATGTCCTTTTTTCGAAACGAGCGGCCGTTTATTAGCTCCAAGCGGGCCCCATGTCTTAAACTCGGGTACATTCTCGATAATGAGTGTATCGATATACAGAGCCTCAGCCCATCTCAGGACCATGAACGCTCCGGATCTGCTCTGATCGTTCATCGGTCGACCACCGCGAGCATTTGAATGATGAGTGCATTCGGGAGACGCGACGAGGATGTTGAGACGACCGCCCTTCACCAATTTCCGAGGATCAACATTGTCCAAGCTCTCACAGAGATGGTTCATACTGGGATGGTTCGCACTGTGGGTGTCGATCGCTATCTGCCAGTGATTAATGGCAATGAGATCGAGGCCAAATCCGAGGTCTGCGCATGCCTTTGCCAGTCCCGTCGATGTTCCACCAGCTCCACAAAATAAATCCGCTGCTTTTATAACCTTCATTTTAATCACCTCGTTGTTGCCGGCGGCAGCTCGCGCCACCTCTCGGAGTGCTATCCGAGCGCCTTTCAACTGCAGGCTGCCGGCTTTGTCATCGCCTCTCTGGCGTCTTACTGTTTTTCGTCGACGGTGAGTATTGGTTTCATAGCATTTCAAGCTGTCAGCTGTTTGAAATTCGTTTCACGCATCCGCTGGTAAAACGTTTGATCAGTTGTGACATCGTAAAGGTAAGGCAGGAACATCTCGATCGCATCCGCTTTACCGATCTCAATCATGGATATCTGAATCTGCACCCAGTCGTAAAGGATCTTCCAAGCGGTGCGCTGCGCCTGGTCGATTGTCCGCTGCTCTGTACCCGGCCGCGGTCGGCGTATCTCCCGTGTCATCAACTCCAAGACTTTATCCCATTTACTCGGCAGCTGGAACGTGAGTGGAACTCCGTTCGGCCCCATAATCTGAAAGATGATGCCTTCGAGGGTCTTCTCCTTGCCATATGTCTTAGCGATGTGCGTTGCACCGGCACGAACGAGTTCGTGTTCGATGAGCATGACTGACCGATCGACAGGTACGCTCGATGTATAATTTTTGAGATTCATTTGAATAACTCCTCCTGACTGGACTTGATGCTGGCAGGCACGGTGTGTTTGAGCAGGCTTACGATGGATCCGATCTCGTCGGACGATGCATCCTCGACGGACATCTTGACAACCACGTCGACGAGATCCTCGGCATCCGGTTTGCTGATCTTGATCTCTTCGAGATCGCAGGCAACTTCAATATCTTTATCGAGCCAGAGGATGGTATCGATGCGTGCGGTGAATAACAATTTCACCGGGTAACTGATCGGGAGTCCCTTCTTCAGTACGACATCGAGGCCGGGTTTGTTTTCTCCCAGTTGGACGTCTGAAAATATTTCAGCCTTTTGCTTATAAATGATCCCGGTGATATCAAGCCCGGTTTTCATGTTCTCGCCAATTCCGTCGGAGAAGGGAGTTACCTTCTGGATGTACATGCTGTGCGAATTGTTATACACTGTGCGATTCTCCTATTTTATTAATGACCGAATCTGAGTGAACGCCGGCGTCTGTCATTGTGCGTTTTAATGGATTGCATCCCTGCTGCTTCCATCACTTTTTCCTTCGCTTCGTCGATCACCCGACGCTCCCAGTCCTCCGGACTGAATCCCTGCTCGAGCTTGGTGAGAATCCGGCGAACATCCGCCTCCTTCTTCCGTTTTGGATCCTTGCGCCTTAGATATCCGACATTCCGAATTACAAACTCTGCGTTTTCTTTCAGCGACCGATCTGCCTGTTTGCGGTCCGATGAATACCTGTCATCCATTTTTATCCCATAGCCTGAGATTGTGGCTGCTGCGCACGATCCAGCATCATCCCACCAATCCGACGATCAGCATGTGGACATTGGTGCAGCGTCCACCCTACCTTCGGCACGGTGTTGATCATAATGATACCATCCTCACCGATGATTTTTTCGCCTGGAGTCACGCTTTGCACCTTTAATGGATTGACGGCTATCGATCGTTTGTCGACAGTCTTCATCCACACGATTTGTTTTTTGCAGATCCGGCACTTCGTTTTGTGTCGAAAGCTTCTGAGATACTGCAGCTGATTGTGCGCTATCTTTTCCATCTGCCACCACCTTTATTTTGTTGCATCGCCGACATTTGAAAATCGCCTTCTTGCCATCTACATTCTGCGTCTCTCCCAATGGCACCCATCGGCGGGATGCAGCATCGCAGACGCAAGAGTAGCTGCCGAGCACATCGATGCGCCGCCGCATCAGTTGACACGGTCCGGCATACACAAGAATGCGCGGGTGATTATGGCAGATCGCCTGTGGAATTCTTGCGGGCAAACCGAATCAATAACGATCGACCGTGGGAATCTCAGAAGGCTATATTTGCGATAAAACTGTTGGAGGGAGATAAAGAATTGCTGTGATAGAACCACCCGGAAGAGTCGTACCCGCTGCATTGAGAGCCTCGTGATCTGTGTGCGGCGAGAGCAACCCAGCCGCATGCTTTGAAATAAATTCCCGTCGATTAAGTCCCCCGATGATCATAACACCCCCGTGTATGACTGGAAAACTAATTACAACTTGAACCCCTCATAATGGTTTGCTACTTTAGGGCGACCGAACAATCCACTATTTCACAAACCATTTTTGAGAGGATGCTATATGCAGCCAGCAATCTTTAAATACCAACTTAAAAACATGACGCTTTTTATCTGTCCTAATAAGACTATGTACGATCTCTACGCTGGCGACGAATACCTCGGACGATATTATTCCCCATTGGCAGCCGCGGACGAAGTCAGTACCCAGACTACTGGGAATTATGCGATTGATCTTCTGCCGTTTTCCCAAGTTCCCGCGAGTTTGGACAACTGGACAGCTTTGTAGAACTGAATTGAATTAATAGAGATGCACGCCCAGTCGTCGGATCCACACTGGTGTATTTCACAATATCAATCGTATGTATGACGTCGGTGAATTTATTCGCCATAAATCGTTCTAGGGCGATCGCAGTCAGCATTTTTGCAATATTGTTTTGAATGGAAAACTCGATAACATAATTTCTCCCTTCCTTCAGTTCCGTCTCAGTTTGCTTTGCATATGCGCGTTCGACTGAGAACTGTTTCAGATATAATTCACCGTTCTTATCGTTTTGGCTCAATTCAATATCGCTGGCTAATTGTAACAACGTCATTTTACCCTCCGTAAAATTCTATTTGAACCTCTCGTAATGGTTTGCTACTTTAGGGCGACCGAACAATCCACTATTTCACAAACCATTTTGAGAGGAAACCACAATGACAAAAGACGAATTAAAAGCTATCGAATTAAATGTTGTTTCTGCTCAAATACTCAGCACATCGTACCTAATGGGTATCATGCATGGCCTGTCAATTCTCATAGCACACCAGACTAACCAGGACCAGGAATCTGTTTATCTCGAAATGAAGGATAAACAGCAAAATTTTCGGAATATCGTGCTTGAGAATTATGAGGCTGATATTAATGCACGGTTCGATTGTGTCGATGTGTAAATATCGTTTTCAAAATTTCTTCGCCCAGTGCTCTTTCTTCTTGCGCTTAGCAATAGGATGCGTCTCAGCGATCTGAGTGCGCTGACCAAGCAATTTGATTAACGCTTCATGGTGGCATATGTATAATTTGCAATCCCGAACGTCGCCACCGGCAGCATGCCTGACGACGTTTGTTTTTTGGACGTCGATCCAATAACGATAATCTTGTATCATTTCGAGCAATTGGTCTATCAACCGATCCTCGGGCGAATTGCTTCTCCTCACATTTGTGTATTCCATCCATGCCATCCCAAATTCAATGCACCGTACGTTAGCCGTCGACGCATGGGGAATATCCTTCGCGTCACGCAGTGGCTCGACATATTTTTTTGCATAGTCGCCCGATTGGGTTTTGCGAATTTTTTTTTGTGTAGGCATTGGGATCCTCGTTTTACAAATAATTTATTTTCTTTCGCGCAATTGATTGCGTTAACGGGCCTGCCGATATTCTCTCTTTGCCGGCGGAGCAATTTTATTTGAGATCGCGAGAAATCGCTCGTTTTGTTTTTCCGCCAGAAGATCCTGAGCCTTCCGGACGTGGCCCAGAATATATTTTTCTCTTGCACCGATCACCGTCCCAAGGACCCGGCCGCCGGTCAAAACGAAATCCACACCCTCGAGGCTCAGATTCAGGATCCGCTTGAGCTCGTGCTTCGTTACGTACGAATAGTCGGTATAGACCTTTTGCCGTTTCGCGTTCATCGTGATTCCACCTCGCCTTTCAGCCGCTCGATATCCTCCACCATTTTGTTGAGCTGCAGGACGAGCTTTGCCTTCTTCGATTTGTCCGCACGGTATTGTTTTATGAACTCTCCGGTATCCTGAGCGAGATCGGTTACCTCATCCTCAATCATCCCATTGAGATTGGAAAGGTTGACTTCCGTCCCACACTTACGATCTATGTATTGTTTAACCTGTGTGCGCAGCGGCTCTGGAAGGTTCGCAATAACGGCGGCGGGAAGATGACGATCACTTCCGGTGTTCAACCAATTATTCATCGTAGACTGACCGACCCCGATATTATTCGCAAGGGATTCCTGCTTAATTTGCAGTGCCTCGATGGAGTCTCCCAACATAATTTTAAAATCTTCAGCTTCACGCTGAATTGCAGTCTTATAAAAATAGGCCATGAGTGCGAGTGATTATTTTGTCTTGAATTATTCCACCACCGGCTGTGCGGATTGTTTATCTTGAGAAAGAAATCGCTTTACTTCGGGATGGGTGTATACGATTTCGCTCAGCTCGGATTTGATATCCCTTCGATCTTGCTTCGCCAGCGCTGATATAATTTGGTGGGTTTCTTTGTCCGTAAAAATGGACCATCGTTCTCGGGGTTGCTTCTTTCTCGGTTTTGCCATATCTTACCGCCTTGTGGGTATGCTTTGGATTGCCATTTATTGCCCGTATGAACTGGGATTAATCTACAAAACGTTTTGTGTTTTGTCAATAGATAACACAAATTATTTTGTATTATCTTAAACTATTTTTATGCCTGATAAAACAACCCAAATTGCACAACGTTTTGAGGAATTTGGCATTCAGCTGTGTGGTAGTTCCCATGGTTGGAAAAAACTATTCGCCCAAAAACTTGGTGTCTCGCCGAATCATATCACAGACATTCTAGGCATGCGTGCCGCCATAGGAGGAAAGACACAGGCAAGATTGCGGGAATTGGGATGTGACGTGGAGTGGCTTCTAACTGGAAGGCGGGCTGGAGAAAACAGTGACGCACCGACGAAAGCAATACATTACCATGCCGATAAACCCGTTACTCCTGAATTGCAAAAACGAGCTGAGCGAATAGTTCAGAAATTCATCGATCACCCAACCGCGGATATGGCGTTAATAGAAAAAATTATTGACGACTTACTTGACGGCAAATAAGTATTGGTGTGGACTGCGCAGTTGATGCACGATTATTTAGTCATTCGGTACGGTGGATTCGTGCCGGCTATTAAGATTTGCACCGACGAACACATAGTTATCAGGGAACGTTTGCTGGACGGGATCGCCCGGGGAATGTATCTTGAAGGTGGAAATATAAAAGCGATCGTTCTTGAGAGGCGTCTCTCCGAGATTGACCGCATTTACACGTTGTGGCACGAGTTATACCATTATTTTGCAAGTGTGCATAAAAAAAATGAGAGCTTTCGCGCCTCGGAGGCACACGCCAATTACTTCGCCGCTCTCTCCTGCTGCCCCCATGTCGATATTAACCATATTATTCTAACCATTGCAGAAGATAATAATGTGACGTTTGAAATCGCGCGTCTTCGCCTGCAATATGAAGGCATGTATCAATTTAATCTGTTACATTAATACAACGACCGCCGGATAGGGATTTTTGTGTAAAGGAATGTGATGACGCGGGGACGCTTACCATAAGGAGCACCATGCGAAATCAAAACAATCTTACCGCTCAGATAAAAGCGATTTTTATTATACCCATCCTTTGCCTCATGTGTTCCTGCGGCAAGGATTGGATTGAAACCCCGCCAAGCGATCCCGCGCCGAAGTTCCTATTAACGCACCCATATCTTGCACACTTGGAAGTAGGTTACTCCAAATCGTTTTCTAATGGCTCATGGGAAAAATACAGTGGCGACACAATAATAAATGGAAGATCCTTCAAGATCATGATTAATAGTGATAGCAATAAATATTTTTATGATTCCATTGGATTTGCAGCACTACAGCCGCATGGAAAATCAATTGCAATATTCGACATTCAAATTAAACCCTTGCCAGACACCATGTTTTTTAATGAGGTTTATAGAGATGCTACTATTTTTTTCTGGCAGGGTTACAGCCATACTTTTAAATTTGAATATACGCTCATCGACACGACTGAAATTGTAACGTCGTTTGGAAATTTCAGTCCGTGTTTAGTTTTGACGATAAAAACATCCGAATCTGTATCGGGATCAACAACATCATCGATCAGTAATGGATGGTATGCGTTAGGACCCAGTCTAATAAAGTCTGCTGTGGATGCTAAGGACCCGGTGTTTATGACAGGTGGCTATGTGAATGGCAAGATGTGGGGATACCCTTCTACACACAAATTAGCGAAACAACCGACGCCGGCTACCGATAAAATATTCCTTCCAGTCCCGAACATCTACTGACCAAAGCGAAAATTATATGGGAAATCTCCGCTATCACGGTACGCACGTCTATTATCACTTCACCGATCAAACCGGAAAGAAACAGAAGCTCTCTTTCAAACTGAGCGTGGATAAAATTAAAAAGGATCCACGAGGGAATGAAACGTTCCCGGCCGAAGCTCATGAATTGAAACGAAGAATCGACCGTGAGGTATTTCTCGGCGTGTGGGGATTAGATGTCGATACAACTCCGTCACGGCTGGGCCTGAAAGAGGCATTCACGTTATTCATCAAAGCATACCAGAATAAAAATACCGTCAATGCGTACACGCTCGCCTACGACAAGCTCTTCGAGTATTTCGACGACGTTAATGTCGCCGTGCTTGAGGAGGACGATATGCTCAACTGGCGGAAAGAACTCTACGAGACACACCCGAACAAAACAACTGTTGAATTCATCGTCCGCCATGCAAAGATATTCTTTGCCTACCTTGAGAAAGAGTCATTCATCGGGCGATCGCCGATTACAAAGCGCGTGAGGATCAAGCCCGTCGACAGTCCGATCGTCATTTTCTCCGATGAGGACATCGAAAAATTATGGAAGGGCCTGAAGGCGAAGGGATATACCGACGCGTACAATCAACTCTATTTCCTGCTCTTGGTGGGATGGCGGGTCAGCGACTCGTGCGATCTCACCAGGACGAAGATTGACCACAATCGTCGTGTTATTCAGCATTACATCGGTAAGCCGGACAAAACATGGGAATATCCGATGGATGCGAAGCTGTCACGCTTCCTCGCGAAGCTGCCGAAGGATCACGATCCCTATGTGTTCCTCTATCGCGACTACCATTCGCTCGGGAAATTGTTCCGCGAGGTCATCGACGATCCAAAGAATGCCATCCACAATCACACGGAGCTCAGCATCCATACCTTGAGAAAACAATTCACGTTTAATTGTTTTCGCCAGGGCGTGCCGCTCGAGATCTGTTCCCGCCTCCTGGGTCACTCCTCCGTAAAGACGACAGAAAAGTACTACACGTATTGGGATACACAATTGCTGCGTGACGGATTAACGAAGAGCCGGAAGGGCCGGAAGGCAGGCGGAAGAAAAGCGGAAACTTTTCGGAAGCGGAAAACGGCCTGAGGTTTAAAACAGCTAAGCCCTTCATTTAGAAGGGCTTAGAAGCTCCGCAGGTAGGGCTCGAACCTACAACCCCGTGATTAACAGTCATTAAAAAGGGTTACATACAGCAGAAAAACCGCAATTTTAGAGCATACTCGAATATATTGTGGTCTAATATTACCTATTATTGCCTACTAAGGCGGAAGAAAAGCGGAAACTTTTTCTTTACGAAAATGAACTTTTTTCCTGTTTTTCCTACACACCCATTCATATCAGGGAGTACTTCTTTTTGGTTTTTGGCGTTATTGTTTCAGCGTTCTTTAATTTTCCGACAATCACCACATACAAGGGATCATCAATCGTCCCTACCATTATCTCTGGTGATGTCTTCAAGTCACCATGCAATACAGGTCTCTGAAGCTCATATAGATATGAGCAATCAATATATGAATCATGGCTCAAGAACTTGTAATCGCTTGCTTTAATCGGGATATGAAGATCGGTCAAATCGGAAGAAGACAAAGCTTTTGCATTGATACAAGTATTGATTAACACGCACCCTAAGTTGTCCCCGTTAATTCGAATAAGAATGAGGATTTTAATTTTTGGAGGTTCTGTTGAAGTGCAAAATCTTCGAAATACGTTTTTTATCTCGGTAATTCTAATCGCAAACGCGTTTCTTTGCTCTGGGGTGAAGTATTGGCCGAGGGTGGAGGTCATGCGAATATATGCGAATTTTCAACGTTTTCATTAATGTACGCAATCATCGCCTCGTTAGCACCCGCTTCTTTTGCAATATCCTCGATACGCATAATCCCATTCCGTTTTGCATTCTCCCACGCAAAACCATGAGAAGTCATTTTAATCTTATCGAATGTAAAATCCTTTAACTCTCCTATTGCGTGCTCGAGACATTTGATTTCAGATCCCGATAGTTCATCCATGTCGGGTTCCGGGCTTTTTAAAATGTTATTTCCTCTTGTAATAATAGGTCGAACATATTCCTCATAACTACTCTGCACGCTGCGCTGATTTTTAGCCATTTTAATAATGCTATAACAGTTAGCTGGAACTGGTCCGTATTCTAATGCTTGATAGTCCTCATCAAACATCAAACGCCCATATTTTGCGAGATGCATCTTATCTGCTAAATATAAAATTTTTAACAGCTTATACATATCAACGGGTGCGAGCTTGTTGATGATATAATACAATGCTGCGAATGCTTTTTCTTTGTTAAACTTATCCGGGATAGGATAGGTGGTGACTGGGATTAATGCCATGGCCGTATTTTATCTTAGTGAAGGATCAATCGGTCGATTAGGTCTTCAAAAAGAAATTTTCTCTTAAATATATTATCGGCTGATTTGCAAAAAGTATGATACCTTTTGCCGGGGGATGTACACCATTTTAAAACAATGCAAGCCGTAAATCGTTCCGATTTAAGGCCGTGAAGAGAGGTTACCAATTGGTAACCTACTTAAGTTAACTACGAAACAATTAAGATGCAATAGCATAATTTAAAACACGAGTCCCGCCTTTCTGAGAGGCGGGACCGTTGAAATTGCCTATGTGACGTAACTGTTACCTGGTGAGCGCGATGACTATTGTCGCAACCGCGGCTCCCGCGCTAAAAATCGTCGCCCTGGTGGTAAATGAATCGTGTTCGATGATCGGATATGAAGATGAGTCGACGATCGTCCTTTCAATCTCTCTTCTCGGTGCAGGCATGAAATCCGCGGCGAGCATGCGACTGACCGGATCATACTGGATCCGGACGTATCCCGATGAATCAGTCCTGATCGTCGTATCAACCGGTGCGGCCAAATAATTGACCAGGCTCTTCAACGAATCCATTCCTGCAGCTGCAGCAGCCTTGAACGTTGAATCTATTCTCGGCCTCGCCTTCGCCGGTATCTTTGCCGGTAGCGGTCCGAGCTCCTCGTGCTTCGGTGGCTGAGGGATATCCCGGACGACGGTTGAAGTGTCCCGGGTGTGCGTGGACCGGCCCGCGTACTCTCGGTCCTTCTGGTCGCCGCGGATCCACCAAGTGATACCCGCCACGAAGATGATCACCACAACACGAAAGTAAAATGAGTTATTTTGAGTTTCCATAGGTCACCGGAATGAACCACATGATCCTGAAATAATTTGCCGGCTGAATTGTTCGGGTTCTTAAATACACGCCATCACCATCCGATTGGTTTCCTTTTACTCCGGATGAGGTGTTTCCCTCGATCGTCCGACCCGTCGGTCCCTTCCACTGATCGGTGACAAAACCAATGTGGCCAGAGATTGTGGATCCCTTCTCCCACCCGACGATTGATCCACTTGCGATTGTCGCACATCCGCGGAGGACCAACTCAGATCTCACCAACCCCGGACCACGTTTGAATTCCCGGGCGAGGCCACTCCGGATCGACGGTTGTGTCACCCCAGATCTCGAGAGGCAGAAGCTCACGAACGCTGCACACCAGCTGTCGCCCTTCCTACGACCGACCGATCGGAGAAACGTCTCGACAGGCTCTCCGTCGTTATGGCCGGTCGCCTCCCTGGCTCCTACATAAGATAGAGCAACCTTTAGGTGATTAGGAATTGACGATTGCTGCGGCGATAATAACAAAAAGACCAAGCATAAATAAGCCATACGCAATATTCCCTTTCTTGAGCTCCTCGACCGTGTCAATCTCTTTCATGGCGTACCGATCAAAGATCCAGACCATGACGACACCCAGGACGCCTTTCGCGATCCCGACGGCGAAGGCTGAAAGCTCGACGAGCCAGTTGAATGTGATAAATATAAAAATGACGGCGACGAACGCCATGATGCCCGCAGTACGCGCGGCACTGTTTGTTAGGAAATTTTTTATTGCTTCCATATTATCCTCTTATAGTTTTATTTCGACTTTCTGTTTCAAGGCCTCGGCATGTCCCACGGCTGCACAGTTGACGCGGATCTCGGTCACGATCTTCCCGAGCTCCTTTATTTCTTTACTGAGACCCTCAATCTGTCCCGCGATAAATACTTTCATCTCTTCGAATCGATCATCCGATTTAACCACATCTTCCTCCAATCGGTTAAGTCGCACTTTGATGACTTCGATATCCGCTTTATTCTGTGCGCTTTCTTTTGCGGAATCATCATATACCTTGTATTGCCTCTTTGTATAATAGGCGACGAGGAGAGCGTAACCGCTGATGAGTGTTGCCGCGATCGTAAATAACAGGGTGGCGGTGGCGATATCCATTGTATTCCAGTCGATATGAATTATTTTTTCGTTTCATTTGGTACCGGTGTGAGCATACCTGTGATCGTCTCACCGCTCTTTTCTTCCTTCGGGGTGACGAGCTCAAGGAGCGCATCACGTTTTCCGCTTAGGTAGGCGATATTGAGCTTGAGCTCGAGGATCTTCTTTTCGATGTAAGCGGTGTCCTCGTTCATGGAGTCACCTTCTTGTGCGTGTTCTTGAACGGGTTGATATCGAACAGGATCTCAAGGATCGTCTCACTCGGATTTTTTCTGAACAGATTTCCATATCCGATGCGGAACGAGTTGCCCTCGGTCCCATATGCGATAACGAACGCCGAGAGCCAGACGATGACCCGTGAGACCCATCCGTCGAAATACCCAGCGGCCAGCGTGGCGATCGCGCAGGCATACATCGCGATCCATCCGAACTTACAGGAATGCCAGAAGTCGGCGTTCCACCAGTTGAGCCATGGTATCGAGGGTAGCGAAGGATTCCAGATCTCGTTCATGCCGAGAGCGTCATACCACGCCTTTTCTTTGTCGGTCCGCATCCATTCCCAGAGCGTTGAATCGTGGACGAGATCCCGCCGAGCAGTCTGCGCCGCATCGAATAGTCCGGCGAGCGCAATAAAAAGAAATGCGATGATGAAGATGATATACATAAGAATCTCCTATGAAAGTGCGGTGACTACTCCATCTGTGACTGTCAGCGTCGCGAACCCTCCGCCGTTTTTCAACAGCTGGAAATTTCCGTTGACATTGTTTAATTTTTTCGTTGCCCCGGAAAAATCCCAGACTCCGGTGGCGTTCACACCTTGGCTCGTTACCTTCGGGCTAAGCGACGCGTCAGTGAGCCATGAACCGCCAGAAGGCTTGTGACGCATCACCAGACCACCTTCCGCAGCCAGATAGGCATTCCACTCGTCACCGTTCGTTTCAATGATTCCGGAATTGAAACCCGTACCCTGCACGCTCGTATCGAATAATGATGAACCACCCGGGTTCTTGACAATCTGCAGTGTCGCATCGTTGAGGTAGAGCAACTCATTACTCGCATCCCAAATAAAGAACCCGTCTCCAGTGACTGTACCCCTGAGATAAAAGTCACCGTTCGAATCCATGTATGTGGTCCAGCCCTCATATGGCTTCAACGTCGACGCGTGGTTGTAATAGCCAAGCGAGTCAGTGTTAATGTAGATTCCGGATTGTGCGTGAACGGTATCGAAGAACTCAGGCTTCAGGTCATCCCATGTCGGGATTGCAATATTTCCTATATCGATGCCCAGTTGATTCAGTTGCGCTGCAGCTGCGCCATCGAGATCCGAGAGGGACCGGGGTGCATCGGCCAACATCCAGAATCCTTTGGATCCCGTCCCAAGAACGAACGTCCCCTTGCCGTAGAAATTCTGTGTGAAGACTCCATAGCCATTAGGCTGGTAGGCTCCGAAATCCGGATCGGTGATTCCATCGAGCCGACCGAATCGACCTTTGAGCGTCGAAATATCATGCGCCATGGCCACGCTGTTCACACCGTCGCGGATATCGATGCACGGTGCGCTGCCGGGTTTATCAAATTCATTCGTAGCCGCATCGTCCGAGATGATCGCAACCGATCCCTGACGGGCCTGATTGCTGACATTTCCGTACCGAGTAAAGTCGATACTCTTCTTGAACCGGGAGAGATATTCCTTCCCCTTGAACACGGCAACTGTTGCTTCACCCTCCCGGGATACTTTCAGCACCCGGGCGTGAACCTCGTAAACGACGTTCTTCGCCCGCATGAAATCGTAGTCCGTACGCCGAGCGATGAGAAGATCGTCGACAGCGAAGCCTGGACCTCCGACGTGAAACTGAAACTGAAACGTGTTCGTCTCGAGCCGGTGTGTCCCGATTGTATTTACAAGATCGATTGGCGTGGGCCGAAGCACACGCGGCATGGATAGTGAGTGCGTGCCGATCGACGTTGTGAGCTGTATCGCTGTCGCCGTGAGATTCCGCGCACCGTTCGTTAGGGATTGCGTACCGATTGATGATGTCAGCTGGATCGGTGTCGCCGTGAGCGCCCTTGTGCCGAGCGTGATACCGTGCAGACCGAGTGATGACGTCAAAGATATCGGTGTTGCCGTCAGCATCTTCGCGGAGCTTATCGACTGCATGCCGATCGACGAGCCGAGCGAGATGGCCGTCGCGGTCAGCGCAATAGCCCCGAGCGTGAGGGTGTGCGTCCCGATCGATGACGTGAGCGCAATCGCCGTCTGGTTCAGGCCAACACTCCCGGATATAACGCCGTGACGCACCGTTCGGGGTGTCGAGAAATAGGGGATCCTGAAAACAGCCATTATCCGATTTCTCCAAAGATGATGCCGGCCTTATAGAGCGCCGAGCCTGGTGCCACCGGGAACTTGAGCCCGATGATGCCGTTTACTGGGACGATGATCCGCTCCTCAGGGATCGGCAGGTAGAGCCAGCCGTTCAAGATATTGAACCCCTCCTCAATCAAAATATCGCCGTCAGTGCCCTCCGCAGTCGCGGTAATGCCGGTTCCTGAGGTACTGCCTGCGGCGTTGGCGACAGGATCGTTCGGGCGCATAAGCAGCGGAGTGTACGAAGTGACGGTCGCAGCAGCCGTTTTCCTCAAGAGCTGGATGCCGGTCTGTGTACTCGTGGTCGAATCGGATTGTGTCACCCAAGCCCGGAGGATCTTCAGCGGCCGCGAGGCGCCGGCTTTGATCTGGATGATCGTGATCGCGGTCGACGTTGTGACGTTTCGCGAGATTTTATAGATACCTGAAAATTCCATATAGTTACATCCTTGTGAGAGGTGAGTTTCGAAGTTTGTTATTGTTCGGTATGAACGATCCACCGGCCGATGTTGAGAAATAAAAATAATTCGTGTAGCTGCTATAATTGAAAGCGCTATTTCTACATTTCGCCGAGAACTGGTGCGTATGGTTCGGCGTCAGCGTGTTCGCCGGGATTACGTAACTCGTCGGCGTGATCTCACCACTGTCATATGATGCCCATGTTACGGTATCCTGTATCATAAACTCATATCTCATGTCCGGATCATCATAGTCCGACGGATTGCATGCGATCGTTATCGGACCCGACGGATCAAGTGTCGGGTTCCCAGTTGGTGACAACATTGTCAATGCATTCGGCGTCGTGTCTGCAGGCGTGTTGATCGTGTTTGTGTAGACCGTCACGGAATTGACCACACACGTAATCGCGTATGTTGTCCCGGGCGACGCTGGCTCATCACTAACACCGATGTACTGATCGTTTGAAGTGATCGTCTGAAAAAATCGCTGTGTGCCATTGATATAAAAATAGCACACATCTGCATTTCCGAACGTCACGTGGACGATGTTCGTGAAATGGCGTTGCGTCGCATAGGAGCTACTTGTCGAATACGTCCCTGCCATTACGCCACCCTAAATACGCCGGTTGCATCGAATGTGATCGACACGTCCGATCCGTTCGTCACAAGTGGCAAAGTCGAAATCGATGCCGCATCGATGTATGCCACCAGGAGCGAGTCAGCATCGGAAGTGTTCTCCTTGATGATAATGAACGCGGCGATCGTCCCTGCATTAAGCCCCGTCCACGTCACCACTCCGGCCGATTTCATCTCGGCACGGTGCAGTGCGGTATTCACATAGGCCGTGTTTGATGTGAGCGTCTTTCGACCTGCACCTCCGAATCCGCGGACGTATCCCGTACCGGTGATCTCATTCGATGCTGAGACGACAGACGAAACGTTGACGTGCGTCTGATCGGCGGTGTAACCTGAGGTCACGGCCATTATCTTGAA
>Ga0315272_10000683_pt1 | contig 17169 bp, 15 predicted proteins | sample C3_middle_MG_FD_203918 | JGI IMG/M metagenome (GOLD analysis project Ga0315272, IMG submission 203918) | Sediment microbial communities from Yellowstone Lake, YNP, Wyoming, USA - C3_middle | ecosystem: Environmental > Aquatic > Freshwater > Lake > Sediment | place: USA: Wyoming | collected...
CTGAATGCGTTGGGACTCAAGTGCATGAAGGCGCGCATCATGCTGCGGCCCGAGCAGTATCAGTTGCTGCAAATTGAAGCGCCCGCAGTGCCGCCAGAAGAATTGCAGGCGGCCGCTCGCTATCAGATCCGCGACATGATTCACGCCGCGATGGATGAAATCACGCTTGACGTGATGCGGGTTGGCGACCGGGAGCCCCAAAGCGCAGGGCATCTTTTTGTGGTGGTCGCGGCCAATGCGGTGGTGCGCAGTGTGCTGGCGCTGGCCGATGCCATGCGCTGGCGCGTTTCGGTGATTGACATTGAAGAAACCGCGCAACGCAACTTGCAGAGCGCGTTGGCGGCGGCTGAAGGTCAGGCCCAGCGTGCCAGCGCCGCCTTGATTTTGGCCGATGGCCAGCAAGCGGTGCTCACCATCAGCGCCAATAGGGAGCTGTTTTATTCGCGCCGCTTTGCGCTGCCCGAAGGGTTTCTGACGATACCCTGGGGACCGGATCAAGACGCACCTGCCGCGTCTGCCGTGGCCGGCAACGGTTCTTTTCTGCCGGTTGATGAATATGTGCCTGACTACGGCGTGGGCGGTGTCACTATTGGGAACGGCGACAGCCAGACCACCGAAGTGAATGCGGCGCTGGCTTCGGTCGGCGGTGCCGATGTGGATGATGAGCGCACCCAGCGCTTCCTGGTTGAAGTGCAACGTTCACTTGATGTCTGGGATCGCAGCTGGTCCAGCTTGCCGCTGGGCAGCATGCGCGTTTATGCTGGCGAGCGCAGCGCGGAATTGGCCGCCTGGCTGGCCGCGCGTACCGGGCAGACGGTGCAGGCATTCGATGTCAATGCGCTGTTTGCGGGGTTTGCGCGCAGCAGCGCTGCTGACCAGGCCGTCTGCCTGCCTTTGCTGGGGGTTTTGCTGCGCTCCGAGAGTCGCCAGCCCTGAACCCGTCTGGTTTCAATCATGCCGCAACAAATCAACCTCTGCACGCCGAATCTGCTGACGCAAAAGCGCTATTTTTCGGCCCAAACCATGGCGCAAGCGCTGGCTGTTGTTTTGCTCTTGGGGGGTGGCTTGTGCGCCTATTGGGTCTGGAGCATCGACAGCGCCAGCGAAGGGTTCAGGAAAACATTGGCGACGCAGGCGCGCGAGCTTGAGAGCTTGCAGGCGGCCATCGCGCAAAGCAAGGCGGGCGCTGCCCCGGTTGATGCGAATTTGACCAAGGACGTCCAGAGCCGCCGCGCTGAATTGGTACAGCGTGAAAGACTTTTGCAAGAGTTGCAACGTGGCGGGTTCAAGCCCGGCTGGGGCCATTCGTCGCGACTGCAACTGCTGGCCCAGACCATTCCGGCGCCGGTCTGGCTGACCGAGGTAAAAGCCGACGACACGCAGCTCGAAGTCAGTGGCTTTACCCTGGATCCCGCCGCGCTCAGTGACTGGGTTGCTAAATTGGGGACAAGCCCGCTGCTTGAGGGGCAAAAACTGACCACTGTCAAGGTCGAGAACGTCAGTGTCGCAGCGACTGCAACGGTGAACGCTGCAGGGACTTCCGCGCTGCCAGCAGCTTCGTCCGCGTTGGCAGCCACGCCGCGCGAGCGGTGGTCGTTCCAACTGGTCAGCGCGCTTGCGCAACGTGTGGGCGCAGCCGGGGGCAAGCCATGAAGAACGGCTGGAAAGTTTGGGTCGAGCGCCAGTTTGCGCGCGTCAATGCCATGAGTCTGCGCGAGCGCGCGTTCCTGTTTGTGTCACTCCTGGCCGGTTGCATGGCGTTAGCCGATGTGCTTTGGCTGGCACCGGCGCAACTGACGCACACGCAGTTGACGCAGCGCTTTGAGAAGCAGAATATGGAATTGCAACGCTTGCGCGAGAGCTTGAAGACAGCGGCCAAGCCGGTGGACAAGAACCAGACGGCGCATGCAGAGATCGCCGAGATAAGCAATCGTTTGCTGAGCGTGAACCAGACCATCAAAGATGTTGCCGCGCCGACCGTCCAGGCCACACCCCTGGCACAGGTGTTGGTGCAACTGTTACGCCGGCATGAGGGCTTGACGCTGGTGGCGACCTCTGCCGTGGCACCCGAGGCGAACGCCGCTCAAGCGGCCGGGGTCGGCTATGCCGCTGCCGCTGCCGCTGCCGCCATGCCTGTGGGGTTGACACGCCAAGGCGTGGCGCTCACGGTGTCGGGGCCCTATGCCGAGTTGACGCGTTATGTACAAACGCTGGAAACTGCGCTGCCCTATGTGCGATGGGGTCTGATGAAACTCAAGAGCGACAAGTCTCCCCCGGAGTTGACCTTGCAGTTGTTTTTGGTAGGAGTCGCGCCATGATGGGTTGGGCCAAGCTGGCGCTGCTGTTTTTCTTCTGGTCGGTGCAGGCGGGTGCGCAGAGTCTGCGCGACCCCACGCTGCCACCGGCTGAGGCCGGGCTTGCTGGTCCCGCACCCGGTGGGAAAGCAATCAGTCCGGCGCTGGCCACCATGACCATCATTGTGCGCGATGGCCGCCCTTATCTGGCGGTCGGTACGCGGCTTTATGCACAGGGTGAATTACTCGGTCAGGCCCGACTTGAGCGCATCACTGAGACCGAAGTCTGGCTCAGAGAAGGCCGCGTGTTGCGTAAAGTTTTGCAATTTCCCGGCATTGAGCGCCATAACGCGAGCGATTCTTCAAAACCCGGCGTGGTTCGTATTTTTGTACCGACATTGAACAGTAAGATAGAAGCTGATGCGATTAACTCGAAAAACCCGCCCCATGATTGATATTTTTCAACCGTTGCCGGTGCGATCAGGGGCGCAACCGCAATCGATTGCCCGTTGCGCCTGGTGTTTGGCATTGGCCGCTGGTTTGCTTGCGGGTTGCGCGGCCGATAGACCGCTGCGCACGCCCGACGTGGGCGCAGCCCTGCGTGCCGACTTGCCGCCGGCTGCGGCGACGCCAGTGCAGGTGCCAACGCGCATCAGCGAAGCGTTGGCCGAGCCCGCACCGCCGGCCGTGACGCTGGCCCCCGAGCCGCGACTGGACCTGCTGGTCAACAATGCGCAAGCGCGCGAGGTTTTTTTGGCGCTTGTGGCCGACACGCGCTACAGCATGTTGATGCACCCCGATGTGGCGGGTACGCTGTCGGTCACGTTGCGCGGCGTGACGGTGTCGGAGGCGCTGGAAGCGATTCGCGATGTTTATGGCTATGACTTCAAGATCGAAGGCCGGCGCATCACGGTTTATGCACCGACCTTGCAGACACGGATTTTCACGGTGAATTACCCGAACTCCCCGCGCGTGGGCACCAGCGAGCTGCGCGTGGCGGGCGGTGCCGGCATGCAGTCTTCCGCTGCCACTGGCACGACCTCGGGCAGCACTGCGACGCCTGCAACGGGCACGAGTCAGCGCAGCGAGGGCAGCAGCGTTTCGACCAGCTCAAAGACCGATTTCTGGACTGAACTGGCGGGGGCGGTGCGTGGCTTGGTGGGTAGCGGTGCCGGGCGCAGCGTCATCACCAGCCCGCAGGCTGGCATCATGGCGGTGCGTGCCATGCCGGAGGAGTTGCGCCAGGTCGAAAAATTTCTCAAGGCGGCACAGATTGCGGTCGAGCGCCAGGTCATGCTGGAGGCGAAAATAGTCGAGGTCGAGTTGCGCGACGGTTATCAGAGTGGCATCGATTGGTCGGCGCTGAAGAATGGCGGCGGCGCCACTGGCGCCATGGGGGTGATGAGTGGCAACGTCGGCAGCAACAGCCTGATCAGTGGTGTGCAGTCAAACTTGCCGGGTTTTGCCGGCGGTGTTGCACTGGCCGACGGTGTCTCTCTGCCGGCGGCCGGTGGCGGTTTGTTTGGGCTGGCGTTTGCCACCAGTGGCTTTCAGGCGGTGCTGGGCTTCCTCGAAACCCGTGGCGACGTGCAGGTGCTCTCGAGCCCGCGCATTGCCACGCTGAACAACCAGAAGGCGGTCCTCAAAGTCGGGTCCGAAGAATCTTTTATCAACGGCTTCGATCCCGGAACCGTAGGCACGGCCAACACCACGGCGACGGCATCAACGCCCAAGTTTGAACGGTTTTTTTCCGGCATTTCCCTCGACGTGACGCCGCAGATCGATGACAGCAACAACATCACCTTGCACGTTCATCCATCGGTGACCAATGTGACGACCAAGAACTTGATATTCAGCAGTGGGACGAGTGTCAACTCAACGATACCAACGGCATCCAGCAGCGTCAACGAATCCGACACGCTGGTGCGCATTCAGGATGGCAACATTGTGGCGATTGGCGGCTTGATGCAAATCGAATCCAACCGCAACGCCTCGGGCCTGCCCGGCACCAGCGACGTGCCGGTGTTCTCAAGCATTTTTGGCAACCGGGCCAACAGCGGGCGCAAAAAAGAAGTGGTGGTACTGATCAAGCCCAGCATCATTCGCACCGCACAAGACTGGGAAGCGCAAACGCGACGCACCCGTGCGGCGCTCGACGACATGGATGTGTCGCGCGCGCGCGTGATTCGCATCGACGGCACGGTGGCCGAGGTCAAACCTAAAAATCTTGCCAAGTAATGTACTTGAGACACTTTTTGCTGCGTGAGGAGCCGTTCTCCATCACCCCAGACAGTGCTTTTTTTTACCCGCATGAAAGCGTGCAGGCGGCGCTCAACATGCTGCTGGTGGCCCTGCGCAGCGGCGAAGGGTTTTTGAAAATTGTGGGTGAGGTCGGTTGCGGCAAGACCGTGTTATGCCGCCAATTGCTCAAGACGTTGCAGGCCGAGTGCGTGACGGCCTACATCCCCAACCCGGACATGGGGCCGGATGATTTGTTGATGGCCTTGGTCCATGAGCTGGGGGTTGAGGTGGCGCCGCCGGTCAGCCGCCACAAGGTGCTCAGCACCCTGCGGGATTGCTTGCTGAAACACGCCGAAGCGGGGCGTCATGTGGTGGTTTGCATTGATGAAGCGCAGGCGATTCCGCTGCGCACGGTGGAGAGTATCCGCCTGCTGTCCAATCTGGAAACTGAAAAGCAAAAGCTGCTGCAACTGGTTTTGCTGGGGCAGCCTGAGCTGGATGAAAAACTCGCCCGTCCGGAAATTCGCCAACTGCTGCAACGCATCACTTTCAGTGCTTACCTGGGGCCCATGCTGGCACATCGGGTGCCAGCTTACCTGCAGTTCCGGTTGGCGGTAGCGGCTTTGGGTGAGGCCACCGACACCCGCATTTTTGAGGCCCATGCAGCAAAGTTGATCGCCCGTTTGAGTGGCGGCGTGCCTCGGCTGGTGAACATTTTGGCGCACAAGTGTTTGATGCTGGCCTACGGTGAGGATGAGCACCGCGTGACTGTGCGTTATGTGCGCATGGCGGCAGCCGATACGCCGGGCCTGCGGCCACCGCTGTCGTGGTGGTCGCGCTGGAGGAGCCGCTGGCGCAACCGGCGGTCAAGTGCCAGCTCGGCACCGGCCAGCCAGGTTCAGGATGATGGCAGTGGAGGGTGGCGGTGAGTGTCATCAATAAAATGTTGCGCGACCTCGACAGTCGCCACGCATCGGGGGGCGTCCCGATTTCAGGTCCGCAATCACGCATCGGTATTGCACGCGATACGCTGATCCTGAACGATTCAGCGTTGGCCCCGCGCCGGCTTGGCATGCCGGGTTGGGTGCTTCTGCTGCTCAGCGGTGTTGTGCTGTTGGCGGGGGCTGCCGGGGTGTGGTGGTATCTTGATCAAAACCGCTTGTTGCCGCCCAGGGTGGCTCAAGTCAAGCCGGCTGCGGCAGCGGCACCGCTCAAGCCTTTGCTGGCCGATGCGCCGGCGGCACTGCCGGCAAGTGTGGCTGTCGCCTTGCCGCGGACCGTTGTTGTGCCAGCGGCGATGCCTGCGAGCCAGCCGGCGGTCGCCGCGTCTGCGGCACTGCCCGCGCGAGACGGCAGCGTTGCGGAGTTACCGAGCCCGCAGAAAATTGCCAAATCCAATTCGGTTGTTGTACCCAAACCGATGCCGGAGCCAGCGTTGAAGCATGACACGCACGTTTCCAAGGCCGTCGTGCCGGTCAAAAAATCGTCCATGCCCACCGCCATGGCGCCGGCCAAGCCTTTGCGCCAATCGTCGGTGCAGGAAGCCTTGGCGCAAGCGCAAAGTCTTTGGAATACGGGCTCGCACCAGGCGGCGATCGATCTGCTGTATGAAGCACTGGCGAGCGCCGAGCGCACCAGCGCCGCGGCTGCGCCTACGGGCAACAATGCCGTGATCGCGTTGCTGGTGCGTGAACTCTCCTCCATGGCGCTGGCCGAGGGCCAGGTGCGAGCGACGCTCGAACTGCTCACGCGGCTGGAGCCGGCTTTGTCGCAGGTGGCAGACATCTGGGCGATCCGGGGCAATGCGGCGCAACGTTTGGGGCGTCACGCCGAATCTGCCGCGGCCTACCAGACGGCGTTGAAATTGCGACCCGATGAGCCGCGCTGGCTGTTGGGCGCGGCGGTTTCGCTGGCTGCTCAGGGGCAAACCGCGGCGGCCGCCGAGCTTGCCGAAAAAGCCCGCGCGGGCGGCGCGATGACACGTGAGGTGGCAATGTACCTGCGGCAACTGGGGGTTCCGTTGTCTGAGCGTTAAAGTCTATACTGACACGAATAGTTCCACCGCACATGCTCAAACGTATCAGTGTTCATCAACTTGTTCTTGGGATGCATCTCAAGGAGTTTTGTGGCTCGTGGATGGAGCATCCGTTTTTTCGGACCAGCTTTGTCCTGACCAACCCCAAGGATATTGAAGCCATACTGAGCAGCAGTATCAAGGAAGTGTGGATAGACTGCAGCAAGGGTGTGGACGTCGCCGTCGGTGACCCTGTCGTGTCCGAGACTGAATCTGAAGCCCAGGTTGACGCTGAGCTGGAAACGGTGGCAGAGCAACCGCGTCAGATTGCACCTGTGAGCATTGCCGAGGAAATGCAGCGCGCGGCCAAGATCTGCCAGCAAGCCAAGCAGGCGGTGGTGTTGATGTTTGAAGAAGCGCGCATGGGCAAAGCGGTGCAAGCTGGCGGCGCCATGCTGCTGGTTGAAGAGATTTCCAATTCGGTATCGCGCAACCCGAGTGCTTTGATCAGCCTGGCCCGTTTGAAAACCGCCGATGACTATACCTACATGCATTCAGTGGCGGTGTGCGCGATGATGGTGGCGCTGGCCAAACAACTGGGCCTGGATGAAGCCCAGACGCGTGCCGCCGGCCAGGCCGGCTTGTTGCATGATCTGGGCAAAGCCTTGATGCCCATGGATGTCCTGAACAAGCCGGGCAAACTCACGGATGCAGAATTTACCATCATCAAGAGCCACCCGGAGGCGGGACACAAACTTCTGCTGGGCGGCTCCAATGTGGATCCGGTGGTACTTGATGTGGTCCTGCATCATCATGAAAAAACGGACGGTTCTGGCTATCCGGAGGGTTACAAAGGTGATGAAATAAGCCTTTATGCCAAGATGGGTGCAGTGTGTGATGTGTACGATGCCATCACTTCCAACCGACCCTACAAGGCCGGTTGGGACCCGGCCGAGTCACTGCGCAAAATGGCCGAGTGGACCCAGGGCCATTTTCAACCCAACGTATTTCAGGCTTTTGTCAAGAGCATCGGCATTTACCCGGTTGGCTCACTGGTGCGACTGTCTTCCGGTCGCATTGGGGTGGTGATGGATCAGACCGGCAAGTCGCTTACCACGCCCATGGTCAAGGTGTTTTTCTCGACCAAATCAAATATGCGCATGGTGCCGCAAATGGTTGATTTGTCGCGCCCCGACGCCACCGAAAAAATTGTTGAACGCGAAGACCCGGCCAAGTGGCGTTTTCCGGATCTCAATGAATTGTGGTCAGGATTGCCGCAGGCCCCGTGGTGAGGTTCCTTTTTTGAATTCCGTCAGCGGCTGCGGTCGCTATGCAATTAACTGTCAAGAATGGGTAATTGTCGATGTTAAAACGAATAAAAGTTGAACAGCTAACCCTTGGGATGCACCTCAAGAAATTCTGTGGCTCCTGGTTGGATCATCCTTTTTTCCGTAACAGTTTTGTCTTGACCGACCCCCAGGATATTGAAGCCATCCTGGCCAGCAATATCAAAGAGGTGTGGATTGACTGCGAGAAAGGTTTGGACGTTGTCACCGCAGAGGAAACCATTTCTGAAGCAGAGTCCGAAGCCCAACTCGAGGACGAGCTCAAACAAGTGGCCAGCGGGCAGCGTCAGGCGATGCGAGTTCCTGCTGCGCAGGAGATTGCGCGTGCTGCCAAGATTTGTCTGCGTTCCAAAGAATCAGTGATGGCCATGTTTGAAGACGTGCGCATGGGCCGGCTGGTGGAAATGGGTGGCGCCAAGCTCGTGGTGGATGAAATTGCCAGCTCGATTGTGCGCAACCCGGGCGCCCTGATCAGTCTGGTCAGAATCAAAGAGGCGGACAACTACACCTACATGCATTCGGTGGCGGTGTGCGCCATGATGGTGGCCCTGGCCAAACAACTGGGTTGGGACGAAGACCGAACGCGCTCTGCCGGTCTGGCCGGCTTGCTGCATGATTTGGGCAAAGCGGTGACGCCGCCAGAGATACTGAAGAAGCCCGCCAAACTCACCGATGCCGAGTTTGGCATCATGAAAGGGCATTCGGCCGAAGGGTATAAGTTGCTGCTGTCCGGTGCCAGCAACGATCCCATGGTCATGGATGTCTGTTTGCATCACCATGAAAGAATGGATGGTTTGGGTTATCCTGATCGGCTCCAAGGCGAGCAGATCAGCCTGGCCGCCAGGATGGGTGCGGTGTGCGATGTGTACGACGCCATCACGTCCAACCGGCGCTACAAACTGGGTTGGGACCCGTCTGAGTCTTTGCGCCAGATGGCGCAGTGGGTCAATGGCCATTTTGATCCCAAGGTGTTTCAGGCCTTTGTCAAAAGCATGGGCATTTACCCGGTGGGCTCACTGGTCCGCTTGAGCTCCGGACGCATTGGCGTTGTGACTGAGCAGACCGACCGATCTCTGATCATGCCCATCGTCAAGGTGTTTTTTTCAATCGAATCGAATATGCGAATCGAGCCACAGATTGTGGATTTGTCACAACCCGGCGTCACCGAAAAAATTACGCAACGCGAAGACCCGGCCAATTGGTATTCACCGGAAATCAACGAACTGTGGTCGGGTTTGCCACAGTCGTCCTGGTAACACAGGGTCGCGCGTGACAGACGGCTAGATCGGGTTCGGTCTGGCCGCGTACTTGCCAAGCTCCATCTTGGCAATGGCGTTGCGGTGAACTTCATCGGGGCCATCGGCAAAGCGCAGGGTGCGGGCGTTGGCATAGCTGTAGGCGAGCGGGAAATCATCACACATGCCGCCGCCGCCATGCGCCTGCATCGCCCAGTCGATCACCTGGCAGGCCATGTTGGGTGCCACCACCTTGATCATGGCAATCTCGTTCTTGGCAAATTTGTTGCCGGCGATGTCCATCATCCAGGCGGCTTTCAGCGTGAGCAATCTGGCCATGTCGATCTTGCAGCGGGCCTCGGCGATGCGTTCCTGCGTCACGGTTTGGGATGCAATGGTTTTGCCAAAAGCGACCCTTGACGAGGCGCGTTTGCACATCAATTCCAACGCCCGTTCGGCCAGACCAATCAGGCGCATGCAGTGGTGAATGCGTCCCGGGCCGAGGCGCCCTTGGGCGATCTCAAAACCGCGGCCTTCACCGAGCAAGATGTTGGTCACCGGGACGCGAACATTTTCAAACAGCACCTCCATGTGACCATGGGGTGCGTCGTCGTAGCCCATCACATTGAGCGAACGCACCACCGTCACGCCGGGTGTTTTTGACGGTACCAGCACCATGCTTTGCTGCGAATGACGCGCCGCGTCCGGATTGGTTTTGCCCATGGTGATCAGGACCGCGCAGCGCGGGTCACCGGCACCGGAAGTCCACCACTTGCGCCCGTTGATGACGTAGTCGTCACCCTGGCGTTCAATACGGGTTTGAATGTTGGTGGCGTCACTGGAGGCCACTTCAGGTTCGGTCATGGCAAAGCCCGAGCGGATTTTGCCTTCGAGCAGCGGTTTGAGCCAGCGCGCTTTGTTTTCGGCCGAACCATAGCGGGCAATGGTTTCCATGTTGCCGGTGTCTGGTGCCGAGCAGTTGAATACCTCGCTGGACCACATCACGTGACCCATGATTTCGGCCAATGGCGCGTACTCCTGGTTGGTCAGGCCGGCACCGTCGTAGCCGGAAGCGGCCGCGCTGTCCACCGGCAAAAACAGGTTCCACAAGCCGGCTGCTTGCGCTTTGATCTTGAGACCTTCAATGAGTTCCAGTGGTGTCCAGCGTTTGCCGGCGGCGGTGTTGGCGGCAATTTCGGCGTGCCAGGCGCCCTCAGCCGGATAGATGTAGTCGTCCATGAAAGTCTGCAATTTGCCTTGCAGTGCTTTTGTTTTGGGTGAGTAGTCAAAGTCCATGGAAGCTCCGTTTGTGTCAGTTGAAATTGGTAAAAGGCATTTCCGTCATTGCGATTGCCGCGTCGCTGCGCTCCTCGCAATGACGATGGTTTTCCGTCATTGCGAGCGAAGCGCGGCAATCCATGGTGGTGGGCCAGAGGCATGGATCGCCACGCCCTGGCCGGTCCGCAGCGGATCGAAGGGCCCGCAATGACGGCATATCGGTGGATTGACAATTTGAAGCTTTTTCATGCTTGCTGCGCAAATTTCCAGGCCATCTGCGCCAGTGGGCGGGCGCCGGCGGCCGAGCTCACGGCCTGCGCGCTGGCCGCGGTGCCCATCTCGACACGCTTGGCGATGCCCTGCAAAATGGCGGCAATGCGAAACAGGTTGTAGGCCATGTAGAAATTCCAGTCGGCCTTGAGTGCCTCGGGCGTCACCAGGCCGGTGCGCTCGCAGTACTGACGGATGTATTCTTCTTCGGTGGGGATGCCCAGACTGGCGACATCGAGCCCGCCAATACCGCGAAATGATCCCGGTGGAATGTGCCAGGCCATGCAGTGGTAACTGAAATCGGCCAGCGGGTGGCCCAGCGTTGAGAGTTCCCAATCCAGCACCGCCACGATGCGCGGCTCGGTCGGATGAAACATCAGGTTGTCGAGGCGGTAGTCGCCGTGCACGATGCTGACCAGGTGCTCGGCGCGCGCCATCGCCGGAATGTGCTGTGGCAACCAGACCATGAGCTGCTCCATCTCAGCGATCGGCTGGGACATCGGGCCCGCTGCGTCGGCGGAGGCGGTATATTGTTTGCTCCAGCGGCCGATCTGGCGTTCAAAATAATTGCCCGGCTTGCCATAAGCGGCCAGTCCGCGCTCGGCAAATTTGACGGTGTGCAAGGCCGCGATGACGCGATTCATTTCGTTGTAAATCGCCGCGCGCTCAGGCTTGGTCATGCCCGGCAAGGTTTGATCCCACAGAATGCGCCCCGGCATGAACTCCATCACATAGAAAGCGCGGCCAATGATCGCTTCGTCTTCGCATAGGCAATACATGCGCGGCACCGGTACCGCAGTGCCGTACAAGCCGCGCATGACGGCAAACTCGCGCTCGACCGCATGCGCCGAGGGCAGCAACTTGGCAACCGGACCCGGCTTGGCGCGCATCACATAGCTTTGCGCCGGTGTGCTCAGTTTGTAGGTTGGGTTGGACTGGCCGCCCTTGAACGATTCAACCGACAGCGGGCCGCAGAAGCCAGGCAGGTTTTTTGTCAACCAGGCCGTCAGGGCATCGACATCAAACGACTGTTTGCCCGAAACAGCCTGGGTGCCCGTGAAATGGTCAAATTGGCTCATCTTGCTGTGTTCAATTTAGGGTTACTGGTTATCGGATTCGCTGATGTGCATCAACGCGTCGCGGTCGCGGATGACCAAGCCGCCGGGTTCGATGCGAATGGTTTCTTCGCGCTCCATCGACTTAAGTTCCTGGTTGACGCGCTGGCGCGATGCACCCAGCAATTGGGCCAGTTCTTCCTGTGCCAGTTGCAGGCCGATGCGAACCTCTGAGCCGTCGCTGAGCGATGGCACGCCGTAGCTGCGCACCAGGTGCAGCAATTGCTTGGCCAGGCGTGCGCGCAACGGCAATGTGTTGAGGTCTTCAACCAGGCCGTAAAGCTGGCGAATGCGCCGGGCGTGCAGCCGCAGCAGTGCCTCGTAAAGTTCGGTGTGCAGCCCCAGGATTTTTTTGAAATCGGCTTTGGCAACGCACAAAGTAGAGGTGTCGCCATGGGCGTAGGCATCGTGGGTGCGGCGATCGCCGTCAAAGATTGCAACATCACCGAACCAGATGCCTGGCTCCACATAGGTCAGCGTAATCTGTTTGCCTGAAATCGAAGTTGAGCTGACCCTTACCGCGCCTTTGGCGCAGGCAATCCATTGCTCGGGCGGTTCGCCCCGTGCCGTAATGAGTTCGCCGTCTTTGTAACGTTTGACGTAAGCGCATCGCAGAATGTCGTGTCGAAGTGAAGGTGAAAGGGTTGAAAACCAGCGACCGGCGTTGATTGCCTCGCGTTCGCCGATGGTAAGAATAGGTTCGTTCATGGGCTGTCTTTTGGGTGACTAGAAACTATGAAGTTGTCGCACTGGGGACGTATTACTTGTGGAGTCCTCTTTCATCGGGCTCCTCGGTTGACATGCTGATGACACTGGTCTGCAAGCCTTTGGTTTTGCGCCAAACATAAATCACGTAACCACTTAAACCATAGAGCACAAACAAGCCAAACACGACCGTCGGGGGATCGATATTGATGATGGCAATGCCCAGTGCGATCAGCACAATCACCACAAAGGGCACACTCTTTTTCATGTGAACTTCCTTGAAGCTGTAAAACGGAACATTGGTCACCATGCTCAGGCCCGAATACAGGGCCAGCGCAAACATGGGCCACGCGACGCTGACGCCTTTGACGCCCTGGTCCACCATGACCCAGATAAAGCTGGCAATCAACGCGGCGGCGGCGGGCGAGGGAAGGCCTTGAAAATAGCGTTTGTCAACCACCGCCGTGTTGACATTGAACCGCGCCAGCCGCAAGGCGGCGCAGGCGCAATAGACAAAGGCTGCAATCCAGCCCCAGCGCCCCAAGCCCTTGAGTGCCCAGACGTAGGCGATGAGCGCCGGTGCTGCGCCAAAAGACACCATGTCCGAGAGCGAGTCCATTTGCTCTCCGAAAGCGCTTTGCGTGTTGGTCATGCGCGCGACGCGGCCATCCAGGCTGTCAAGCACCATGGCACAAAAAACACCGAAAGCAGCCAGATCGAAGCGGCCATTGATGGCCATGACGATGGCGTAAAAACCACCAAAAAGCGCCGCCAGCGTAAACAGGTTGGGCAGGATATAAATGCCCTTGCGGCGCTTTTTCACCACCAAGGCTTCGCCCTCGGTACAGTCTGATTCGTTCCCGTCATGCATAGAATTCACCTCCAGCGTTGCATAGTAACAAAAGGCCACCGAAGTGGCCTTTTGCTGGTGGCGCCTGGCTCAGTTTTTGGTCTGGTCAACCAGTTTGTTCTTCTTGATCCAGGGCATCATGGTACGGAGTTTGTCGCCAACTATTTCAATCTGATGTTCCGACGTCAAGCGCCGCCGGCTCAGCAGCGTCGGTGCACCCGCCTTGTTTTCCAGGATGAAACTCTTGGCGTATTCGCCCGATTGAATGTCTTTGAGGCACTGGCGCATGGCGTCTTTGCTGGCCGGGGTAATGATCTTCGGGCCGGTCACGTATTCGCCGTATTCAGCGTTGTTGCTGATCGAATAATTCATGTTGGCGATGCCGCCTTCATAAATCATATCGACAATCAACTTGAGTTCGTGGCAGCATTCGAAATAGGCCATCTCGGGCGCATAACCGGCCTCGACCAAGGTTTCGAAACCGGCCTTGATGAGTTCAACCGTGCCGCCGCACAAGACCGCCTGTTCACCAAACAGATCGGTTTCGGTTTCTTCACGGAAAGTGGTTTCGATGATGCCCGCCTTGCCGCCGCCGTTGGCCATGGCATAGCTCAGCGCCAAGTCGCGCGTGCGGCCTGATTTGTCTTGATGAATGGCAATCAGTTGGGGCACGCCGCCGCCTTGCACGTAAGTGCCGCGCACCGTGTGGCCCGGTGCTTTGGGCGCGACCATCCAGACGTCGAGGTCGGCGCGCGGATGGATCAAACCGTAATGCACGTTAAAGCCATGCGCAAACACCAGCGACGCACCGGCTTTGATGTTGGGTTCGATGTCTTGGTCGTAAACCGCCGCAATATGCTCGTCGGGCAACAAAATCATCACCACGTCAGCCGCCTTCGCGGCATCGGCGACGCTGGCCACTTTGAGACCGGCTTTTTCGACCTTGGACCAAGACGCACCACCCGGGCGCAAGCCAACGATAACTTTGACGCCACTGTCGTTCAGATTTTGGGCATGGGCATGACCCTGGCTGCCGTAGCCAATGATCGCTACAGTCTTGCCTTTGATGAGACTCAGATCACAATCTTTATCGTAATAAACTTTCATTTCTTTCTCCGTTGTAAAAAATAATAACTTGCGGGACAGACCTTTAGCTCTGTCCCCAACTGACTAGTAACTTGCGGGACAGATCGTTAGCTCTGTCCCCAACTGACTAGTACTCAGACTCAGAGGTATCGGAACAAAATGAAAGTGATGGATTCGCGCTCAGGCCTAGGCGCAAACCGCAGACATAGCTGTGGCTATGGCGAGGATTTGCAACGACGGCATGGGTGCGAAGACGCGCTTTCATGTTTCGATATTTCTGTGTCTGAGTACTAGACACGCAAAATACGTTCGCCGCGTCCGATGCCGCTGGCGCCGGTGCGCACCGTTTCCAGGATGGCACCGTGTTCAATGGCCTCCAGAAACGCATCGTTCTTGGATTGGTTGCCGGTCAACTCTATGGTGTAGCTTTTCTCGGTCACGTCGATGATGCGACCACGAAAAATATCGGCCATGCGTTTCATCTCTTCGCGCTCCTTGCCGACTGCGCGCACCTTCACCATCATCAGTTCGCGCTCGGTGTAGGCACCCTCGGTCAGATCGACCACTTTCACGACTTCAATCAGGCGATTGAGGTGCTTGGTGATTTGCTCGATCACATCGTCCGGTCCGGAGGTTTGAATCGTCATGCGCGACAAGCTGGGGTCTTCCGTCGGCGCCACGGTGAGTGATTCAATGTTGTAGCCACGCGCTGAAAAGAGTCCAACCACGCGCGACAGCGCACCGGGTTCGTTTTCCAGCAATACGGCAATGATGTGTTTCATGAGATGAGGCTCCTCTTTTCGTTGCCCTCCCCCGGCGACGGTAATCGCCGGGCTCGGCAAACAATAGATTCGTTCAGGGTTAAAGTTGACTAGAGATCTTCGGCGCCGAGCAGCATTTCCGTAATGCCTTTGCCGGCTTGCACCATCGGGAAGACGTTTTCGGTCGGATCGGTTCGGATATCCAGGAAAACAGTACGATCCTTGAGCTTGCGTGCCTCAATCAGCGCCGGCTCCACGTCTTGCTTGCGCTCGACCAGCATGCCGACGTGGCCATAGGCTTCGGCCAGCTTGACAAAGTTGGGCAGCGCGTCCATGTAGCTGTGGCTGTAACGGCCTTCGTATTCCACTTCTTGCCATTGCCGCACCATGCCCAGATAGCGGTTGTTGAGAGACAGTATCTTGATCGGCGTGTTGTACTGCAAACAGGTGGAGAGCTCCTGAATGCACATTTGCACCGAGCCGTCTCCGGTGATGCAGAACACTTCGCTGTCGGGCTTGGCCACTTTGATGCCCATCGCATAAGGAATACCCACGCCCATGGTGCCCAAACCGCCTGAATTGATCCAGCGGCGTGGCTCATCGAACCGGTAGTACTGGGCCGCCCACATCTGGTGCTGGCCGACATCGGAAGTGATATAGGTGTCAGCATCCTTGGTCATGTTCCACAGCGTCTCGACCACATACTGCGGCTTGATGACATCGTTCTTGCCCTGGTCGTATTTGAGGCAGTCGCGCCTGCGCCAGCCTTCAATCGTGTCCCACCAGGTAGCCAGTGCGCCGGCGTCGGGCCTGACACCATTTTCCTGGATCATGGCGATCATCTCGGAGAGCACTTCTTTGACATCGCCCACAATCGGAATATCAACTTTGACGCGCTTGGAAATACTGGAAGGATCGATATCAATGTGAATGATCTTGCGCTCGTTTTGGGCAAAGTGCTTGGGGTTGCCAATCACCCGGTCGTCAAAGCGGGCGCCCACGGCCAGCAACACATCGCAGTTTTGCATGGCGTTGTTGGCCTCTATGGTGCCGTGCATGCCGAGCATGCCCAAAAACTTGCGATCGCTGGCCGGATAGGCACCCAGCCCCATCAAGGTGTTGGTGCAGGGATAACCCAGCAGATCGACCAAGGTACGCAACTGCGCTGAGGCGTTGCTCGCAATCACGCCGCCACCGGTATAGACGTAGGGGCGTTTCGCCGCCAGCAAGAGTTGTAGTGCCTTGCGAATTTGCCCGCCGTGACCCTTGCGAACCGGGTTGTAGGAGCGCATTTCAACCGATTCGGGGTAGCCTGAAAACGGGACTTTCTTGAACGAGACATCTTTGGGGATGTCCACCACGACCGGTCCGGGGCGCCCGCTGCGCGCGATATGGAAGGCTTTTTTCATGGTTAGGGCCAGATCGCGCGCATCCTTCACCAGAAAATTGTGCTTGACGACGGGTCGGGTAATGCCCACCGCATCGCATTCCTGAAACGCGTCAAGCCCGATCGCATGGGTCGGTACCTGCCCGGTCACAATGACCAAGGGAATGCTGTCCATGTAGGCGGTGGCAATGCCGGTGACTGCGTTGGTCACGCCGGGGCCGGAGGTGACCAGCGCAACGCCCACTTCGCCGGTGGCCCGCGCATAGCCGTCTGCCGCATGAACGGCCGCCTGCTCGTGGCGCACCAAAATGTGCTGTATCGTGTCTTGCTTGTAAAAAGCATCGTAAATATGAAGCACGGCACCGCCCGGGTAACCCCAGACGTACTTGACGCCTTCGGCCTGCAATGCTTTGATGAGAATCTCGGCACCCCTAAGCTCGCGCTCATGCGTGGCATTCGCCAGTGTTTTGGAGAGGGTGGCGCCGGACGGGCTTGGGAGCACGGTTTTTGCCGTCGCTGAAGCGAGTTCGGTCTTTGCTATTTCCATGATGAACCTTTGTGAATTTCTCTGACGAAAAACCTTGGGT
>Ga0315272_10000686_pt1 | contig 17147 bp, 17 predicted proteins | sample C3_middle_MG_FD_203918 | JGI IMG/M metagenome (GOLD analysis project Ga0315272, IMG submission 203918) | Sediment microbial communities from Yellowstone Lake, YNP, Wyoming, USA - C3_middle | ecosystem: Environmental > Aquatic > Freshwater > Lake > Sediment | place: USA: Wyoming | collected...
ATTAAGAAGTTCTATCATATTGTATGCCATAAAAAGAGCGATGATCAGACTAACTATAAAAACAACGCTTGCATCAAAGAGATTGGCAATGCCCGTAAGGGGATCTTCAAGTTTAGGCTCAAAGTCCCTTAAAAGTCTTCTTTTCTTATGAAGGCTCATTTTCCGCCTCCCTCTATCAGTTCGTCTAAATTTCTTACACCGCTTTTGAGGTTTGCCAAAAGCAACTCCGAAAGAAATTCCATTTCTCTTAGGTCTTCTCTGACCCATCTTTCCTTTACTAGGGATATTAGATAGGCGACCACGCTACAACCAAGACCAACTACTGCTGTAGTGAAGGCTGTGACCATTCTGCCTGCCATCTCTGGCATGTTTCCCTGAGCAAGAGAGGCTAAAGCCAAGCCCATAGGAATAAGCGTTCCCATCAAACCAAGCGCTGGACCTACCCTAATGGCAAACCTAACCTTATCAAGCGCCTTTATCAGCTCTACCTCAAAGGCCTGCAAAAGCCTAACAACCCTTGCCTCAGCTTCATCTATCCTCTCCTCCGAGAACATAGGTAATGCTTCTCTTAGCGCCTTCTTAAAGCTTTCTTGATAGTAGAAAAGCCCATGCCTTCTCTCGACAAACTCCCTCAAAAACCGACCAAGGCTTATGCTCATCCAGAATACAAGGATAGTAAGTCCAATAAGAACAGGATAGAAGAGCAGAGTCGAAATAACATAGAGAAAGCTTTCAAAAAAGGCTAAAATGTTCAACGTTCAAACCTCCCTCTTAATCTTTCTTTGCGGTTTAAACAGAAAGCCAAACAGAAAGGCAAGAAAAAGAATAAGGAGAATATACAAGGCGTAGGGAGGATAGAATAGTTCTTCCGAAACAAAGGTCTTGTATATCTTTTTTGCTTCCTCGATCTTTTCTGGCACGATAAAGGATAAAGAAAGGTAAGCCCCGACCCCAATCATAGCAAGCCCAAGGGTTGCAAGCTTAAACTCTTTTGCCCAAATTCTAACAATAAAAAAGAAAACTAATGAAAACAGAGTAAAGGCTAAACCCAATCCGAACCCAACAAGATAAGGGGGAAGTTGCGTTGCACTGAGGAAGACTGCTACAGAAAAAGACATGGCAGAAAGACACACAGGGCAGGGTAAAAGTAGAGGTAGGCTAAGCTTTACGCTATGCTCCTCTTGAGGTTGAAAATTTTTTCTTGTGAGTAGATAGACTCCCCAGAGAATTAACCCTAAGGATAGCAAAAGATGTAGGTATGGACCTTTAAGTAGAACTTTCATGAGTAAGTTTAGAAAAGGCTTAGCCAAGAGCGAAATGATAAGAAAAAGGAATGCGTAGGTAAACAACACTAAAGCGATAGTTGATTTTGAGGGCTTGCTTAACCCAAGGGCAACCCCAAGCTTTACCGCAAAAGCGCTAAGGGTTAAGCCTGTGCCAATCACCCATAAGAGTAGCTCTAAGTTCATATCCTTTCAAACCCTCGGAAATACTATCTTTGTTCCATGTTTTTTGTAAGTTAAAAATGATAATTTTTTTTACCATTAACTTATACGGATATTTTTTGCTTGTCAAGGTCAAGGGAAGGGGCTGTTTAAAAAAGTCCTTTGCTTCGTTGTGCCAAGCGATAGCGGAGCATCCTCTGGAAGCCCCCTCGCTTGCGGCTCAGGGTAGCAAAAAGTGAGCGATAGCGAGGCATGCCAACGGGGAAAGAGGAGTCCCCTCGGCTTATGCTTGGGGTGAGAGGGGCTAGGCTTACAGAAAAACATTTTTGAAACAACCTCAGGTGGAGAAAGGGTTCTTGACAATTATGGATTTATGGATAATAATATTTAGAAAGTGCGGGCGTAGCTCAGCCTGGAAGAGCGACAGCTTGCCATGCTGTAGGTCGCGGGTTCGAATCCCGTCGCCCGCTCCATAGTTTTTTAGTTCTCAAGCTTTATCTTTTTTATCATCTAATTTATCTTTCTTATTTCAAACTTATTCTAAACTTAAGTTTGGCGCCTGCTCTATTGGTTCCACAGGGATTTTAATAAAAAAAGAAAATAAATCGTTTGGGGCAAGCGGTTGCTTTCTCATTACAAAAACATTTAGGCATTCGAAGTAATGCCATTACTATTTTCAACGAGTAACCGCGATTAGTTTTTTCAGTTTTTTCTCAAGTGCCCGGCCTGTCATCTTTACAATGAACAGTCTTTTAAATAAACTTCTTAAATAATTAAATAAAATTTTTAAAGCAGACTCCTCTCTGAGGCTGTTTTAAAAATTTGTGCAAGCCCTATGTCAACCCGAGGCGTTAGCCGAGGGATCCCTCGGCACTTACGCGCCTCGGGAGGACATGGATGGGCTGTCGCCCCGAGCCTACTTTTTTGTCGCCCCGAGCGAAGCAAGGGGTCCCTCGGCGCTTACGCGCTTCGGGAAGACTTCACAATGCGCTGTCCCGAACGAAGTGGAAGATGCCTTGCTAATGCTCGGCAGGACAAAAAAGGAAACTTGGCAGGACGGAGTAGGGGGGTCCTTTTTGAAGAGTCCCCTTCCTCTCTTGACTAAATTTAAATTTTTGTTATGTAATTTATTCAATGAAAGCAATTTCTAAAAAGAATAGAATTAAAAAAAACTTTTTCCTTTAAACCTTTTTGGGACAAACTGCTTGAAAGTAGTAGCTTAAAAAATTTTAGCATTAGTTCCTTATAATGATTTGAAACGGTTTGATGAAAAGGTTGGTGGTTATCTTGGCAGTCATAAAAGAAAGATAAGACCTTGCATTTATTGGAAGACAAAAGAGGAATCTCAAGACCTCTATAAAGTTGTCTTTCTAACTTCTTCGAGAGTTACCCCAATTTCTATTGACCTTAGCCGATGTCAAAGCATAAAAAAGAATTGTTCTTGGTTTCATTTTGCCCCTCGTTCTTTCGTAATCTTCTCTCCACAAAAAGCACCAATTTGTTTAACTTTAAAATCACAAGAAGTGCTTAGAAAGCTTATATACTGTGGAGTATGTGAAAATTTAGAAACTTTAGATAAACTTTAAAAATATTAAAAGTGCGGAATTATAAAGAAATTATAGGAAAACTTTTAAATAATCAAATAAGTTCTAAAGAATATCAAGCTTTTTTACATGTTCTTAAGCGCGTTTTTAAACAAGCTTTCAAAGTCCATTTTACTACAAACATAGAAAAGCTTTTTCATAAGTATTACGGACCGGACTATCTTGAAGTCTTAGCTTCCGAAGTTGTTTTTAAAATTGTCTCCAAAAAAGAAAGTTTTCTTAACTTATTATTCATACACGAAAAATATCTACAATCTATTGCAATAAGCATAATTTATTTTCATCTTTCTTCAGAATTCAAACTTGTGGAAAAAGAAGTAAATCTTAACGATTTAAGCCTAACCCAGGAAGAGGATAAAGAGCAAGAAATTAGAGTTGAAGGTCTGCTCCCTCCAGTATTTGTGAATTTTCTTGAGGATAGCGCTTTAAATCATCTTGTTTTAAGCTTAAAAGAAAAATTAACCAAAAAAGAGTTAGAAACTTTATGTTGGTATGTAAACAAAGCGTATAAACAAAACCCAAAAGAGGTTAAAGGAAGCGCCGATGCTTTTTATAAAAGATGGGAAAGGTTGAAGCCAAAGCTTAAGAAAATTGTAGGGGAGGAAGTTTTGGAGGGCACCTCAGCGGATAAACTATTTTATGCAATAAAGTCAGAAATTTGCGATAAATATAGTTAATACTTAAGTAGAGAGACATTTTTGAAGAGGGGATCTTTACGAGTGATCGAGGTTAATAATGCGAAAGAAAGATAGACTTCAAAGAGAATGGGAGCTTTACAAATCTTTGAGAGGAGAAGACCTTAGAATATTTCCTGTTTCCAAAAAGGTTCCGCCAAAGGTCAATGAGTTGAGGGAGCTATCCACAGTACCTCCCGTGTATTTTGCATTAATTGAGGAGCTTCCAATTGAGCAAGTGAAGCTTTTCAAGGCTATCGTTTTGACGGAGGAAATTGCTCTTGGCTGGCTTGGTCCCCAAACCCCTGTGATAAAACTTTCTCATCTAAAAACTGTTATAGTAGCTCTGCCATTTTGGGTCTATTTAGATGAAAAATTCTTACTTAGCTATACTAACAAGCTCGGTGTGCTTACCGATGAGGATATCCACCGACTTGAAGACTATGCGGAGCGTGCCAAAATCCCTCAGGACCTTCGCGGAGAATACATCCGCTCTCTGATGGAACTTCTCGCCCCATACAACACAGAATCCATCTTGACTTACCTTGAAAAGCTTGAAGAGTATCAATTTGCTCCTTCAGTCTTTATTATCTCGGATGATTTAAAAAACTATTACGAAAATTCTCATTTCGCCTACGCTAAGGCAGCTTCATCAAAAAATGTGCATAAAGGCAAAAACTTCTTTGCCATAGTTGAAAAGATCCCTGAGATTGGACCAAAGCTCACCCTCTATCTTCCACAAGATTACTTAGGACAGAAAATAACCATAAAAGTAGAAAACAAAGTTCTATTTAAAGGTCCATTAGAAACGATCAAGCTTGAATTTACAAACCTTCCTGAACTTCCAGATTATACTTCTTGGCTGGAGGCAATAGATGTTGAGATTTCCGTTTGAAGAGTTTGATGAGAATCATATACTCTCCTTCCTTGAGCAGGGTTTGCTTGATGAACATATTGAAGAGCTTTTAATGAGATGGAATTTATTTTCTCCTAAAGTCCAGTTTACTCTTATCAATTATATTCGTGAAAGGTTGAAAGATTGTTTTAGCCCCCGGCTTTTAGTGAAGCATTTAAAGATTAAGCCTATTGAAGTTGCCGACCAGATTGTTAAAGGAAAGGGGAAGATTTTCGAAATAATCGTCGTAGATAAAGACAGAGCGGATTTTGCTAAAGGATTAGTAATACCTGAGACTTCTAAAATCATAACAAACTTGCCAGAGCTTAAAAATTCCTTAACTATTGTTAAGAAGCTTTTAAACAAAAACTTTGCTGTGTTCTTTGATACCTACATCTCTGGAAAAAGTTTTATGCTCCCTCTTGCCTGTGCATTAAGCATAGAGAACATACCAGAGGATTTAAGATTTACAGGAGCCTTAAACACTAAGGGAGATATTTTAGAGGTTGACCATTTAAAAGAAAAGATAGAATTTGCAAAAGCTCACGGTTTAAGGCTTATAACCCCTCTTCAGGTAAAACGATTTAACACCATTAAAGCTTATTTAGAAAAAGACAAATGGGATATACCTTTTTACATCACGAGCGCAGGCTACGAGGAATTTTCAAACTTTTTAAAAGCCTTCATCGGAGAAAAAACTTTTGAAGAATTTGAGATCCTTAAAGGGCTTGAGTTATTCTATGGCTTGCAAGAAGACACTTTTTATCAGTTAACCGGACAATTAGAGACCGAGGAAGATTGGAGAAAAGTTTGTCAAGATTTTTATACTCGTTATTATAAAATTGTTACTACGCTCCCTGGGAATAAGATTTTTCATATAGGCATGAGAGGTGCTGTGGCTTTAAGCTTTGCCCTTGGGGTGCTCTATTCCCACTTCTATCCTTTCGTCTTTTACCACTATCAAGCTAAAGAAGGGGAGACAAAATACCATGCTATTCCCATCTATGAACCAAGATACTTGAAAGAAAGAAAATCTCAGTATAACTATATTAATACGAACTTTGAACATAATGGAGAAGATTTAGTGATTTTGCTTAACTTTGGGCATCACGAAGCGGTTGCGGATGTAAAATCCTATGCTTTTTCCCATCTCAATAATCCCTCTTTTTTAGTTTTAGAGGCTAAAGAAAAAGGGAATATCCCCATTGAGAGCTTTTCTGAGGTTGCCAAAGAATGCGCTAGCGCTATCCAGGATATTCGGTCACAACATTCAATGAAGACCTATCACTTTTTCTTTTCTTGCCCCATTCCAATTGCCTTCATGGTAGGTTTAGCCTTTGGTCATTATGTCGACGGCTGGATTTACAATTTTCAAAAAGACGGCTCGTCCTATCAACCGGTTTTGGAATTTAGATTTTTAAGAAAAATTAGGGAAGGGAATGTCAGAAATTAAAGAGAGATTTTGTTAATATAATAAATAGAAGGAGAAAAGAGAGGAACAGATGAAAGAAAATAAAAGGGAAGTTAGAAATTTACTTGCTATAGGTGCCCTTTTTCATGATATCGGTAAGGTAATAATAAGGGCGCAATGGGGCGAAACTAAAGAGTATTTTAAACAAATTGAAAAGGAGAAGCATTATAAAGAACAATTTAGATATACTCATGCTTTTTCAACTTACGAATTTTTGAAAACTATTGTTGATGATCGAATCATTCTTGCATCAAGTTATCACCATAATCCAGGAGGTGCTCCGGAAGGGCTTAAACTTTATGCAAAAATTTATCAACTCGCTGATTGTTATTCAAGTTCAGAAAGAAGTGAAAAAGAGAAAATAGAAAAAGAAAATTTGTTAAGAGTAATTTTTCAAAATATTAATGTTCCAAAAACTGAATCAAAAAATCAAGAAACATCTTCAGTGCAAGAGGACTTTTACAATCTTCAACCTTTACAAATAAATAATAAAGTAATTTTCCCAATAAAAAAAGAAGATCTTATAAGTTTTGATGAAATTACTGCATATAAAAATTTATGGAAAAGGTTTTTAGATGAATTTAATATCTTAAAAAATACTTATATAGAAAAGAATAAATTAAATTCTTCAGAAAAACTTCTTACAGCTTTATATCACTTAATTTATAAATACTTTTGGTGTGCTCCTGCCTCAACTTATGATCCAGAAAGAAAGGAAAGGCATTACCCAGACATTTCACTTTTTGATCACTTAAGAGTTTGTGCAGCTTTTTCAACTTCTCTTTACACAGACTATAATTTAAATATTATCAAAAACACAGATAAACCAGAAACAAAGACAAAATTGATATTTTTAAAAGGGGATATAAGTGGAATTCAAAAATTTCTTTATGGAGTAACAAATATTAAAGGAGTTGCAAAGCAACTAAGAGGAAGAAGTTCTTTTCTAACTCTTCTTCCTGATTTAATTGCAAAAGCACTTCTTGATAAATTTGGTTACCCCTTTGTTAATATTCTTTATTTAGGAGGTGGTCATTTTGAAATTGTTTTAGGTTATGAGGAAGGGATAGAGAAAGAATTAGATAAATTTTCAAAAGAAGTGGAAGAGATTTTATTTAAAAATTTTTATGGTGCTATTGGATTAGCTTTAGGCTATTCTGAGATTACTTTATCTGAGTTAAGGAATAAAGAAGTTTATAGAAATAAAATAATGAAAAACATTTATAGAATTCTTGAGAAAAGCAAAAAACAAAAATTTAAAAGCATCTTAATTAATTATTCTACAGAACAACTTTTAGATATAATAAACAGAGAATTTAAGAATATAGAAAAAAATTATACAATTTGTCCATCCTGTCAGGTAGTTATAACAGAAGAAAAGGTAGAGGAAGAAAAAAATATATGTAAGTGGTGTGAAACTTTTAAAGAAGTAGGCGAAATCATCCCTAAAGCAAAATATTTAATTTTTTCTAAAGAAAAGTTAGGAAATTTACCAGGTTTTTACATTGATAGAATAGGTGGAGTTTATTTTTTAGAAGATTTATCAAAAGTTGCTATTAGAATTAAAGAAGATAAAAGTATATACCTTCTGAATGATACTGATTTTCTAAACGAAGAGAAATGTGATGGATTTAAATTTATAGCTCAAATAGTTCCTCAAACAAATTCAGGAGTTATGACTTTTGAAGAATTGGTTAAGTCTGCAGAAGGAGACAAGAAACTTGCTTTTGCAAGAGGTGATGTAGATAATCTTGGGCTTATTTTTATGCAAGGTTTAGGAGAAGATTATAGCATCTCAAGAATAGCAACCTTAAGTAGAAGTTTGGATTTATATTTCTCTGGCTATTTTAATTATCTTTTTAATTTAGAAGAATTTAAAAATAAAATTTATATTTTATATGCAGGTGGTGACGACTTTTTCATAATTGGTCCTTGGGATAAAGTTTTTGAAGCCTTAAAAAGAATAAGAGAAGATTTTAAAAAATATACATGCAACAACAAGGATATAGAACTTTCAAGTGGGGTTTTTGTGGGTCGTGATTCTTATCCTGTAAGATTTGCAGGTGAGTTAGCAGGAAGTGAAGAAGATAAAGCAAAGGAAATTAAGCCAGCAATTAGAGTTTTATGGGAAAGTTTAAAGTGGGAAGAATATGAAAAAGCAATTGAAGAAGCAGAAAAAATGGTAAATCTTGTGAAAAATGGGAAAATAGGACGGACTTTATTTTACAAGTTTTATCAACAGTTAGGTTCTTTTAAGGAAGATGAAAACAAGATTTCTCCTAAATTTTATCCTAAGTTTTATTACTATTTATGTAGAAATGTTAAAGATGAAACTGATAGGGAACAAGTAATAAGGTTCTTTCTTGATACAGGAAATGATTACCAAGTAAAGAAAGATGCATTATTTAAAGCAAAATATGTAATAATGAAAACAAGAGAATAAAATAAAGGGGGTAAATATGATTAAAGAGAGAGAAAACCTGCAATCTAATGTAGAAAATCCTACTATAAAAGATCTTATTAAGAAGATTGAAGACAAAGGAGGACTGAAACAGTTTGATTTAGGAGAACTTATAAAGCCTAAAGGGTATGCTTATGAAATTTCAAAAAATCTCAAATTTACAAGAGTTCAATTGAGAAAAATTTTTACAGAATTTAAAACTATATATGAGATGTATAAAAAAGGAAAAGATCAAAACCAAATTAAAGCCCGGCTTTATAAATTATATCCGATTTTACAATATCAAGTCAATAGAAAAGTTATTGATCGTGATTTTAAAAAGTTAATGTGGGCAATTTTAGATAGTTTAGATAAAGATTTAGAAAATTTTGATAATACAATGGAATTTATAGAAGCTTTAGTTGCTTATTTAAAAGAAAGAGATGAAAAATAAGGGAGGTGAAAGTATGTTTACATACAAAGGTTCATTTATCATAGAGTATACTTTAAAAGCTCTAACCGGTCTTAGAATAGGGGGTTCAAAGGAACAGTTCGAAATAGGAGGGGTTGATAATCCAGTCATTAAAGTTGAAGTTGAGATCCCCGATTATTATGGAAAGGGGAATAAATTACCTCAAGGAGCTCCCTATATCCCCGGTTCAAGCTTAAAAGGAAAGATGAGAAGTTTGCTTGAATGGCTAAATGGGAATGTAGAGAAAATGATAAATAAAGTAAAGGATGATAAAAATATAAAGGCTAACGAGAAGGTTGAAAAAGCAGGAAGAGCTTGTACTTGTGGAGAATGTGAGATTTGTAGAGTATTTGGAACCGGGGATGCAAAGGTGATAGAGGATTTAGCCAGCCAAGGAATAGATTTTATTCCTGGACCTCCTCGTCTAAGAGTTTTTGATGCTTATCCAACTTATGAAACTTTAGAACGTTTAAAAAATGCTCTTGGTGAGAATATTTTTACAGAAATTAAAACTGAAAACCAGATCAATCGTTTAACTGCCAAAGCAAATCCAAGAAAGTTAGAAAGGGTTCCAGCAGGGGCTGAATTTAAAGGAACAATGGTTTTTGATGTTTATAAAGATGAAGATAAAAACCTTTTGAAAGTTGTTTTTCAAGGGATGAAATGTCTTGAAGATCATTATCTTGGTGGATGCGGATCAAGAGGTTCAGGAAAAGTGAAATTTAAAGATATTACCCTTATATGGAGACCTAAAGAATATTATCTTGGTGAAGAAGGAAAGGAAGAAAAACTTTTTGAAAATAAAGAGCTTAATGAAATTTTAAACAATCTGTCAGAAAAACTTCAAAATTGGAGGGATTAAAATTGAAGCTTTATGAATTTACTTTTAAAGGATTATCATATTTTACTTCAGAAATAAAAAGTTATACAATTTTTGGTGCTTTATGCTGGGGATATAGAAATCTTTTTGGCGAAAAGAAGCTCTTTGACCTTCTTGAACGTTTTAATTCAAACCCTCCCTTCTTGATTTCTTCTTGCATTTTTAAAAAGGGAGATATTAGATATTTTCCATGTCCTCTAGTAGAAGAATTTTTTCCTGAACCAAAAGGTATAGAAGAATATAAAAAACTAAAAGAAATTAAGAAAAAACTTAACTTTATTCCTGAAGAGATTTTTATAGAATTTTTAGAGGGAAACCTTATAACAAAATGGGAATTGGGTCAAAAAATTGAAAAATATGAAGGTATTAAAATTCATAGGACAATAAAAGTTCATAACTCAATTAACCGTTTAACTTGGACAACAATAGGTGGTCAACTTTACAATGTTCCCTCATTCTTTTATCCAGAATTTTCATTTTTTGTTTGTTTATTTGATGAAAATTTATTAGATGGAATTAAAGCTGTATTTAAATATATATACTTTGGAGGTAATAAATCTACTGGTTATGGAAGAGTTAAGTTGATAAAGGTTGATAGAGTAGAAAAATTAGAAAAATATTTAAGTATGCCTACTAAAAAATTTTATACACTTTCTTCAACCTTCCCAGATCCTTCATTTGATTATGATAATAGCTATTATCAAATAGAAATCTTTTGTGGGAAAGTTGAGAATTTTTACGATAGATTGGTTGCTCCGATATTAAAAAGAAAGGTATTATATTTTCAACCAGGTTCTATCTTAACTGTAAAAGATAGTAATCAAAGAAAATTTTACGGTAATTTAATAAATGTTCTTTCTTCAAAATCTTTAATTGATTCTTCAAAGGAAGTGAAAATTTATCAGTATGGTTATGCTTTTCCATTTTATATAAAGAATAATGGAGGGTAAAATGGAACTTATAACCTTTTCTCCTTTGCATATAGGAGATGGGGGAGAGCTTATTCCTTTTGAATATATTAAAGAAAATAATAAAATCAAGATTTATCCCTTTGATTATTTCATAGATAAGCTTTTTGAAACTTATAAAGAGCCAAAAGATTTACTTCCTAAATTAATAGAACTTAAGGAAACTGCTAAGAATGGGTTAAAAGGAAATTTGAAAGATTATTTTGATAAAGCTAAGATTTTAATCCCTCCAAAATATGAAATAACAATAAAGGGTGATATCCCAGCAGGAAACAATGTTAAAACTTTTATTAAAAGTCCTGAAGGACCTTATATTCCTGGAAGCGAAATTAAAGGTGCTCTAAGAACTGTATTTTTATATGGAATATTAAAAAATGATATTTATAAAAAAAGCCCACTTTTAAATCAGCTTGAAAAAATAAAACAAAAAATAGAAAAATTAGCAAATGTTTACGATGAAAGAGAGAAAAAAGAAGAAAAAAGAAAGGTCTTAGATAGCATATCAAAATTAATTGAAAATTTAGAAATACAAATTTTTCGAGCAAATCAAAGAGATGCACAATACGACCTTTTTAAAGCTGTTATTATTTCAGATTCAAATCCTATACCTTATAACAATCTTTATATTGATGCTATAAAAGTATTAAATTCAAGTAGAGACTTAAGAAGCTATTCAGAAATATTAAAAGAGGGTTTGAGAATTAAATTAGATGGTTTTATTGATGAAAAAATTGCTCTTAATGGATTAAAAAAGTTAGCTATTTTTAATGAAAAATTGAAAAATCAAAATATAGAAAAAGTAACTTGGCAATTTTTAAAGGAAAGCGCTATAGATTTTTATTTGAGTTTAATTGAGAAAGAGAAAATTTATGTAAAAAATAGAATAAACGATATTGAACTTAAAAATTCCTTGTTAAAACAATTAGAAAAATTAGAAGAATACATCGAAAAGGTTAAAAATTCTTCAAAAATTTTAATCCCTTTAAGAATAGGGCAGTATCAAGGATATTTAAGCATTACTATAATGCAATTAATAAAAGAAGAAAGACCTGATTTATTTGATGCTGTTTTTAAGGTTGCTGCTCCTAAAGTAAGACACGAGTTTAATAAAACCAGAAAAGTAGTTGAAAGTGAAAGGAAATTTTTAGGTTGGTGTTTTTTATACATAAAATGAATGCCTGTTAAATTTTCTATAGATTTAATTATTCAGAGTAAAGTAGAAAATCCCTCGTTAATTACTCCTGATGTTTTGCATGGGTTTTTCTTTAGTCTTTTTCCTTCAAATATAGCTGAAACTCTTCATAAACCTTCAAGATACAAACCCTTTTGTTTGTGGGCACCTAAGATATTTAGATTCATTAAGAATAATCAACCTTCTGAAACTAACTCAGTTTTAACCATAACGATTAGTTTTCTAAAAGATGAATTCTTTTCTCCATTTTTATTTAAACTTTCTGAGAATAGAAAAAAATTATTTTTAGGCCCTTACAAGGTATCTCTTTTACAAGAACCCGGAAGTTTAATAAAAAATGATGAATATATAACATTTGTAGATTTTTTTAATATTAAAGCAAAAACTTATCTTTATTTTCAAGCTATAACACCTATTTCTTTTAAAAAAGGAGACATTGATTATCCTCTGCCTGACCCTAAGATTTTTTTTAAAAGTTTGATTAATAAATGGAATTACTTTTCTCCTTTCAGGATTGAGGTTGATTTAAAAAAAGTTTTGGAAGAGAAGTTATGCATAGTTTATAGTAAGATAAGGACTTATAAAATAAAACTCTCACTTGGTAGCGCTGTGACAGGTTTTAAAGGAAAAGTTGTTTTTTATGGGAAAGGCTTGACAGACGAAGAATTGAAATGGCTCAATATTCTTGGACATTTTTCAAGATATGCTGGGGTTGGTAGAAAAACTACTATGGGACTTGGTATGGTTGAATTTCAAGCACTTAATATAGATGAGATTATGGCAGAGGAGGACATCGATGAAGCTAATTTACCAAATTGGAAGGCTTGAGCGAGGCGCCTTTAATCCCATTAAATTTGAAGTTCATGGAAAAGTATACAAAGCTTTACTTAGTTCTTTTGCTCTTCGTCAAAGCTTTCTTGAAAATGAACAAGCATCTAAGGTTATTCTTATCTATCCCGTTAGCTTACTTTTAAATAGAAATGCTCTTCAAATTGAAAACATTCCAGAAAACTTTAAACTGACAATTGAAAGTATTTTAAACAATAAAAATGAACTTTCTAACTATCTATCAAATCCTTATCCATATTTCGAGAAACATCCTCATTCTAAAGAGGTAAATGGATTTATAGTAATTCATAGCATAGGACAGTATGAAGGTATAAAATTTTCTGCAACTTTAGAAGAACTAATTCTTGAAATCTTTATTGATATGGTTAAACGGTATCAAGATGAGCCCTTTTCTGAACTTTATCTTGATATCTCAAGTGGTCATAATATATATACATCAGCTCTTCTTGAAGCTGGAAGATTATTTTTAACATTTTATAAACTTCAGAACTTTAATTTAAAAGAGAATGGACTAAAGGTTTTTATAACATTTTCAGACCCGATTGTGCCACCTTATAATAGAACATTTCAGGTTCATAAAGATTTTTGTTTAGAAGTAAAGACTTTCTTCAGTTTTCCTGAAAAGCCTACTCAAAGAAGATTAGAAAATGCTTATTTTGAATTTGCAAGAGACCTTATCGGCGATGATAAGGAATTACGACCACTCAAGAGGCAACTTAACGAACTTTTTTCATATGGTTATTTCTTTTATTCTGCAATAAAGAATAACTGCCCCCTTGTCCTTTATACATGGGAATATCAAGAAGAGGAAATAGATAAAGGTATCGCTGATCTTATAAACTTTGTTAAGCAAAGCCTTTACTCTAACTATCAATCAACTCCTGGCTTAAAGTTTGATCTATTTCGTAAAGCTTTCCTTATGCTATCTATCTATCTATAAAGGAATTGTAAAAGTATTGAAAGAATATAAGATTTATAAAAAAGAAGAGGTCGAATTAGAAGAACTTGCTCGAAATTTCAGAGATGAAAATCAAAGCCTTTATAATTGTTTTGAACTAAAGCAAAACCGTGAGTATTTTTCTCATGAACTTAGCAACACCTTTGAAAGGGAAGAAATAAAAAATAATATTCCCGAGCATTATGTTCCCCTACGAAATTTAATCAAAGGAGAGAGTGACGAGATAAAGCCTCGGAATTTTATTGCTCATTGCGGGTTTGAAAGAAATTGCGTTTATGTTAGAAGACAGGGAGACAAAGTGTTTATTAAATATTATGGAGATGAGGTTTTAAGGAGAATTGAGAAAATTTTATTGAGCACTAAAGCTTAGTGAGGCTGTTCAAAAAAATGTTTTTTAAACTAGCATCTTGTTGTCGCCCCGAGCGTCAAGTCGAGGGGTCTCCCTAAGGACGCCGTCCCTCACGAAGTGAGGGATGCCTCGCTATCGCTCGGCACGACGGAGTAGGGGGCTTTTTTTGAACAGCCAAAAGTTTAGTTGACAATTTATGTCAGAATTCTCATTTAAACCCCATTTTATTAATAATTAGGAAAAAAAATCCGGTCAAAGGAGGTGCGAGGATGAAGAGGGGTAGGATGGCTAAACTTTTAGCTTTTCTGGTGATGGTTTCTTTTATCTTAAACCTTTCGGGGTGCGCAACCATCCCAACGGCAATTGAGCATGCCGACCTTCAAGTTAAGGTGAAAATGACGGACACCATCTTTCTTGACCCCATTCTTAAAGCCAAACACAAAAAGGTCTTTCTTAGCGTAGCCAACACCTCGGATTTGCAGGAGATCGACCCAACGGTCCTTAAAAACGCCCTTGTCGAAAAATTTATCAAAAAGGGCTACATCATTGTGAACGACCCGGAGGAGGCAAGCTTCATCATCCAGACAAACATCCTTTACATGGATTACTACAGACAAACTGGGGCTCGTGAATTTGGAACGGGTGGCGCTTTAGTGGGAGCTGGAGCCGGAGCTTATATTGGCAGAGGTAGTGATAGTAGGGCAGTAGCTCTTGCAATACTTGGTGCTATGGCAGGTGAGGTAGGTGGAGCAATCCTCGGGAAGATGATCAAGGTAGAAACCTATGCTGGGGTGATAGATGTTGAAATCAGGGAGAGGACAGATAAACCTGTAGTAGGGCAAATTGTTACCAATGCTACTCTTGGCACAGCAACAACTCTTCAAACAAAGCAGGAAGTAAGCACAAACTGGCAAGTTTATAGAACAAAGATTGCTGCTACAGCTCAGAAAACAAACCTCAACAAAGAAGAGGCAGCAAAGGTAATAATTGACAGGCTTTCCACTCAGATAGTTAACATTTTTTAGTTATGATTAAACGGGCTGGCGAAAGCCAGCCTTTAATTTTTGTTTACGACTGATTTAGAATGTTTATCTTTGATTAATTACGAGGTTGTTAAAAAAGGTGATTGCTAATTTGATTGCTATTTGAAAAAAGAGGAGGAACAAACAATGAAAAGAAAGGTTAAATTTTTGGTTGGAGTTTTATTAATCTTGGCTCTTGGTGGATGCGCAGAGACAAAACCTATCGTTTATAATTTAAGTGGTTGGGAAACAGGGCAAATTATAAATTTGCAATATGCGGATAAAGTGATAGTGATTGAAGATTATAATTTTGAAAAAAAACCAAATTCATATTTGGGAGGCTCTCCTGCTTTGACTGAAAATAGAATTGTTAAAGGCAATATTGCAGATTGTTTAGTTGCAGGATTAAGAGGGGCTATACCTGGCTATGCTGTAATCAAAGAAGAAGACTTAAAAAATGTAAATCCTAAGGCTCAGGTAGTTCGAATTAAACCAATTGATGTTGGAATAAAGTTGGATGCTCATCAAACGAAATTTAATCCTGTTGGATTTATTGCTTCTATCAAAATTGAACTTTACTACAATGGAAAAAAAGAGGTTCTTTCTGCAAAAGGATCAGGCACTTACTTTTTAGATACTTTTGCCAACGCCTGTGAAAATATGGCTGTTAAAGTAAATAAAGTGCTTGAAAAAAATAATTAAATCTTTGATTAGGATAAGGCAATTGCTTAACAGGGTTCACCATGTTCAATAATTTAAGTTTAAGGTGTGCAGGGGCGGATAGCTATTTGCCCATTTATCACTCCCAGCGTAAACAGAGTAGTCTCCAGAAGCCTGTCCCCCCAGAGCGCCCTTTACATATCACCTCAAACGCCTTTTCTCTGTTTCCCCGAACGACCACCATCTGTCACCCCGAGCGACCTCTCTATGTCACCTCAAAGAGCAAGCCGAGGGGTCTCGCAGGGGATGCCTCGCCAGCGCTCGGCACGACAGAGTGAAAGAATGTCACCCCGAGCGTAAGCCGAGGGGTCTCCTTTTTTTCATCAAAGAAGAGTTGTCTCGCTTCGCTCGATATGACAGGTTGGGGACATAACAGTTGGGGACATGACAGGTTGGGGACATAACAGTTGGGGACATGACAGGTTGGGGACATAACAGTTGGGGACATGACAGCTGGGGACATGACAGGCTGGGGAGTGAATGTCTCACTATGCTGGGTAGGACAGTGTGGGGGATTTGGCATAGTAGGGTAGGGGATGGTAGAGGTGTTTATAAACAAGCCTTGGCTAATTGTTGCCTATTTCAGTAGAAGCTGGTAATATTTTAAAATTAAGCCTGCATTTTAGAAAATTTTAAAACTCAAATGCAGGGAAAGATTTTAATCTACCATGGTCAGTCCATAGATTCTTTTGATGGCATATCCTGCATAATTTCTTTAAGAAATTTTCCTGAAAACATCATACTCCCCCAAGGTATTCCAATTATAATGCTATATCCTACTCAAAATTATCTTAGATGTTATTCTAACTTCCCACCCCCTTCACGACCAGTTAAATTTCTAATCTATCATTACATAATCAACCCTAAAATTTGGAAAGAAGACTTTAATCTTTCTGTTTACTTTACCCTGAAATACAGAGAGATTTTACTTTATGGAAAAAGCATAGACCAGTTTCCGCCCTTTCCTGTCTTAGCACAACAAGTATCAAGCCTTATAGAAGGATACTATCACTACTATAGTATCGCTTGTTCTATTCTAACTGCTTTATTCTTCACAAAACTTGGCTTACCAGCCAAACTTCCTAAGTTTATAGATGAAACTTACGGACAGGACTTTCTTGACGATTTTTTCTTTGCTCCAGCCTTCGTTTTCACAGTGTTTGAATCCACTGCCGACTTACTCTTGGGAGAAAAGATGAAAAATCCTG
>Ga0315272_10000687_pt1 | contig 17144 bp, 14 predicted proteins | sample C3_middle_MG_FD_203918 | JGI IMG/M metagenome (GOLD analysis project Ga0315272, IMG submission 203918) | Sediment microbial communities from Yellowstone Lake, YNP, Wyoming, USA - C3_middle | ecosystem: Environmental > Aquatic > Freshwater > Lake > Sediment | place: USA: Wyoming | collected...
ACAAGCCCGAGGCCAATCCCGAGCGCGTCAAGCAGCAGCTGGCGGACCGTGGCCTTCAGCCCGACGACTGGGGTGGAGACACCGTCTTCCTTCCCGTGTCGGCCAAGACGGGCAAGGGTGTGGATGAACTGCTGGACATGATTCTCCTGCAGGCCGAGATGGCAGGTCTCAAAACCCGATCATCGGTGGAGCCGTCCGGCTCCGTGATCGAGGCGCGCATCGACAAGAACATCGGTGTGCTGGCTCGTCTCCTGGTGCAGACCGGCACGCTGCACGTCGGCGACGACATCCGCGTGGGTGACTGTGTGGGCAAGGTCAAGCGCATGACCAACGAGTCCGGCGCGAACTTGCGCGAAGCGAAGGCGCTCATGCCCGTTGAGGTCATGGGGCTCTCGGAGCTGCCCGAGGCGGGTGAGGTCTTCCACACGGTGGAGGACGTGGACTCGTGCCGCATGATCATTGACGAGAAGCGGCAGAAGGAGCGCCTGGCGTTCCTGGCGCAGGAGCAGAAGAAGCCACTGACGCTGGACGAGCTGTTTACGGAGGAGGAGGCGGGAGAGAAGAAGAAGCTCACCCTCATCCTGAAAGCCGATGCGCTCTCGACCCTGGACGCTGTCAAGTTCGAGCTGAAGAAGGTCAAGACCAAGACCATTCCGCTGGAGATCCTGCACGAAGGCACCGGCGGCATTACCAAGTCCGACGTCCTGCTGGCTTCCGCCAGCAACGCGGTCATCGTCGGCTTCAACGTGGTACCTCTTGCCGAGGCGCTCAAGGTGGCCGCAGTCGAGAAGGTCCAGATCCGTACCTATGACCTGATCTTCGAACTTGGCGACTCCATCGACAAGATGATCGCCGGGCTGACCAAGCCGGTCTTCGAAGAGGTCGTCCAGGGGCGTGCCCGCATCAAGGACGTCTTCAAGATCACGGGTGTCGGCGCTATCGCGGGCTGTCTCGTCGAGGACGGCAAGATCATCCGCGGTGCGAAGGCCCGTGTTGTTCGCAACGCCGTTGTGGTGTATGCCAATACCAGCGTCTCGTCGCTGAAGCGCTTCAAGGAAGACGCCAAGGAAGTCCTCAAAGGGTACGAATGCGGTATGGGCCTGCAGAACTTCAACGACTTCAAGGTCGACGACATCATCGAAACGCTGGTGATGGAGGAAAAGAAGCCATAGGGCGGCTGTGTTCGGCACCTCGCTGAACAACGAATGTTTGCGCCGGGCGCTCATCGTCCGGCGCTTTTTCATGTCAGATGAACAGTGTGTTTTCCCATCTCCTTGGGGTAGGATAGGAATATGGCTGACGGCAAGTCGTTCACAGTGTCTTCATCGGGAGAACGATGGTCGCGTGGGATGAAGAGAGCATCGGGCCTTTGTTTTCAGATATTTGTGGTCCAGGTTGACAATGCGGAACGTGTCGGATAGAATACTCGTGTGACCACATGCCGGGTGGAGAAGTGAGCCACCTGTTCAAAGGGGGAACGATTGACGGTCTGGGCTGAACTTCAACAATCAGCGACTGTTGCCATCACCCAAATTCTAGCTTCACCTCATCCCCTGCTGGAAGACCACCGTGTCCTCCAGATACCACTGCCGTGAGACAATGGGGTCTATCCCTCCTTCGGGGAGAAGACTCCGACCTCATACCAACCAGACGAGACCACCCCGACTGCCTTGAATCCAGGCAACCGGGGTTTTTCCATTTTGTGACTGCATACCAGCGAGGAGGCTGCCATGCCACAGATTGTCGTCGTCATGGGCAGTGACGCGGATCTGCCCGCCCTGGAGCCGGCGTTTGCCGTGCTCCGTTCCTTTCCCATCACTTGGGAAGCACGTGTCATCTCGGCGCATCGCACACCGGATGCCGCTCTGGAGTTTGCCCGGGGCGCTGGAGGCGATGGTGTGCAAGTCATCATTGCTGCAGCGGGCAAGGCCGCTCACTTGGCGGGCGTGCTTGCTGCATGTACGACCCTGCCGGTCATCGGCATTCCGCTCAGTTCGCCTGGTCTCGATGGACTGGACGCTTTGCTGGCCACCGTGCAGATGCCGAGCGGTGTGCCGGTAGCGACAGTTGGTATCGACAGCGCGAAAAACGCCGCTCTGCTGGCTCTGCAGATCGTGGGGCTTCAGAGCCAGCCAGTCATGGTGAGGCTCGTCGAGGAACGGCAACACATGGCCGACGAGGTCGGCAGAAAGGACGATACAATCCGTAAGCACTATCACAGTGTATCCAAAGCTGAACAGGGAGGTCCAGCATGACACGAGGGGAACTGCTGTACGAGGGCAAGGCTAAGAGGGTGTACGCCACGGACGATTCAACACGGTGTGTCATCGAGTTCAAGGACGACGCGACGGCATTCAACGGCGTCAAGAAGGGAACCATCGCGGACAAGGGGATCATGAACAACCAGATGTCCTCGTATCTGTTCACCATGCTTGCAGAGGCTGGTGTCGCCAATCATTTCATTCAGCGCCTGAGCGATCGGGAGATGCTTGTGCGGCGTGTGCAGATCATTCCACTCGAGGTGATCGTGCGCAACATCGTGGCGGGGTCGATGAGCAAGCGTCTGGGTATCGCGGAAGGCACCGTACTCGCTGAGCCGGTTGTCGAGTTCAGCTACAAAAATGATGAGCTGGGAGACCCGCTGGTGAACGCGGATCATATTCGGGCACTGGGCATTGCCACAGATGCCGAAGTGACGGCTCTCGGGCGGCTGGCACTGGAAGTAGACCGACTGCTCCAGAAACGCTTCGCCGCCGCCGGGATCACCCTGGTCGACTTCAAGCTTGAGTTCGGGCGGGCAGACGGGAGGATCCTCCTTGCCGACGAGATCTCGCCGGATACGTGTCGCTTCTGGGACAGTGCAACGGGGAAGAAGCTGGACAAGGACCGCTTCCGTCGCGACCTCGGTAACGTCGAGGAAGGCTATCACGAAGTCCTCGGGCGTCTGCTGTCCGGGAGTGAAGAATGAAGGCCCAGGTGCTGATCACGCCCAAAAAGGGCATCGCCGATCCGCAGGGAACAGCTGTCGAGCAGGCGCTCCATGCACTCGGGTTCGCCGATGTCCGGGCGGTTCGTGTGGGCAAGGTCATCGACCTGGAATTGCCGGAGGGTGACCGTGAAGCAGCACTCGCCGCACTCACGCACATGAGCGAGCAGCTGCTTGCCAACACCAACATCGAGCAGTACACCTGCATGATTCTGGACGAGGACGCATGAAGTTCGCGGTCGCCGTCTTCCCCGGCTCCAACTGTGATGTGGACGCATACCGTGCCCTTCACGACGTTCTCGGACAGAAGGTCGAGTATCTCTGGCATCGCGAGACCGACCTGTCCGGTTTCGACGGCGTGATCTTGCCGGGCGGCTTCTCGTACGGTGACTACCTGCGGCCGGGAGCGATCGCTCGCTTCAGTCCACTCATGACATCGGTCATGCGTTTTGCCCGGGATGGGGGGATAGTCATTGGCGTCTGCAACGGGTTCCAGCTGCTCACCGAGGCCGGCCTTCTCCCGGGAGCCTTCCTGCGCAACCGTGACCTGATGTTTGTCTGTGACACCGTGTCGGTGCGTGTCGAGAATACAGACACTGTGTTCACGCATCGCTGCCAGGCCGGGCAGGTGCTCCGGCTGCCCATTGCCCATGGCGACGGCAATTATACCGTGGATCCGGCGACATTGGCCGGCATGGAGCAAAGGGGGCAGGTAATCCTTCGTTATTGCTCCCCGGATGGCACCGTGGACGAGGCGCACAATCCGAACGGATCGGTCGCGAACATCGCGGGCATCATCAACGAGCAGGGCAACGTGGCCGGCATGATGCCACATCCCGAGCGAGCAGTGGAGAATCTGCTCGGTGGAACCGACGGCTTGTTCATCCTGCAATCAATGGTTCACGAACTCGAAAGGAGACAGCATGAAACTTGCCGGTGCTGAGCGGGCTGAACGCGTCTGCCTCACGGGCGCGGAGTACGCGCGCATCCTTGAACTCATCGGGCGTGAGCCCGTGGACCTGGAACTGGACCTCTTTGGCGTCATGTGGAGCGAGCATTGCAGCTACAAGACGTCGCGTCCGCTGCTGCGCCTTTTCCCTACGACGGGACCGGCTGTGCTGCAGGGGCCTGGCGAGAACGCCGGCATCGTCGACATTGGAGATGGGCTCGCGGTCGTTATGAAGGTTGAGAGCCACAACCACCCCTCTGCGGTTGAGCCATACCAGGGGGCGGCAACCGGTTCGGGTGGCATTATCCGGGACATCTTCACGATGGGAGCGCGGCCCGTGGCCATGCTGGACTCGCTGCGGTTCGGCGATCTGCGGGAGGTGCGGCAGCGCTCACTGTTCAGGGGTGTTGTGAAGGGGATCGGCGACTATGACAACTGTATGGGCATTCCGACGGTGGCGGGAGAGGTCGCGTTCGATGATTCCTACGCAGGAAACTGTCTGGTAAATGCGATGTGTGTCGGGATCATCCGGCACGGCGACATCAAGCGGGGCGTAGCGGCGGGAGCCGGCAACCCCGTGATTCTTGTTGGCGCAACGACCGGCCGCGACGGCATGGGCGGTGCCAGCTTTGCCTCGGTGGACCTGACGGCCGCTTCACAGGAACGCAAATCTGCCGTGCAGGTGGGCGACCCATTTCTCGAGAAGTTGTTGCTCGAGGCATGTCTTGAACTGTTTGAGACGGACGCAGTGGTGGGTATCCAGGACCTCGGGGCAGCAGGGCTGACGTCGGCAAGCTGCGAGACAGCAGCCCGGGGCGGTGTAGGGATCGATCTAGACGTTGCCCTGGTACCGCGCCGCGAGGAGGGGATGGTTCCTGCCGAGGTCATGATTTCGGAGTCGCAGGAGCGCATGCTGGTTATCGCGCGCCAAGGACATGAAGGAGAGGTACGGCGTATCTTCGACAAATGGGGCCTGAACGCCGCCGTCATTGGACGGGTCACAGACGATGGGATGCTGACCATCCGCAATGAAGGCACCATCGTGGGACAGGTCCCGGCCAAGGCTCTGGCTGAGCAGGCGCCTCCCCGGTACCCTGAGGCGGTACGGCCGGCATGGCAGGACGATTTAGTCTCTCTGGATGTGACACGCCTGTCGCAGCAGGACGACTGGACTGAGACGTTGATGGCGCTGCTGGGGACGCCGACGATTGCCAGCAAGGAATGGGTGTACCATCAGTACGACAGCGTCGTGCGTACCAACACGGTCATCGGCCCCGGATCGGATGCTGCCGTCCTGCGCGTGGACGGGACAGGCCACGGCATAGCCCTGACGATCGATGGGCCAGGACGGATGTGCCTGCTGGATCCGGCGATGGGCGCAGCCATGGCAGTGGCTGAGGCGGCACGGAACCTGGTTTGCAGCGGGGCAAAGCCCCTGGCTCTCACGGACTGTCTCAACTTTGGCAATCCCGAGAAGCCGGAGGTGTTCTGGCAGTTCAGTCAAGCCGTCAAGGGCATGAGTGACGCTTGCCAGAAGCTGGGGATCCCCGTGATCAGTGGAAACGTCAGCTTCTATAACGAAACGAGCGCGTCGGCGATCGTGCCCACACCCGTCGTCGGCATGGTTGGTGTGGTTGAAGACCTTGTTCACATCTGTCGGCAGGGGTTTTGCGAACCGGACAGCATCGTGGTCCTGCTGGGTGAGAATACGGACGAGCTCGGCGGCAGTGAGTATGTTCGACTGGCGACGGGCAGGACGGCCGGGCGTGTTCCACTTCTCGATCTGGAGCGCGAGAGAAAAGTCCAGGAGCTGTGTCTGACCGGGATATGCCGTGGGTTGATCCGGTCGGCGCATGACGTGAGCGACGGGGGTCTCGCAGTGACGCTTGCCGAGTGCTGCGTGAGCGGGCAGATGGGAGCCCATCTTTCGTTGCCGGTTGGGATACGTCCGGATGCACTCCTCTTCGGCGAGGCACCGTCACGGATCATCGTCACGGTTGGTGCAGGAGATCTTGCGGCGCTTATGGACACGGCTGTTGAGATGGGCGTGCCGCTCACCGTACTGGGGACGACCGGAGGTACGCTCTTGGACATCAACGTCTCAGACAAGTCACTTGTCCATGTACCGATTGTCGATCTTGCCGCTGTCTGGCATGGGTCGTTGTCACAGGTGATGAACGTATGATTGGCATGAGCGGTCTTCACGAAGAATGTGGGGTTGTTGGTATTGTTGGCGGGCCACAGACTCGCGCTGCCCGTGCTATCTACTATGCACTCTATGCGTTGCAGCATCGAGGCCAGGAGAGTGCGGGGATCGCCGTCAGTACAGGCAAGGAGATCCTGCAGCACAAGGCCATGGGGCTAGTGTCGGAGGTCTTCGATGAGAAGCGTCTTGCGACACTTCCCGGGTCGATGGCATGCGGACACGTCCGGTACTCGACCAGCGGGCGCAGCCTGGTCGTCAATGCGCAGCCACTGGTCGTGCGCTACCGAGGTGGTGCGCTGGCTCTTGCCCACAACGGGAACCTCGTCAATGCTCCATCCCTGCGCACAACGCTGGAACAGGAGGGAGTCATTTTCCAGACATCCACCGACAGCGAACTCATCGCCAACCTGGTGGCACGGGCCGACACGGGCAACATCGTGGAGGCTGTGCACCGCGCCATGCGCGTCATACGTGGCGCATACGCCCTCGTCATCATGACGCCAGATGTGCTGATCGGCGTGCGCGATCCGGACGGCATCCGTCCCCTGAGTATTGGGCGCAGCCAAGATAGCTGGATGCTGGCCTCCGAGAGCTGTGCCTTCGACGCTGTCGGTGGGACACTGGTCCGGGACGTCGAACCGGGTGAAGTGGTGCTCCTGAGCCGCAGTGGGGTCATGAGTCACCCGTCAGGGTTGGCGCGGGCGGAGAGGCTGTGCAGTTTTGAGTTCATCTATTTCGCTCGTCCAGACAGCGTGATGGGAGGCAAGACAATGTATGTCGCACGCAAGCATGCGGGCAGTCTGCTTGCACGCGAAGCGCCGGCCCATGCCGACATCGTTGTCCCGGTGCCCGATTCAGGCACACCGGCGGCAGTCGGGTATGCCGAGACGTCAGGGATCCCCTTTGCCGAAGGGTTTGTGAAGAATGGCTACGTTGGGCGGACATTTATCCAGCCTGAGCAGTCGCTGCGGGCGACGGGCGTCGACCTCAAGCTCAGCGTCCTCGTGGACGTCGTCCGTGGCAAGCGGATCGTGCTGGTCGACGACTCCATCGTGCGGGGGACGACCATCCAGCGTCTCATCCGAAAGCTACGTATGGCCGGTGCTGCCGAGGTTCACCTGCGTATAGCATCTCCGCCAGTTATGCATCCCTGTCACTTTGGCATCGACACGCCGTCACGGGATGAGCTGATCGCTGCCAGCCTGGATGCCGCCACAATCTGCCAAAGAGTGAATGGGGACTCACTCGCCTACCTGAGCATCCAGGGTCTGCGGCAAGTGGTCGGGGGCAGAGGCAGTTGTGACGCATGTTTCAGCGGTGACTATCCCATGGAGGTTCCCGATGAGGGAAACAAGTTGAGTCTTGAACAGAGAGAGGTGGAGCATGCAACGAGATAGCTATCAGCAGGCGGGCGTCGACATCGCAGCTGGCGACCGGGCGGTTGAATTGATGCGCACTGCTGTTGCTTCTACAAGGATACCAGGTGTTGTTGGCGATATTGGCGGGTTCGGGGGTTGTTTCCAACCCGATCTGACAGGCGTGGCTGAACCAGTTCTGGTCTCAGGCACCGACGGTGTGGGGACCAAACTCAAGATTGCCTTTATGACCGGCCGCCACGATACGGTCGGGATTGATTGCGTCGCGATGTGTGCCAACGATGTGGCAGCAATGGGAGCCGATCCCTTGTTCTTTCTGGACTACATCGCTCTCGGCCGGCTGGTGCCGGAACGCGTCGCCGAGATCGTGGGCGGAGTGGCAGCAGGCTGTCGCCAGGCGCACTGTGCGCTTGTGGGCGGCGAGACGGCGGAGATGCCGGGCTTCTATCCTGTTGACGAGTATGACCTTGCCGGATTCTGTGTGGGACTCGTTGACCGCAACCATGTCGTCGATGGACACACGGTACATGCAGGTGATGTCCTTGTCGGTCTCCCGTCGTCGGGACTGCACAGTAACGGCTTCTCGCTCGTGCGCCACATCGTGTTCGACCAGCATCATCTGGACGTCGGCGCGTATGTGCCCGAACTCGGTCGTACTATCGGAGAGGAACTCCTGGAACCAACGATCATCTATGTGAACGCTGCTGCACGGGCCCGCATGGTTGCTCCTGTCGGAGGGATGGCGCACATCACCGGGGGCGGACTGCTGGGCAACATTCCACGCGTCGTACCGCACGGACTGAGGGTGGAACTGGACGTCCGTTCCTGGCAGGCACCCCCCGTGTTCGAGTGGCTGACGCAGCTGGGCAAGCTCGAGGAACGGGAGTGCTACCAGACGTTCAACATGGGCCTCGGCTTCGTGTTCATTGTACCCGAAGCCTCTGTGGACAGCGTCTGCAAGGCGCTTGCCGGCGACGGGGCGCAGGCCGTGGGCCGTATTGTTCCCGGGGAGTCCGGGGTGGAGTTGTGCCGATGACACGCCTTGCCATCCTGGCGTCGGGTAATGGCACGAATTGTGAGGCGGTCATGACGGCAGCCGAACAGGGGCGAATACCGGATGCTGTCGTGGCCACCGTCATCGCGGATAGGCCCGCGCCAGTACTGGAGCGGGCTCGCCGTCATGGTGTTACGGCGCTGCTGATCAACGGGAAGCGCTATGACAGAGTTGCGTATGCTGACGCTCTTGCAGCCGCTCTGGCGGAGCATCGGGTTGACCTCGTTGTGCTCGCAGGCTATCTGAGGATAGTGGACAGCGCGACGGTGGCAGCGTATCGAAACCGGATCATCAACGTTCACCCGTCGCTGATTCCGGCGTTCTGTGGGCATGGTTTCTATGGAGCACGGGTGCATCAGGCCGTGCTGGACGCAGGCGTCAAGCTGACCGGTGTGACCGTTCACTTTGTCGACGAACAGACCGATTCCGGGCCAATCATTCTGCAGGAGGCGGTGAACGTGCTTGATACTGACGATGTGGCCACACTGGCCGCGCGGGTGCTTGTCGTCGAGCACCGACTGCTGCCAGAGGCTGTGGCATTGTACTGCAGTGGGCGACTGTCCGTTCAGGGAAGACAGGTTCATATCCTGGGAGAGGAGAAAAAATGAAACGACGTGCAATCATCAGTGTTTCGGACAAGACTGGCCTAGTAAATCTGGCCCGGCGTCTCGTCGCCATGGGCTGGGAGATCGTCAGCACCGGTGGGACTGCGTCCGCTCTTGCGGCCGATGGGGTCGCGGTGACAGCAGTCAGTGACGTGACCGGTTTCCCCGAATGTTTGGACGGACGCGTCAAGACGCTGCACCCGGCGGTCCATGCCGGCATCCTTGCGCGCAGGGACGTACCCGCACACATGGAACAGATCGCCAATCTCGGTGTCGTTCCGGTTGACCTCGTCGTGGTAAACCTGTACCCATTTCGTGAGACGGTCGCGCGCTCCGGCGTCACGTGGGACGAGGCCGTGGAACAGGTGGATATTGGAGGACCGTCGCTCATCCGCGCAGCCGCCAAGAATCATGCGGCCGTGACAGTCGTTGTGGACCCGGCTGACTATGACCGTGTTTTGACGGAATTTGAACGGGACGGCGATACCAGTGTCGCGACACGACGTGACCTTGCCGCCCGCGCGTTCCGGCATACAGCTGCCTATGACGCGTTTATTGCGGGGTGGTTTGGGGAACAGCTCGGCGTTCGCTTCCCGGAGCAGCTTACACGCACATGGGACCGGCAGCAGCAGCTCAGGTACGGGGAGAATCCACACCAGGCCGCCGCCCTCTACGTGGACCCTGCCTCCGCCGCCGGATCAGTACCAGTGGCGCAGCAGCTGAACGGCAAGGAGCTTTCCTTCAACAACATCGGTGACGCGGATGCCGCGCTTGCCTGTCTTGCGGAATTTCCCAGTGACGTGCCAACCGTCGTTGCCGTGAAGCATGGCATTCCGTGTGGCGTCGGCACAGGTTCTGACCTGATGGAGGCGTGGCAGAAAGCTCATGATGGGGACCCAGTGTCAATCTTCGGAGGCGTCGTTGCCGCAAACGGCACCATCGATGCTCCGCTGGCCGCAAAGATGGCCGATCTCTTCCTCGAGGTGATCCTTGCCTCGGAGTTCACCACTGATGCGATCGAGATACTGGAGCGGAAGAAGAACTTGCGGGTTCTGCAAGTGCCTCTGGTTGTGCCAAGGCAGGATGAGGTTGGACTGCGCGACATTCGTGGCGGGCTCCTGGTGCAGGATCGGGACGTTCTGTTGCTGAAGGATGAACCAAGGGTAGTTACGGTGAGCCGACCAACTGCCGAGGAACAGGCGGACTTGTTGCTTGCCTGGCGCGTCGTGAAACACGTCCGCTCCAATGCTATCGTTCTGGCCAAGGGTGGGGGCACGATCGGTGTCGGCCCAGGGCAAACCAGCCGCATCTGGGCGCTGGAGAACGCCATCCGGCAGGCGAAAACTTCTCCGCGGGGGGCGGTGTTGGCTTCAGACGGGTTCTTCCCGTTCGCGGATTCTGTCCAGGCAGCGGCCGCTGCAGGCATCCGCGCCATCATTCAGCCGGGCGGGTCTGTCAGGGACGCGGAATCGATTGCTGCCGCGGACGAGGCCGGTATCGCGATGCTGTTCACCGGCATCCGGCATTTTCAGCATTAGCCGGCTTCCATGGACATCCTCATCGTTGGCAGTGGAGGGAGGGAGCATGCGCTGGCCTGGAAGATCCGGCAAAGCCCGCTGGTAGAACGTGTCTGGGTGGCGCCCGGCAATGCAGGCATTGCTGGATGTGCGACACGTGTCCCACTTTCCGCGGACGACACATCCGGTCTGGCCGAGTTCGCGGTACAGCATGGGATCGGCCTGGTCGTCGTCGGGCCGGAGGAGCCACTTACAAAAGGCATTGCCGACGTCCTCCGTGCCCAGGGTCTGTTGGTTGTTGGTCCAGGAGCAGCTGGGGCACGCCTCGAGGGGAGCAAATCCTTTGCCAAGGGATTCTGCGAGCAACATGGAATCCCGACCGCCCATGGGATTCGCTGCGAAGACGCTGAGACTGCGCTGGTGCATCTGGGCGACCTGGGATTTCCGGTCGTCGTGAAGGCGGACGGCTTGGCCGCCGGCAAGGGCGTCGTCATCGCGACAACGCGGGAGGAGGCAGTGACAGCTATCCAGAAGCTGGCCGGCCGAGGACCGCTCCTGCTCGAGGAGTTTCTCACTGGTCATGAGTGTTCTCTGCTATTCCTGTGTGATGGGAAGACCGTCCTGCCATTTGCGCCAGCGCGCGACTACAAGCGATTGGGGGACGGCGACGTGGGACCGAATACCGGTGGCATGGGCAGCTTCTCTCCAGTGCCGGATGTGACGCCAGCTGTTCAGCGGGATGCGTACCAGCGTATTGCGGCAAGAGTACTCGAAGGACTCGCTGAAGAGCAGATCGATTACCGGGGGGTCCTGTATGCGGGATGTATGCTGACAAACGACGGAGTCAAGGTTCTAGAATTCAACTGCCGCTTTGGAGACCCGGAGACCCAGGTTCTCATGCCAAGGATCCACGGGGATCTGGTGCCGGCGCTGGTGGCGTGCGCCAATGGGCAGTTGGCGGACGCAGAGCTGGAATGGGGGGAAGAGGCGGCGGTCTGCGTCCAGATGGTCTCGCAGGGCTATCCAAGCGCGCCCATCACGGGCATGACCATCGGTGGCCTGAACGCCCTTCCCCAAGGCGTCATGGTGTTTCATGGGGGGACACGGCAGGAGGATGGTCGACTGGTGACAGCGGGAGGCCGGGTACTGGGAGTCGCCGCCGTCGGCGCGACTATCGCCGAAGCGCGCACGCGGGCATATGCAGGCGTCGGTGTCATCCATTTCGAGGGTGCGCAGTGGCGCACCGATATTGCGTCTGGGACGGACGCACCAGGAGAAGGTGAGGAGATATGATCGAGCGGTACGCACTTCCACCGGTTCGGGACCTCTGGACTGAGCAGGCGCAATATGAGCGGTGGCTTGAGGTTGAATGTGCTGTCGTAGCAGCGTATGAGGAACTGGGGGTGGCGCCTGCCGGGACGGCAGACCGTGTCCGCCGTTCAGCAGTGATTGATGTGGAGGATATCCACGCTATCGAGGCGACCGTCGATCACGATGTCATCGCGTTCATCAAGTCGGTCACCCGTGATATGGGTGACGATGCCCGGTTCTTTCACCTGGGAATGACGTCGTCGGACGTCGTGGACACGGCGCTGGGCATTGCGCTCAAACGTTCGGGCCGACTCGTGCTTGACCAGCTGGCCGACCTGAAAGACGTCCTGGCTGAGCAGGCAGTGCACTTTCGGACGACAGTGACCGTCGGCCGTACCCATGGCGTCCACGCCGAACCCACCTCATTCGGACTCAAGTTTCTGTCCTGGCTCGCCGAGACGGAACGCAACGAGGAGCGGCTGGCGGCAGCGACGGACGGCGTTGCCTGCGGCAAGATCTCGGGCGCGGTTGGTAATTACGCCAACATCGACCCACGCGTCGAGGACATTGCCCTCAGGAACCTGGGTCTTCAGCGAGCAAAATGTTCTACCCAGATTGTCCCGCGCGATCAGCACGCAGCGTTTATGGCCGCTCTCGCCCTGGTTGGTGCCCAGATCGAGCGCATGGCGACTGAGGTCCGGCTGCTGCAGCGCACCGAGGTACGCGAGGCGCAGGAGCCATTCAAGGTCGGCCAGCGGGGTTCGTCTGCCATGCCCCATAAACAGAACCCCATTGTTTGTGAACGTCTTTGTGGTATGGCGCGCTTGCTGAGAGGGTACATGACGGCAGCTTTCGAGGATGTGGCACTCTGGCAGGAGCGCGACATCTCACACTCGTCAGTGGAGCGAGTCATCCTGCCCGACGGAGTCATGACCGCCTATTACATGCTTGATCGTGTCATCTGGCTGATGCGCGGGCTCGTCGTACATGCCGACGCAATGCAGGCGACGTTTGCAGCCTCCCATGGTCTCGTGTATTCGGAGCGCGTCATGCTGGCGCTGGTACACGGTGGGATGAGTCGCGAGGAAGCGTATGCGCTTGTGCAGCATCTGGCGCTGACAGCATGGGAGAGAGGTGCGGACTTTCACCAGCTCTGCTTGGCGGAGCCACGCATCACCATGTTGATCAGTCCAGCGGAACTGGAGACGCTCTTTGACTCGCACTACTACCTGAGGAATATCGGCCCCGTCTATGCGCGGTTTGGCCTGGACAATGCAAAGGAGGAACAATCATGAAACGTGTCGCAGTGGTCGGCGCCCAGTGGGGTGACGAAGGCAAGGGCAAGGTTGTCAACTATTTCGCCAGGGACTTTGAGTGGATCGTACGCTTTGCGGGAGGCGCCAACGCGGGCCATACCATCTATGTAGGAGAGAAGAAGTACGTCAATCACCTGCTGCCGTGCATCCTGCCTGATGGATCGGGCCGCGGTTTCCTGGGGGCTGGTATGGTCGTTGACCTGGAGCAGCTTGTGGCGGAGCTGGAAGTGCTGGCAAAGGATTTTCCCGGAGTCGGAGCCAAGTTCGCCGTGGACCCTGAAGTCTTTCTGGTCCTGCCATGGCACAAGCAGCAGGACCAGCTGTTGGAGGCGATGCGTGCCGAGCCCATCGGCACGACCGGCCGGGGCATTGGACCGGCCTATACCGACAAGGCGTCTCGCGAGGGGATCAAGCTGTGCCATCTGTTTGACGAGAGCATGCTGATGGAGCGCCTGGAGAATGCCTGGACTATCAAGCAGAATCTGTATCGAGGCCAGCTTTCCATGCCACCCGCAGAGCTTGCCGGCCTCCTCATGCGGCAACGGGACCGGTTGTTGGAGCTGGGAGTCCAGGTGACCGGAGCGGTCGACATGGCGCACGTCTTCCGCAGCACGTCGGTCCTGTTTGAAGGAGCGCAGGGAGTGTTGCTCGACCTGGACTTTGGAACGTACCCATTTGTCACCTCGGGCTCCTGTATGGCCCATGGCGTCTCATCCGTCGGGTTCTCAACCTTCGAACTGGACGACGTGGCCGGTGTCCTCAAGGCCTATACGACCCGCGTAGGAGAGGGGCCCTTCCCCAGCGAAGACAAGACGGACGTGGCACAAGGCATCCGCGAGCGCGGAAAAGAATATGGCGCTACGACGGGCCGCCCACGCCGGGTCGGATGGCTGGACCTGCCGGCGTTGCGGTATGCTGCCCTCCGATCGGGACTTACCAGTTTGGTCATCACCAAGGCTGATGTGCTCAATGGGCTGCAGACCGTGCGGGTGTGCACCGGGTACCTCATCGGCGGCGTTGTCCGCGACGTCCCATCGACCTCGCATGACTTCTTCGTTGCCGAGCCCGTCTATGAGGAGTTGCCTGGCTGGCGAACGACCGAAGACGTCAATTTCCTCAAATACATGACGTTTATTGAACAGCAGGTCGGTGTGCCCATCACGTACATCTCTTACGGTCCGAAGACAGATGAGATGGAGACCAAAAGCCGACTCATCATGAATATCTGAGGCCCGCGTGACAAACGCAACTGTTCGTCAGATGTCGTTTTCTGCCGATCGCTCACTCCTCCTGCTTGCCGTGGACTGGTATGCAGGCGCGCATCCTGGCCAGTTCGCGATGCTGAAGGTAGGGGACTGGCCAGTCGTTCCTCGTCCATTCTCGATCTGCGCGCATGACCGGGAGGCGGGCGTGACGAGCTTCCTCATTCGACGTAAGGGACTGCTGTGGGACCAACTCGTGCGGCTTCAGCCCGGCGCCACGGTTCAGATCAAAGGGCCGTTGGGCAACGGGTTCCCTGAGGGACCTGCGCCAATACTGGTCGGGGGAGGGTGTGGCGTCGCCCCGCTGCTGTTCGTGGCGGCAACACGCCCGGTGGCTGCGTTCTACGTCGGGGTCGCCAGTGACGTGGAACGTGACTTCCTGGCTCCACTCCTCCCGGCCGGTACAGTAATCACCATCAATCCGCAGTTGGTGACTGACGCCTTCTTCTCGGGCAGCCATACAGCTCCAGTGTTTGCCTGTGGTCCAACGCCCATGCTGCGTGTGCTTGCAGATCGATATCACGGCGGTCCCACCTGGCTCTCTCTGGAGGAGCACATGGCGTGTGGTGAGGGGTTGTGCAAGGGCTGCGCCGTTCGCAGGCGCGATGGCAGCGTGGCGCTGGTCTGCTCCGACGGGCCGGTATTCCCTGCTGAGGAGGTGTCGTGGACATGGCAGGACTGACTGTCTCCGGACTCCAGTTTGTGAGCCCTGTCATCATCCCTGCGGGCCCCGGTGGGTTCGGGACCGAGCTGCGAGAGCGCTATGACCTCTCGGCCCTGGGTGCCTTCACGGCCAAGACGATCACGCCGCGTGCCCGCGTCGGCAATCCGCCGCCGCGACTGGTGGACACTGGGTTCGGGCTCATCAACTCCATCGGGTTGCAGAATCCGGGGATCGTGGCATTCCTGGACACGGTATACCCGGGGCTGGTACCATACCCGACACACCTGTTTCTCTCCATCGCAGGTGAGACCGTGAAGGAGTTTGAGGACATGGCGCGGATGCTTGCTGGTGTCAGCGGATTTGACCTCCTCGAGCTCAATCTGTCGTGTCCCAACGTGGAAACATCGAGCGGCATCATCGGCGCCGATCCCCAGGCCGTCCGTGATGTAGCAATGGCAGTGCGTCGCATCTTTTCCAACAAGCCAATTGCCGTCAAGCTGCCCTTTGAGGTGCCCGATATGGCGGGGGTGGTGCGCGCATGCGAACAGGCGGGTGTCGACGCCCTCACACTGTTCAACTCGCCCCAGGCGGCACGCTTTGATGTGATGACCGGGAAGCCGTTCCTCGCACGCGTCACCGGAGGGTTCTCGGGTCCTGCACTCAAACCGCTGACTCTCGCTAAGCTCCTGGCCGTCCATTCGCTGACGAACCTCCCCATCATCGGGATGGGCGGAGCATGGACTGCCGATGACGTTCTGGAGTTTCAGTGCGCCGGGGCTAATCTCGTGGGCATGGGGCTGCGTACTCTGCAGGACCCGGCGGAGGTCTGTGCTATTGCAAAACAGCTTGGTTCCCAGCCACAGTAAATCTGCCTCCGTGAACGGTCAAAAGACAACACACTCCTCAATACAAGGATGAGCGCCGATTTCTGTGCTGGGTGTTTCTACGGGTACTTTTCTGCGCCGGGCGTTCATCGTCCGGCGCTTTTTCATGGACGGTCCGGGTTGTGCACAAGATGATGGCAAAAATGATTGACATGATTATACTTATTGCACTATGGAAAATAAGGCAGGCGAGGCTGTGGAATCTGACGGAAGCAGAACAAAAATGCTGATCCAGGACAGTTTTCAGCAGGTGTACGATACGGCGTTTGCCTTGTCGGACAATGATGCGCTCGCGGCAAAAGCCATGGCCGATGACATCTTCAGCAGAGCTGGCGAGGCCAATGACTTCTATTGGCAGGCGCTGTCCCGGTATCTGGCGGGCTTCTGTCTCTACAATATCAGCGAGTACGAGAAAGCCATGGAGGAATTTGAGCGCGGCGACCAGATTGCCCGCGAGCATCATCTCGAGAATCTGGTGATCAAGTTCCGCAATGGATATGGGGCCATCTTCGAGCGGCTGGGGCAGTATCATCAGGCTGTGGAGCAGTTTGCCGAGGGGCTGAACCGAGCCCGGGAGCTGAACCTCACCAGCGATGTGGCGCACTTTCTGGTGAATCTCGGCGAAGCGTCCCTGTTGATGGGGGACACTGTTCAGGCGCTCGCATTTGAGACGGAGGCGAAGGGTTTCATCCCGCAGCTGCCCACCGAAACAAGGTTTGCCATCGATGTGTATTACAACCTTGCTGAGGCGCAGGCCAGGAATGGTCTATTGGAGGACGCCGAACAGTCCTACCGCCAGAGTCTGGATGCCGCAACGGCTTCTGGCAATACAATCTCCGAGGTGGAGGCGCGTGTGCGCCTCGGCTCCATGCTCGCTGGTCGCGGACAGGAAGTTGAGGCTCTTGCTACCCTCGAGGAGGCACTTCGGCTGAGCAGCACATCCGGGTTCGCTCTGCAGGAGGTGTCCACACTGCTTGCACTGGGGGCCATCGAACAGCGCGTTGGTCGCCTGGA
>Ga0315272_10000688_pt1 | contig 17142 bp, 16 predicted proteins | sample C3_middle_MG_FD_203918 | JGI IMG/M metagenome (GOLD analysis project Ga0315272, IMG submission 203918) | Sediment microbial communities from Yellowstone Lake, YNP, Wyoming, USA - C3_middle | ecosystem: Environmental > Aquatic > Freshwater > Lake > Sediment | place: USA: Wyoming | collected...
AAACAGGGAAAGATGGCGAAGTGGGGGAGTCTTAAGGATTCAGCCCGCTTTCACCAGGCCGGTTCGGATGGCGAATTTTACCAGTTCAGCGGTGGAATGCAGATTGAGTTTGTTCATGATCCGTTCCCGGTGCCGGGAGATGGTCTTTGGGCTTAAGGTGAGGATTTCCCCGATTCGTGGGGTGGTGTTGCCTTCGGCCACCAGCTCCAGTACCTCCCGCTCCCGCATGGTCAGAGCGTCCAGGCCGGAGTTGTCCGCGTCTTTCGAGGAAAAGTTGGCCTGGCTGGCCAACTCGGTGTAATCTTCAAGAAGCCAGCGGGCCAGGGCTGGCAGTAGATAGACATTGCCGGCGGCCACGGAACGGATCGCGGCCACCAGTTCATCGGCCGCAGCCTCCTTGGTGAGATATCCCTTGGCCCCGGCCTGTAGCATCTGGAAGAAATACTGTTTGTCCTCATGCACAGTAAGGGCGAGGATAAGGCAATCCGGTTGCAGTTCGATAAGTTTCTTGGTTGCCTCAAGGCCGTCCATCAGCGGCATGCTGATATCCATCACCACCACATCCGGAGCCAGATCGGCAACCTTGCTCAAGGCCTCGATTCCGTTTCCTGCTTCGCCCACCACCTGAAAATCAGGCTGGGTTTCCAGTAGGGATTTGAGACCCGTTCTGACCATCTCGTGGTCATCGACCAGCATTATCTTAACCATCCTCACAACCTCTTTGGGCGCCGCTGTTTCACGAAGTCAGAGCGAAAAACCATGACTGTTTGCGTAATGATACCAAACCTTGGCAGGAATTCCGTTTTTTTTTGTCGCAGGCTTTTTTCTTGCCAGCTTAAGGGGAAAATGGTCAAGTTGCGGCGCAACCCCGACCAGTCCCATCACAATAAATCTCATCCGCGTAGCCATTCTATGGAATTTTCCACAATCCTGCTCATCGCCGTGGCCCTTGCTGTGGACGCTTTTGCCGTGGCCTTGGCCGCCGGGGTCAGCCTGTGCCAGGTCAATTCCCGGCAGGTGTTTCGTCTGGCCTTCCATTTTGGTTTTTTTCAGGCCGGGATGAATATCCTCGGTTGGTTGGGCGGGATCACGGTCCGCTCATGGATCGAATCCTTTGACCATTGGCTCGCCTTTGGCCTGTTGGCCTTTGTGGGGGGCAAGATGATCTGGGAAGCGATCCGGGAGGCAAAGGAAGAGAGGGAGGGCGCGGACCCCACCCGGGGGAGGATGCTTCTTACCCTTTCGATTGCCACCAGTATCGACTCCCTGGCCGTTGGCTTGAGTTTTGCCGTGCTTGGGATCAGTGTCTGGCTTCCGTCCCTGGTCATCGGTCTCGTCGCTGCGGCCCTCACCGCGCTGGGTTTGCGACTGGGCTGTTTGCTGGGTGCGACCTCGCGCCTGGGCTCCCGGGCCGAGATTATCGGCGGCCTGGTTCTTATCGGTATCGGCCTAAAAATTCTCCATGAACACGGGGTGTTATAGGTGTTCTACCCTTGAATTCCCATACATTTCCATTGCATTCTACAAGGGGCGCTGGTATGTTTTTGCGTCTTAAACTTCCTTTATTCTTACTGTCAACACCAGGCGGCCCGCGCCGCCGGTTACCGGAGAACCTGTGATGAGTATTCGAGAAGACGCGATCAGGGGCACGTGCACCCCTCTTTTTGAAAATTGTGCCGCCAACGAGAACATCGCGGTTCAGGCCCTGATGCAGGGGGTTGCCGAGGGAACGATCTGTATTCCCAAGAACAAAAACCACAAATTCGACCGGATCATGGCGGTGGGCAAGGGGTTGTCCACCAAGGTCAACGCCAATATCGGTTCTTCCAAGGATTATCCCGAGGTGAGCCAGGAGTTGCAAAAGCTTTGCGTCTGCCTCAAGGCCGGGGCCGACACGGTGATGGACCTGTCCATGGGCGGCGAGTTGAATGACATCCGCCGCGAGATTCTGGCAAGTTGCCCCATCCCCTTGGGCACCGTGCCCATTTACCAGAGCATTGCCGAGGTGGTGGAAAAGCAGAAGAAAAAGATCGGCGAAGTCACGGTTGCCCAGATGTTCAAAGGCATTGAGCAGCAGGCCCAGGATGGGGTCGATTTCATGACCATCCATTCCGGCATCACCAGAAGTACGATGGACCGGGTTCGCAACCATAAGCGGCTCATGGGCGTGGTCAGCCGGGGCGGCTCCTTCACCATCGAGTGGATGAGCTACAATAAGAAAGAAAATCCCATGTACGAGCATTTTGACGAGCTGTTGGCCATCCTCAAGGAGCACGAGGTCACCCTGAGCCTGGGCGACGGCATCCGGCCGGGATGTCTGGCCGACGCCACCGATCGGGGCCAGATCCAGGAGCTGATCCACCTGGGCGAGCTGACCCAGCGGGCCTGGGAAGCCGGGGTGCAGGTGATGGTCGAGGGGCCGGGCCATATGCCGCTCAACCAGATTCAGGCTAATATCCTGCTCCAGAAGCAGCTCTGCCATGGGGCGCCCTTTTATGTCTTGGGTCCTCTGGTTACGGACATTGCTCCGGGCTACGATCATATCACTGGCGCCATCGGTGGGGCCATTGCCGGGGCGGCAGGCGCGGATTTTCTCTGCTACGTTACCCCGGCTGAGCATCTCAAGCTGCCCAGCGCCGAGGATGTGCACGAGGGGGTCATGGCTTCCCGTATCGCCGCTCATGCTGCGGACATCGCCAAGGGGCTGCCCGGCGCCATCGACAAGGACATCGCCATGGCCAAGTGCCGCAACAATCTGGATTGGAAAGGCCAGATCGAGCTGTCCATCGATCCGGAGAAGGCCCGACGCTTCCGGGAGGAGGGGAGTTCCTATAAGGGCGATGCTTGCAGCATGTGCGGCTCGTACTGCGCCATCAAGGTTTACAAACAGGCCACTGCGCCGGATCGACTGCAAAAATAATTTTCTCATCACCACAGAGGGAGGACGCACCGCATGACCGAATTTCTGGGGCAGATTGTCGATTTCCTCAACAGTACCAATGTGCCGCAACAGTTTCGCGAGGTGGACGTCAAGGCGCTGTTTACCAACGCCTGGTTTCTGGCTCCTTTCATCGCCTTTATCTGTTACAACCTCTACAAGCAGGCGGTGGATACCCTGGTTCTTACCGGCCTTGGCTTCGGCCTCTGGCTGTTCAGCGGGAGCAGTTATATGGAAGGGTTGGTGGTGGACGGGACTCTCCAGATCGGCAAGATTTTGCCCGTGGCCGGGGTGTTTATCGGGGCCATCGCCGTGGCCGTGTATTTCCTTTTTATGCGCACCGACTGATTTTTTTTGGGACGCAACAGCAGTGGCCAACCGGATTGAGGAAATTCATACCCGTCTTTTTGACCATTTTGGTCCCCAGCACTGGTGGCCCGGTGAAACCCCCTTCGAGATCATGCTCGGGGCGGTCCTGACCCAGAACACCAGTTGGCGCAATGTGAGCATGGTCATTGAGGCCCTGCGCCAGGAAGGGTTGCTCTCCTTTGATGCCCTGGAATCCCTGCCCTTGGAGGTGCTGGCCGAAAAAATCCGGCCTTCCGGGTATTACAACCAGAAAGCCAAGCGCCTCAAGGGGCTTTTTTCTGCTATCCGTCAAGACAGCGGGGATCTTGAGACCTTTTTTGCTCAGGACACCCAGACCCTCCGGGAAAAGCTGCTGGCCATCAAGGGCATCGGCCCGGAAACCGCTGATTCCATCACCCTCTATGGTGCAGGCAAGCCGGTGTTCGTGGTGGATGCCTACACCTACCGTATTCTGCTCCGTCACGACCTCATTGGTGAAGACGCCGGGTATGAAGAGATCCAGGATTTGTTTCTCGGCAAGCTGCCCAGCGACGCCCAGCTTTTCAACGAATACCACGCTCTGTTGGTCCGTCTTGCCAAGGAACACTGCAAGAAATCCAATCCGCTCTGCGACACCTGCCCTCTGCATGGCCTTTAGCGCCGTCTCGTCCTGCAAACTTCCATTGTCATGATCAGCTGAGTATTGTGCTTGTTGATATCCTGCATCTGGATATTCACGCCAATCTTTACTCCCGCAGTTTACATGTAACTATTTGATTTTATGTAAAAAAATATCTTGACCGAGCGCTGAAAGTAATTATATTAAAAATTAAGAACATTACTTTTTTTCAGGAGGCCGGATATGAAAAATACACAGATGGTAAAAACCAGAACAAGAAGCAATGCGTTGGTAACAGACGGAGTTGGCACCGACATTATCCAGGGCGCAGTAGTTGGCCTGGGGGCAATGGCGGCTGGCTTGATGGGCGCTTGGTCGATAAGTTGTCTCGTTGCCGGAGTCATCGCGGCGGGTGGACCCATAGCAATTGTCACCAGCTGGTTTGGTGCTGTAACCGGTATGTAAGCAAGCTGACGGGAGTGTGCAGTTTTGCGGGGCGGATTTCCGCCCCGTTTCCTGGGCGGTCGGAAAAGCAGGACAGTGTGAGCCGGCAGTATTACAGGCAAAAACGAAACGCAATGGGATTGCCTGTCGCCCGACACAAAAGGGCAGACAAAACGCCTCCTGTCTGTCCCGGAGTTGTCCGGGAAGAGCCTCATTCCGACCGCCATTTTACCATGCGCCCCTGAAAAGGGGCGTTTGTGTATCTGGATGTTGCTGTTCTGTTTTCTCGATGAGTTTCCGAAACGCTGCCTCTCTTCTTCGTTGTCCTCCGCCTTTTCCCCCCTATTAGAGCATGCCCCCACATCGCCTCTGCCTGCGACAATTTGCCGCATTTTTTCTCATGGCACATTGTGGTAGGGTGCCCCTTCAATTTTTTCATCTACAAACAAAAAAGAGTAAAGGGGCGCAATGGTAAAGAAATATGGAGTGGTGATGGCAGCAGCGGTCATGCTGGTAGCCTCGGCAGCGCATGCAGGAGAGCGCGAGGGCTGTCGCCTGTGCGGCATGTATATCGATCAATATCAGGGCACTAGCGCCATTGTCACCAGCAAGGATGGTCAGGTCGAAAAGACCTGCGGCGGAGCTGATATGCTGCGATTGATCGCGGATGCGGGCGGAGTCGAATCCTTTGCCTCGGTGCTGGTGCATGACTGGCTGAGCGGCAAGGAGATTACCGCAGCGGGGGCCACCTACGTCATTGGCAGCGATCTGGTGCCGGACATGATCCCCAATATCATCGCCTTTGCCGACCAGGACGGGGCAAAAAAATTCATCTCCGAGCATGGCGGCCAGTCATTGACCTTTTCCCAGGCTCTGCTGGCGGTTTCCCCCATGGGTATGACCATGCCCAACCGGGTCAACTCGGCGGTGCCTCCGCCAAAGGGCTCCGTGAGCGGGGGAGCTGGTTATATGTCCATGGTCAAGGACGATCTGATGATGGGATCAAACAAAGTTTCGACGGCCCAGTTTTTGGCGGCCACCCCATCCACTGTTACGATGATCCCCAAGAAGATGGAGGGTTCAGGCCCCATGCTTATGGCCAACTACGGCATTACGGACCGGTTGTCGGTTACCGCCAAGATCTCGGACTTGGACAAGATTATGACCTCGACCATGCGCAATCTCAGCGCTGAGAGAGTCACCAAGCACAAGGGAATCACCGATCTTGAGCTGAAGGCGGTCTATAATCTGTGGCGGGACGATTACTACAGCAAGTTTTTCAGCCTGATGGGCAACATAACCTTGCCCACCGGTGATTTCGACACCACCTTCCGGACTCAACCTGGGCTGCAACTGGGCACCGGCAGCGTCAATCTCGGCGGCGGTCTGCTGGGCTCGGCCCGCTTCGGGGATTTCTGGCTGCATGGCGAAGCGAGCTATTTGGTCAACCGGGAAAACGGGGATGATTACAAGTTTGGCGATGTCGGCAAGCTTGGCGTGGCCCTGCATTACACTCCGAATTACGACCTGATGCTGGGCTTGGAGCTGGACGCCACCGATACCGGCAAGAATGAAAATTTCGGGGCCAAGGTTCAGAACAGCGGGGGCCGGGCGGTCATGCTGACCGGCGTGGCCAGTTGGCGGTTTCTCTCGGCCTTTGGCGGAAACTTCAGCCTCAATGGCAGTTATGGTCTCCCGCTCTATGAAGACGTCAACCTGTACGGGCTGGGTACCGACTATGTGGCCACGGGGATGCTGAATTTCAAACACCGGTTTAGTTATTGATCGTCTCGTAGATTCGTCCGTTCATGGCGACGCAGGTATTTTTCACTGAGGCGAAAAATATCCTCGTCGCCTTTTTTTGTAACAGCTTGTCAAGAATACGTTTGCCCTGGTTTTTGACTCTGGGAAATCCACCCCTCTCTCTGGGCGGCCGGTTTTTCGATTGACACGGGTTTCTAAAACCAAGTAAAGAGTTGAATTGCGTTGGGGCGGTGCGGACCCCTGATCTTCTTGTCACCTTTCCCCCCATTCTCTCTCTTCACCTTAGCCAGATGACGGTATATTTTCGAAGTTGCCTCTGGGCCGTCCAGAATAACGAGGCGTGAGCCGGACTAACCCTGCCCCGGACAGGAGCGAACTGACATGCTTACCGTGTACAAGCGCTTTGACCATCAGCTGCAGATCGTCACAGACAGTGGGCCCGTGCCAAGATCCTGGATCCGCATGGTCAACCCGACGCCGGATGAAATTCGTACGGTTTCCCAGGCGACTAAAGTTCCGGAAGATTTTCTTCGGGCTGCCCTGGACTCAGAAGAACGGTCCCGTATCGAAATCGAAGATAACTGCATGTTGGTGCTGACCAATTTCCCAATGCTGCGTGGGCCGGACATGTACGACACCCTGCCGCTGGGCATCATCCTGACCCCGGACCAGGTTATTACCGTCTCCTTGGAAGAAACAGAAATCCTGCCCGGGAACATAGTCGGGCCTGGGGCGCCGGCCTATTACAATACCGGCAAGCGCACCCGCTTCCTCTTTCAGATTCTTTACAAGACCGCCAAGGTCTATCTGCGTTTCATCCACCAGATTAACCGCCAGACCGATGAAATTGAGCGGCATCTGCGAAAATCGATGAACAACGCGGAGGTGTTCCAGCTTCTCGACATGGAAAAAGGCCTCACGTACTTCACCGTCGCCTTACGCGCCAACGGCCTGGTGCTTGAGCGGCTGTTGCGCCTCAGAAAGAACAGCGCCCTGCAGCACCTGCTGCCTCAGTATGAAGAGGATGAGGATATTCTCGAGGATGCCATTATTGAAAATCGTCAGGCTCTGGAGATGGTGAAAATGTATTCTGACATCCTGAGCGGCATGATGGATGCCTTCACCTCGGTTATCTCCAACAATCTGAACCAGGTGATGAAACTGCTCGCCTCAATCACCATTCTTATCTCCATCCCGACCATGATCTCCAGCTTCTGGGGGATGAACGTGGGGGTGCCCTTTCCGGGCCAGCAGGTTGGTTTCTGGTTCGTGCTGCTTCTCTCCATGTCGCTTGCCGGGGTGGCGGGTTTTGTTCTCTGGAAAAAGCGGATGTTTTAGGGCAACTATCCAGCAACACCGCATCTGCGTCGTCATCGGTTTGCTCGTGTGCGCTAGCACACTTCGCAGACCTCTTCCTAGCATCTGCGGTGTTGCTGGATAGTTGCCGAACCGTTTCGACCCTGAGCTGGACACTTGTGGTTTATGCAAAATGTCCGGCAGCTCTCTCTTCCCAGCTATTCGCCTTTCCCTTTGTCAGAGTCCTTTTGTCCGTCTTGCCAGAGCATCTGTCGGCAGACTCCCCGGATAATTTTTATTTCCTTTGATTTCAAGCCGACCCGTCCCAGAAACTGGCGGATGCTTTTCATCCAGTAGTCATCATCCCCTTTTTTAAAAAAGCCGATGGCCTGCAGGGCCTCTTCCACATGGGTGAACAGGGCCTCCAGCTCCTGCTTGTTTCCCTGACGGGGAATCGCCTTTGGGAAGGTGTTGCGGCTCTCCGCGTCCAGAACGCTGTAATGGAGTTCGTGGCAGAGGATGGCCACGGCCTGGGCCAGGTTGAGGGAGGAAAAATCCACCGTGGGGATGGTGGTGATCTGATTGCAGTAGCGGAGTTCCTCGTTGGCCAGACCCCGGTCTTCCGGGCCAAAAAGCAGGGCGACCCGGTTGTTTTTGAGCTGGGGCAGAACCTCGGTCATGAGCTGCCTGGGGCTGTTGACGGTGGTGCGCTTTCTGCCCTGGCGGGCCGAGGTGCCCAGCACCCAGCCGAAGGGGGCCAGGGCCTCCCCCAGCTCCTGGTGGTGTTCCAGGTTGTCGATGAGATGGGCCGCCTTGGCGGTGGCGAGCCTGAGCATCTTCTCGCGGTCGGGCATTTCCCGGCAGATGAGGATGAGCTGATTGATCCCCATGTTCGCCGCAGTTCTCGCCGCCGAGCCGATATTTTCGGCAAACTTGGGGGAGACCAGGACGATGGCCGTCTTACCCATCAGCTCCCGCACAGTATCCTGCCTCGCCTGGGTCATTTGCTGGTAATTTTGCGTTTTCTTGTTGGTGGGGCGGTTTTTTTGCGGCCTGCGGAAGCACCTTTCGGGCGCTTGCCTGCGGCCGGTTTCGCCAGGATGTCCGTGGCGCGGGCCAGCTTTTCCTCCACGCTGAAATTGATCCGCCGTCGGGGGATCTCCACGCTGGTGAGGCGCACCCGCACCAGATCGCCGATCTGGTAGACGGTCTTGGTTCGCTGGCCGATGAGCCGGTGGCGGCCCTCTTCCAGCTCATAATAATCGTCGCGCATTTCGGTGATGGGCACGGCGCCGTTTACAAAGACTTCGGTCAGCTCGACAAATAAGCCGAAGGCGGTGACCCCGGAGATAATGGCCTCAAAGATCTCGTCAATCTTGTCGGCCATGAAATGAACCTGGAGCCGCTCAATCATCTCCCGGTCCGCCTCCACCGCCACCCGTTCCCGCTTTGAAAGAAAGCCGCCCGATTCTTCGGTGGATACTGCTTCGCCGGTGGGCGCAGCTTTCCCTTTTTTTTGCAGGCTTGCGGCCAGGGCCCGGTGGACCATGAGGTCCGGGTACCTCCGGATGGGGGAAGTGAAATGGGTATAGTGGGTGGCTGCCAGGCCGAAATGGCCGAGATTGTGAGGGGAGTAGCGGGCCTGTTGCATGGTGCGCAGCAAAAGATTGCTGATGATGTACTCCTGGGGGGTGCCTGCCGCCATGGTCAGAACCTTGCCGAACCACTGGGGCGAGCCGCCGCCGTCGTCCACCGGAAGTCCCATGCTTTGGGCAAACTCGGTGAATTCGGCCACCTTGAGTTGGTCGGGCGGTTCGTGGATGCGGTAGAGGCTGTCGATCTTGCCCTGGTCAAGGGTCAAGGCCACCGCCTCGTTGGCTGCGAGCATGAACTCCTCGATGAGCTTGTGGGCCTGGTTGCGTTCGCTCCGCTTGATGGTCTGCACGGTGTTGTCCTCGCCCAGCACCACCACGGGTTCTGGGAGTTCAAAGCCGATGCTCCCCCGCTTGACGCGTTGCTTTTCCAGGCTCAGGGCCAGCTGGCCCATGCGTTCGAGGTCCGCCACCATGTCGGCGTATTGACTGCGCATGGCCGTATCCTTGTCCACCAGGATTTGTTTGACTTTTGTGTAGGTGAGGCGATATTTGCTGCGGATGATGCTTTTTGTGAAGCGCTTGGCCAGCCGGTTTCCTTGGGCGTCAAAATCAAGTACGGCGGTGAAGGTGTAGCGGTCTTCGTTGGGCACCAGGCTGCAGAGGTTGTTGGACAGCCGCTCCGGCAGCATGGGGATGACCCGGGTGGGGAAATAAACGCTGGTGCCGCGCTGGTACGCCTCGGCATCCACCGGGGTTTGCGGCCGTACATAATGGCTGACATCGGCGATGGAGACATAGAGGCGATAGCCATTTTTCAGCGGCTCGATGGCCACGGCGTCATCAAAATCGCGGGCTGTTTCGCCGTCGATGGTCACATGGGTTACGCCACGCAGGTCGGTGCGTCCGGCACCCATCTTCACCTCCGGGTCCAGCCCCTCCACCTGGCCGATCACCTCCTGGGTGAAGACATGAGGCAGGTCAAACTTGCGGATGACCATCTCGGTCTGTACTTGAATATCCTTTGGGTTGCCCAGCACCTCAAGGATGATGCCGTCCAGGTTGCGCTGTCCGGCGGCAAAGGAGGTGACCTCGGCCAAAACAGCATCGCCGTTCTTGGCTCCTCGGCTGTCCTCCTTGCGGATGATGAGATTGTAGGGAAAGCGGCTGTCCTCCGGGGTCACCAATCCGGTGTTGCCTCCGGCCATGTAAACTCCGACCAGCCGTGTGGTGGCTCGGTTCAGGACCGCGATCACCCGCCCCTCATACCGGTCATTGCGGCGGCTCATCAACTGAACCAGCACCTTGTCGTTGTGGGCCGAGCCGCCCAGCATGCCGGGCGGGATAAAGACGTCCTGGTCGATCTCCAACTCGGCCGGGGCCTCGGTGGGGGCGACAAAGCCATAGCCCTTGGTGGTCACGCTGATTGGCCCTGCAAAGAGTTCCGCGCTCTTGCGCAAAGCAAAGGTGTCCCGTTTGCAGGAAAGCACCTTGCGCTGGCAAAGATCATCCAGCAATCCCAATACCTCCTGGCGGTGGCTCTTGCTCAGGCCCAATGCCTCAAAGATATCCTTGGCCGAAAGCGGCATGTCCGCAGTGTAGAGCTGACCGAGGATCTCGCCCTCAAAGCGAGCGTCCTGGTGCTGGCGCTGCGGCTTGCCGCCCTCGCGCTGGCGTTTTCCCGGTCGGCCATGCTTGCTGTGGAAAACCTTTCTTCTGTGTGTCACAGGCGTGCCTCATTCTTTCCGCGGCTATTTTTTTTAAAGAAATGGAAAATCATTGCACAAGGGCTGAGAACGAAATACCCTTACAACATACTCTGATACCTGCGATTGTACCTTATTTGCAGGGACAGATCATCCATTTCCCCATAACCGGATAATAAAGACTACGATCATCCATGGCCCCTTCCAAAAAATTTAATATAGCCGCCTACTGCGAGCACATGGAACAGATTCTCGGCGGGCAGGAAGGCCCGGCCAAGATATTCTGGGAGGCGCTGTCCTTTGCTGTTTCCGCCCATCAGGACCAGCGGCGCAAGTCCGGCGAGGTCTATGTCAGCCATCCCCTCCAGGTGGCGAAGATCCTCGTTGAGGAACTGGACATCCGCGACCCGGAGCTGCTGGCCGCCGCCGTGCTCCACGACACGGTGGAGGATGTGCCCGAGGTGACCAGCGAGGTGATCGGCGAGATATTCGGCAAGAACATCGAGATCATCGTCGATGCCTGCACCAAGATCGCCAACTTCGCTGGCAACAAACAGACCTTTTACAAATTGGTCCACCGCAAGCTTTTTTCCGGGGCCGCAGCCCATCTTGAGGTTTTGCTGATCAAGCTGGCCGACCGGTTGCATAACCTGCGCACCATGGGTTCCATGCCCAAGGACAAGCGGCAGAAAATCGCCGAGGAAACCCTGGACATCTACGCGCCTCTGGCCAAGGTCATGGGTTTGAACTCCATCAAGCGCGAGTTGTACACTCTGGCCCTGATGTATAAATTTCCGCGCCAGAGCCAGAAGGTGCTGGCCGGGATCAAACGGCTGGAGGCCAGCGAAGAGGTATTGGCCATCAAGCTTACCCTTGAGGAGCGGATGCAGGAGGCGTGGATCACCCACGAAATCCGCCTCAATCCCAAGGGGTTATGGTCCTATTTCGATCCGGCCCAGAAGGTGCTGCACAAAACCGTCGCCAACCCCCTGGAATTTATCATTGTGGCCAACGATATCCAGACTTGCTACCGGATTCTCGGGGTCATCCACCAGAATTATCCGCCCATCCCCAGAACCATCCGGGATTTCATTGCCAACCCCAAGGCCACCGGTTACCAGAGCCTGCACACCCGCGCCAACATCAAGGGGCGCAACTACCTGTTCAAGATTCGCACCGCCGAGATGACCACCTCTTCCCGTACCGGACTGGTGCGGGAATGGTTTGCCCACAAGAAGGTGCCCAGCGGTTTTGAGGTGGAACTGCGGGAGATGCTGGATATTTTGGGCACGGATGGGGATCTTTCCTACCGGGAGATGATCGCGGTCAGCAGCAAGAAGGCGATCTACACCTACACTCCCAAGGGCGACCCGATCGAGTTGCCTGCCCATAGCATCGTGCTGGATTTTGCCTTCAAGGTGCATACGGATGTGGGCAAGCGCTGCATCAAGGCCAAGATCGGCAAGCGGCAGGTGGAGCCGGACGCACTTCTTGAAGACGGCGACCAGGTGGAGATCATCTGCCAGAAAGAGCCGGTGCGTTTCGAGCCGGAAATCCAGCAGCGTTGCCAGACCCCCAGGGCCCGGGCGGAGCTTTCCAAGATGTTCCGCCAGCGGCGTGAGACCTTGGCCAGCATGATCGGCGAGAGTATCCTCCGTCAGGAACTCAAGCATTATGGCCTGCCCTACGATATCCTGGAAAAATCGGGTATGGGAAGCATCCTGGCTGCCCTCGGGGTGAAGGAACTGCCGGAGCTTTTTCTGGGATTGGGCGAGGGCAGATTTCGGTTGCGGGAACTCATCATCGAGATCAAAAACCGGTTGTATGCAGGCAGGGAAACCCTGCTGCCCCCCACCGGCAGTCTGAACCGCATCGAGCTTGCCACTCTGGACCCGGCCTGCATCAAGTTTTCCCGCTGCTGCAACCCGACGCCCACGGAAAAAGGGCTGTACGGCCTGCTCAGCGAGCGGGGGCTTTCCGTCCACCAGAAGGAATGCGCTACCTTCGCCTCTCTCCACGTTCAGCGGGAGGATGTGGTGGAGGTGCGCTGGCGGCTCAAAGAAACCCTGGTGCCCAAGATGCAGACCATCCTTGTCCTGGAGGCTCCGTCCCGCAACCGGGTTCTGATGATGTTGGGGGTGGCCCCGGAAGAGATGCGGATCAGCGAGATCGATCTGCTTTCCAGTCAGCCCTCGCGCACTTCTGCCTGGCAGATCAACTTTCAGGTGGATACCTTGCAGGGGCTGAAAAATATCCTCGGCCACCTGGATAAGACCGGGATGGCCTTCGAATTCGTGCTTGAGCAGTAGTAAGCGTTCAGCAGCACCACATCTGCTTTGTCATCGGCCTGTCCGCATACCCTATGTATAGCGGACAGGCCTCTTTCGCGCATCTGCGGCACTGCTGAACGCTTACTCGCCGATAAACCGTCATCAGCCACAATCCTTGGCACTCTATAATTTTTCCCCCATGGCCAGATCCTCAAGACCGTCGCGGTCCAGAATGGTGATCTGCGGGCCGTCAATGCTGAGCAACCCCTGTTTGGAAAGTTTGGTCAGGATGCGGGAGAGGGTTTCCGGGATGGTGCCCAGCAGGCTGGCCAGTTGGGCCTTGCCGATGTTGAGCTTCACCGTATCCGCGTCCCCCTGCTGGGTGCTGAGGAAAAGGATATGCGCCGCCACCCTCCCCGGCACCTCCTTGAGTGAGAGATCCTCGATCAGATGGGCAAACTTTTTAAGCCGCATGGACAGGGCCGCCAGCATGTTCATGGCCAGGGCCGGATTGGTCTGGATCAGCTCGATGAAGGCGCGTCGCGGAATGAAGATGGTCCGGCTTTTTTCGAGAGCCAGGGCGTGGGCCGGAAAGGTCGAGCCGGTAAAGACAGCGGCCTCGGCAAAGGGCTCGCCCGGTCCGAAGATATGGAGGATCTGTTCCTTGCCCTCCATGGAAAGCTTGTAGATCTTGACCAATCCCTCCATGACCACATAGAATCCGGTGCCTGGATCGCCTTCGGCAAAGATGCTCTGGCCTCGGCCATAGTCCTGGAGGGTGACGATCATGGCCAGTTCGTCATACTGCTCTGCGGTCAGGCCGCCAAAGAGCGGGACCTGTTTGAGAAAAGACATGAGTTCCATTGGTTACTCCTTGGGTGTCGGCAGGCAAGCCATGGCCCAGGCCAGGTTGTCCGCAAAAAAACAGAGCACGGAAATGCTTGCAGGGCAGCCATCCTGCGCTCTGCCCGAGGCAAAGGTCAACGCCAGCGGTTCTTGCGGAGCGCCGTCGCCATGCCCTGCATGCAAGCGGATTTCCAGCAGGCCGAGAAGGGGGCTGGTCCTAACGGCTTTGCGCACCGCCTCTTTGGCCGCCCATAGCATGGTGAGCCGTTCTGTTTCGGTAAAAGTTTCCGGCAGCGAGGCGGTCAGAATATCTTCTTCTTCCCGCAAGACAAAGCGTTTTTTAACCCTGAGGATATTGGGGCCCGGTTGCTGGATGTCAAGACCGCAGGGGAAATTTGCCGCCAGGGCCGCAGCCAGTTGCCCGCTGTGGGAGATGGAGATGAACGGTGCCAGGGCTTGAGCATCCGTCGCGACATAGGGGCGGCCATCTTCTTCGTTTCGAATCACCACGTCTTGCCAGTCTACAGCGGTCTTGCCCAGAAGCTCCGCAGCCGCCCATTTGGCGGCCAGCCGTCCGCCCAGCCATTCGCCGCGTCTTTTTTTTTGGCTAAACCCGGACCATCGGCCCAGCTCATCTGTGCCCAGATAAATGCTTGCCACCTCGTCCGTGCAGTCGGCCAGGGCGGCAAGCGAAACGCAACCAAGCCGTAGCCGGGCGTCCGGGCTAAAATGCTGCTGCCAGCGCGGCCAGCATTTCTCAAAAATGGCTTGGGCAAACGCCATTGTGTTCTCCTTTCATAAAAATCCTTGCCCTTGGCCGCAAGTTTTTGTAATCCTTAGAAAACAAGCATCAGGGATAACCATGACCGCAATTGATTTCGGCGTCATCGCCATCATACTCGTCTTTCTTGTCCGCGGCATCTGGATCGGCTTCGTCCGGCAGCTGGCCTCCCTGGCCGCGCTCATCCTCGGCTACCTCTTTGCCGGCCGTTATTATGAGCAGATCAGTCCGCGTCTTTCTTCGGTGATCTCCTCGCCCCAGCTCTGTTTTCTCGTTACCTACGCCCTGCTGTTTCTTGCGGTTTTCCTCGGAGTCATGGCCCTGGGCTTTGTGCTCAATAAGGTCATGAGTCTCTCGCTTCTCGGCTGGTTTGATCGCTTTATGGGCGGGATGTTCGGGCTGGTCAAGGCAGGGGTGATTACCTCCGTTCTCTTCATGGTGATGTCCGGACTGCTGGCGGATTCCAACCCGCTCATGACCGGCTCCCTTGCCGCACCGTATTTGTCCAAAAGTTCCGGGTTTCTGCTTTCCTTTGTCCCGGACCAAAATCTGCACCGCCAACTACTTCCCAAGGAGCCCGCCATTGTTCTTCCGGTCTCCACCGTACCAGCGAGCCAGCCGGTTCGGACTGATCCCACAAAAAAAACCAAGCACAATCAGTTGATTGATAACGGTCGTACGCACTAGTCCCAACCGTTGCCAACGTCGGGGTGAGGTGAGGGCCGGTGTTGTGAGCAGGGTGATTTTGCCCATTTTGCGCAAGCGGCACACCAGCTCAAGATCCTCCAGCAGGGCAATCTCCCGAAAGCCTCCCATTGTCTGAAACCGCGCGGCGGGCAAAAACAGGGCCTGATCGCCATAGGGCAGTCCAAACCAGGCACCCCGCAAATTGGTGCAATATTCAAGGAACCGAAAGCGCCAGCCTGTGGCGCCAATGGCGAAGCGGAAGGCTCCGGCCACGGTACCCGGCTGGTCGAGAGCTTCGCGGATTTGCGCGGCAAAACCATTTGGCAGCCTGGTGTCGGCATGGAGAAAAAGCAGCGTCTGGCCTTGTGCCGCCCATGCCCCGGCGTTCTGCTGGCTTCCTCGCCCCAGCGGTGCGGTGATCACCGTGGCCCCGGCGGCAGCGGCCACGGCCACGGTCTGATCCTGGCTGCCGCCATCGGCCACGATGACCTCTACTCCCGGCTGATTGACCATTCCGGCCAGGGTTTGGCCGATGCATTCCGCCTCATTGAGGGTCGGAATGATAATCGAAATGTCGCAGGTCTTCGGGGCGGTCAACATCGGCAAGGGGTTCCAAAAGGTGGATGGAAAGGGTCAAAGCCTGCGCCTGTTCCAGGGTTGCGGTGAGCACCTCTTCGCTGCCCCAGGGGATATCCGCAAAAAGGGTGGGGGCTGGCTGGTTGAGGCCAACGAGATAATAGCCGCCGTCCATGGCTGGACCGAGTACCATATCTTTTTGCTCCAGGGCGGCAAACGCCTGGGCAAACAGGGGAGGTCCGAGGTTGGGGCAATCGGCGCCAATCACCACCACCCGTTTTGCGCCTTGGGCAAAGGCTTGGGAAAAGGCCCGACGCAACCGGTCGCCCAAATCTCCTTCGCCCTGATCCAGACAGGGGATATCGTTGGAAAGCCAATCTTCCATGGCCTGCGGGGTTCCGTCTGCATAGCGGATTTCCGGGCTCACCGGATAGCTGGCTGCAAACTCCGCCATCTGGGCGACAACCGTCTCGCTCATCCGCCGTTGGAGCGCGGCTGCGCCCTGGGCTCCCAGGGCCGGGATCAGCCGGGTTTTCGTCCGGCCCGGCTCGGGATACCGGGTGAAAAGAATGAGCCGTGCTTGCCTGTCTCTGTCCATCCTTGCCGCCCGCCGTATTCTCCGCTATACTTTAGCCAAGGTTATTTTCCATAAAACTCCATCACCATACCAGCCATGCCGTGACCGTCAAAAGAAAAAAAAAGCTCCCGGACCCCTGCTCCTACCGCAAGAGAACCTACCGGAACCGTGTTGATCACGGCGAACTGGTCAGCTTTGAGGTGCGGATCAGGGAAACGGACCTGCATATCCTTGCCGGCAAAGACCTTCGTGATGCGGCCAGCGCTGCGGTTTTTCAGTACCGCAGCCAACTAGAGGCCTACATTGCGAGGCACCCAGAATTTGTCACGGCCCTCGCCCCCTTGCCTGCCGATCCCACAGCTCCCGCGATTGTCAAGAGCATGCTCGCTGCGGGCTTTGCGGCGGAGGTAGGCCCAATGGCTGCGGTGGCCGGGGCCATGGCCGAGTATGTAGGGTTGGATCTGCTGGTTGCCGGGGCAGGCGAGGTGGTGGTGGAAAATGGCGGGGACATCTATTTTTGCCGCAATCAGGAGAGCGTAGTCGGTATCTTTGCCGGTGTCTCGCCGCTTATCAACCGGGTGGGGCTGAAGATTGCCGCAAGCCTCATGCCCATTGGCATCTGCACCTCCTCCGGCACCGTGGGGCATTCCCTGAGTTTGGGTGAGGCCGACGCCGTCACTGTCCTGGCCAAGGATACC
>Ga0315272_10000690_pt1 | contig 17114 bp, 18 predicted proteins | sample C3_middle_MG_FD_203918 | JGI IMG/M metagenome (GOLD analysis project Ga0315272, IMG submission 203918) | Sediment microbial communities from Yellowstone Lake, YNP, Wyoming, USA - C3_middle | ecosystem: Environmental > Aquatic > Freshwater > Lake > Sediment | place: USA: Wyoming | collected...
TCTTTCTGGCTGAACACCAGCGCGGCAACCTCGCCGCCGAGCGTAGACGCGGCGTATAGGAGCTCCTTGTTGGGGAAGACCACCAGCGTCTTCATATGACCCCCTCCTGACGTAGGTACTGTATAAGCTTCTCCGCCTTCTCCTCCGGCGTCCCGTCTTTTATGACTATCTTCTTGCGCTGAATCACCAACGGCCTGTAGGAAACTGAGATCTTAGGCTCAACGCTTATGCCTAGGTCTGCCAGCGTGAGCTTGTTTATGGGCTTCTTCATGGCTGCCCTGATGGCGAGAAGAGTGGGTATCCTAGGCTGGTTGATCTCTCTCGTCACCGACACCACAGCAGGCAGTGGCGCCTCCACCACCTCCACGTGGTCTTCCAAATCTCTCCGCGCCACGACCCTCCCGCCTTCCACCTTCAGCTCCCTTGCGTAAGTTATGACGGGCCAGCCCAGCTCGGCGGCTACCCGCGCCGGGATTTGGCCGGTGTAGTTGTCCACAGTGGCCTCGCCGGCCAACACGAGGTCCGCCCCCACCTTCTTAACCACCGCCGCAATCGCCTTGGCCGTGGCGAGGTGGCTCGCGTTTAACAGCTTCTCGTCCGCCACGAGGTAGGCCTCGTCTAGACCCATGGCCAAGGCCTCCCTAAGGACGTTCTCAGCCTCCTGTACTTTTTTCTGAAGAGGCCCCCATTTCAGCACTGTGACTCCGTACGCCTTGTCCTGGCCCTTGAGCTTCACCGCCTCCTCCACGGCGTTTCTATCTATGTCACTGATCTTGAGGGGGGTCTCCTCCACAACCACTGTATCTCTTACCCGGAGCTGGCCCGTGTCGAGCGCCGTCTTAATCAACACCGCAATTTTCATGGCGTTCTGAATACTGTTATTTATAAGTGTAGAGTTAGCCACTGAGACTAGGTGCACCACGTAAAAAGTCTAACCTCTCTCCTCAATAGGGACGTACCTCAGCCCCACCGGCCCCGTATACCTCTCGGTAGGCCTTATCAGCCGGTTCGCCTGTCTATACTCCACCACATGCGCCACCCAGCCGGCCACCCTAGACATGGCAAAGACCGGCAGGTTTACATCCACAGGCAGGCCTAGATAGCGGAAGATAACGGCGGCGTAGAGATCTGTGTTTGGATAAATCCCCTTATGGGACAACTTAGCCGTGACGTACTCCTCCAGCCTCTCCGCCAACTCCACCCATCTGTAGTCGCCGCGTTCCGCCGCGAGGTCTCTGGCGAGTCGGCGCAACACCCTCAGCCTGGGGTCCGGCCCCCTCTTGTAGATGCGGTGGCCGAAGCCCGGAATCCTGCGCCCCTTAGCCAGCTGCTCGTCCACCCACCTCTCCACGTTTTTCGCGTCTCCCACCTCCTCCAGCATCAGCGAGGCGTCGACGTTGGCGCCGCCGTGCAGCGGCCCCTTGAGGCTGGCAACCGCGGCGGTGACCGCCGCGTACATGTCCGCCAAGGTAGAGGCCACAGTGACCGCGGTGAAGGCGCTGTTGTTCATAGAGTGCTCCGCATATATTATCAACATGACGTCAAACGCCTTCACCTCCCGCGGGCTGGGCCTCTCGCCCCGCAAAGCCCAGAGGAAAAACTCGGCGTGGCTCCCAGCCTCCACCAACTCCGGCGGCTTCAGCCCCCTCCGCGACCTGTCGAACGCCGCCACCACGTAGGGCATAGCCCCCGTGATCTTCAACCCCCTCGCCAGCTCGGCCTGGGGCGACCTATCCCTCAAGTCCTCCCCAAAAGCCATCGCAGACACCGCCGTCCTCAAGACGTCTATAGGCTCCGCAGACCGCGGCGCGTTGACCACGAGGTCTATGACGTGGCTAGGCGGGAGGCGGTGCCGCGCAAGGGCCCTCTTAAACTCCTCAAGCTCAGACCTCCGAGGCAGAGAGCCGTGCCACAGGAGATATGTAGTTTCTTCAAACGTAGACCTCTCAGCCAGCTCCTCTAAGTCGTACCCCCTGTAGTAGATTTTAGAGTTCTCTACATCTATTAGACATATCTTCGTCTCCTTTACAACAACACCCTCTAGACCTGGAAAATACATAAAGCGCAGAGTCTCTATAAATTTATACATTTCATCGACACGCCGCTTATTTAGAAGCTCGGGAATTTTGACAATTATAATTACGGTAGACTCCCGCCTATTTGGAGGCCTCGCCCACTGCGTCAGCCCGTCTCGCCTACCGCCGCAGGGAGGCTTGGCGTAATCCATTTATAGGAGCGCCGCGGCTTGCCCATGGAGCTTGCCGTGGTGTCCGTCCTAGGGGCTGATAGGGTGGGCATCGTCGCAGGCATAACCAACGTCCTTGCGCGGCACAACGTCAACATCGTCGACATCTCTCAGACCGTGGTACGGGACATCTTCTCCATGATCATGGTGGTGGACTTGTCCAAGGCCGACGTAGACATCGGCCAGCTTAGGAAAGAGCTGGAAGAGGAGGGGAAGAGGCTCGGCGTCATGGTGGGCATATACCACATAGACGTGTTTAGATACATGCAGAGGATATGAGGTTCGACCCCCGGGAAATAGGCGAAGTCCTCGAGATGCTTCTGTTTAGAGAGCTGGACATAAGAGCGGTGACGCTGAGCGTCAACACGCTCCCAGCCGTCCGGCCGAGAGTCGGAGACCTTCTACAGGCTTTGGAGGAGCTCCTGGAGCCCTACCTCGCCCGGCTTAGGCCGGCGGTGGAGCGGGTGGCCTCCAGGCTGGGGGTCAGGGTGGTGACGGTGAGGCTGGCCGTGTCGCCGGTGTCCATGCTCCTCGAGCCCATCGGCGACTGGAGGGCCGCCGTCGAGGTGGCGCAACACCTAGACAAGCTGGCGGAGAGGTACGGCGTCGACATGGTGGGAGGCTTCTCCGCCTTCATCCACATGGGCGCCTCCAGAGGCGACAAGGCCCTTATGGAGGCCCTCCCAGAGGCCCTCAACTCCACGGCCAGAGTGGCGGGGTTCCTAAACGTGGCCTCCACCGCCACCGGCGTCAACCTAGACGGAGTTAGAAAAACGGCGGAACTCGTGCTCGCCATGAGGCCCCACGCCGCCGCCAGATTCGCCGCCACCGCCAACCTGCCGGAGGACGTCCCCTTCATGCCGGGGGCCTACCACGGCCTAGGCCTCCCAGACGCCGTGGTGAACATAGCGGTAAGCGGCCCCGGCGTCATCGAGGCCGTGGTGAGGAACATGCCGGACGCAGACGTAAGGACCCTCCACGACGCCATCAAACGGGCCGCCTTCAAGATCACAAGGCTAGGCGAGCTGGTGGGGAGGGAGGTGGCCAAGGAACTGGGGGTGCCCTTCGGCGCGGTGGACCTGAGCGTGGCGCCTTCGCCGAAGGTAGGGGACTCCGTGGCCGCCGTCCTCGAGGCCATCGGCCTGCCGAGGGTGGGGGCGCCGGGCTCCGTATTTGCGCTTGCCCTCTTCACAGACGCCGTCAAGAAGGGCGGCGCCATGGCCGCCTCCACCATCGGAGGCCTCAGCGGCGCGTTTATACCGGTAAGCGAAGACGCAGTCATGGCGAAGGCCGCGGCCGAAGGCGCCCTCAGCTTCGACACGCTCAAGGCCATGGCCGCCGTCTGCAACACAGGCATAGACATGGTGGGGATACCGGGCGACGCGAGCCCGGAGGCGGTGGCGGCGCTTATAGCAGACGTAATGGCCCTGGCGGTTCACCTCGACAAGCCCCTAGGCGTCCGGCTGGTGCCAGTCCCCGGCGCGAAGCCCGGCGACGTCTACGACCTCGGCGGCCTCTACGGCTCAGTCGCCGTAATGGACCTCCCCAGTTCCAAAATCCCCCTGGTCTCCAGAGGCGGCACCGCGCCCCCCGGCGTAGAGAGGCTCAAGAAGGGGTGACTCTAGAGATGAAGAAAGCCTCGCTTCTGTGTATGTGCGGAAAGGTCCTCCCCCCTACGTCTCCTCTGTAGGAGGGGGCCAGGTCCGGGTGCGGCCTCTCCGCCTTTGCGCCGACCGACGTCACCACCTCCTCCCCCTCCTCCGGCAGTATGCTACATACCGCGTACACCACCTCCGACGCCAACGTAAGGGCGTTCCTCAAAAGCTCCCTCTGCAACGCGCCGTAGCGGGGCGCCTCCTCCAGCCTCGGGTATATCTTGGTTGCGGGCTCCTTGGTGAAGGCCCCGCTTGAGGTGCATGGCGCGTCCAGAAGAGCCTTGTCGAAACGCGCAGTGCGCAGCCTCCTGGAGTCCGCCCTAACCACCTCCACCAGGTCCCCCACGCCGAGGAGCCTCAAGAGCCTCTTCATCCGCAGAACCCGCTTGGCCGAGAGATCCACGGCGACGATCTTCGCCTGGCCCTCTGTCAGCTGGGCGATCAGGCTCGTCTTCATGCCAGGCGCCGCCGCCAAGTCGATTATCCTGTCCCCCGGGGCGGGGCGGAGGGACAGCACGGCGTACATAGAGGCGAGGTCCTGAGGCACCGCCACGAACTCCCTCACCGCCGTGAGGTACTGAACCGGCCTCTTGGCGCTTCTCAACAACACGGCGAAGGGCACTGTGGGGTGCGGCTCCACCTCCGCCTCCCCCTCCAACAGCTTCAACGCCTTATCCACGTCGGCCTTAAACGTGTTTATCCTAAGCCAAACCCACGTCACGTTCCCCGCCTCCAACAGCCGCTCCACCTCCTCAAGCGGCATGTGAGCCGCCAGAACCCCCACAATGGAGGGGTGGTAGCTGTACTTCACAGAGAGGTACCCCACGGGGTCCACCCCCCTCAGCTCCTCCACAGAACCCAGAGCCTCCTCGGGACTCGCCCTCGCCCTCTTAAGCAACCTCTTCCTATACCGCGAAACCATCTCCCTGTTGTAGAGAAGCGCATTGGCGCGGTATATGAACCAGGCCCGAGCCACCGCCTTGGCGCCGGACGAGCCGAAGAGCCTCTCCGCCAGGTGCCGCAGGAGGAAGTAGTGCCGAACCGCGTCGAAAGACACGTCGTAAAACACCTTGAAGCTGTCAAGCCGGCGCCACCCCCTCTTCACCTTCTGAAATGCGTAGTCCAGGGTAAGCCCCCGCTCCACCACCTCGTAGAGAACCCTACCGACGAAGGCTACAAGCTCGTCAGGCGACCACCTCACAGGAAGAGGACCTCCGCCTCAAGCCTCCCCAGGTCCAGCACGGCGTAGCTGGAGCGGCCCGTCAAACAGCCGCAGAGCTCGCCGGGGTTCACCACCAACGTCTTGCCATGCCTCTCCACGACGGCTAGGTGCGTGTGGCCGTACACCACCACGTCGTAGAGACCCGACTCCACAAGCGCCCTAAGCAACACCGGCGAGGTGCCGTGATAAAGCGCCACCCTCCTCCCCGCCACCTCGAGCTCAGCCGCCTCGCCGGCCACTTCCACGCCGAACTTCCGCGCAGTCTCGAGAAAATACGGCCGCTCCCCCTCGTTGTTGCCAAACACGCCGACGATCCGCACCCCCTCCCCCACCGCCTCCCGAAGGAAACGGGCAGAGAAAGGCGAAACCCAGTCCCCCGCGTGGAGAACAAGCGAGACGCCGCGCCGCCTCAACTCCTCGCCCACCCTCCTGATGGCCGAGACGTTGTCATGACTGTCGCTCAAGACACCAACAAGCATCAATCAACCTGCACCCCCAACACCTTAGTGAAAAACTCAATAGCCTCCTCCTTAGTCACCAGCTGCCGCCTCCCCACCTTACTCCTCCTCCTTCTCCTCAACTGCACCCTAAGCCCCGGCTTAGCAAGCTTCACACAGACATCCATCCCCCAAATCCCCACCGCCGGGTCATACTTAACCCCCGGAAGCGTGATATGCTCCTTAATGCCAAAACACACGTTCCCCCTATCGTCGAAACCACTCCGCTTAACCCTGTTGTTAACCGCCTGCAAAGCCTTCATCAAAAACTCCACAGCCTTATCCCTCCTAAGCGTAACCGCGACCCCAATCGGCTCGCCCTTCCTTATGCCGAAATCCTTAATCGACCTCTTAGCCCTCCTACGAGACGGCTCCGCACCCGTAAGCTCCTTCAAAAGCTCAGCCGCCCTCTCCAACCTCTCACCCCCCGTACCAACGCCAATATTCACCACCACCTTCTCAATGAAGATCCTCCGCATGGGATGATCCTTAACAAGCACAAGCTCCTTCCAACTCGGCATAGCCACCTACGCTCCACAGCCTATATAAATTTTAGGCCCCCCTCAACCCCGCCAACCCCAGAAAACACACAGCGCCCACTTTTAGGGCTCATAAACCCGCCGCTCAGGCCCACCAAGCCACACCGCACACCCCTCCACCTCCGCAGACTACACCCGCCGCCTACGCCCTACAAAAACCGCCAACTGCGAAGGATGGCGTGCTTTTTTAGCCTTTTTTCCCTCTTCCGCTTTCGCGGGGCGCCGAAGAATGGCGCCTCGCTTTCACCCAACTCCGAATGAAATGTATGTAAAGCGTGGTTTCAAGCCGATCGCCGAGCCCACAAAAACAAAAACGAGAAAAAAGCGGGAAAGGTACGCCTTTGTGCTCGGGAGGGTAGACGAGGCAGAAGGTGCCTCCCTATCGGGCCAGATAACCTCGGCTAGCCAAGCGGCTGTGCAACGGATTAATATACGCTTTGTTTTCGCCGTTGCCCCCAGCTTTACCTTAGTCCCACAGTTTTAAGAGTTTAGCACCTACAGAAGTTGTGGTTAAAATTTATAAATTCTCATGTGAATTTGTATTCGATGTTAATCGAATTAGTCTTACTGGTCTTGGCAACCTGCAGAACGGTCACCACCTCACGTGACTTCGGAAGCCTGTCGAGGATATCTCTGACCACTTCATATGGCATTATGTTTCTAGCTCTAAGTTCAGATAGGAGTACAAACAAGGCATCATTTGTACCGTCGACGACCGAGGCTAATGCTTTTCCGACACTTCTGGCTATTATTATATACATCACAATCAGCGATATAATTAACACTAGCCAGACAGGGCCATATGTTGCGAGATCGATCATTTTAGTAATTATTTCAATAAGAGTTTCAATCATGGGTTGTCTCTGGATCTCTCTTGTGGCAGAGACACTCTGCCCACTTCAATCAGTTTCCAGCCTTTCGCTAAGTATTTCTTAACTACGCAGTCGTCTACACGACTTACAAAAACGATTTTATCAATAAAGGAGATGCCTACGACGCTTCTACAGCCGAACAGGCGAATGAAGCGGCCTCGCAATAAAAAGATGACGACCGCGACTGCCGAGAAGGTCGCTAGAAAGGCAAAGTTCAAGTACCTGTCTCTTAGCGATATCGAAAAGGCTAAGGCTATTCTGAGCAAGAAAGAGCTAAGTAAAGAAGATTTTGATGAGCTTAATCGCGTTGCTCACTTGATTTTTCATGAGTGGAAAAGGAAACCTACGCGCAGCGACTTGTTAACGGCGTATATTCTTCTGCGACTAATTGTCTCCTCTCGGCATTCCGAGGAGTCGGCTCAGCGAAGTCAAACTTCAGAAGGCGCCAAGAGTTAACAGGCAATGCATACTGGGTCAAAGGAGCCTAAGGAGTTTATCTCGACAATAGGTCTGCCGTTATAGGCTCTGCCAACTTCACTAGAAGTGGTATATTGAGAGATCTGTAAGACAGTCTCATTTTTTTATATTGCACCTTAAGGTGAAGGGCGTGGATGTTGAGGGGCTTGTCAGCGCCGTCTCCCGGTGGGTGGGAGATGAAGTGGGGGGCTTGCGCCGCGGTGTCGTTGTCTTAGTCCCGCCGGGCTCCTCCCGTTTCGAGGTGGTGAAACGCTTAAAGGAGGAGAAGCTCGTGGATGTGGTCTACGCCTACAAAGAGGGGGCCGGCGTCTCCATCTACCGAGACGTTGAACAGCTCGCGGAGGCTGTGGCTGAGGAGTTTAGGAGGGCTGGGGATAGGCCGGTCTACCGCGTGGCCGTGGTGCCCCGAAGCACCCTAGAGGCCCTCCTGCTGGCCGAGAGGCTTAGGGAGACAAAGAGGGGGGATCTACAGGTGAAGATCCTCTACCTGCCCAGATACTACGCCGAGGCGGCGGGGGAGTTGGAGGAGGAGCTTCGGGCCCTCGCCGAGGTGGAGCACAGCAGACTTAAGGCTGTGGCGAGAGGCGAATACCGCGGCATCTCGCCCAAACCTCTGCAGATCTCGGACAGGGAGAAGCTGAAAAAACTTCTGGAGGCTAGGAAGACGCTGGAAGAGCTGAGCCCGGGCAGGCTGGGGCTCAGAGACGTGCTTGCGGAGGCCTTCGGAAAGGCCCTTAAGGCGGTGCCGGGGGCCGCCGCGGCGTCTGCCTTAGGCGGCTTCGTGAGCTACGTGATAGGCAACCTGCTGGGGTGGGCGGCGGAGGTGACAAGCTCGAAGTTCATAGAGGAGCTGGCAGACTCGGTGCTGGAGGGCTGGGGGCGGGATGGGGTTAGGGATAAGGTGGCGGCCGGCATCGCCGAGTTGCTTAGGAGGGCGGAGAGGGCGGCTGAGGTTCTGAAAGACGCCGAGGTAGCCGACATCCTTGAGGCCTTCCTCGACCAGCTGGCGCTGGAGTGGGGGATGGACGCCGAATCCTTCACCGCCTTCGTGGAGAACCTGGCCCTCCTCAAAAGAAGACGCATAGCCGCCGAAGACGACTTGGAGAGGTTCAAGAAGGAGCTCGCGGAAAGGCTTAAGGAGGTCTACAGAGAGCTCGAGGGGAGGCTGGCGCCTCTGGGGGTTGTTGCCGGCGTGTATCACGTGCCGGAGCAGCTGGGCGTGTATTTCGGCGAGGGGGAGATATACGTGGGGAACGTCTTGGCTAGAGACCGCGCGGTCTACGTTGACCACCCCGCCGAGGAGGCACTTGCCGAAAGGCTGAGTCAGCGCCAGCTGGTGGTGGTGCGCGGCCCCAAGGGAGAGGGAAAGTCGGTACTCACGAAAGTGGCCCTGGCGAAGAAGATCGTAGGCGACCGCGCAGTGGTTGTGGAGGTGAGGGAAAATGTGGATGTTGATACATTAAGGCAGCTGGTAGACACGATTAGAGAGACGGGTAGGGAGCCCATCCTCTACTTCGACCCCTCCAAGCCGGGGCACTACCCGCAGAGGCCTTGGGAAGGGGCTCGGCACAGGCCGCGTACCGGCTTGGAGGAGCTCTTCCTCTTGGAGGCTGTGGCGCGCGACAAGGAGGTGGCCGGGGTGGTTGTGTTGAGCGACGACTTGTACACGCTTGTGAAAGATAGGCTGGGGCCGCATGCGGCTGTGGAGGTGCGCAGTAGCGATGTCCGCTTTCTACAGACGCTGGTGGAGAGCTACAGCGGTTGCCCGGCCGAGGTGGCAGCTGAGGTGGCTAAAGAAGTCGGGAAATACGGCGACAACAGAGCTTTGGTGGCGGCGTTGGCGGGGGATTGGCTGAATAGGCAGGACTGCCGGCGGGAGGCCGTGGCCGAGGCGTTAAGGAGGGCGCAGGGTAGGGCTGTGGACTTCGCCCTAGATTACATCTGGTACGCGGTGCTCGGAGGCGATAGGAAGAAGGCAAACGTCTACGCCCCGCTGATCGTGCTCAGAGGGCTTTATGGGCCTCTACCTGTAAAACTCGCCGAGAGGATTTTGATAGATCTTGGAAAGAACAGTGACGAGGTCAGTGGTAGCAGGGTGGTGAGGTGGTTTGCGAAGTGGCACCACAGCACTCTGGAGGAGGCGATAAAGAAGGCAGCACGCTCAGCCCTAGAGAGGGAGAAGATAGAGCCTGAGGAGCTCTACAACGCGTTACTTGAAAGCGCCACAGAGCTGAAGAAGCGCGGCCCCCTGGAGATGATGCTCCTTAAATACACTTTGTTGTTAATACTACGACTTGCCGCTGAGATGTCGCAACTTAGCGAGGAGGAGAAACGTAGGTGTGCGAAGAGAGCGGCTCTTGTCCTTGGCCACGCCTTGGCTGGGCATCTGTGGTTACCTAGGCGGGGGGATCTGCCTGAGGAGGCGGAAGCTGTATTGGATGAAGCGCTTGACACCTGCGTGGTGGATGACTACATGACGGCAGACGGCATGGTTGCGCCCCTCATCGTAACGCCCGTGGCGTTTATGTATGGAGCCGCAGGTTTTCTCTACCTGAAGGGAGCGCCAGCGGAGGCGGCGAAGATGTTGCAAGGAGCGGCTAGAATATTCTCGCCGCCTGTCTCTGCCGCCAACATAATCGGTCTCGAGACCTTGAGAGCGTTGGTAGATAGCTGGAGAAGGAGGGTGTTTACGCTACCCGAGACCTTCTACGCCTTGGGTTTGGCGGCGTTGGCCGCAGGGGCTGAGGTGGATGAGGAGATGGCTGACTTGTTGCTCTACGCGGCGTCTTTTGCAATGCAAAAGGTGGCTCATACAGCGACCGTGTTGCCGGTTTTGGCGGCGTTGCGGCCTCTGGGCGAGAAGGCGCCGCATAGATATGTCCATCTACTGGCCGCCGCCTTAGAGCAAGAAACACCGAATTCAGAGACCGTGGAGTACATCTACGACGCGTTGCAACAGCTCAAGAGCCGTCTCCTCCTTGAGAGAGAGCACCGCTGGTCTCTGGTGTATGCTATCCACACCTACTCGAACTTGCTGACGAAGCACTCTATGAACATCGTGCATCGTCTCGAGAACGCGGTGGCGGATATGTGCCAGCTGTACGGCGAGGTTAGAAGGCACAGCGCCGTAGCGGCGCCGGAGGGCGGCCTCTCGGCGCAACGTCTGTTTAATACTATAGCTGGGGCGTATGTGCTGGCCGCGGCGCTACATAGCGACGTCTTGGCGCCGCTAGTGCGAGAGCACTGCGGCTTAGGCGACCTCGTAAAGGAGGCCGAAGCAGTGAGGAGCGCGCTGGAGGAGGCGGCGGCCCGTCCAGAGGAGTTGAGAAAAATTTCGATAAACGACGAAGACTTCGCCGAGTGGGTGAGAGCGTGGAGCCCCACAAGCAACACCGAGAGAGTAATCAAAAATCTGAGGGCTTGGTTCACGTATGTGCTGGCCCGCCACAAGCTAAATCACGTCCTTAACGATAGGGGGGAGCTGGACACAGATAAGCTGGAAGAGACCGCAAAAGAGTTCGAAAAGGCGGCGGATATGAGCAGTAAGCTGGAAGAGTGGGAAAACTACCTCACCACCCGCAGTCTTGCTCTTAGGGCCCGCGTCCTCGCCGCAAACAGCTGGGAGGAGCTTCTCGATAAAGCTAGGGGCTTCCAGGAGCTGTGGGAGGAGACGAAAGAGCACCGTAAACCAACTGCCAGGTATTTAGCAACGGCGGCCCACACACTCGGCGAGTATCTAGTCTATCTGGCGGCCTCTGGCAACAAGGAAAGGGCAGAGGAGTGGTTGAAAGAGTGGCGGTGGTTGCTGGACTACGTCCCATGGGTCTCTGTGGTTGCTCGGCTTGTGCTTAAGCTCTTCGGTGTGGGAGAGGGAGCGAAACTAGAAGAGGTTGTAGATGTGTTTGAGCGACAGCTTTCACTGGAGTATCGACCAGCTTTATTGATGTTGGTCGGCCGCCTGCAGAAAGACAAAGCCTTGGAGATCTGCAAGCAATTATCCAAGTCTGAAGTCTGCATCGACGCCGTGGCGGCCGCCTCAAGTGATCAAGAAGCCGTAGAGAGGTTGAAATCGAAAATAGAGAGAGAGGCGCCGGAGGCGCATCTCTTGTTAGGGGTGGCGGACGGCAAAACGCTAGTGGAAGTCCTGACGCCCATAACACCTGCGGCACAATTTGTCTTCATATTGCTGGCGGCTGTGGAGGGGAGGGCCGACGCGGTTAGGCTACACGGCCTGTTGGGTTCCGCGAGGTCTATGGAGCCCCTATTTCGGCGGCTTTTCCGCGCCGTCTATGAGAACTGCGGCGACTTAAACAGCGAGGATTGTAGGCTGGCTCTGTTGAAGCTGTACTACCTCCACTTCTAGCGGCGTCTCCCGTGGCTGGGCCTTCCCCCGAGGCCGCGGGTCTCAAGACTGCTTGATCTCGGCGCCATGGATACAGCCATTCTCTAGTCCCGGCCTCTTGACACGGCGTTTCAGCCTTAACTTTCTGCGTATCACTGCAGTTCTTCACGACGAGCCTCTGCCGACTTATATGCAATGGACAGCAGGCGGCTTGGCGCCGGGTCTGCCGAAAATCTGCTGGACACTGTTTTGGATTAACTTTGCGACTTGCAAGACCATCCACTTGGCGCTTTCCGGCTCCTCCGACGCATTTGTCTCTCTTGTCTCCCATCTTCATACGGCGTGTTTCCTCAGTTTATTACAGCCTCTCGGTGCGCTGTTTGTAAGCGAATCAGCCTTCACGTAGTCTCCCCAGAACCCGAGCGTTTTAGCAACAGCTGTCGTCCAGACGCCGTAGAGGGGCGTAGAGGAGGTCAAAACGGCCTCTTGCGGCTATGCATCCGTATGACAAGAGGCGCGCCCAGTCGGTAGAAAACTGCTGGCCTGTCGCCAAATTAACTTGGTCATTTGTTGCCGTTGTCGGGGCCCAGCCCACGGGAGACAGCCACAAGCCGGCTCCGAGGGGGGCGCAACCTGGAAGATGGGGATACGGGAGACAGACCCCACTGCGTATAGCGAACAAGGCTAGGAGCGCTTAGGGTCTTCTCCCAGCGTCGTGCCCTATGCCGCGCACTGTTTCAAGTGTCCGCTCTTTTTGGAACTAGGCGCCCTTATCTGAAAATAATTTGAACGCGGCGACGCTTTAGACGTCTCATTAACAGATGGCTCCTACCAATGATTTTTATAAAGTGGCGCCAAGTCTCTATATGGCTAACATAATGGACTTGCTAAGCTTGTTAATCAACGTATTTGGACTTACAGGCGGCTTCAAACGTCGTGCCTCGCAATACTCCTACCCCGGCCTGAAGGAGTAAATTGCTACGGCATCCCAACGGGAAAAGACCAGCAGAATCAGAGATGTCGTACGGGTAAGTGGCAAGAGGATGAGGCATTCCAATTGTTGCTTTCGGCTTTGAAAGAAATTGTAGGCGACACAGGGTATCTTGTCCCATGCGACTCTACCCAAATAGTTGAAATAATAAAGAAACTGGAAGGAAAGAAAGGCATAAGTAAAATATCGCAGGAGTGTATAGCAGATAGTAAGTTTTATGGCCCCTTGAAGTTTAGATATTATCTGTTTCGATGCATGGTTGAAGCGATCAATAAGGCTTTTGAGAAAGGACGTGTGAGTCCTCACGACTTGTTGATAGTGGCTGAACTCCAATTAGTAAACGGTATTCCGGTTAGGTACGAAGTAACAAAGAAAGGAAGAGAGGTCGAGATAAAAGAGTGTTACTGCAAGCTTAAAGCTGACCAAGTTGATGAAACTTACTACCCAATTTACCTAATCGCGGCTTGGGGTGATTCTGCTGAGGAGATATCACAAATATCTCTGTGTCTACGTCTTCCCACCCACAGTTAGTCAATGGCGTGATAAGTTACGCACGGCTTAGTCGCGTATGCTGAGAATAGGGCAACACTACTTCAACGCGGAGATTTTTGGACGTAGCCATTTCTCAAGCCAGGCGCCTCCTCTACCGCCTTAACGGCACATGCCGCGGGCTCCACGGCGCGTGTGTCGAATGGCGTTCTGGGCTTGTGTGGCGGTGTCTGCTGGAGGGCCTACGCAGGTGGAGCCGCCGCGTGCCGCTGGCTTCCGAGGGGCTGGCTAAGCTTGGCAGTCGACTACCTTGACTTTGATGTTTTCGAAGGGTTGCGCCGTATCAGGTAGTCTGTGGTCAGTTGTGAGGAGGCGGGCCTCGGGGGTGCCGTTGTTTCGCATGTACTTTTCTATGCAGAGCAGTTGGTATCTGTCCTCTCTGTCGGTTCCTGAATCTAGGTCTAGCCATAGTTCTTTATCGTCTATTTCTGCGATCTCTATATTGTTTTGTTGTAGTTCTTTTCTTATTGAATCTACTACTTTGTCTGGGAATACTAAGTAGTTGTTCTGCTTTTTAAAGTAGTTGCGTAGATAGACTATGTAGTTTATTGGCGATACTTTTGACGATAGCTGTAGCAATGTCTTTTCGGTGTGTTCTTCTAGGTCTCTTATGTAATACCGGGCAATGGCCCTAAATAGAAACGCGATGTCTGCGTAGCCCTTGAGCTCTAGGTGCTGGGCTATCTCCTCGGTTATTTCCTTCGGGCTTCTCCGCCGCCTTTTACCGCTCATAGTTGAGTAATATTTTTTGACAAAATCTCTTATTATTTCAAAGTTTTCAAGAAAAAGGTGTAATCCTTTTTCGATTTTGTGTCTTATCACTTTTAAGACGCAACTTGTAACAACTAGCTTGTCTTCTTGCTTTATCTTGTGTCTGCAGTTTATAAGGTATCCTACATCTAGAAATTTGATCATTCAGAGAGAATTTTGTCTACTATTTCGTTGAGCGCTACAACGGCTGTTTTCTTGTCGATTTTCTGTTTTTGAAACAGCTTGTAGATGATGTACGTGGCTAGCTCCAGCGTCGATAGTTTTTCCAGCTTCTGTGCCGCCTCAGGCGGACACCCGCGGTCGCACGTCTCGTTTATTTCTACGTATTCCATGTACAGCGCCATCATTATCTCGTGGAGCTTGTCCAAGACCTCGTCTCGGCTTTCGTAGAGGAGATCCTCAAGAGTTTTGCCGCCGCCGACCGGTATGTCTAGCCGCAGGACCTCGGCGTACTCCTCCACGGCGCTTTCGAGGCTGGCCTTCACGGGGTCTGCGCCTAGCCGCCTGAGCTCCGCCAGGGTCTCCTCTATCTCCGGCGCGTATCGCTGTATAGCTGTAACAATGTTGGAGACTATTTCCGCAACGTCCTCCCCCGCTTTCTCCTCAACCTCCTGCAGTATCCTCCGTCTGAGCTCCTGCAACCTTCGGTACAGATGGGTGAGCTCGTTGACGCGTTGCGTCGAGTACTCCTCCACAAAGGCGCCGAGTCCTACCGTAACAGCGGCTTCCCCGGCCATGCCTCCTTCACCTCCTCTAGGTTGTATACATATTTGAGGAGTTCGTCGAGGCTTCGGCGTGCCCATGTCTCGAGGATCTTGTCGGCTGCCTCCTTCACCTCCTGCGGTAGCTCGGCGGGGGCGGTTGAAGCGAGTTCGTAGATTATGGCATCTTCCTCGACTCTGGACACCACGAAGCCGTCTATCTCCATGTCGTCGAGGACGTCCAGCACCTCGCGGGAGAAGGGGCCGTATTTGTACATCTTCCAGCGGAACACCGTAGAGCCAAACCTCCGATACAGCTCCCTCTCGATGAGGAACAGAAGTTTCATGAGCTTAGTGCGGGCCATGGGCCCACGCCGCAGTACATACCGAATCAGATCTGCCTTATAAGCGTCAAACGTAACATTCACGTATATAGTAGTATTACAAGTATAAAAATTCTATGGCCGGAGTTAGCGTCCATGTCTTCAGGTGGGGGGTCAGTCTCCTCAAGCCCGAGGCCAAAGGGCACTTTTAGTCTCCACAGTTTCGCCAGCCTATCTCCGGCGAAGCCTTGTCGTGTGCAACGACCGCTGTAGCCACCACTGCTGTACAAAGCATCGCTGAGAGTCGGTATATGCACCCGTACGGCGTCGACGAGAAGCCCCTGCAGTTGAAGGCGCCTCCCCGGCTAGTCGCAACTGGGGCCGGCCATTGGCGTAATTTACCGCGTCTCCGCGCAGTTTTATGGTCTTGTTCTTCGGCTGTCTCTACAAGCTTAGGACTGAGGGGCGCCGGGTGTCTGTGGTCGTGGTGGGGCCGTCTGGCACTTGGATAACCACCTTCGTCAAACAGCTTCTTGACGGGGCGTGGGAGCGCATTAGATACGCTAGGGATCGGGCGGTGGTCCGCTGTGGCGGGGCTGGAGCGCTTCGTGGTAGAGGCTAGGTGAGCAGCGCCGACGTCAAGTACAACGTATATCTGCGCAGAGGCAAGCTCTAATTCCAATGGACAGACCGCGGCCACGCCGATTTTATGATGACTTTTAACAGGCACGAGTCAGTGCGAGGCCGTAGGCCGCGCCACGGTTAGGGCCGATGCGCTTAGGGACAGGTAGCAGACGCCGAAAGGCATGCCGCCCTCATAAAGGCCCTTACAGGCAGAGAGCCGAGGATGTGCAATAGGAGCGACGGCAAGATGAAGGTCGTATGTTGCAGAGAGCACATGGAGGGTTTCATGCGCTTCGCCGAGTTCGCAGATGCCATGGACAGGTTGCTCGGGGAGGCGGGACCGGGGGATTTCCTCTCTGGAAAACTGAAGCTTCTAGGCCCTTTCCCGCAGGTTTGGCCGCTTGCGTTTTGTGGTGTGTTGTTCAGAAGACTAGTGGTATTTCTTTTCTTGTCTGGGCGACTGCTTCGGTGGGTGGTTTGAATAGTGCCTCTATGTTTTTCTCCACTAGGAATGCGTATTTGGAGGCGTGTTCTTGGAGTTTTGAGGTGTCTATTTGGGTTTCGGCGAGTTTGGCGACGGCGTCTACTAGCTTGAGGGCGGCGCCGACGTCGGGGCCTACGCGGCCGACGAGGTCGTTTAGTATGAGCATTACGTCTCTGTGGTTTGCGACTTTGCCGCTGTCTACGAGTCTTTTGATGGCGGTGAGGAGCTTGGATTCGGCGATTAGGAGGACGCCGTCTATGCTTCTGTCTAGCACCGCGTCTAGGTAGGCGCCCTCAAGCCCGGCCACTGTGGCTTCTTTTATGGGTTCGAATCCGTATTGTTTGAACTTCTCCACCAGCTCTTCTTCGGTGACGAAGTAGACTTTGTCGCTTTCCTTGTCGCCCACGGCTGGCATGGCGGATAGGCAGGCCACGAGCTTTACCTTATTCTCCTCGGCCCAGTCTAGGACTTTGTGGATGAATTCGGCGTATATCTGCGGTGGGATGGGGACGTGTTGTCTGACGGCCACGACGCCTGTCTGGCGGGAGTAGAAGATTCTGTAGGGTAGCTTGGCGGCGCCGTTTACTACCGCGATGATGGGGGGCATCTCGGTTATCCTTATGGCGCCGATCTCTTCCATATTCAAGGCGTCGATGAGGTACTCCACGGCCACGACCCCTGCCAGCGACGGCTCTGGGCAGGACAGCACCAGGATGTTTCTCTTGTCCCGGGGGAGTCCGCTTATCTTGACCTCAAGACGCATATACGCACCTACGCCAATATATATAAATATTGCCGGCGCACTGGGAGCTGTTCTGCGTC
>Ga0315272_10000691_pt1 | contig 17110 bp, 16 predicted proteins | sample C3_middle_MG_FD_203918 | JGI IMG/M metagenome (GOLD analysis project Ga0315272, IMG submission 203918) | Sediment microbial communities from Yellowstone Lake, YNP, Wyoming, USA - C3_middle | ecosystem: Environmental > Aquatic > Freshwater > Lake > Sediment | place: USA: Wyoming | collected...
GCCCAGGGGGCCGAACTTGGACAGCGAGGGCGCCAGCATCTGCACCGAGCCAATCTGCAAGGCTTCAATCTCTTCCTTGTCCTTGTACAGGGAACTGTTGGCATAAACCTCGACCTTGACCTTGCCCTTGGTCAGTTCACCGGCCCGTTTGGCAAAGAACAAGGCGGCTTGTCCCTTGGGGGTATCGACTGCCACCACATGGCTGAACTTGATGATGGTCTGGGCGCTGACCGACCAGGCCGCGCAACTGACCAGCAAGCCCAGCAATAATTTTGAAACCTTCATTTGACATCTCCTCATTGTTAAAAGTCTAGCGAAACCAGACCCGTTAGCGGGGCCACCGCGCGGCAGACGGCGCCACCAGCGTTACTGCCGTGAAAGATGCCATCAACAGCGCTTTGCGTTTGCGTGTCATGTCGTCTTTCTTGCAATGAACTGGGTTACCGATCCTTCACCGGTGTGAAGGTTGCCTTCTCGCACCATGCGCGATCCTGACCACGAATGCACCACGGTGCAATCGGTGAAATCCCTCGCTACCGCGTCCAGTGTCGGTAACAGCGCCGCGTTTTGCGGGCCGCCGGTGGTCCGGCCGAGTTGTTCGGGGCCATAGGCCTCCCACAGAAACACGCCGTTGGGCTTGAGTGCCTGCACGGCGCGCCAGTGCACGTCGGCACGGGCGTGCGCCGGCAGGTGCAGGAAGATGGACACGATAGCGTCCCAATGCGCCAGGCCCAGATCGAGCGTGGTCACGTCGGCGACCTCGGCAATGAGGTTGACGCCGGCCTGGCTGGCCAGACGACGCGCCTTGTCCACACCCTGCGGCGACACATCGACCGACGTGACGTCAAACCCCTGCTGAGCAAGCCAGACGCCATTGCGTCCCTCACCGTCGGCCAGGCACAGCACGCGAGCGCCGAGCGGCACATGCCGGATGTGTTCCACAAGAAAGCCGTTGGGCTCGGTGCCGTAAACATACCCCGACACGCCATAGCGCTGATCCCAGAACTGTTGGAGTTGGTCGCGCACCGTACTCATGCGCTGGCGCCTTCGCCATCCGCGGCGACTCGGCTGTGCGCCAGCGTGCGCTGCGCGAGTCGAACCACGGGCGCATCGACCATGCGACCGTCAAGACTGAACACGCCGCCACCGTTTGCCTTGAATGCCGTCATCACGCGTTGCGCCCACGCCAGTTCGGCCGCGCTCGGCGCAAACGCGGCGTTCACCACCGCCACCTGCGCCGGATGAATGCAAAGCTTGCCGCCGAAGCCACCGCGCCGGCTGCGCGCCGCATCGGCTTGCAATTGCCGGCTCTCCTGCGTGCCCAACGTCACACCATCCACCGGCGCAAAACAGCTGGCGCGGCGCGCGGCCAGCACCAGTGCCAGGCGCACCGGCTGCAACTCCTCTTCATCCGGTCCGCAGGCCAATCCCGCGTCGGCCTGAAAATCGATGTTGCCAAACGCCAGCCGCAAAACCTGCGGGGCAGTTGCCAACACATCAACAGCGTCCAACCCGGCAACGGACTCCACCAGCGGCAGCAGCGCGCAGGCCGGGCCTGCGGCGTGCGCCACGCGCTGCAAGTCCGCTGCCGTTTCGGCCTTGGGCAGCATCAGGCCCACCAGGCCTTGCGCGCCGAGTTGCTCAAGCAGTTTCAAATCGTCGTTGTGCCAAGCGGTGCTGCTGGCGTTCATGCGCACCAGCAACCGCACGCGCTCAGGCCGGGTGAATTGACGGAAGGCATCGGCCAGATGAGCGCGCGCAGCGGTCTTGTCGCTGGGCGCCACAGCGTCCTCCAGGTCGATGATGACCGCGTCCGCACCCGAAGCCAGTGCTTTCGAAAAACGCTCCGGCCGGTTCGCGGGCACGAACAGGAAAGAGCGTGCCGCCGCCAGCGCGGAACTCGCATCCGGGCTGGACAGTGGTTTTGCCAACTCGTTCACAGTGAGCGCTCCAGCAACGCGCCCACGCGCGGCCACCGGGCCACACCCCAGAGCGCGTCAACCGCAGTCTGCATCTCGGTCGGCGTCGCGCCGCCGCTGAACGCCGCCAAACGCAGCGCCTTGGCGGTGATTTCAGCGCGGCTCAGTGTGTTGCCGGGGTCCCCTTTGGGCTCGTCCACCCGGCCTGGCAACACGCGCCCGTCGGTGGTGTGCACGGTGACCTTGCCGATCCAGCGCTGCGGGTAGGCCGCGTCCACCTCCGCATCGAGCACCATTGCCACGCGGTCGCAAAGCTGTTGCGTGACCTCATCCTGAAAATGCCGGTCGAATTCTGCCAACCCCGCATGCCCAAAGCGTGCCACCAGCGCCAGCACGGTGCCCATGGAAAACTTGCTTTGGTGCACTGTGGACGGGTTGAGCACCGGGCCCAGCACGTCGATCGCGCCCTGGTGCACATGGGCGACCACGCGGACCAAATCTTCAGGCTTGAGGTGGTGTGCCTGCATGACCTGCAGCAGTGCATCCGCCGCCGGGTGGGTATGGCGGCACGAGGCGTGGTACTTGAACGAGGTCTCGGCGGTGGCCCAGCGCGTGCCCAGCGCGTCGGTGAGCCGCTCCGGCTTGGCATCGCTGGACATTCCGGCCGCCATGCCCTGCGCACCTTCGAAAATCTGCGCGGCACCGGTAAAACCATCTTTGGCCAGGTACGCCGCCAGCAGGCCCGCGGCAGCAGCGTGAGCGGTATGCAGTTGCTTGCTGTCGGCCGCCGTGCGCAGAAACTCCCACAGACCGGCCGACTGGGTGCCGGCCGAGCCGAAGGCGTGCTGCATCTGCGCCGCATCCAGCCCCAGCAGGTGGCCCACAGTCGCAGCCGCGGCCAGCGTGCCGGCGGTGCCGGTGGTGTGAAATACTTTGTAATGTGAACGGCCAAGAAATTCGCCGACGCGAATGCCGACCTCGTAACCCGCCACCGATGCCGTCAGCAACTGCTGACCACTGGCGCCCAGCGCCTGGGCTACGGCCACTGCCGCCGGGAAAACAACCGTGCCCGGGTGAAACACCGAACCGTTGTGCACGTCGTCCTGCTCCGCCACATGGGAGGCGGCGGCATTGGCCATGGCGGCCAGGTAGGGGCTGCTGCGCAAACGATGGATGATCACCTCGCTTGGACCGGCTTGCCCCCCCATGGCCAGGGCAAAACGCGTGATGCTTTCGACCGGGCGTGAACCGTAACCTGCCACCGCCGAGCCGAACCAGTCAACCAGCAGGTCTTCAGTTTTCCGGACCACGGGAGCGGGAATGGCGTCAAACCGCAGCGAGGCGGCAAAGGCAGCGAGTTGGGCGGTTGGTGAGTTCATTGAATGCTCGTTTCTGGTTGGTGGGTCAAATCGCTCCGGCGCCGCGCAGAGCGGCGATGGCCTCGCCACCGAACCCCAGCTCGCGCAGGATGGCGTCGGTATGCTGACCCACGGCAGGTATCGGGTCCATGCGGTAGTCGAACGCGTTGCTGCGCCCCGGCGGCAGCAGTGCAGGGATAACGCCGGCCGGCGAGTCCACGCTCTGCCAGCGTTGGCGTGCCTTCAACTGCGGGTGCGCCCAGAGGCCGGCCATGTCGTTCATGCGGGCATTGGCAATCTGCGCTTCGTCCAGCCGCGCCAGCACTTGTTCGGTGCTGAGTTTTGCGAACGTGTCCAGAATGATCGCCTTGAGCGCCTCGCGGTGCTCGTTGCGGTGCGCGTTGCTGTCAAAGCGTGGGTCCATGGCCAGCGCGGCGTTCTGCAAGGCCAGCTCGCAAAACGCTTTCCATTCGCGCTCGTTTTGCAGACCCAGCATCACCGTGCCGCCGTCGCCGGTCTGGAACGGTCCATAGGGGTAGATGCTGGCGTGGGCGGCCGCGCTGCGCGGCGGCGGCGGCGCGTCGTCGAAGGCGTAGTACAGGGGATAGCCCATCCACTCGCCCAGCGACTCCAGCATGGACACGTCGATGTGCGAGCCCTTGCCGGTCTTGCCGCGCAGCAGCAAAGCCGACAGGATGCCGGTGTAGGCGTACATGGCGGCGGCGATGTCGGCCATCGAGTTGCCGGCCTTGGACGGTTCTGCGGGCGTGCCAGTGATGGACAGCAGACCGGCCTCGCTCTGGATCAACAGGTCATACGCCTTCTTGTCGCGGTACGGGCCGTCTTCGCCATAACCTGAGATGTCGCAAACGATCAGGCCCGGATGGGACTGGTTGAGCACATCGAATGACAACCCCATGCGCGCGGCCGCGCCGGGCGCGAGGTTTTGCACCAGCACATCGGCCTGGCCCAGCAGCAGCTTCAAGGCTGCCAGCGCGTTTGCCTGCTTGAGATCGAGCGTGAGGCTTTCCTTGGAGCGATTGGTCCAGACGAAGTGCGAGGCCTGACCCTTGACGCGGGTGTCGTAGGCGCGCGCAAAGTCGCCCAGGCCGGGGCGCTCCACCTTGATGACGCGTGCGCCAAGGTCGGCCAACTGGCGCGTGCAGAACGGCGCGGCGATGGCGTGTTCGAGGGAGACGACGGTGATGCCGTCAAGAGGTCTTGGGTTCATTTTTATTTGCTTTTTTGGAATGCTGTTCGCTCAAGTTGCAAGCCGGGTCTCGGCCCGGCGGCCGCCTCACTTTCTCTTGCTTCGCCAAGAGAAAGTAAGCAAAGAGAAGACGAGCCGGATTCGTCGCCCGGCGCTTCGCGCCGGTATGCTGCGTTGCTCGATTCGGGCGGGGTGCGCAGAAACTCGCCCTGCGGGCTCAGACATCTGCGCCCCTGATCCGCCCGACTCTGCGCTACTCGCCTCCTCATAACGGCGTGGAACAACCCGCAACGCAAGCGCTGCACGGGTATTCGGATGTTTGAATTCCTTGCCGTTGAGGCAGGGCTGAGCAGCGGATCAGCGCTCGGATAAGGGCTGGCGTTGTCCGAGCGAAGCGAGTTTAGCCAGACCCCGAGCGGTGCGAGCAGCGCAAGGAACCGCGAAGCGGCCCTGACGTCGGCTCGCCTTTTCTTTGGTGACTTTCTTTTGGCGAAGCAAAAGAAAGTTACTGCGCTGTCGGGCGCATATCCCGACCCTAAGCGCCAGGGCGCGACCCGGCTTGCCACGCATACAAAATCAAAATCAAACATCAAAACGACCTCGGCAACCCCAGAATATGCTCGGCCACATAGGAATAAATCAGGTTGGTGGAAATCGGCGCCACCTGGTACAGCCGGGTTTCGCGGAACTTGCGTTCGACGTCGTACTCGTTGGCAAAGCCGAAGCCGCCGTGGAACTGTATGCAGGCGTTGGCCGCTTCCCAACTGGCTTTGGCCGCCAGGTACTTGGCCATGTTGGCCTGCGCACCGCAAGGTTTCCCGGCGTCGAACAATCTGCAAGCCTCCCAGCGCATCAGGTCGGCGGCCGCTACTTCCATGTAGGCATCGGCGATCGGAAACTGCACGCCCTGGTTCTGACCGATAGGGCGGCCAAACACCACGCGTTCGTTCACGTAGTTGGTGACGCGGTCCAGGAACCAGTAACCGTCGCCAATGCATTCGGCAGCGATCAGCGTGCGCTCGGCGTTCAGTCCGTCGAGGATGTACTTGAAGCCCTGGCCCTCCTGGCCGATCAGGTTTTCCTCGGGAATTTCCAGGTTCTCGAAGAACAGCTCGTTGGTCTCGTGGTTGACCATGTTGGGAATCGGGCGCACCGTCATGCCGGATTTTTCGGCCTGGCGCAGATCGACCATGAAGATCGACATGCCTTCGGACTTCTTCTTGACTTCGGCCAGCGGCGTGGTGCGCGCCAACAGAATCATCCAGTCGGAATGCTGCACGCGCGAGATCCAGACCTTTTGCCCATTGACCACGTAGCGGTCGCCCTTCTTGACGGCGGTGGTCTTGATCTTGGTGGTATCGGTGCCGGTGCTGGGCTCGGTCACGCCCATCGACTGCAGGCGCCATTGGCCGGTGGCGATCTTGGGCAGGTACAGCTCTTTTTGCGTCGTGGAGCCGTGGCGCAAGAGCGTGCCCATGTTGTACATCTGGCCGTGGCAGGCACCCGAGTTGCCGCCGCTGCGGTTGATCTCTTCCATGATGACCGACGCCTGCGCCAGGCCCAGGCCCGAGCCGCCGTACTCCAACGGGATCAGCGCGGCCAGCCAGCCCGCCTGGGTCAGGGCATCGACAAAAGCCTCGGGGTAGCCGCGCTGTTCGTCGATCTTGCGGTGGTACGCATCGGGGAATCCGGCGCAGAGGGCGCGCACGGCGTCGCGGATGTCCTGGTATTGGTCGGGGGCGGTTTTGATCATGGTTTTGGTCTATGGTTTTCGATGTTTGTCGTTCAGGCCAGTTCGGCCGTGCCCTGCATGGTCAGCCAACCCTCGTGGTCCTGCGCCCAGAGCTGTACTGTCTTGCCGTCGGCAGAGGGCTGGCCGTTAAGCCGCAACGGGTGCAGGTCGAAGGTCGGCCGCACCGCCTTGAAATGGAAGCGCTTGATGAAGGCGTCCGGCGCATGACGGCGCACCAGATCGACCAGCAGCGTGGCAATCAGCGGGCCGTGCACGATCAGACCGGGGTAGCCCTCGACTTCGGTGACATAGCGGCGGTCATAGTGGATTCTGTGGCCGTTGAAGGTGAGCGCCGAGTAGCGAAACAGCAGCACCTCGTCAGGAATAATCTCGCGTTGCCAGATGGCATTTTTTTCAGCGGCAATCGGCGGCGGCACTGGATCACCGGGTTGGGCGCTAGCGCGATAGACGATGTCATGTTCCTCGGTCAATGCCAAACCCTTGGCGTTATGGATTTCATGCTTGACCAGCACGAACAGCAGGTCGCCGCTGCGCCCGGCTTTGTGCGTGATGGACTCGATGCACGAGATGCGCCGGACGGCGTCGCCCACTGCCAGCGGGTTCTCGGGCAGCCACTGTAGCCTGCCACCGGCCCACATGCGCCGCGGCAACGGCACGGGCGGCAGGAAGCCGCCGCGTTTGGCGTGGCCATCCGGGCCGATTTCGCTTTGACGGTGTTGCGGCAGGAAGTACAGCCAGTGCCACAGCGGCGGCAATGCCGTGCCGGACACCGGCAGTGCGTCGTCCCGGTCCAGAGTGGCCGAGAGCGCGCGCACCGGTGCGGCGGTGATGTCGTCGGCCAGGGTTTCGGTTTTGCCGGTCCAGTTTTGCAACTGGGTCAGCGTGGTGGCGGTTAGTGATCGGGTGTCTGTCCCATTTTGCATATTTTTGTCTCCTAGATGTTTGATATCGTCGTCGTACACGTCATTCAGCGCAATCACTGATTTCAGAACCAGCGCTTCCGATTTTTCGAAGGGTCGCCACTTATTCTCTTGAGTCGCATTTTGCAAAGACTGGCTGTCACTCCTGTGTTGTCGAAGGGTGGGTCACAAAAATAACAATGTTCCCTGTCCACGCTCATCATCTAAACTGGAACGCCCATCGCTGGTGATCAAGGAACCTCAAATGAAAATTCGTGCTGCCGTGCTGGAGACCATAGGTGCTCAAGCCCCTTACGCGCAAAGCCGTCCCCTTCAGATTCGGGAAGTCGAGCTCGATCCGCCAGGTCCCGGCGAGGTGTTGATCCGCATCCGGGCGGCGGGTCTTTGTCATTCGGACCTGTCAGTCATCTCGGGTGACCGGCCGCGACCCGTGCCAATGGTGCTGGGACACGAATCGGCGGGCGAAGTGGTCGAGTGCGGCCCTGGCGTCAACGACCTCTGTCCCGGCGACCGAGTTGTGCTTGTGTTCATGCCCAGTTGTGGTTGTTGTATGCCCTGCATGGAAGGCCGTCCGGCCCTGTGCGAACCGGGTGCGGCCAGCAACGGTGCCGGCACACTGCTGTCAGGTCAGCGCCGCTTGCATCTGAATGGCCAAACCGTGAATCATCATGTTGGCGTGTCTTGCTTTGCTGACTATGCGGTGGTTTCACGCCGCTCTTGCGTCAAGCTTGAAGCTGATATCAGCTTCACCGAAGCCTCGCTCTTTGGTTGTGCCGTCCTGACTGGCGTCGGTGCCGTGATCAATACGGCCCGGGTACAAGCCGGCACCACGGTCGCAGTTCTAGGGTTGGGGGGCGTCGGATTTAGTGCCCTGTTGGCTGCTGTTGCCAGCGGTGCACGCCAGGTGGTGGCACTGGATTTGAACGAGTCCAAGTTGGCACTGGCCCGTGAACTGGGTGCTACGGCGACGGTCAACGCGAGCCAAGTCGATGCCGCGGATCAGGTTCGCGAATTGACCCAAGGCGGTGTTGACTATGCGTTTGAAATGGCGGGTGCGATTCCTGCCATGGAACTTGCCTGGCGCATCACCCGCCGCGGTGGCAGCACGGTGACGGCGGGTCTGCCGCATCCGGACCGGCGCTTCGCGTTGCCACCTGTCCAATTAGTGGCCGAGGAACGCACATTGCGCGGCAGTTATATCGGCTCGGCTGTGCCGGCACGCGATATTCCACGCTATATCGATCTGTATCAGCGAGGCAAATTGCCGGTTGATCGGTTGATGGGCGAGCATTTGACGCTGGACGATATCAACCGGGGTTTTGACCGCATGGCGACTGGCGTTGCGATGCGTGACATTGTCGTGTTCTGAGGAGGCGGTGGTTGCACCAACTCAGCGCTTATTTGAAATTTTCCCGGGTTCCAGCCAGCGGTGCCTTTCGGTATGGTGGGCGTCCTTGCCGAGCGCCAAACCTGCGGCGTTTCACATCTCCAGCAACTCCTCGCCCAGACGCAAGGGGGCGCCGATGGACCATGTCAAGGACGCCGCAGTGGCCAGATCCTTTGCTATCAACGCCAGAGAAAAGCCAGAATCAAAGCGGCCCGACAACATGAATGGCTTGACCTTATTCTCTGTCGCATTTGTAACCCCTTGTCGAACAATTCCTGGTTCATCTTCACACTTCAGACAGTACGAGCTCCATCGACCGGAAACTCGACCCCACTGATGAACTCTGCATCATCGCTGGCCAGATACACCGCCGCGCGTGCAATGTCTCTGGGTTCAGACAATCGCCCCAGCGGAATGGTCGCGATGAACTTTTTACGGTTATCCGGCGTGTCGGGCATGCCCATGAATGACTCCAGCAAACCGGTCGCCCCCATCACCGGGCAAATGGCATTCACCCGAATCTTGTCCGGCCCCAGTTCGACCGCCATCGATTTGGACATCAGATTGACAGCGCCCTTGGAACTGTTGTACCAGGTGAGGCCCGGACGCGGGCGAATGCCGGCGGTGGAGCCGATGTTCAGGATCACACCACCACCTTGCTTGCGCATGATGGGGACCACCGCATGCGTCATGTGGAAAATGGATTTGACGTTGATGTTGTAGACGCGGTCAAAGGTGGCCTCGTCAACGTCGAGCATCGGCTGATTCTTGTGCGTCCAGCCGGCGTTGTTGACGACGATGTCGAGGCGACCGAATTGCGCCACCGCCTTCGCCACCATGGCATCAATCGCGGCGCGCTGGGTCACGTCGCAAGTAACGGCGATCGCGTTCACGCCGAGCGCATCGGCCACCGCCTTGGCACCGGCCTCGTTGATATCGGCCACCACCACCTTGGCCCCTTCGAGCACAAATTGGCGTGCGATTTCAGCACCAAAGCCACTGGCCGCACCGGTGACGATCGCTACTTTGTTTTTCAGTCTCATGGATATCTCACTTTCATTGATGGTTATTGGCCGTGGTACTGGATCACGGTCTTGATGCTACAAAACTCTTCCAGTGCGAGAAAACCTTTTTCGCGCCCATGGCCGCTGCGCTTGACGCCGCCAAACGGCAGCTCGACACCACCGCCCGCGCCATAGCAATTGATGTAGACCTGACCGCACTGCATGCGCTTGGCCATGCGCGTCTGGCGCCCGCCGTCGCGGGTCCAGACGCCGGCCAGCAGACCGAAGTCGGTGGCATTGGCCAGCGCCACGGCGTCTTCCTCGTTGTCAAACGGGATTGCAGCGAGCACCGGGCCAAATACTTCCTCGCAGGCCAGGCGGTGATCCCGCGGCACCGGACCGAACAGGGTTGGCGCCACATAGAAGCCGCCCGCTGGCACGCCGTCAGCCACCGTGCCCTGAGCCAGGACCGGGATGCCGCTGTCCATCGCCTGACGAATGAAGCCTTCGACGCGCCGCTTCTGGCCGGCATTGATCAGCGGACCACAATCGCGGTCCATCGCCGGTGCGCCGGCCGATGAGTTGGAAAAACGCTGCGCCACCATGCCGACGAAGCGCTCATAAATGGAACGCTGCACCAACAGCCGACTACCCGCAGAACAGGTCTGACCGCCATTTTGAGTAATGGCCTTCAGGATGAAGGTGGCGGCGCGTTCCAGATCAGCGTCTTCGAACACAATCTGCGGTGACTTGCCGCCAAGCTCCAGCACGCACTTGATGGTGCGGTCAGCAGCCGCTTTTTGCACCAATGTACCGACCTCGGGAGAACCGGTGAAAGTCACGAAATCGATGTCGTGATGCGAGGTTAAAGCAGCGCCCGCTTCTTCGCCAAGACCGGTGACCACGTTGAGAGCACCATCTGGCAAGCCAGCCTCGCGCGCAATGTCACAGAAGGCCAGCGGTGACAGGCAAGCGTCTTCGGACGGTTTGAGTACGACCGCGTTGCCCATCGCCAGTGAAGGCACGACGGAGCGACCGAACATCTGGGCCGGGTAGTTCCACGGCAGGATGTGGGCTGTCACGCCATAAGGTTCGCGCAACACCACCACATGGTAGTCGGCCAGGTAGGGAATCTGCTGGCCATGCACCTTGTCGGCAGCCCCGCCATAAAATTCGCAGTAGCGTGCCGCCACGACAATGTCGTTGCGCGCCTGGGACATCGGCTTACCCGTATCCCGCGCTTCGAGCAGGGCCAGAGGCTCAACCCGCTCCAGTATGAGTTGTGACATCTTCGTCAGGATGCGGCCCCGGTCAGTGGCAGTCAACCGGCTCCATGGGCCTGACAGTGCAGCACGCGCCGCCGTCACCGCTTGGTCGATGTCGGCCGCGTTACCGCGTGCCAACTGGTCGAATACCTCGCCCGTGCTGGGGTCAATCACAGGCAGGGTCAGGCCACTGCTGGCAGCAAGCCACTTGCCGTTGATGAAATGTTGGGCCATAAAGGACTCCTCAGTTAAAGAATATTTGGGGGCAAGTTTCAGTGCACCATGGCAGCAGCAGCCTCACCGACTTGGAGCTCGCCACGTTCGATCACCATCGTTTTGGTTGGGATGTCTTTAAGCAGACTGCGATTGGATTCGGTGATCACGACACACAATTCGGGGCGCGCCTGATGCAGGCGATCCAGTGACGCTGAATACTGCTGCGCCAGCACCGGTGCCAGACCCTGAAAGGGCTCGTCCAGCAGCACCAGTCGCTCGCCCGCCATGACGGCACGCGCCAGTGCCACCATCTTGCCCTGGCCGCCTGACAGCGCCGCGCCGGAGCGGGCCGACATGTCCTTCAGTTCCGGAACAATCGTATAGGTCTCGGCCAGCCGATCATCCACCGCGCGGCGCGACATGCCGATCACCTCACAGGGAAAGCGCAAGTTCTCCTCAACCGTGAATGTCGGAAACAGAACCCGGTCTTCCGGCGCATAGCCGATGCCGAGGCGAGCACGGTGGCGTGCGGGGACCTGCGACAAATCGGTGCCATCGAACAAAACACGACCCTCATGCCGCGGCAAAAATCCCATGATCAAGCGCAGCAAGGTGGTCTTGCCGGCGCCGTTGCGCCCAACCACGGCAACAACGGAACCCCGCGGTAGTTGCGCCGAGATGCCGCGCAACACAGAAATGCCGGCGATGGTGGCGGAGATATTCTCAAAAGTCAGCATGTCATTCGCCAATCACGTTCTTTATGACGATCGGGTCTCGCAGCACCGCTTCCGGCAGGCCATCGGCTGCGATCCGTCCGGCGATCCAGGCACACAACCGGGTCGCATAACGACGCACGATGTCGATGTCGTGCTCGACAAATATGCTGGTGACCTGGCGCTCGTCCAGCGCCCGCATCAGCACTGCCATCAAGCCGTGCTTCTCGTCGGTGGAAACCCCGCTGGTCGGCTCGTCCATGATCATCAATTTGGGCCGCAGCACGAGCGCCATGGCGACATCGAGCAACTTGCGCTGCCCCTCGGGCAGTGACCCGGCAAGGTCATGGGCGCGCGCTGCCAGTTGCAGCAACTCGAGAGTTTCGTCGACCTCGTTGGCGTCCACTGCCTGGCTTAGCGGTAGCAGGAACCCGCGGCGCTGCTTCACGGCAGAAGCGGCCAGCATCAGGCATTCACGCACCGTGTGTTCGGTAAAAACCTGCGGCAACTGGAACGAACGCCCGACACCGAGCCGCGTCACCGCGCGTGGGCTCAATGCCGTGATGTCAGCACCGTTGAAAAAGACCTGGCCCGATGTCGGCTTGATAAAGCCGGTGCAGATATTGATGAAAGTCGTCTTGCCAGCGCCATTCTGTCCGACAACCGCCAAGCGTTCACCCTCCATGAGATCGAAATCGATGGCATCCGCAGCCAGTACACCACCGAAAGACAGCGACACGCCGCGCGTCGACAGGAGTCCAAGGCTGCTCATGCCTTGCTCCTGGAGCGCAAATGTCGCTCGATCATCCCGAATACCCCCTTCGGCGCCACGAACACCATGACGATCAGTACCAGCCCCATCACCAACTGCCAGGCCCCGGTCAAAAGCGCTGCCGCGTAAAGCTTCATGAACTCATAGACAAATGCACCAATGAAGGCGCCCAGAGCATGACCTGAGCCCCCCAATATGGCGACGAACACCAGTTCGCCGGAGCGGACCCAATAGCCCATTTCCGGCGTCACGAGACCTTGGGTCAGGGCGAACAAACTGCCGCCGAGGCCGCACAAGGTCGCGGCCAAGACGTAGCCACCCCAGAACACACGTTTAGCCGAGATGCCCAGGTATTCCAGCCGCGTCTCATTGGTCTTGATGGCGGCCAGTGCCTGGCCCGAAACGCTGGCAAAGTAACGCTGCACGACCCAACCAGCACCGATTGACAAGACCAGCGCCAGCACCAGCAAGGCGGTCTCGAAACCCTCACGCTCGAAATGGACAAAGGCCAGGGTTGGCCGGTCAAAGCGCAATCCATCGGTGCCGCCAGTCACGGCGCCAAACTTGCCCAACACCGAAAACAGCACCATCGAAAGTGCCAAATTCAGCATGCCAAAAAAAATACCGCGATAACGCACGATGAAAAAACCGATGATTGCGCCGGCCAGAGCTGCCAACACGCAGCTTAGAGCGATCAACAGCAAGGCATCAAGCTGCCATTCGCGCGCCATGAAGGCAGTGCCGTAACCCGCCAGGCAAGCGAACATGGCGTTGCCAAACGACACTTGCCCGGCGCGAATCAGCACGATCACGCCAGACACCGCCAAACCATTGGCCAACGCCACGAGCACGGGCGTTTTGACCCATGGAAAAAACAGCCCCAGCGCCAGCACAGCCACCGCCAGCACAACAACCAACAAGCGCAAGCGCATCAGATTCTCCTCGCTGCGGCGGCTGAAAAAAGACCTTCAGGCCGTATCAGGAGTACGCCAACCATAATCAGGTAGGGCACCAGAACCTCAATCTCAGGCATCAGGTAAACGGCAAACGAACGCGACAAACCAATCATCAGGGCCGCAATTGCGGCGCCGCCAATTTGTCCCAGACCACCCGTCGCCACCACGGCAAAAGACAACACCATCATTTCGGCACCGATACCTGGCGTAAATGACGTGGTCGGCGATGCCAGTGCGCCGCCCAGAGCGCCGAGCGCACCACCCACAGTCAGAGTCAGCCATGTGACGCGACCGGTGTTGACACCCATGGCGGTCGCAACTTCACGATGGTGGGTGACGGCCGTCACCTGCCGGCCCAGCGCTGTGCCGGCGAGAAACCAGCGTAAACCAACAAATGCCAATACAGCAACTGCAGGCAGCACGAGCAGTTGATAACGGGTGTAGGTAACACCGGCCACACTGAGCGTACCCATCTGCGTCACAACATCGGAAACAAAAACAGGTTGCACCCCCCAGATCATCCGTTGCAAGTCTTCCAACACCATGAAGGCGGCAAAGGTCACCAGCAACTGAAGAATGGGATCCTTGTCAAGAATACGACGCAGCAAGGCGAACTCCAGCACCGTGCCCAGAAAGACACCCATCAGCAACGCGGCAACGAAAAGGGCGGGAAACGCCAGCATCGGCGGCAGACCAAACTTGGTGATGACAAGGCCCAACGTGGCAGCGAAGTAGCCACCACACGCATAGAGGCTGCCGTGCGCGATGTTAAGGATGCGCATAACGCCAAAAATAAGTGTTAGCCCCAGTGCCACCAGAAACAACAGCGCGGCGTAGGACACACCATCCATCAGGGCGAGAGCAAACAGGCTTGCATTCATGGGAGCGATCGAATCAGTCTTGAAATGGCAGTGAAGCGGAAAACGACACCGGCAGTCGATGGAAACCAACTGGTTCGCCGCGCTGCGGCGAACCTCCATAAAGTCAGATCACTTGAAGTCGTACATCTTCAAACGGTCACTCTTTAGCACGTCAGCTTTGATCGCCTTCACCCAAACCGGCGACTTCTGCCCGACTGGTGTTGTGACCAAGTCTGCCGGCACCAACATCATTTTTTCCATGACATCAAACGGATACTGCGGAACTCGCTTGGTGATGCCTAGCAACTGAGCTTCCAAGCCTTGACCGTCCTCACGCATACTGATGGTGCGACCGAAGGCTTTGAATTCCATCTTGCGCATGGCTTCTGCCACTTGTTCCGTGCTGGGCCATTTGCCGCCATTGGCCTTGATGGCGTTTTCGTACCCAGTCTTCAAACCGAACAGCGCCTGTGCCATGTGATAAGTCGGGTAAATGGGGTACGCGCCAGTCTTGGCCCGGAACTTGGCGACAAACTCTTTGTGCATGGGGTCATTCTTGGTTTCCGGATGCAGGAAATAATGGTCCCCGCGTCCGCCCACGATCACCCCTTCAGGCAAGGCCGCACCCAGACGCTCCAAGGAACTTTCGGCCAGGGGCAGTACCATGGTCGCGCCCTGACTGAACAGGCCGCGTTGCGACGCCTGACGCACAAACGTGTCCAAGTCGCCACCCCACGAAGTGTTTAACACCACATCCGGACGTAATGCTTGCAGGCGACTGATTTCGGTGGAAAAGTCCGAAGCGCCCAATTTAGGAAACATTTCGGCCACTACTTTGACGTCAGGCTTGAACGCCTTGAGCGTATTGAGGAATATCTCCCAGGAATCTCTTCCCCACGCGTAGTCCTGGTTGACCACCGCAATGGTTGAGAAATTTGGCTTCGTTTTCAGAAGGTAAAGAACAGTTGCCACCATTTCCGTGGTGGCATTGGCCTGGGTTCGTACGACGTATTTGTAGCGCTTGTCCTCAAGCACCTTTTCGGTACCACAGTCCCACATGACATTCAGAACCTTCAGGTCCTCAGCCACTGGCGCGACAATGTTGCAGTTGCCGCTTGAGATCGCCGACAGCATGGTGTGAACACCCTGTTCCTGCACCAATCGACGGTATTCGCTAAGCATCTTGTCACCACCAATACCCTCGTCGATGAAGGTAGCCGACAGCTTGACGCCGCCAATACCACCCTTGGCATTGATGTCGTCTATCAGCAGTTCCGCAGCCGCCTTGGCCGGCACGCCGAAAACCGAGGCTGCACCAGAGATGAAAGTTGTAATTCCGATCTTCAGCTCAGCTGGTTTGTCCTGAGCCAAAGCGAGACCAGCGCTCAAAGCGAACACTGCAATCGAAGTAAATGTCTTCAGAAGTTTCATGCTGTCTCCTATCTATTATTCAAGTAAGTGGTTATCGTCGTCTTTCCGGACAACAGGCACAATCACTCATTTTTAAACTAGTGCTTCGGAATTTCCGAAGGATTTCAGGGTTTACGCTAATACCAGACATGCACTTCGATCTCATAGATTTAAGACTATTTGTATGGGCGGCTGACGAAGGGAGTTTGACGCGGGCTGCCCAACTCCAGCATCTGTCGCTGGCCGCAGCCAGCACACGCATCAAGTCGCTCGAAGCCCAATCGGGTCAAGCGCTGCTTTATCGAGAGGCGCGCGGTGTGCGCCTGACGCCACCGGGTGAAGCGTTTTTACACCACGCTCGCGGTGTGCTGCGCCAAGTGGATCAGTTGCGGGTTGACCTACAGGAATACAGCGGCGGCTTGCGCGGCCACATACGCGTGTTCGCCAACACCACGGCGGTGACGGATTTTCTGCCTGAAATACTGCCCGGCTTCCTGTCGCGCAATCCCCGTGTGAATGTGGACCTTCAAGAAAAACCGAATGCTGAAATTGCGCGCGGCGTGCTGGACGGCCGGGCTGACATCGGCATCGTGGCCGGTCAGGTCGATACGCTGCGCTTGCAGGCCATCCACTTCAGCACCGACCGCTTGGTGCTGGTGACCTCTAAAAATCACCCTTTTGCAGACCGAAAGACCATCGCGTTTGCTGACACGCTCGACGAGGACGCCGTGGGCATGAGCCACCTCAGCACGCTGCAGACCTTTCTGGCCCAGGTTACGCAGAAGATCGGCAAACCGCTCAAGTTGCGCATTCAGCTTTCCAGCTTCGATGGGATGTGCCGCATGATAGGTGCCGGCGTGGGCGTTGGCATCGTGCCCGAGAGCGCGGCGCGGCGCAACCGCGAGAGCATGGGTCTGGCGCTGATAGAACTCGACGACAGTTGGAGCGTGCGCGAGCGCTACATTCTGGTGCGCGACCGTGCGGCCCTGCCTGGCTATGCGCAGGCGCTGATCGAGGCGCTGTGCGCGCATTACAGCGCACAGCGATGACGCCTGCGTGAAGCGCAAGTTCAGGCGGGCGCAAGTCTTACCAACGACAGGACCGGACGCGCTACATCACCCCCAGCATGCGCGGCAACCAGATTGACAGTGCGGGCCAGTAAGTGACCACCGCGAGGAATCCCAGCATGGCCAGCAACCAGGGCCAGACTGCCACCGTCAACTCCGTGATGCCCATCTTGGTGATGCCCGATGCGACGTACAGGTTCAGCCCCACCGGCGGGCAACTTCATGGAGCCTTCCTCCATTGTGCTGATCTTTGCACCCATACTGTTCCCGGTGGCCATGAAGCTGGGCATAGACCCGGTG
>Ga0315272_10000692_pt1 | contig 17090 bp, 14 predicted proteins | sample C3_middle_MG_FD_203918 | JGI IMG/M metagenome (GOLD analysis project Ga0315272, IMG submission 203918) | Sediment microbial communities from Yellowstone Lake, YNP, Wyoming, USA - C3_middle | ecosystem: Environmental > Aquatic > Freshwater > Lake > Sediment | place: USA: Wyoming | collected...
GTTCTGCACATCGATACCGAGGCGTTGACGGTACTCACCGAGGGCGGTATTTTCTGGCACAGCCTGGCCGAGGAATTGCGCCGCGTGAACATGGATTATCTCTCCGCACCACTCAACCTCACCTCTTCAGTTGGCGGCACACTGGGCGTGGGCGGCATCGATGTCAATTCACCACGCCTGGGTTGCAGCGCAGATCAGGCAGTGGCACTGCAGGTGGTAACGCCGACCGGCGACATTGTCGAGTGTTCGGATACCCAGAATGCCGAACTGTTTCAGCGTGTGATCCTCGGTTACGGACAGTTCGGCGTGATCACCGAGGCCACGCTGAAGATTCGTCCCTACACACCGCTGCGCATGCATTATTTTTATTACGATGGGTTGCGTGATGCGATAGAGGATATGCAGATGCTAGTCAGTAATGATGCCAGTGATTATTCCGGCATCCTCACCATCATGGATTGCGCGGTGAACCTGCTGGTGGCTTTCGATACCGATGAACGCGAAGCTGCATTCAAGAAAAATTGGCTACCAGAATTGCACGGCTATGGCGAATTCGGATTCGCATTGCGCATGATGTTGCGCTACACATTGCGCCCGTGGAAATTGGGTGAGGCGATGTTCCTGTTCAAGCGCAAGCGCGAACTGTTTCCTGAGCTGCAACGCGCCGAATACATGCAGGACGGCAAGATGCACGACCGCACCGTGGTTTTTTCGCGCGCGGTGTGGAAATTCTGGGGCGGCAAACAAATGGTCATACCCGATCTGGCGATGTCGGCAGAAAAGTTTGTCGAGGCGGTGGAACGCGGTAGCAAGATCTGCCGGAAATATTTCCCGAATTACACGCTGTACATGGTCGGCATCAAACTGCGCCCGGAGCACAAGCCGCATTACGAAATGTCCTGCATTCCGCCCGATGCTGAAGGCTGGGCCTATGGCTGCGAATTCGAGCCGATGATCGAAGGTCATGTATACAGCCGCGATCATCTCCAATCATTCAAGAATGAGATCTACGACATCGGCGTCGATCTGGGCGGCAGCTATTACCGTTTCGGCGGCATGATGAAAGGATATATCCGCCGTGTGTTTGGTGACGAGGTGGTGGACAGGCATCTTGCGATGAAGCGCAAGGCCGATCCGGCGATGATATTGAACAAGGATGTGGTCTTCTGATGTGGGGCATTATTAGAAATGCATTTGACACGCGACGCGACCATGCCGAATGCAGTGGGTGCGGCTTATGCCTGTTGGTGTGTCCAGTGTGGCGAAAAACTCGCGATATCAGCCTGACACCGCTTGGCCGTTCCAAGGCCATGCAGCATGGCGATATCGACAGCGCAGCGGTCGAGAACTGCACATTGTGCGGTTCCTGTGATCCGGTATGTCCCGAACAGATCGACTTGAGCGGTATGACGCTCAGACTTCGCCGCCAATCGACACATCCAGCAGCGCCAGCCTTACAGGCACAGCTAGATGAAAAAGCCGGGCAACCACTGACAACACAACATGCCGAGACCAAGTGGTTGCCCGACCGGGCATTGCTTGAGCACCCCCAACTGCTTGCGCGTATCACCAGCCTGGTGGGGGCGCGAGTAGCCGAAGATGACGGCACTGACATTGCATTGGCGCTGGAGACCGGTATGGTCATTCCGTCTCATCGCCTGCAACGTTTTCTTGCGCCATTAAAAGGGCTGAAAAAAATCATCGTCGCCGATGGCCTGCTGTTGAAACACTTGCAGCAATTACTGCCAGAAAAAAAATTTATCAGTCTAGGTGAAGCGCTCAGCGGTCACGATCAAGTGCGCGGTAATCTGCGAGCCACAGATTTGTATGTGATCGAGTCGCGCGCCTACCATTCCGATTACCAGCGTTTGGTCAAATACTATGATGGCCTGCGTGTTGCGCATGGCTGTGCCTTTAATCTCGACTTGCAACGCATAGCCATTCCCGCCACCGCGCGCAGTTTGTCACAGCGACTGGGAACCATTGCGCACGACGACGACTCACAAGCACGCTGGGTACTGCATGGACGCAACATCACACGTATCGTTGTCGAAAATATGGATGATCGTGACGCGCTTGAAAATGTCAGTGAAATTCCAGTAGTACACCTGGCAGAGTTGGCGGATGATAGCGTTAGCGTTTGAGAATTCTCCTCGTTATAAATGAGCAATAGATGACCATAGGAATTTAGAATCGATGCGTACAGTTGATGTCATTATCGTTGGGGCCAGTCTGGCTGCAGCCGCAGCAGCCAAGCGCCTGGTGGACGCGGGTCTGGAGACTGTCGTGTTGGAACGGCAGAAGCTGCCGCGCCACAAGATCTGCAGCGGCATCTTGTCGCCTCGCGGCCATCGTTTTTTGCTGGAGAATTTTGGGCCGTTGCCGCGTGAAGTGTTGCATGACCCAGTATCTTGCAAAGGCGTGACGTTTCACTTCCCGAGCATGGTATCGATGCCAATGGATTTCTTCGGCGGGACAACGCCGCATTTGCACCGAAAATTTTCAGACCACTGGGCGATCCAGCGCAGCGGGGCCGAGGTGCATGACCAGACTTCGTTCGTCGGGCTGCAGGATAATGGCGATCATGTGATTGTGAAGGCGCGCAAGAATGGCGAGCCGGTCGAATACCGCACGCGCAATGTTATCGGTGCGGATGGCCCCAGTTCGCCGGTGATCCGCGCGATCTATCCCGACTACCCGCAAACCATTCCGTGGTTTTTCGTGGGGCAGAAATTCCACGAGATCATCGATTGCCCGCTAGATGAGCAGTATTTTCATTTCTGGTTTCACCCCGGCCTCGGACACTACACCTGGAGCCACGCGCGTGATGGGCGGCAGATCGTCGGCGTGGGTTTCAAGAGCGGCGACAATTTTGCGAAGAAGCATGCGGTGGTGCAGCAGTATCTCGATGAGAAACATGGCGTGAAACTGAAACCAGCGGGTGACGACCACGAAGGTTGCGCGGAGAATTTTGGCCCGTCGCTGGTCAACCGTTATGTGTTCGGCAAGGGCAATGTGCTGGTCACCGGGCAGGCGGCGGGATTCCTCAACATGATAGGCGAGGGCATGAGCTGCGCGCTGCATTCTGGCGCGATCAGCGGAGAAGCGATCGTGGAAGCGCGGCTGCGCAACCGTCCGGTGCAGGAGATGTACCGCAGGATGATCGCGTCGGAAGTGCGCCGCACCTCTGACCAGTGGAACCCGCTCAAGATCGCGTTCGACCGCCCGCACGAGGCTGATTTCCCCGCCGCGCTGGGAGCGCTGAGTTGGCGCGACCGCGCCAAAGTGATGAAGGACATCTGGAACTTCATCGTGCTGTACAAGGAATTCAAGTGGGGACGGCAGATATTCAAGGCTGCGATGCACAGGCCTTTGATCGGCGGTTATCCGATGAAACATTGGCGATAGAGTTCCCTGAACTCAAGGAGGAACTTCGCGATCATCAGCTGCCGACACATATCAGACGCTCAGGTTTTCAGCAGATACCTGTCTATCATCCAACAACGATCAGTCCGGCTTTAGTGCCGCCTCAAAAAGCTCTATTGGTAGGGGCCTGCCAAAATAATATCCTTGAAAGCGTGAGCAGCCACACTCCAGAAGGAGTTGGCGCTGTTCCTCCGTCTCCACTCCTTCCGCGATGATATCCAGCTTCAAACTTTGTGCCATCGCTATGGTGGCACGAACCACGGCAATATCACTGGCGTCGGTAGTAATGTCGCGTACAAATGACTGGTCGATCTTGATTTGATCGAGCGGCAGTTGCTTTAGATATTGCAGGGATGAAAAACCGGTGCCAAAGTCGTCCAAGGAGAACTGGATGCCAATTTCGTTCAAGGCGTTCATGATGGCTATGGTTTTTTCGATGTTCTCCTGCAACTGGCTTTCAGTCAGTTCCAGCTTGAGGAGCTGCGGATCGATGGCGTGGCGTTGAACGATAGCTTTAACTTGAGCCACGAAATCGGCTTGATGGAATTGCTTGGCGCTCATGTTAACCGCCAAGGTCAGGTTGCGGGTGAGTGCATTCTGTTGCCATACCTTGATCTGTGCACAGGCCGTCTCTAGCACCCAGTAGCCTATAGGCAGGATCTGCCCATTTTCTTCCGAAAGAGAAATGAATTTTGCAGGAGATATCATTCCGCGTTCAGGGTGTATCCAGCGGAGCAATCCCTCTGCGCCCAAGGGATGATTTGAACTATCCACCTGGACCTGGTAATGCAAATGAAATTGCCCGAATTCAAGTGCATTCTGTAATTCACCTTCCAGTGAGACACGGGCAGAGATGCTTTCCTGCATTTGTCGGTCGAAGAATCGAAAGGCGTTCCGGCCTGCTTTTTTGGCCTGATACATCGCGATGTCAGCTTGTTTTAGCAACTCATCTGCCGCTTGTTGATTACCGCTAAACAGGTTGGCCCCGATGCTGGCAGTGCAACGGTATGTGCCTTTGCCTAGCTGGAAAGGCTGGAGGAGAGCGGCGAGTATTTTCTCGCCGATGTTCTCTGTCTGAGCTGCGGCTTCAATGAGTTGCTCACTCAGGTCTACCAGCATCACCACGAATTCATCCCCACCCAGTCTGGATACTGTGTCACCTTCGCGTATACAGGTCGCCAAACGCTGGGCGACTTGTTTTAGCAGCGTGTCCCCCATGTCATGGCCAAGCGTGTCGTTGAGGTTCTTGAAATTGTCCAGGTCAAGGAACAGCAGTGCCCCTTTCCGGTTGCTACGCAAACTGGAAGTCAAAGCCTGCTGAAGCCGGTCCATTAGTAGCAGCCGATTGGGAAGTCCGGTCAGGTGGTCGTAAAAGGCCAGATGCTGGATCTTTTCTTCTGATGATTTGCGTTCCGTGATATCAGTGATGATCACGGCAAACTGTCCAATTTTAGGACTGAACACCCTTGTTTGATACCACCGTCCCAACTCCTTGGAATAATTTTCATAATCCGTCGGCTGCCCGGATATTGCGACATGGCCAAAGGTTTCTATCCAGTATGCTTCTGTTCCGGGTAAAGCTTCGAGGACAGTACGGCCGATCATGTTGCTAGCCTTGAGGCCGGTTAAATGTTCAAAGGCTGGATTGATCTCAAGAAAGCGATAGTCGACAGGTTGGCCCTGCTCATTGCAAATCACATCGTGCAATGCAAATCCAGTGGTCATGTTCTCAAATAGCAAACGCCATTTATTTTCGCTTGCCAGATATTTCAATTCATTTTGCTTGCGCCAAGCCTGCAAAGCCACCACCATCAGTTCAACCAGTACAAGAGTGAAATAGTACGCCCATAGCTGAAACAATCCATGCTGGTTGTCCTCTGTACTAAATGGCCCGAACCCATAACTCGCTGCCAATGCCATAAAGAACACAGAAAGCAACACACCCAGGGATGTGCACATCACCCCGAATCGCATGGCCGCCCAAACGACTGTAGGTAAAGCTAAAAAAGACATCTGATGTGAGTAGCCGAGTTCATTTCCTCCAAAAAGAAACAATCCACAATAAATAACGAACGTGGCCGCAAACCAAAGCGAAACTTCCAACCGCTGCGCCAGTACTAATTTCAATTCGGCTCGAGTAATATTAATCAGCAAGGGCGCTGCAAGTAACACCCCTAGGAAATCACCCGCCCACCAGGACAGCCATGCCAATTCAGCCTCTTGTATGGGTAACACTTCAAATATCAACAGAATGCTCACCCCGCCGCTGGCGCTGGCTAGCATTCCGATGGCAGCGGATATGACTAACAACAGTGTGTCGTAGACGCGATCTAGTGCGAAATGGAATTCATAACGACGTAATAACCAGGCAGCAAGCAATGGACCGAGCGTATTGCCCACCGAGATGCTGCTGTCTAGCAAAGGAGAGGAGTCTATGGAAAAATTGGTGGCCAGTGCTCCGATGAATATCCCCGGCCAATAGACATAACCCCAACGCAATAACGCCGCGACGGCAATGCCGGTGGGCAGCCAAATCAAGGTGATATGAGAGTCCCCGTAGGGGAGTGCCAAACCCAACCTGCCAGCAACAAAGTAGGCCAACGCCACAAACAGCAATCTTGTGACGTACTGATATGGCCGCGCGAAATCAGGGTTCATTTCTTATGATATAGATTGGATTTTACATTAACAAGTTATTTCTACCCTCAGAGATGGGGCAATCTGCTGCATCGACTGGTTGAATCCACAGCATACAACGGCTCTGGCTAAGGCGAGAATTGGCGCGACCGTGCCAAAGTGATGAAGGACATCTGGAACTTCATCGTGCTGTACAAAGAATTCAAGTGGGGACGGCAGATTTTCAGGGCCGCGATGCATAGGCCTTTGATCGGCGGCTATCCGATGAAGCATTGGCGGTAATGTAGGCGGGTTACTCCCGGACAGCGATTTGTGTGTTTCGGTCTATGGGCTGCGTTGAGGAGTGATCGGACTTTCTGGACCTATTCGCTGCCAGCGCCCCAGCTGGCAATAAATCCTTCAGGAATTTCGCCAGGTTTTCCATGGTGGGTGCCAGCGGAGAACGCTTCCGCCAAACCAGCCCGATGATGCGTGATGCTCCCGGGGAGGCGAGAGGACGCAATGCGACACGGGTACCGATGTCGTGAGATTGCCGGCCAGCCAGTGCCGGAATCAACGTAACTCCCAAGCCCATGCCGACCATCTGGCGGAGTGTTTCCAGACTGGTCGCGCGAATTTCCTCGTTATCAAGTCCTGCCAGACGGCAAGCTTCCAGAGCCTGGTTGCGCAAGCAGTGCCCTTCTTCCAGCAAAAACAGACCAGCATGAACCAACTCATCGATATGTATTTCTGCTGCTTCGGCCAAGGGATGGTCGGCTGGTACTGCGGCCAGGAACGGCTCGCGGAATAACGGCACGGTTTCCATGGCGGGATCGTCGGCTGGCAACGGCAGAGCCAGCAGGCCCGCATCCAGTTTTCCTTCGGCCAAGTGGGCAAGCACATGCGGTGTCATCTCTTCGCGCAGCAACAGGCGTAATTTTGGGAAGCTCTCATGTACCAAGGGCATGGCATAGGGCAGGTAATACGGGCCAAGCGTGGGGATGACGCCGAGATGGATGGCGCGAGCCATCGGGTCTTTGCATTGCTTGGATAGTTCGCAAATGCGGTTGGCTTCTTCGATGATGCGCCGGGCAGAGTCGACGATTTCGTGGCCAGACGGTGTGAGCTTCACGCTTTTCAGGGTGCGATCGAACAAGGCGATGCCGAGATAATCCTCCAGTTTCTTGATCTGGATGGACAGCGTGGACTGGCTGACGAAGCAGGCCTCGGCAGCGCGGCCGAAGTGCCCTATATCCGCCAGTGCTACTACATATCGCAATTCTTGTAGCGTCATGGTTTGCCTTGTATAAAATGGATTGGATGATTCCATGTGGTTCATTCGATACATCAAACGGACAAGGTATTGTCGACGCACACCCTTATGAAACATATGCGAGCAATGCGTTGGTGAGTGTCACATGTCCAAAAAAGCTGAAACTCAAACTGTCCGGTCATGCTGCGCTGGCACCGGGATCTTTTAGAAAACAAATTCAGTCAAGCAATCGGTTTGTGGAAATTGATTCAGATTATCAATGATGGCATATAAATGCATGATTGATTCTTTCAATGAATCCGATTCATAAAATCCATGTTCATGCCGCCTTATCACTTTGGTATGGTGAATCTATTGCTTTGCCTGCTTGCCGGCACATGATTGACTCCATCAATGCGTTCGATTCATACAATTCGTTAGATTAGTACTCACATTTGAATTTAAATCGATACCGTTGATGAGCCGGCAAAATTCGGGATTTACAAGGCTTGGAATTTTAAGTCATCAACAACAACAAGAATATTGCAATTCGTTATTGCAAGCGAGTTGTTTCTGGTACCCGGAAAAATTAATGGGTTTACTTCATGCATAGAGGAGAAAAGTTATGACTGACTTTAACAACATGAACAGGAGAGATTTCCTCAATATCTCAGGCAAGGCGGGGTTGTCGACATTGGTGGCAAGTGCGGTGGGTGTCAACCTTGGGTTGGTGCAAGTTGCCGAGGCGGCAGTTGGCAAGGGGAAGGTAACTCCTTTTCGTTTCGCGATACTGACTGACGCACATCTTTTTAGCCAGGCCGATCACAAATTTGACGCGCAAATGGCAGAGGCGGTTGATAATGTGATGAGCATGAAGCCGCTTCCTGATTTCGTCGTCTATTGTGGTGACATTGCACAGAATGGAACCGCTGATCAACTGGAGAAAGGCAAGAAGATCCTCTCCAAACTTACAATGCCTATCCATTTCATTCCCGGTGAGCACGACTGGTATTTGGACATGGGGGCAGCATGGCGCGGTAATTTCGGCAGCCCGACCTGGTCATTCGACCATAAGGGCGTCCATTTCATCGGAATGAACTCCATCCTGGTGCGCGACTTCTGGACCAAATCCGGAATGTCGGCCAAGGAAAGAATGGGCGTGATGGAAATGCTGGAAAGCCCAATCGCCGGTCCGTGGGGTGTGCGTGAAGAACAGCTGGATTGGTTGAAGAAAGATGTGAGTAACCTTGCGTCTGACACCCCCGTCGTCGTCTTTACCCATTCGCCGCTGTGGGACTATTACCCCCGCTGGAATTTCCAGACTGAGGATGCTCCGGAGATCCGCGAGATACTGAAAAAATTCGAGCGCGTGATGGCATTCCACGGGCATGTCCACCAAACGGTTTATAACAAGATTGGAAACATGGGCTCGGTTGGGACGCTGTCCACCTCATGGCCGTGGCCTTACCCTGATGTCAAGCTGGCATATCCACAAATGCAAATGAACCGCTCCGATCCGGGCCTCTTTACGGATGGTCAGGGTGCCCAGCACATCGATTTGGAGAGCAGCTTCAGCGGCCGGATGCAATACGATCCGTTCGGGGATATGTTGACTCCGGCAATGAAAAACGGCTTCAAAATCTAAGGAGGGATGAGAGATGAAACTGAATACTAATAATCGTTTTAATGTTGCCATAGGTTTGATCGCTCCCGTTGCCCTGATCGGATTGCTGGTGTCCAACCCTGCGGCAGCCAGAGAACCGTATACAGCGGCAGAACTGGCGTCACAGGAAAAGGCGCTGCTCGCCGCGGTAGACCATGGCCGTGATCTATGGCATGGAAGCAAGCCGTCGATGACCACTAACGGATTGGCTTGCGGAAACTGTCATCCGGATGCGGCCGCGTCGAATCCCCAGACATTTCCCAAATTCCAGGCGAATCTGGGCAAGGTCATTCCGATACGCGAGATGATCAACTGGTGCATCCAGGTTCCGCAACTGGGGACAGTTCTTGATGTCAACGGCGAAGACATGGTTGCGATGGAGGCCTATGCTTTCTATATGTATCGCGGCAAAATGATCGAGCCTGGTCTGGCAACCAAACAGACCACGCCTGTGGTGGTGAAATCGGGTCCCGGCTTTCCCAAGAAGGGGTCTGGTATCGGCTTCGACAAATAACTATGCGGGTGGTCGCGATAGCGGCTACCCGTTATTTATTATGAGTTGGTAAACTCTAAGCAAGCGGAATCAACCGCTTGTTTTTTTGTCTGGAAAAAAGGGGTTAAGAATGAATGCAAAATACATTTTCTTTTTTTTATCGATAGGCAGTGCACCAGTCCTGGCGGAACAGATTTGCGATACCCGCAGCTATCCCTTGTCGATCCATGCCGATCAATATAAGGACAATGGCGATGGCACGCTGACTGACAATCAATCGAAGCTGACATGGATGCGTTGCTCGCTGGGGCAAGTCTGGTCCGGTGCGACTTGCACTGGCACATCGAGAACCCTTGCGTGGCAGGCCGCGCAAGATGAGGCGGCCAAACTCAACCAGAAGGGCGGCTATGCCGGGCGCAGCGATTGGCGTGTGCCGCAGATACCCGAATTGGCCATGATCGTGGAGCGCCAGTGCTCCAATCCGCGCACTAATCTTGCGCTGTTTCCTCAGACCCCTGCGAATTTTTTCTGGACTGCCACTGAGCCAGCCGACCCTGCCAATGCTTATGTGCTGAGCTTCGGCGCAGATGGAGCTATGTATAAGAGCAGGGGAGAAGCGCTCAATGTTCGCTTGGTGAGCGGCGGAAAACCTAAATAGCAGCTTGAATGCCGGGAGTGGTTAAGTGGTCTTGAAGAATCCAACCGCTTCCGACTCTACCCTGGTTCGTTTCATCGGCGGCAGGCTTTGCCAGATGCGCTTGCCGTAATGCTTGGCGATGATGCGCGGGTCGCAGATCATCAGCACGCCGCGGTCGGTTTCGTCGCGGATCAATCTTCCCGCACCCTGTTTCAGCGTGATGATCGCGCGCGGCAACTGGTACTCCATGAACGCATTGCGCCCCTGTTTGTTAAGTTGTGCGATGCGCGCCGCCAGCACCGGGTCGTCTGGCGGGGCGAACGGCAGCTTGTCGATGATGACCAATGACAAAGCCTCGCCGCGCACGTCCACGCCTTCCCAGAATGACTGGCTGCCGAGCAGTACCGCGTTGCCGTGGTCGCGGAAGCGCGTCAGCAGTTCGCTGCGCGATCCTTCGCCTTGCAGCATCAGCGGGTAGGTGAGACCCTTGCGGTCGAATTCCGCCACCAGTAGATCGTAGGCGCGCTGCATCGCGCGCAGGCTGGTGAACAGGAAAAATGCGCGGCCCTTGCTGGCCTCGACCAGAGGCAGTGCGGCTTGTACCACCGCCTCGGTGTAGCCCTCGCTGTTTGGCTCCGGCAGGCCGGTCGGCACATACAGCAGCGCCTGCTCGGCGTAGTTGAATGGGCTGTCCCAGCACGCGGTCTTCGCGTTGAGCAAGCCCATCTCGGTTTGATAGAGCGAGAAATTCTGTTTCACCGCCAGCGTCGCGGACGTGAATATCCATGCGCGCGCGCTGCCGCCGATCTGCTTCTCGAATATCTCCGCAATGGACAGCGGCGTGGTGTTGAGTTGCAGCGAGTGATGGAAAACTTCCAGCCACCTGACCTGATCTGGCTCGTCGCCTTTTTGCCATTTGGCCAGTTGTTGAGACAACGCCTGCGCCCTCAGCCAGCAATTTTCCAGCCCTTCGCTGCGCTCCGCCTGTTTCTCCAGCAGGCCGTTCAATTGCGCGAGTTTTTCGCTGAGCGTCTTGAGCGCATCCGGCCAATCCTTGAAGCTGTCTAGCGCAAGAGCAGGCATCCGGCCTTCTTTCTTGAACACCAGACGAAGATCGCGCGCGGCCTTGTCCAGATCGTCGCAAGCCTTGGGCAGCGGCGCGAAATCCTTGGCGCCAGCAACCGCCTCGATGCGCGTGTCGCGCACCAGGTCGAGCAGCAGCGTGGTAGATAACGTCTCGCCGAAAAACAGGCTGGCGGTCTCCGGCAATTGGTGTGCTTCGTCGAAGATCACCGTGTTGCAGGCGGGCAGCAGCTCCGCCACGCCCTCGTCGCGCAGCATCACGTCGGCGAAGAACAGGTGATGGTTCACCACCACGATGTCCGCCTTCATTGCCTCGGTGCGCGCCTTGAGCACGAAACATTCCTTGTGATCCGGGCATTCCTGGCCGAGGCAATTGTCGCGCGTCGACGTCACCTGCATCCAGATCGGCGCGTTCTCCGGCACATCGGCCAGCCCGCCCTTGTCGCCGGAGTCGTTGACCTGCGCATATTTTTTTATCTTGCCCAGATGCTTGATGTCCTCGCGCGTCTTGAACATGCCGTCCGATTCCGTGCGTGCCAGATGATAGTGGCACACATAGTTCGAGCGCCCCTTGAGCAGCGCCACCGATACCGGTGCCTTCAGCGCATCGCGCACCATCGGCAGGTCTTTCTGGAACAACTGGTCCTGCAGATTCTTTGTGCCGGTCGAGATGATCACCTTGCCGCCCGCCAAGAGTGCTGGGACCAGATAGGCGAAGGTCTTGCCGGTGCCGGTGCCCGCCTCGACCACCAATATCGCGTTGTCGCGTATCGCCCCGGCGACGGCGAGCGCCATCTCGCGCTGCTGCGCGCGCGGGCGGAACGACGCGACTTCAGTGGCAAGCGGGCTTTGTTCGGAAAAGAAACGTTCGACTTCGATGGACACAGTGGGGTTCGATATTGAGGATAAAAGTGATGTGGTTATTTATTGTGCGCAGCGCTATAGTTCAACAGTGATTTTACGCGAGTTGATGGGGGCTGGAATGAAATTCCGAAATGCCATCTGGTTGATCGTGTTATTGGCACCGTATCGTGTCGTTAGCGCAGCCGAATTCGATGTTGCCGTGGGCATCTTTGTGCTGGCTGATCAAGGCGCTGATATCCAAATGAATTTTCGTGCAGAGCAGAGTCACTGGCTGTATAGCCTGCGCTACATGCAATATGAGGATACATTCGTCGATCCTTATTCCGGGAACGAGCACAGCAAGACCAAGGACAGCCTGCTCGGCCCGGGTGTCAGTTACCTGTTTCGCAATGAAGCCCGGCATTCGGCTTACATCGGAATATCCCTGTTGAAGTGGACGCGCACCGAGACGCCGGTCCTGGTGACCGGGCCGCCGAACATGACTGCTATGACAGCTTCGAGCTGGGATCCCTATTTCGGCGGCGGTTACCGTGGCCGGTTCGCCAGCCATGGCTATTACAACGCCGGCATATTTCTCGCGCCGTCTGCGAAGATGAATACCCAGACAGCGATCAGCTCGGAAGAACAGTCCGGGAATTTCGATATACAGTTGCAGATCGGACTCGCCTGGTAGCAGGGGGGTCATGGCGAAAAAATATCAGGCCCCAACGTATTAGGAGTCGAATTGTTTTTGCAGGAGTAAGTAAAACATATGAAAATCGAGATATGGTCTGACGTGATCTGCCCTTGGTGCTACATCGGCAAGCGGCGCTTTGAAACGGCGCTCGCCGATTTTGCGCAACGGGATGAGGTGCAGGTGATCTGGCGCAGCTTCGAGCTGGATGCCAAATCGCCTCGTCAGCATCCGGGCACGCTGAATGAGTTGCTGGCAAGTAAATACGGCGTCAGCCCGCAAGAAGCGGCGGCTATGAATGCGCGCGTGAGCGGGGTCGCTGCAGAGATCGGGCTGGAATACCATTTGGCAAATGCACGTCCCGGCAACACGTTCGATGCACATCGGCTGCTGCATTTTGCTGCTGCGCGACAGCTTGGCGACCGAGCGACCGAGCGTGTGATGCACGCGTATTTTTCCGAAGCTCTGCCAGTGGGTGACCGCGCTGCACTGGCCCGCCTTGCGCCTGAGTTCGGCATCGCCGAGAGCGATGCGCTGGCGATGCTTGCGAGCGATGCCTATGCCGATGCAGTGCGTGCTGACGAGGCGCGTGCTGCGGGATTCGATATCAGTGGTGTGCCGTTCTTTGTGTTCGATGAGAAATTCGGCGTTTCCGGTGCGCAGCCAGTGGAGATGTTTGCCGACGCGCTGCAAGAGGCGGGTGCGGCAGCTTAGATATTTAAGGTCACAATAGGCTAATAGCATCGGCTTCTATTTTTCCTCAGTCTTTGTGTTTCTCTACGACAAGGAGAGCTGCCATGACGAAAAGATCATTTCCGTTATCCAAAGTTTACCGCCTGCTGGAGCCGGGTCCGGTGGTGCTGGTGACCACTGCGCACAAGGGCAAGGCCAACATCATGACCCAGTCGTGGCACACGATGATGGAGTTCGAGCCGCCGCTGGTGGGCTGCGTGATCAGTGTGCGGAATCACAGTTTCGATGCTTTGGTTGCGACGAAGGAATGTGTGATCAGCATCCCGACTGTGGAGCTGGCGAAGCAGGTGGTGGGCATCGGCAATTGCTCGGGAAAGAAGGTGGATAAGTTCAAAAGATTCAAGCTGACGCCGCTGCCCGCATCGCAAGTTACAGCTCCGCTGATCGCCGAGTGTTACGCCAATCTCGAATGCAGAGTGGTCGATAGCCGGATGGTGAACAAGTACAATTTTTTCGTGCTGGAGGTGGTCAAGGCTTGGAAAGACCCCGCGAAAAATCCGCGCACCTTGCATCATCAGGGTAATGGTTTGTTCTTGGTGGCGGGAGAGACGATCAAGTTGCCTTCCAGGATGAAGTAAACCCTGCGGCAATATCAGCCATGCATGTGGTTTGGCATGACGAACTAGCGTATGCTTTGGGTGTCTATCCATGCCAAAGGAGGCACACAAAATGAACCATTTATTGCGCAATCCGCTGGGCTATATGATGGCCGTCGCCGTGCTGCTCTCAGCATGTGCCAATACGCAGCTTGATTCTGTCTGGAAAGAGCCTTCGTATCAGACGCGCCCCGCCAAGATCATGGTTATCGGGGTGGCCAGAAACCCGCTTAACAGGAGAATCTTCGAGGATGAGTTCGTCGCGCAACTCAAAGGTCATGGGACGGATGCGATTGCGAGCTATGCCGTCTTACCAGACCGGCAGCAGGATGACCACGTGGCCATCGCCGCCAAGGTGAAGGAAATGGGGGCCGATGCGATACTCATTACGAGGCTAGTGAGCAAAAAGCTAGTGAGAACCTACATTCAACCAAGCCCATATTATTATCCGCCTCCTTATTATGGTTCGTGGAGGGATTATTATGGATATGGATATAACTACATGTACACGCCTGGCTATATCGTCGAAGATGAGTACGCAATCATCGAAACCAATCTGTATGAAGCCAAGAGTGACAAGCTGATCTGGGCGGCTTCTTCTGAAACAGGCCTCAGGGATTCGAGTCAGGCCCTGATTCGTGAATACATCGGGGTCATGGTGAAGAACATGATCGGGCTGGGGTTACTAGGGAAATAAGGGAATCAGGAAAATCCTTAATCAACCATTCGCGTGGTTATAACCGTTATAAGGATTGTCAAAAGACGGCATCCAATACCGGTTATCAGGATGGTGGATTTTCATTAGCGACGTGGATATAGTGCCGGGGCGATTTTGCCGCGGGAGGCAGGGAATGGATGTGGGTTATCGGTCACGCATTTTAATAGAGCCGAGTCGGGTAGAGATGAGCTGCACAGATTTTTACAAAGGGGTTGTCATGATGAGATTTTCACGTATTACCGTAATCCTGGTTTCTTTTCTTTTGCTCACCGCTTGCGCTACCGTCAAGGTTGGCCGGGATTTTGATGTGGGTGTATTTGCTGCCAAGATCGAGTACAACGTTACCACGCAAAGCATGGTGCGCTCATGGCTGGGTGAGCCATCAAGTGTGGGGATCAGCTTGGCTACCGATGGCGAGCGATTCGACGAGTGGGATTATTTCTTTGCAGAAGGCGAGATGCCTGATATGAGCACTGCCAAAGTGAAGATCCTGCAGGTCAAGTTCGACAAGCAAGGCAAAGTGCGAGCCTATAACTGGACGGCATCCAAGCACTAACTGGTGGCCCAGAATGTTTTTGAGGCTCGGACAAAACGATCAATCTGCCTTCAGGGATGAGGCGATCGGATAAGAAAAGATGATAAGTTTCTTGAGACGCCCATTTGGTTATTCGATATTTATTGCGCTGCTGCTGGCTGCATGTGCTGCGCCCAAGCACCTTTCGATGTGGAAAGACCCATCGTATAAAGGGCAGCCTGAAAAAATCATGATCATCAGTGTAGATAAGGATCCGCTGACCAGGCAGGTCTACGAGGAGGAGTTTGTCAAACGGCTCAAAGGGCACGGGGCAGAGGGCGTTGCCAGTTATACCGTTCTTTCCGAAAAGCATCAGGAAGACCCGGATGCCATCCTGGCAAAGGTCGAGGAGTTGGGTGCAAATGCGGTGCTCATCACGCGACTGTTGAGCAGGGAGATCTCACGAGGCAGTGTGCCTGCGACGGAATCTTCCAGTAGATGGAAGGACTATTACGGATATGATAAACGGACCATGTACCCGCCGGGCATTATTGCCGAGGATGGATATGTAATACTTGAAACCAGAATGTATAAAGCTGCGACCATCGAAATGGTCTGGTCTGTGTCAACCAAAACGGCGATAGGCGGCCCGTTTCAACAACGCATAAACTCCTACATCGATACCATGGTTCAAACCATGGTCGAGCAGGGATTGCTGGGCAGGTGATCATTCTGTTTCGCGCTTCGCACGATGATTTCAGGAATCCTCTGCGGGATCACTAAAATATTATAAGTATCCGCACCGATAACTGACATGAAACCCGCTCATAGAATAATTCATTCTGGCGCGCAAAATAAAGATAAGCATGGCAAAACCAAAAACGATCTACTCCTGCACGGAATGTGGTGGGCAGGCGCCCAAGTGGCAGGGTCAGTGTCCGCATTGCGGCGAGTGGAACACGCTGGTGGAGAGCGTCGCAGATGTGGCGGCGAGCGGGAAGAATCGTTTCAGCGCGCTGACGTCAACAAGCAAGGTGCAAATACTGGCCGAGGTGGAGTCGGCAGAAGTACCGCGCACCCCAACCGGTATCGCCGAGTTCGATCGCGTGCTGGGCGGCGGGCTGGTGCAAGGTGCGGTGGTGCTGATCGGCGGTGATCCCGGAATCGGAAAATCCACACTGTTGTTGCAAACGCTGGCGCACCTCGCTACTCACAAAAGAGTGCTGTATGTCAGTGGCGAGGAATCGACGCAGCAGATCGCATTGCGCGCAAAGCGCCTGGTTTTGGACGCGCGGGGCATGCACCTGCTGGCCGAGATCCAGCTGGAAAGGATCCAGGCAGCCATCACTCAGGAAAAACCGGATGTGGTTGTGATCGATTCAATCCAGACCATGTATTCCGAGCAGCTGACTTCCGCGCCCGGTTCTGTGTCGCAGGTGCGCGAATGCGCGGCGCAACTCACCCGTGTCGCCAAGAGCAGCAACGTCACAATGATCCTGGTCGGCCACGTCACCAAGGAAGGTGCGCTGGCCGGGCCGCGTGTGCTGGAGCACATCGTCGACACGGTGCTGTATTTCGAGGGCGATACCCATTCCAGCTTCCGTCTGGTGCGCGCGTTCAAGAACCGCTTCGGCGCGGTGAACGAACTCGGCGTGTTCGCGATGACCGAGAAGGGCTTGCGCGAGGTTAGTAATCCGTCCGCTTTGTTTTTGTCGCAGCATGGAGCGCAAGTGGCCGGCTCGTGCGTGATGGTCACGCAGGAGGGCACGCGCCCGTTGTTGGTGGAGATACAGGCGCTGCTT
>Ga0315272_10000693_pt1 | contig 17090 bp, 15 predicted proteins | sample C3_middle_MG_FD_203918 | JGI IMG/M metagenome (GOLD analysis project Ga0315272, IMG submission 203918) | Sediment microbial communities from Yellowstone Lake, YNP, Wyoming, USA - C3_middle | ecosystem: Environmental > Aquatic > Freshwater > Lake > Sediment | place: USA: Wyoming | collected...
CCCCCAAATCCCGCCGGATCTGCTCGTAGAGCACCTTCCGGCGGCACTTCAGGATGAACACCACGTGGTAGTTGCACTCCCATTTCGTGTGGCTTAAACTTTCATACTTGTCCATCGTGAAAACTCCTTTCCGTGCGCTTGGCGGCTCACGCCTTGGAGTTTTCCGATGGACTGCCGGAAATGTCAAACTGCTACTGCCACCCCGGCAAAGCCGGGGGATCTCCTATGGTTTTTTAGGTCCAAACCAACCCGCTCGGCCATGCAGGCAATGCGCGAACGCTCAGTCTTCGTCGTGCTTGCGCAGCCGCGAGATCACGTTCAAATCTTCGAGCGTCGTCGTGTCTCCGACGACCTCGCCTCCAGCCGCGACTTCCCGCAGCAGGCGGCGCATGATCTTGCCGCTGCGCGTCTTCGGCAGGGCTTCGCTGAAACGGATGTCGTCCGGTTTCGCCATGGAGCCGATCTCCTTGGCGACCCAGTTCCGTAACTCCTCCTTCAGCTCCCTGGTCGGCTCGTGGCCGTCCTGCAATGTGACGAACGCGGCGATGGCCTGGCCCTTGATCTCGTCGGGACGGCCGACCACGGCGGCCTCGGCGACTTTGGGGTGAGCGACCAGCGCGCTCTCCACCTCCATCGTGCTGAGGCGGTGGCCGGAGACGTTCAGCACGTCGTCTATGCGGCCCATGATCCAGAGATAGCCGTCGGCGTCCTTGCGCGCGCCGTCGCCGGTGAAGTAAATGCCCGGGAACTGGGCGAAGTAGGCCGACTGGAAGCGCGCCGGGTCGCCGTAGATCGTGCGCAGCATCGACGGCCAGGGCTGGCGGATCACCAGGAAGCCGCCCGAGCCGAGCGGGACCGATTTGCCCTCTTCATCGACGACGTCGGCGGCGATGCCCGGCAGCGGCAGCGTGGCCGAGCCCGGCTTGGTGGCGATGGCGCCAGGCAGCGGAGAGACCATGATGCAGCCGGTCTCGGTCTGCCACCAGGTATCGACAATCGGACAGCGGTTGCGTCCGATCACGTCGCGGTACCACATCCACGCCTCGGGGTTGATCGGTTCGCCCACCGAACCGAGCAGGCGCAGCGACTTCATCTCGTACTTGCGCGGGTGCTCCTCGCCCAGCCGCATGAACGAGCGGATGGCCGTCGGCGCGGTGTACAGGATGGTCACCTTATGCTTTTCGACAATGCGCCAGAAACGGTCGGGCGTCGGAGTGAACGGCGCGCCCTCGTACATCAGCACCGTAGCGCCGTTGAGCAGCGGTCCGTAGACGATGTAGCTGTGGCCGGTAACCCAGCCGATGTCGGCCGTACACCAGTAGATGTCCTCGTCCTTCAGATCGAAAACCCAGCGGGTCGAGATATAGGCGCCGACCGCGTAGCCGCCCGTCGTGTGCAGGATGCCCTTCGGCTTGCCGGTCGTGCCGGAGGTGTAGAGCAGGAACAGCGGGTGCTCGGCGTCGAGCGGGATCGCCTCGCACTGGTCCGAAGCTTCCGCCATCAGTTCATGCCACCAGTGGTCGCGGCCGGCCTGCATCGTCTGTTCGCTGCCCGTGCGCTGGTAGACCACGACGCTGCGGACCGAAGTGCAGGTCTTCAGGGCCTCGTCCACCACGCTTTTCAGCTTGAGCTCGGCGCCGCGCCGCAGCGCGCCGTCCTGGGTGATGATGCAGGTGGCCTGGCAGTCGTTGACGCGGTCGGCCAGCGCGGTGGCGGAGAAGCCGCCGAAGACCACGGTATGCGGAGCGCCGATGCGCGCGCAGGCCAGCATCGCGATCGGCAGCGCCGGACACATGCCCATGTAGATGGCCACGCGTTCGCCGGTGGCGACGCCGATGGACTTCAACACGTTCGAGAACTTGCAGACCTCGTCATGCAACTGCTGGTAAGTCAGCGTCTGGACCTCGCCCGGCTCGGACTCCCAGATGATCGCCGCCTTGTTACGGCGCGGCCCGGAGAGGTGCCGGTCCAGGCAGTTGTAGGAGAGGTTGAGTTCGCCGCCGGAGAACCACTTGGCGAAGGGCGGCTTCCAGTCGAGCACCTGATCCCAGGGCCGGTGCCAATGCAGATCGGAAGCGATGCCGGCCCAGAATTTGCTCGGGTCGGCTTCGGCTTCCGCGCACAGGCGCCGGTAACTCTCAATGCCTTGGACGTGGGCGGTTCTTTTGAATTCATCCGAAGGCTCGAAAACGCGGGTTTCCGTCAGGATCGATTCTATGCTCTTCTGATCCGGCATCGACTTGGTGCTTCCTCCTGTGAGTAGTCGTTCGGGTGCGGCGACATCATGTCAGTTTGACACAGCTTTCCCCAAGTTGTGGCGGACGCCCCAGTTCGCACGGCCTGAAGGGGGAGACGGCGAGGCGCACAATTTTGTGTACGGAGAATCGCGGAGGATGCGTGCGGGCGTGATGGAACAGAGCTTCAGCTCGCGAGCCGGCTTTCGCCGGTCCTATCGTCCGGATAGGCGCCTGCGCGGCTGTGGAGAGCCGCCTTCACTGCAAAATTCAGGCGCGCGCGCCAGTTGCCCGCGCGGACGAGAAGGCGAGCACGCGCGGCCTCACCAATTCGCACCAGTCTTCTACTTTCAGACGGACGACGTCGTGGTGCGTCCCTGCGTTGAAGCAGATCGCGTCCTCGGCCATCAGCAACCCGTCGCAGTACACCGGCATATCGTAAAGTGTGCCGTTGCCCATCGGCGGCATGGCGCCCAGATCGCAATCGGAAAACAGCTCCGAGACCTCCTTCTCCGTGGCCAGGCGGAGATGCGAACAGCCAAACGTGTCTCGCAAATCTTCGAGATTGATCGCGCGATCGGCCGGCAGCACGGCCATCGCGTAGCCTTCCTCAAAGTGTACGATTACCGTTTTCGCGAAGCAGCGCGGGGGAACGTGATCCACCAGGGCAGTCTCCCTGGCGGTGAAGCTGAGGGGATGGACATCGTGGCGGTACCAGCATCCCTTCATCTCCAGAAATGCGGTAAGACGGTCGAGTAAAGTCATGGCGACCCTCCCGTTGTGAGCCGAGCATAGCTCGCTTCGATTCCGGATGAAAGGGGAATCGGGGCCGGCGAGGAAACATGCGCCACGGGAACCGGGCGGAAGCGCGGGCGACCGAAGCGTTGTCCGTCCAGGAGTGGCAGCCGCCGGGCGCGCCGGAGCAACGGCCGGTGATCTCTGGTTCGGCGTGCAAGAATTGAACGATAAGACCTTCAGGAACAATGCGCCTTCCCGCAATTTTCGCCGTCGCGGCCTGCCTGTCCTGGTCCGCGCCGCTGCAGATGACGCCGCAGCACGCGAGCGCCATTACCGCGCTGGTCGAACGGCACGTCGCCGCCAAGCAATCGACGGCCGTCTCGGTTGCCATCTATACCGGACAGCTCCCGATCTGGACCCACGCCGCAGGCAAGGCCGACGTCGAAAACGACGTGGCGGCCACGCCCAAATCCATGTTCCGGCTGGCGTCGATTTCCAAGCCGTTTACCGCCGTCGCCATCATGCGGCTGGTCGAGATGGGCAAGGTTAATCTCGACACGCCGGTGCAGAAGTACCTGCCGCAATTTCCCAGGAAGCGCTGGCCGGTCACGCTGCGCGAGCTGCTGTGCCACCAGTCGGGCATCGGCTGGTATAGAGGCTCCGACATGCAGAGCACGCGCCACTTTCCGAGCGTGACCGCGGGGCTGGAGATGTTCGCCAAAGATCCGCTGCTGTTCGAGCCCGGCACGCGGACGCTGTACTCCTCCTATGGCTTTAACCTGGCCGGCGCGGTGATCGAGGCCGTAACCCACCGGCCCTACGCCGAGTTCGTCCACGAAGAAGTGCTGGTGCCGGCGGGTATCGAGAGCATGCGGCCCGACGACGTTTTCGCCATCATTCCCCATCGCGCCCGCGGGTACCGCCTCCGAAGCGACGGCCAAGTGGAGAATTGCGGTTTGTCCGATACCAGCTACAAGGCGCCCAGCGGCGGCTGGGTTGCCACCGCGGAGGACGTCGTACGCCTCGCGCGGGCGCTGATGCGCGGCAAGATCCTGAAGGAAGAGACGCGCGACCTGATGTGGACGCCCGAGCGGCTCAAGAACGGCGCCGGGACCGGATACGGCCTGGGGTGGATCATCGGAGAGGAGCAAGGCATCCGCGTCATCGAGCACAGCGGCGGCCAGCCGGGCAGTAACACGCACCTGCTGCTCGTGCCGGAGAGAAGCATCGCGATCGCCGTGCTCACCAATCTCGAGGGCGGTGGCGCAAAACGGCTGGCAACGGACATCTTGCTATCTCTGCTCGGCTCATCAACCCTGCGCTGAAGAGGCGCCCGAGCGCCCACCCGCCAGGAGCGCATCCCGCGCCATCTCCTGGCAACCACCGCCATCCGGCGGGCGTCTGGTAGCATGAGGCTGAAGTGAAAGTTCGCGTTCTCTTCTTCGGCATTGCCAGAGAAATTACGGGGCTCGGGCAGGACTCGCCCGAACTGGCTGCGGGCGCGTCCGCGGCGGACCTGCTGCGCCTCTATGCGGACCGGTTTCCGCGCCTCGAAGGTATCGCCGCTTCGCTCGTTATAGCGGTGAACCAGGAATTCAGCGACCCTGCACGAGTGCTCGCCGACGATGACGAGGTGGCGTTCCTGCCTCCCGTGAGCGGCGGATCGGGTCCGTGGACGCAGGTGATTGAGCCGCCCGAGGGCCACTTCTTCGCCCTGACCCGGCAGGCCATCGACCCGCGCGGCGTCGCCCGGTCCCTGTTGCGAGGCGAGGACGGCGCCGTGGTCACCTTTGAGGGCGTGACGCGCAATAACACGAAGGGCCGCCCGACGCTCTACCTGGATTATGAATGCTACGAAGCCATGGCGATTCGCGTGATGGCGCGGATCGGGCAGGAGTTGGCCGGGCTGTTTCCTATCGATCGCATCGCCATGGTGCACCGCCTGGGGCGCGTCGGGATAGGCGAGACGAGCGTGGTGATCGTCGTCACGGCGGCACACCGCAAGCCGGCCTTCGAAGCCTGCGCGGAGGGAATCACACGGCTGAAGAAACTGGTGCCGATCTGGAAGAAAGAGCATTTTGAGGATGGCGCCGTGTGGGTGGAGGGGGATTGGGACGAATCGGTTTCCGGCCGCTGAGAGCGGCGCTATTGAGCCTGATGGGGCTTGGGCTGACCGGGGTGGGCTTGGGTGGACTCGCGGCGCAGCAGGGTCCGCTGGAGCCGGCCACGCAGAGCGTCACCCGGCCGAAGCCGGCCGCCCAGACTCAGCCGGCGCGCTCCGCCGCCACGGGACAGGCCGCCGCAAAACCGCAGGCGCCCGCCGTGCAGGTCCCCTTTAAGCCGGACTCCGCCGCGGCCGCCGCGCAGAATGAAGCGCCCCTGTTCCGCTCCGACGTCCACCTGGTGCACATGCTGGCCACCGTCCGCGACAACCACGGCGAGCTCGCCGGCAACCTGACGCGCGAGGACTTCCAGATCACCGATAACGGGGTGACCCAGGAGGTTGCCGTATTTGAAGCGACCACGGAGAAGCCGCTCTCGGTGTCCATCCTGATCGACTGCAGCCGCTCCACCCAGCGCGAGCACCGCGCGGAACTGGACTCCGTCCGCGCGTTCGTCCGCTCGTTGTTCCAGCAAGGCAACTCGGGCGACGCGGCGACTCTGTACTCCTTCAATGCCGACGTGACGCTCGAAGCACCGTGGACGCGCAGCACGGAGCGCATTGAGCGCGCCCTCAACCGCCTGCACAGCGAGGGCGCGACGGCGCTCTACGATGCCATCACGTTTGCCGCTCACGACCTGAGACCGCGCGAGGGCCGGCACGTGGTGGTGATCGTCAGCGACGGGGGCAACACATTCGGGAAGACGACCTTCCTGCAGGCTCTGGAGGCCGCGCACGCCGCGGACGCCATCGTCTATTGCGTCGTCATCGTGCCTGTCGTCGAAGAACCCGGACGCAATACGGGCGGCGAGCATGCCCTGAGTTCGCTCTCGACATCCACCGGCGGGCGGACCTTTTCCCCAGGCACTACGAAAGAAATGGATCGGGCCTTCGACGAAATCCTGCGCGACCTCCGCACCCAGTACCTCATCGGCTACTACCCGCGCGGGCTTCTCGCCTCGCGCGAGCGCTTTCACGAAGTGAGGCTCACCTTGCGGCGGCCGGGCTACACCGTCTCCACCCGCCGCGGCTACTTCGAACCGGCCGCATCCCAGGGCTTTCGCGCCTTGCCGCGATAGGCCGCTGGGGTCAACGGGACGCGAGAACAGCTTTGATCGCCTTCGCCACCTGGGCGGCCAGGACGGTGTAGCCGTTGTCGTTAAAGTGCACGCCATCGTTCACGTGATACTCGGGGTGGTCCTTGACCAGCGTGAACAGGTCGTCGACAGGAATGTTCCGCTTGGCCAGAATCGCGGCGGCTGCGGCATTGCGCTGAACCGAGCGCGCCGTGTCGGGGCTGAGCACGTCCAGATGATCTTTTTCGCGGACGTCCGTCGAGCTGGCCCAAATGAGTTTGGCGGCCGGAGCGTAGCGGTGGAAAGTCTGCAGTAACCCGGGCAGCGCGGCCGCGTACTCTTCCTGCGTGTAGTCGCGCCCATGCAATCCGTTGTTGAAGTGGATGATGTCGAAGGATTGCTCCTGGAGCACCAGCGCCACCTGCTGGAGCAGGACCGGGTCCCCCAGCGATTTCGACGTCGCCAGGCGGCCGACATAGGCGACGCCTTTCAGATTCGCTTCCACACGCGGGCCGTAGCCTCGCGTGATTGAGTCGCCGATCAGCAGGACACGGGGCAGGTCGTGGTTGTTGGTGTTGGGCAGCCAGACATCCAGCCACTCGATGTCCTCGCGAACGATGCGGGACTTAGAAGCGGCGAAGGCCGGCGCCGCCGTCAGAACAGCGGCCGCGGCGAGCAGCGTCACAAGGGATTTGGACGAGAAGGCCCTGGTTCGGGAACTGAGTCGTGGAGTCATTGGTGCTGCCTTCCAGTTTGCGCCATCCGGCGTTCGGCCGAGTGGCGAGCGCGCCGCACATTACCTGTTGCGCGCCATCCGGCGAAACGTTTGGCCGCTTCATGCATCAAACTGGCTAGAATGAAAGTCCCGGCAGGCTTTCTGACCTAAGGGAGATGGGATTTTCAGGTCCCCGCGGCTCAATGGTTGTGCGAATCATCTATCGTCCGTCGCATCCTGGCGTAATGGCTCCGCGCAGAACCGCTTCCGGGAGGGCTTCGGAGTCTCGCGGACCGGAAGGCCTCGAACGGGATGCAGACGACCCCGAATCGTTCGCTGCGCCGGATCGGCCGGCTCGCTCATACAGTGCGGTCCTCCGTTCTCTGGCATTGTTTCTGTTCCGCTTAGGTCTGCTTGCGGTGACAATGGCGGTTTGGCGAATTGCCTCCGATCTCGGCCTACCCCTGCGCTTCGTCATCACCTCCGGAGTGTTTTCCCACTGGCAGGTCTGGTTCGGCGCGGCGGTCCTCCTGCTGGGAGGCGCCGGCCTGTTAGCCCGCCGGTTGGAGTTTGGCAGAGCTCGTGACGAGCAGAACACCGGCCGCGCGCAAGCCGCCTGAGCACGCAGCGCGATCTCCTGCATTTCGTCAACTGTACACTGGTCGTATGCGGTTCAGCGCCCTATTCTTGTTGACCGTCCTGGCGACGCTCGCGCGGGCCGAGAGCCCGTGCCAGTCCATCGCCGAGTGGACACCCTGCGAGATCAGTGTCGAGTTGAGCGCCAGCGCGTTGAAGGCCCATCCCAACGCTTTCAACAGCTTGGACGTGTGGGGTGAGTTCCGCTCGCCCGCGCCGAAGTACCACACCCGCAGGCTGCCCGCCTTCTGGGACGGCGGCAGCCGCCTGGTCGTCCGCGTCACGCCTGACGATGCCGGCGCTTGGACCTGGCGCCTCACCGGGAACGTGCCCGAGGTTGACGGCCAGCAGGGCCAGTTCAACGTAGCGGGGAACGAACAGAACGGCTTCATCCGACCCGCTAACCTGCATTTCTGGATTCACCCCGAAACCATCAAGCCGCACCTCTGGATGAGCGACGACCACCCGGATCTGTTCACGATGGACCGTGCGGCGTTCGACCGTCTGCTGGCGGCTCGCACGGCGCAGAAGTTCACACATCTGCGTGCCCTGGTGCTCGCGCCCGGAGCTCAGGCCTTCACCGCTCCCGACAAGCCGAACCTCCAATACTTCGCGGAAATGGACGCACGCATGAGCGCGATCTACAAGAGCGGTCTGGCGGTCGATCTCGTGCTCGCCCCGGATGCCGCCACGCTGGCGCGCCTCTTTCCGGATTGGGCCGGGCGCGAGCGGTTCCTGAAATATCTGATCGCGCGCTACGACGCCTACAACGTGAGCTGGGAAATCGCCGGCAGCTATGAAGGCCTGGCCAGCGGCCGCAACATCGTCAAGGAACTCGGGCTGGCCCTGCGCCGCTTCGACCCCTACAACCATCCGGGAACGTCCGGCGCGCAGGTCACCTCGTCCGGACTGCTCGGCGACAAGTGGGTTTCGCACATCATTCAGAACTCGCCCGACCCCGCACTCGGTTCCATCGAGCATCAGAAGTACGCCCTGCCTCAGGTGAATGTGGGCTTCGCTCCGGAGGGCGCGACCGGCGCGGCTTTCCGCAAAGCGCTGTGGGATTCCACCATGAACGGGCAATGGCCCGTCTCGCGCATCGCCGCCGTGGACTCGGCCGAGACAAAGGCCATGCAGACGTGGGCCGAAACACTGCTGAATACGCGCTATTGGGAACTCGAGCCGTATTTTGAAATCGATGGCGGACGGGCCGTGGCTTTGCCCGATGTGGAATACCTGGTCTACATCGAGAAGCCCGGACCGCTGAGCATAATGGTCGAGAGGCACGGCTACGACGTCTACTGGATCGATCCGGCCACCGGCGTGCGGACCAAAGAGAAAAAGGACTGGAAGGGTGTGGAGTTCACCGACCAGCCGCCAGACCCGTCGCACGACTGGATCCTGCACCTCTCGCGCGACGGCCATAAGGCCGGGATGCTCAGGAGCTACAAGTTCGACTCGCGCGGCGATGACGAGCAGCCGCCCAACCAGTTGCAGGAAGTCGAGACCAGCCTGGCCAAGATGCCCTTTACGCTGGTGAGTCCCAAGCCCGACGAGACGACGCTCATCGCCGGCCAGAGCGTGCCGTTCGAGATCAAGCTGAAACGCGAGACGAAGGGCACCCGGCGCATGATGTATCTGGCCACTGGCGAGGTCGTACTGGACGGCTCGGGCGCGCGCATTCTCGGCACGGGCAGTTCGGGCCAGTGGTCCATTCCCGCCGACATGCTGGTCAGCGACAGCGGCGTGCTTAACGTGCGGATCGAGGCTCTGAATGCCGCGGGGAAGCTCTACGCCATGGACGTGGTGTTTCCCGTGAAGAAAGCCGCGAAATGACGCCGGGCCGCGGCTCCGTTCGGGTTGGCCGGTCTGGAGAGACCGCACAGTGAAGCGCATCGTTGCGATCGACACCACGAGTGAATTTGGCAGTATCGCGCTCGTCCAGGACGGCGAGGTTGTGGAAGAGACATTGCTGCATAGCCCGGACGGCTTCGGACACGTTCTGTTTCCACAATTGGCGGCGCTCATCGAGCGTCATGGCTGGAGTTTCGACCAGGTGACGGGATTCGCCGCGGGCGCGGGACCGGGCTCGTTCACAGGCGTGCGCGTCGGGCTCGCCGCGGTGAAGGGCCTGGCCGAGACTGCAGGCGTCCAGGCAGCCGCCGTCTCCAATCTGGAAGCCATGGCGTTGCTCGGTTCGGCCGCGTTGCGGGCTCCGTTCTTCGACGCGCGCCGCGGCGAAATCTTTGGCGCGCTCTACGACTGCGAACTGAGGGTCGTCCGGCCGGCGGCGGCGCAACCGCTCCCCGCCTGGCTCGCTTCCCTGCCCCCGGAGGCCGAATTATTGACGCCCGATGCCGCGCCCTTCGCGGACGCCCTGGGCGGGCGGCCCGTCACAGTCACTCCGCGCGCACTCGCCGGAGCCATCGGCAGACTGGCGCTCGCTCAACTGCGGGACCCGCTCGTCCTCGACGCCAATTATGTCCGCCGCTCCGACGCGGAGTTGAACTGGAAAGACGATCGCTGAACAAGCCGTCCGGCTCTCCCGATCCCTCAGGGCTCACCGCGTCGCCCGGGAACCGGACCGCTCCGCGCGGTGTCTCACACAACGATTCATCAGAGTGTGAACGGATCCGAATGGCCATGAACATTCTTCGGCACTCGCTGCTTTGGTTGGCGGTTCTCGCGGCAGGCGCATGCGCTCACCGCCGGCCGCCTGTGGTGGAAGCGTGGCGCTTCGACGTCTCCAGCGTGCCCGACCGGGTGGTCCCGCCCGTCGAGGCCGCGCCCGTCGACGGCGAGTATCGTATTCCGGTCGCGGGCCTGCGCTACGCCCGGCCGGACTGCCGCGCGGAGGCCGGCGAATTTGCTCTGGTCTCCTCGGACAAGGGGCTCCTGCTGCAGTTCCCACGAAGCATCTTGCAGAGCGAAGGCCGCGATCCCGCCGATGCCTGGGATCTCTTTCGCGACGCCGAACTGCGGCTGGAAGACAATGCTTGCCTGCCCGGCGAGTCGATCCAGGAACTCAGCAGACAAATGCTCGGCGCGATCGCGCTGACGACCCGGTCGACCTACGGCATCCGCTACGGCAACTACGAACGCAGCGGCGCCATCAACCTGGAACCCGGCTTCCGCCTTAAGGTGGTCGCCCCGCTGCTCCAGTCGGGCTTCAAAGAGGTGAAGATCGTCCAGGCGCCGAAGTCGGATGGAGGTGCGCTCGCATTCACGGCGGAGGGTCTCGACGGCTATGAGACCGCCTACTATGCCGTCCAGCCGAGAGACGGCGGGGGCATCCAATTCGTCCTCTCCTCGGTGGAACAGAACCGGATGAGCGTGATCTCCCACCCGGATAAGCCCACCGGCTTCCAGTTCCAACTTGTCCCCGACGCCCGCTACTTCCGGCTGATGTTTCTGCGCCGCGCCTCCATCGCGGATCGCGATATTTCGCTGCTCGGCGCGCCCGAATGGGGCCCGATGCTCGATTCGGCGCGGCGCTTCGACACGGTGCCCGGAGCGGTCAACGACTGCGGCCAGGTGCCGGGCCTGGCGTGCGTGGCCCTCACCAAACAGACCGCGATCCTGGCCGAGATCGGCATCGAGGCGAACGGCCGGATGGTCTACCTGCCGGTAGGTGGCACGTTGCGCGACCTGCTGGGAACCTCGGGCATCGACACGAGCCGGGTGCGGACGCTGCCGGGAGTGAAGGTCGAGCGCTCCTGGCACGGGCGCATGTTGCCTGTGGAATTCGACCGCAACAACCCGCGCTCGTTCGGCCTGGTGCTCATGGCCGGCGATCGCGTGACATGGTGATGCGCCCGAACCGCATCTGAACAACGCTGAAACGCCGTTGCCCGGCGCTTTGAAGGGTCGCCATCGGGCGTTGTCCCGCATCCTCCCAGGAGCGCAGGGAGCACGGCGGGATGAGGCAGTCTACCGCTCACGAATCAGCGCAACACGTTCCCGTGCAGCCCGAAAATCAAGAAAGGTATTGTTGACAACGCATTTGATGGCTGCATACTGTTCGAGGCGGCAGCCTCCTGAGGATTCGCCTCTATCTGCGCTGCCCGGCCCGATCACAACATTGAGGTAAACATCCATGCATCTCAGCAAACGTGCCGCGGCGGAGTTCTTCGGCACATTCTGGCTGGTCTTCGGCGGATGCGGCAGCGCCGTGCTGGCGGCGGCCTTCCCCGGACTCGGTATTGGCTTCGCCGGGGTCGCGCTCGCCTTCGGATTAACGGTTTTGACCATGGCCTTTGCCATCGGGCACATCTCGGGCTGCCATCTGAACCCGGCCATCTCCATCGGCCTATGGGCAGGCCGCCGCTTCCCCGCGGCTGAGCTACTTCCGTACATTGCGGCCCAGGTGCTGGGCGCGATTGCCGCCTCCGGCGTCCTGTTTATCATCGCCAGCGGCAAGGCCGGATTCAGCCTGAGCGGCGGTTTCGCCTCCAACGGTTACGGGGCCCATTCGCCGGGAGGATACTCCCTGCTGGCCTGCCTGGTTGCGGAAGTCGTTCTGACGTTCATCTTCCTGTTCGTCATCATGGGCGCGACGGACAAGCGTGCGCCGGCGGGATTCGCGCCGATCGCTATTGGCCTGTGCCTGACGCTGATTCACCTGATTTGCATTCCGGTGACCAACACGTCGGTCAACCCGGCGCGGAGCACTGGTCCCGCGCTCTTCGTGGGCGGCTGGGCCCTGGAGCAGTTGTGGCTGTTCTGGCTTGCGCCGATCATAGGCGGCGCGCTCGGCGGGATCGTCTATAAGTGGCTGGCGGAGGAGTAGTTCGTGTGGGGCGGCTCTCCAGAGCCGCGTGGGGCCTCCAGGCCCCACCACTAACCTGAGCGGGCCCTGGAGGACCGCCCCACTCCATCAAGCAGCGAGCAACCCGCGCAGGTTCCAGCCGCAGATCGTGCTGGCCAGCATCTTGTCGCCGCCAGGGCCGGGCCAATGCGTCTCCAGGCTCACCGCGCCCTTGTAGCCGTCGGCGAGCAGGGCCGCAATCTGGCCTTTCCAATCGACGTGGCGCGTGCCCAGGGGCCCCCAGATGGGCTTGTGGCCCTCCATGCTGCAGTCCTTGGCGTGGACGTGCGCGATACGGTTCTTCGGCAGAATCTCGTAGCCGCCGGGAAAGGGCGACTCGCCGCCGACCAGCATGTTGGCGGGATCCCAGACCAGTTGCACGTTTGCGTTGGGAACCTCCGCGAACACCTTCACGGCCTCTGAGGCCGTGCCGACATTGCAGGCGTGCTCATTTTCAAGTCCAATGATCACGCCGTGTGGCGCGGCAAGTTCGCCCAGACCAATCAGCGCCCGGCAGATCGCATCGTGGCAGCGCGACGGCTCCACCGTGCGCCAATAGGAAAAAACCCGGACGATTTTCGCACCGGTCAACTCGCACAGCCGGAGCGCGCGCTCCGCCAGCCGTGGCTGGTCGTCGATGGTCTGGTTCGAGTTGAACATGTCCTTTTGAAAGCGCGTGTCGACATCGCCGCCGCCGGGCAGTACGCATTTCAGCAGGGGCGAGGCGATGGAGAGCACGTGCATGCCGTGCGTGCGAATGAGGTCCATGGCGCGGGCCACCTCGTCGTCGCTCAGGTCCATGATGTTCTTGCCCCACACGACGCGCAGTTCGGCGCCGGTCATGCCTATGGAGGCCATGGCGTCCAGGGCAGGTTCCAGTTGCGGGGAGAATTCGTCGGTGATGGCGGCCAGTTCCAGTTTGGGAGTCATGATGTTAATGAATTGCCGGGTGGGCAGCGTTTACGGTCGTACGGTTCGCGCCGCAATGCCGGGATCGCGTCGCGCGCTCTCGATTGATGATATCTCGCCACGGGCACTGACGACGCCGTGCAAACCGGACGAAGGCGCGCTCGGGCGGAGCCGCGACCGGGGGAGCGTGCCCATGTGACCGTGGGCGCGCAAAATTGCATGAAAATCTGCGAAATGACCTTCGACGATGGTCGGATGCGCCCTGGGAACGCCGATCTCCAGATCGGCAACGGTTGTCGATTGGGGATGACTTTCGACGGAGCAGCGGATTATGTGACTCCTGCCCGCCGCTTGGCGCGCGCAAGCCGTGCGGCCATGCGGCATGGCTCGCCGACGATGTGCCGATGGATGCCGGTCTGGAGACCGGCGTGCCCAGGGCCGCGCGGACGTTTGCGGATCACGCATTGGGAACCGGACGGATGCGGCTCCGGGTGAACGCGGGAAAACTCAGTAGCAGAGTGTCCCTGAGCGGGGCGCTTCTTCATCGCTCGGCAGGTAGACGGTCTGGCATTTCTCGCAGCGGTACAACTCGGCGTCCTGGCCGTAGAGCTTCTGCAACTCCTCGCCGAAGAAGAACCGGCGCTTGAGGTGGCCGGCACACAGCTTGCCCTTGGCGTCCTTCAAACTGCACGCTCTCATGCGTGGGGCGCGCCTGCGGATCTTCGTCCCGTCGCTCAGTTCGCCAACGTCGACGGCCTGGGGGATCTCTCGGATGGCCTCGGCACACTTAGGATTCGCCATGTCTGCGCGCTATCCGTAATCGTTTCACACGGCGCGAGCCCGGCATTGCCAGGCGCTGCGAGACCCTCCGAGGCTGCGGCCACGGACTGCCTCAACCAAGCAGTTCCATCACAAGCCGCTTGAGTTCCGCCAGATTCAGAGGCTTGGGCAAGACGGCATTCGCGCCCAACAGTTCGGCCGCGCGAAGAAACTGACCGGCAAAGGCGCCCGATACGGCTATAATTTTCAGATCCTTATGGGTCGTCCGGATCTCTCGAATCGTCTCAATGCCTTCCTGTTCCGGCATCACAAGATCGAGAATGATCAGACCGGGATCGACTGTCTTCAACTTTCGCAGCGCGTCCAGTCCGTTGAAGGCCTCCACTGTCTCGTATCCCAGCTCCCCGAGATACTCGCTCAAGAGTTGCCGGATGGGTGCCTCATCGTCCACGATCAGGATACGTTTCGAGGGCACACATCCTCCTTCAGGAGTCCCGCAAGCGACTGGAATGAACTCCAAGATACCACCTTGTCAATGTGGATGAAATCCATTTGAAACTGGGGTAAAAAGGTCATTTACTCTTGAGCGAGTAAACCGCAATTTCCGCGCGCAGGTTCGGGAAACGCGTAACTCTCCGGCTGCCGCTGAGAAATAGCCGCCGCTCCACCAGCCAGTCCTGCTCACGCGCCAGTTCCTCGAAGTCGAGCACTGTCAGGAAATGGATGTTCGGCGAAGCGTGCCAGGCGTGCGGAAACAGATGCGTTTTCGGCGCGCGTCCACTCGTCAGGTGCGATACCCGCACGCGCCAGTGGCCGAAGTTGGGGAAAGCGATGATGGCGTGGCTGCCAATCCGCAGCATTTCCGTCAGCACCATCAGCGGCCGGCGCGTCTCCTGCACCGTCTGGCTCAGCAGAACGTAGTCGAACGCCTTGTCCGGGTATTCGCTTAAGCTTCCCTCGAGATCTCCCTGATACACCGATACGCCACGCGCGATCGCCGCCTGAACCATCTCCGGTCTCAGCTCGATGCCGCGAGCGTCCACCCCTTTCGTTTCTTTCAGAAACGCGAGCAGTGCGCCGTCGCCGCAACCCAGGTCGAGCACCCGGCTGCCCGACGGGATCAGCTTGGAGATGAGCGCGTAATCCCTGCGCCCCAATACGTCGTGCACCTTCACTTTGCGGCCTCCAACTCCCGTTCGCAGCGCGCCAGGAAGCCCCGGACAATCCCGGTCTGCTCGGCGACGTCCACGAGAAAAGCGTCGTGGCCATAGTTGGAGGTCAACTCGCAATAAGTCACGTCGTGGTTCCGGCTGCGCAGCGCATTGACGATCTCCAGCGACTGGTAGCTCGGGTACAGCCAGTCGGACGTGAAGCTGATGACCAGGAACCGGCACCGGGCGCGTTCGAGCGACGCGCCGAGCGATACATACCCGGCCGTCAGGTCGAAATAGTCCATCGCTTTTGTGATGTAAAGGTACGAATTTGCGTCGAATCGGCCCACGAATTGCGAGCCGCGATAGCGCAAATAGCTCTCTACTTCAAAGTCGACATCGAAACCATAGCTGAACTCCTCGCGTCCGCGGAGCCTGCGTCCGAATTTCTCGCGCATCGATGCGTCGCTCATGTACGTGATGTGGCCGACCATGCGGGCCACGGCCAGTCCCCGCGCGGGCGGCTTCGAGTCGTAATAGGACCCGCTCTGAAAATCGGGGTCGGCGACGATCGCCTGGCGGCCCACCTCATTGAACGCGATCTGTTGCGCCGTGTGGCGCCCGGTCGTCGCAATGGGGATGCAAGCGTAGATCGAGTCGGGGAACGACACAGCCCACTCCAGCGCCTGCATGCCGCCCATGGAACCGCCGGACACGGCCAGCAGTTGCGAAATGCCCAACGACTCGATGAGCAGGTGCTGCAAGCGCACCATGTCGCCCACCGTGATCACCGGGAAGCTCATGCCGTAAGGCTTTCCCGTCGCCGGATCGATGGAAGATGGACCCGTCGTTCCCCGGCAACCACCCAGCACGTTCGAGCAGATGACATAGTAACGATCGGTATCGAACGCCTTGCCCGGTCCGATCATGCTCGACCACCACCCGGGCGCGCCGTCGTGGTCGACGCCCGCCGCATGCGCGTCCCCGGTAAAGGCGTGAACGATCAGAATCGCATTCGACTTTCGATCGTTCAACACGCCGTACGTCTCGTAGGCAACATCGACCTCGCGGAGCGTCTCGCCGTTGTCGAGCGGGAGTTCGTTAAAACAGACAGTCTTCAACTCGGAAATCATGCCCTTCCTATCAGTTTGCCCGAATTGAGGCGGAAGAATCGCATCTGCGGGCGGAATGTGACTTTTCGTCTCTGAACAGAAGCGGGCGAAGTCCGAAGGGCGCGCCGAATTCCGTGAACGAAGCATGGCGCTTCATCATGGCGTGGACCGGGCTGCCCAGGTCAATCAGCAGCGTCAGCGACGCCGTCCACTAATTATCCACAGCTTTTTGCACAGCCTACCAAACTGTGGAAAAAGCGGATATTGAAAGCTGTGAACATGTCTTGCCAGACGGACGCCCTAAGGGCTACCGTAAGATGCACCCCCGCTCATGGCCACCTCCCTCCAGAAGGATCCGACGTTTGACCGTGGACTACCCTCGAATGTCTACGCCGAACGCATGGTCCTCGGCTCGGTCCTGCTGAACGACGAGAAGTTCGTCACGGTCGCCGCCGGACTGGAGCCGGACGATTTCAGCCTCGATAAGCACCGGCGCATCTTCCGGCGCATGCTCGACCTTCAGACGCGTGGCGAGAAGATCGACCACGTGACTGTCGCCAACGAGCTAATGCGCTACTCCGAGCTCGAATCGGTGGACGGCCTCAGCTACATCGTCTCGCTCGAAGAAGGTCTGCCGGAGATCTTCAATATCGAGAGCTACGTCCAGATCGTCAAGGGCAAGTCGATGTTGCGCCAGATGATCTTCGCCGCGCGCGAGATCACCGAGCGCTGCTTCCTGGGCGAGGACGATCCGAAAGCGATCCTCACCTC
>Ga0315272_10000694_pt1 | contig 17088 bp, 16 predicted proteins | sample C3_middle_MG_FD_203918 | JGI IMG/M metagenome (GOLD analysis project Ga0315272, IMG submission 203918) | Sediment microbial communities from Yellowstone Lake, YNP, Wyoming, USA - C3_middle | ecosystem: Environmental > Aquatic > Freshwater > Lake > Sediment | place: USA: Wyoming | collected...
AGGAGGAGCTAGAGATGTTCTCAACAACTGTGAGGTGATGCACATGAGGAGGATAAGGCTCATAGAGATAGACGAGGAGGAGATTGAGGATGCGTGCCCAGGACTAAATGGTTGTAGCGATGTTCTCAAGGAGCTTGTTGAGAAGGTGTCTGAACTGGTTGAGAGGGAGCTTGCAGGTGTAGAGCCAGACGAGTATGAGCTGAGGGAGCTGTACCAAATAGCGAGGGATCTCTATCAATGCATAAGCGATGGTGGGGATGCATGGAGCTGAGGATACAGAGATTTAGTCACACCCACGATGTTTCAGTAATGAGTGAGAAGGCTCTAGGCTTTCTCAGGCTGAAGCATCTTCTCTACATAGGATTCGGAGTGCTGATATTATGGAGAGCCATGACGCTGAGAGATCCAGGTGCATTTGCGTTCTCGCTAATGGTCTTCGCATTCGGCATAGCGTCAGCAATATTCAGCAGAGGCTCATGTAGCTTCGAGGCAAGGGTAGTGCTCACATTGATCTCCATAATCGACTCGCTCCTAACACCAAGAGAAATGAGCAGGACTAGGCCTACACCTGCAAAGCCTAAAGCAAAGACAAAGACGCATAGAAAGCCCGTGGCAATGCGTTCTGCTACTAATACTAGTACTAGTATATACAGTGTGTTCAACAACATTGGCAAAGCTTTGAAGAGCAAGACCGTGAATGCTGCAGTTGCTTTCACAGGCCTAGCAATGTTTGCTCTATCAACACTGACACTGTTTGGCTATAGAACACCACTAATTGCTTTAGGAGTCTACGGCCTGGCAACCCTTGCAGGGATCTCTGCAGCAATCGGCTTTGCAGGTCTGTTTATGCTCTTGTCAAGTGTTCTTGGAAACCCGTTTAGGGGGGTGAGAAGATGAGGCTTGTAATTGGCTACAGGTACACTCGATACATTGACTTGAGCGACAAGGTAAACACAAACGCTGTTCTAAGCCCATTCGACTACACACACATTGTTCTAGAAGATGTTGTCTCACATCCAGAGATCCTAACAAATATGAGTATCGGTGAAGGTGAGTGGATCCTGCAGAAAACATGCCAAAATGCTGTTGCTATAGATAGGGATAAGGTTATATGCGATGCAGAAGCTGGATTCTCGCACACAAGGTTTGGAGTAGCTGTTAAGAAGAGTGCTGGAGGCTGGCTAGTAGCTTCAAACAGGTTTTCGTGGAGTTGCGAAAGTATTGCTTACGCCTCTGTGCCTGGAGCAATTGTTGTTGCGTGCTTTGATGACAAGTACACCAACATTGCTTTGGCTAGCTTCAACGGCTTGTTCTATGCAGAGGCAGTGTATAGAAGGAAGCCTGTATCAGCATCCATCGGCTATAGATTGGCGTCGATAGTTTTTGACGATGGTAGAAGCATTATTGTTGCATACCCAAACAAGGTTGTTGAGGTCGGTCTACCTGTAGAAGCCGTGGCTTTGACACCTAGAGAAGAGATGCTTGTGTTCTCCAAGAACAGCATCATTGAGGTTTCACACGAAGAGACAAGGCCGCTGGTAGTGACAAACGATAAGCCAGTGTTCAAGGGGTTCTTCTACGCCCTGCCAGCATTCCAAATCTCTAGCACGCTCTACGCTCTTGACGGGGGCTCGCTTGTCAAGAAGCTGGATGTCAGGGGAGAGGCAACAGCATGGAACATTGTAGTCGATGACGCATTCACAGAGCTTGCTGTGTACAACCCATCGCTAAGGCTAGACCTTGTCGCTAGGAAAGAGGCTGAGGCTAGGTGCTGGGCAACATCGGAAGGTGTTGTCTGTTGCAGAGGCTCTTGGTGCGGAGTTGTAGAGCCTGGTGAAAGCATTGTCGAGATTGAGCCATTAAATGAGCTACACGGCTTCGCTGTAAAGACAGATGCATACATCAAGGTACATAGCGATTTAGGGATGCACATAGTTAAGGAAGCTACTAGGGTTGTTGATGAGAAGGCTTCATTGTTAAAGCCGAGGAGGTATGCGCTAGCTGTTGAGCACCTGCTTGGCTTCACAGACATTGTCTTCGAGTCACTTGCAAAGCCTGTCAAGGTAGAGATCTCCAAAGCCTTTGTAGAGACTTCTCCAGGTATGCACGAGTGTGGAGGGCTTGCACACGGGGTTGTAGAGGTCTCTGCTGTTGAGAAGCCTAGCAGGGTAAAGATAGTTGTGGGTAATGCAGTGATTGAGAATGTAGGCAAGCTAGAGATCTGCCTAAACAGTGTCGAGTCCATACCGATAATAGCCGTAGACCCTGTGGCAAACGACTCTGTGAAGCTCCTCGACGTAAAGCCCGAGGCCCGCTACCTGCCAGCACCAAGAGTCGATGTGAAGCTAAAGCACTTCAAGAACTATTCAGAGGCTGAAATTGTTAGCGATAGCGATGCAGAGGTTGTGGAGGCTAAGCTCTGCTGCAACAACACCTGCACTGATCTGCCTAAACGCATCGAGAACTGCAGAATGCCTGCATTTATTGTTGTCAAGGTCAAGAAGAATGGCTTTGTCTACAGCTACCGCTTCGACGTGTCTATACCCAGCCTCCTCTACGACGCCATCGACGCTGTCAAGGGCTCTTCAGCAAAGATTGTTAGGTCCACGCTAGGCGGCTTCATCGCAAGCACTGTGGTACCTGAGCAGCCAGCTATACCACCCATCTATGACATACAGTTGCATGTAACACCTAGGGGCATAGCGATTGAGTTCATGTCTAGAGCGGTTGGCAGGGGCTTAATTGTTGAGCCTAGCGGCTACATGGAGGGCTTCATACTCAAGCATGGAAAGAACTATGTAGCGGCTCCATTCAGCGACAAGCTGTTTCTAATAATCCAAACAAACCTGAAGTGGGTCTTCAGCATCGAGATAAAGCCAGAGCAACTATTGCTAGCAGGCAAGGCTCACGCCGATGCACTTGCAAAGGCTTTGCAGAAGGTGCTCAAAACATGACAATGCTGAGGTTCTTTGCATGGGTAGCCCTGCTAATCATTGTTATCAGCATAGCCTACGCATTATTTGCATTCAGGGAGATAACGCAGCAAGCTATCAACCTACCTGCACCTTCATGGACTGCACCAAGCTATGTGTATAGACCCATCTGCAAGAACACCACATACATAGACCCATGGACAGTTGTAAACTATTTTGGGTTGAGCATCGAGAACAACAGGATTGTCTTCAAGTACACCAACACGACTGAGGAGGCTACTAAGGTTCTTAGCAATGCCTCTATCGATCCAAAGACCTACTATTACTACTACAGTATTCTAACAGCTCTTGTCGCAATCCATTTGAGCAACTACACAACTGTCTACGACCTTCACCCCCTGCCTGTATCAAGAAACAATTCAGAGGGTTTGGCAAACCTTAGCCTATGCATCTACCTGCCCAAAGGCTTCGAGGTTCCAAAGGTTAATGCGAGCCTAGCAACAAACACAAGCTATGTAGCTAGGAATGTAACTGTCTATGTGTGGGACCCTGCGCTCCGAGCCTATGTGCCTAGAAACAAAACAGAAATCATAAACATTGTCACGTACCTGCCAACAGCAAGCATAGCAATAGCAAACTCTACAAGGTATGTGAATGCATATAACGTCACAGGCTTTGCAACAGGTAGCCTAAGTGTTGAGAGGGTTGGGGAGACTGTGTGCGGAAACACAACAGCTTACTTCGCTGATTACAATGCTTGGGGCTACATAGTCTACATGTGCTCCGTGTACAACATCAGCTACAGCATTTCACTTGGCTATGAAATCAATGGCTCTAAAATCGTTACAGACAGCTACACAGGTAGCACAGTGTTCACAGCTAGCAACTGTGGAGGAGGAGCATCATGCACAAGTACTGTAGCAAGCTTTGAGGGGGCGTCCTACAAGGGCTTCAAGCCCCTTGCAAAAGCAACTATAGATGCAACATCGTTCTACGCATACTCAGAGACAAAGATAGTTAATGGCACCCCCTACCTCTATGAACACTACTACGCATCATTCAAAATAGATACATACACAAGGACTTTGAGGATCTACAAAGCAGATGTCGCAATCAGTACCAGGCTAGGCAAGGTTTTGACAGGTGTTCTAAGCACTATGAGGCTCATTATCGATGCCAATGGCTCGAGAGCTGTGCTACCCATAAACATTTCTAAGCCGATAGTAAATGCAAGCGTATCTGCCTACCCATGGGAGTCGAGAGGATTTAATGCAAGCATCTACCTAGGCGACGTGGTGTCGATAGCTGGTTCAAGAATCATCAACTTTACTAGAACTGTAAAGGTTGCATCGATAAGCATGGGCATTGATAAGCCCTCTGCAGACCTAAGCATGTATCCATGGAACACGGTAATCGATGTTAAGCCTGTTGTGAGCATCAGGACGTGGAGCATTAGGGCTCCAAGCATAAACATTACCAGGGTACAGCAACTGCTTACTCCCAACCCTGGGGAGGTGTGGCTGCAGAGGCTTGTTCTTAGATACATCCACGACAGGATTAAGCAGTTCATAGAGAGCAATAGCGCAATGGATCAGTACTTCGATGCATACATGTGGCTATTATCAGCAGAGATACCCTCAAACATGGGCAACTGTTCAAAGCATGACTCAGTAAAGCCGTTGCTGGATGCGTTATGCGATAAGTGCGGGTCAGAGGCTGAGAAGGCTGGGATAGTGTGCAATATAACAAGCTACTCGCTTAGCGTGAACATCACGAGAGTTGGGCTCTACTACCCAACATACAATGTGACCTTGGTTAATGCAACTGTGTGCATAGCTAGGATAGGGAGCTACCCGCCTCTGTGGAGCCTCTACAACACATCTACAAACAGCTTCTACGCAAAGCCGATTGACAGTGGCTACCTGGTGTTCTACAATGCGTATGAGAACAGTGTTTTTGGTGATTGGAGAAGGGTTAAGGAGTAGAGTCTTTCCTCCTAGTACCAGTTTTTAAACCGCTTTCCTCTTTCTGAGGTGAGTTCCTCTATGCTGCCTGTAGCCATGGCAATAACCAACTCAAGCCTTGAGAACGCTGTGAGGATGCTTCTCAACAACCCTGACATAGCCATCAAGAGCATTGCGATAATGATTATACAGTTCATTGTCGGTGCAGTGTATGGCTACCTCGCTGTCAGGGCCTTGAAATACATCCTCGCATTGATTGGGCTAACAGTTCTGCTGTCATATGTAACAATGTTTGTGTCGCCAATACCAATAACCATCGACTCATTGCTGCAGGCAGCAAAGATCCTTCTACCACTATTCACGCTATCCACAGGTCCGTTCCTGGTGGGCGTAGTTGTTGGTGGGGTAATAGGGTTGTTTAGGAGGTGATAAAATGGGGAGAGCAACAACACCAGCCCTTGCAACAGTTGTTCTTGTGCTGATCGGAGTAGGTGCCGGTGTACTGCTGTGGATGCTCACAGCAACCTCAGGGAGCTACGCTGATGCAGGTAGCGACATAGATGTTATAGCAACTGTGATCTGCTACGAAAACAAGTCCATGCTTATACTCAACATCAGAACATTTGAGAGGGTATACATAGACAGCGTCATAGTAAATGGGTGCAGGTACAGCATAGGTGCAACAGTCTTTGGCGAGAGCAGGGTAACTGCAGATGGAGAGAGATGCCCTTGCCAATCATGTGACAGGAGCTTCATAGATGGAGAGCTTGTTACAAGCAGAGGTGTATTCAGGATCAATGTGTTTGTGGTTAGAGCACTTGCAAAGCCATTTACATGAATTCAGTCAAAATTGATGTACCAGCTTATTAAGGTTGCTTCTATTTTTTGAGGTGAGAAAATGGGTAATGCGCTAAGGAAAGGCATTTCACCTATTGTAGCAGGGCTAATACTCGCAATAGTTGTGGCAGGAGCCCTAGGCTTCTACCTGTACTGGGCAAGGACACAAGCATCTAAGTTGCCTCAGAAGCCTCCCGAGCCGTGCCCAGCTGTTGTGATGGATGTTGCTAACGCCTCTACACACAGCATCTTCGTTGCCTTCGCTGGTGACATGACAAGCAACTTCATATACATAATTGTGCTGAACACCAGCAACACAGGAGCTCCTCTGCCCCCGCAGGCATCTGTCTCTGCCCCGATAAACACATACTTCAACCAGCTCTCTTCACAGGATGTTGCAAGGTACACCAGCTCTCCAACAGGCTTCGACATGCTCTTCAGCGGAGCCCTACCCACATCCTCTAGCTACACATTGAATAACCTGACGTTTGCCTACGTCACGCAGACGCCTTGGTATGGCCAGCTGCAGCAGAACAACTACTACGCCTTCCAGTTCACCTTCACCGCTACACCAAGGAAGAGTGCGGTCTATAGCTTCCAGTTGCAAGCTGTTGGGGCTTACGAGATACTTGTTGTTGATGCTGTGAGGGGGTATGTAATCAACAGGACTGGTTACTACACAAGCAATACGGCAGACCTTAAGCAGGTGCACACACCAGTAGTGCTCAATGTACCTCTCTACACAGGAAACATCTACACAATCATTGTAAGACAGGTGATTTGGTATCAGAAGGTGGTTGATCAGCAGTCTCCGTATCTATGGCTTAGCATTGGGAGCTACACGGCTTCCCAGCCCCTAGCAGGCTACCAGCCAGCGACATACCAGATCCTCAGCAACTATTTCACATCATACAAGACAGACATTGTTATCGTTCCTGGCGATGTAAAGGGCTCTTCAAGGGTTGTGCAGGTGAATGGGATGCCTTTGTACTGGGTGTGCAGAGGGTTTATAGCACCTGTCCAGAGGTGAGGCAATGTGAAGGGTCAGAGCGAATACCTCTTCGCACTAGCGCTGGCGATAATCATTTTGCTGGCGCTAGCCATAATGATAGGTTACTTCAATGTGTATAGCACTGGGTATAGAATGGTTTCTCAGAGTGTTAAGGAGCTCTACAGCTACTCAATGACGAGCCTAAGTGGGTGCGTCAAGAACGGGGCTATTTACATCGTTAGCACAGCGCCTCTAGACATATACAACGCTTTAATCACTAACGGCACACACATCCTATGGACTGCAAGGAGCGGTTCAAGGCTTTCAGTGATTCATCTGCCTCCAAACACATGTGCACTGGTATACAATGGCAGCCTAGCAAACATGGTGGCTAGTGACAGGGCTTGGCTAGCAATGGTAACGGCTCAAGGGCTTCTAAAGTGGCAACCACAGCCTGGAGAGGTCTGCGAGTTTGAGCCAGGTATATGCACAACGCTTTTTGCTGGGTGAGATCATGAGGGGCAGGATACTCTCCAAAGCACAGGCAGAGGTAATAGCAGTATTCGTGCTGGCATTGCTGCTAGTACTAATGATTGGCGTTGCAATAAGGTTCTACATCATGGCGAACCAGACACTTAAGCAGGTCGAGGAGAGGAAGAGAGAGATTCAGCAGACTGTTCTAAGCGGAGGTGTAAGGGGATACATAGAAAACAACACCGTGTACCTAGCCTCAGGAGTACCGCTACTTGTCTACAGCGTTATGATCCACAACGGCTCACACATACTATGGAGCAACCCGAGCCCACCAAGCGGACTAACAAGCTACAGAATAGCGATGCCAGTTATGGAGATAGGCGACATCTATGTGCCTATCTACAGCGGATCTCTAGCGTCGCTGATTGAGCAGTGCAAAGCAAGAATAGTGCTGGTAACAGACAAGGGGTTGATAAAGTGGTGCCCAAACATAATAACCAAGTACATTAACAACACAGTCACAGCACTGCTAACGCCAATGACACCTGTAGGAAGCTTCAAGGTATACTACGTGGGCAACATAAGCTTCTTTGGCATCTACGGCAACTGGACAGGTTCAAGCAATGGTGGTTCGGACTACTCATGGACTAGCCTCTACCCAGTGATAATCTTCTACAACGACCCTGTGGCAGTAAGCGAGAGGTGGAGCAACACAGTCGTGAATGTGACCCTCAGAAACGCTGTGACTGGGGATGTGGCGTGGATAGCCTTCGACGTTGCAAAGGGCAGTGTAGTTGGTAGCAGAGCACCATCAACAAAGGGCAACAGCTACTTTGTTATCGAAATGATGCCGAGCAACAGCATAGCCTCAGCAACAAGCATTGCACCAGTTTCGCTTGGAGGCGTAGACATCTTTGCATTCACAGCGTACTACACAAGTGGGTCTTCTAGGGGTGTATACGTGAAGGAGCTTTTCACAGGTGCTACGCTCCGCATAGATCCAGGGAGCTTCACAACACTGACTGTATACTCAAACTTCTTCTCATGCAGTGGTAGCTACTACAACTATGTCAATGACTATGTTGTGAAGGTGGTGGGCTTCGGCAATGTGTATATAGGGGTTGTCTACCCATACACAGGTGTAGGGAGCTTTGCACCTGCTCAACCCATGTACATCTATGGAGACATAGAGGTTGGCGGGGGAAGTGGGTGGGAGCACTTCAAAACAGAGGGCTCTGCACCAATAACGGTCAGCTACTACATCTACTCACCAACCCTAGGCAATGGAGCAACAGGCACAGGCACGTCGTGGAGCATATGCAGAGATGGTAGCATAAGCGGCTCTCTAAACGGGTTCCTACACGCTAGAGGAGCAATAAAGCTGCCAAGCGGATCAACAGCAACAATAGGCCTATACCTAAAGTTCCAGGCAAGCGTAACAGCAACACCCTCACCACCAACATCAACACCAGCACCACCAACACAAATAGTAGCCTCATGGTTCGTGAAGCAAGAGCCAACACCAACAAGCACAACACCGATAAAAACAACAATAACAGTATTCACAGCACAACCAATTAACGCAAGCCAATACAAAATAGTGATTACAATAGCAAACAAAGCAGCAAATACTGAAACAACTCAAACCGTACAACCAACATATTTGCAGAGCTATGGATGGGGATACCAAATAACGCTCGGTGCTGATGCACCCTACAGCGTCGAAATAAAGGTGCAATACTTCGACAAAACAAAGAACGACTATGTAACAGTGTTTAGATGGTCTGGAGGAAACTACTTAGGAGCAACATAAACCAAATAATTTTTTATTTTTGCATTGATCTTCTCTTTTCATTTTGCTCTTTAACACATTCTACAAATGTTTAACAATTTGGTAAACTGCTTAACAATAATTTTATAAAACATCAATGACAAATTGTATATCATAGAATACTGTATGTTTGGGGGTGGCGAGCGGGCGAAGAACATGGCAAAGAAAATCAAGATAGCTGTTACAATGCTCATTCTGTTCACATTGGTAGCCTTGTCTATGCTTAGCAGTGTTTATGCAGAGAAGACGCCTGTCTATGCAGATGCTTATGGTGAGATAATTCCGCCTCAGCTCCTTGTAAAGGTCTTTAACTTTACTAGGCTTCCGCCTAACACCCCTGATCTAAGCGTCTATAGGGAGTTTGCGAAGAGGTTTTACAAGACATGCAGTGTGAATGTGGATATGGTTCTACTACTAATATACGCTATTGAAGTGGAGTATAAGGGCTACCCACATTACATCGGCTACGCACTGTTCTACGACCCATTAACAGGCAACTTCTTATGGGGTTTTCTAAACAGGAGTAAGGCAACTACTTTCTTTGATTCGGCTTACCAAGACTATTATGTTGTTAGCAAAGGCTTCCCACCAGCAGGCTTCTATTTCTGGTACCTTGTTGTCGATGAGTATGCTTGGAGGTACAACCACTCTCTAGTTGCTAGGGCATGGTTCTTCAGATACAATGCGACACACTTGAAGAACCCGTTCACACTATACAATGGTTTTCCTCTTGACATCTACTGCCCCATCCCAGACAACTTCACGTGGAGCATGCTGTTCAAGGGACTGCCACAAACAGTTACAGTTACCTACACCATGCCTGTAACCATAACTCTGCCTGTGACCGTTACAGAGACAAGCACATTGACAACAACCTTGCCTGTTACAGTAACGAGCACAGTTACAGCAACCTCTACCACAACTGTTGAGAGAACTGTTACTACGCCTACAACCATTGAGAAGACGGTTACCCGTGTAGAGACTTTAACTGTTGAGAGGACGGCTACAACAACAATGAGCTACACATTGACGCTACCTGTAACCACAACAGTGATAGAAACCGCTACAACAACTGTTGAGAGATCTGTGACAACAACTCAGATTGTTAAAGAGATTGACACAGTGAGCCTAGTAATTGCAACTGGGTTAGCGGTAGCAGTTGGTGTAGCGATAGGTTTTGTGGTTAGGAGGAGGTAGGCAAGAGTCTTTCTCCAGCACTTGCATGGCTCAGTTGCTGGATTATTTCATTTGCTTCCCTGATTATTCTAGCCGCTGTTGTTTTGCCTATTGAGAACAGTTGAGCGAGCTCACTTGTGGATGGGGAGGCTCCTCTAATAAGCATCTTCGCAACTGTGTATGCCAATGCTAGCCTAGCCCTAATAGTCTTCGACATTGCTGGTGCAACGCTCTGAATAATTTTGAGACCCTCGTCAACGAGCTTCTTGACGTTCTCGTTGCTCTCAAGAGTCTTTAGAGCCTCTAATGACCTTATGTGGATGAACTTGTTCCCTACGAGCACAAAGCCTTTCTTCTCTAACTCAAACACCTTTTCAGCCTCCTTAGCCCTTTTCCTAGTCAAAGCCCTCTCAAAGCTGTAGAGCCTCTCAGCATCTCTGTACCTCCGCCGACTAGGAGCCTCCTCAAAGCCGCTAGAGCTGTAAACAAGTATCACATCCACAACACATCCACAATGCGTACACACAACACTACCTGTGGCAAAGTCCCAGACAAGATCCTCGGAGCCGCAACAAGGGCACCTCATAGAGCATCAAAGAAGTTGGAAGGCTAAGCACATTTTTAATAACTACGTTAAGCAGTTGAATAACGAGATAATCAAAATTCAGAAATCTGTAAAGTGGAATGAAAAAGGAGTTGAATTAAAGCTGCTCTCTATCCTCCCAGCAACCACCTTATGAAGAGCGGCAAAATTGCAAGAATTATTGCTCCTAGTATTGCGTATGCAAGCGTCTTCTTACCCTTCTCCACATCCCTGAACACCACTATCTCCACAACACCAATTCCTATCCCTATCAGTACACCTACCCATGCAATGGCATATAATAATCCAAGGCCCTTCTCAACAATAGGCCTTAGGAAGTCTGGTATCTGCGGGTTGATGTTGGGCATGTAGATGCTTGTGGTTGTTGTGTTTGTTGTCTGCGCATTAACCACTGCAGCTGTGAATAGACTAGACATGGATAGCATCAGCATCGACACGGGTCTGAGTGCCTTGATCCTGGGCATCGAGGCTCTCACCTCGCTAAGAATACCAGGTTTATAAGCCGGTACTTGGGGCGAGGGAGAGCCAAAGTCCCGGTTTTTAAAGCCGCAACACTTTTTCTGAGGCGGTTTTGCGGTGCTCTACGAGATTTTTCCAAGGATTGGTGTAGAGGTTAGGCCTCCCCCAAACATCTTTGGCTACCAGTTCGTGTACTGCATTATTAGCGATGGTGAGAAGCTACATGTCTTCGTAGATACCCCAGTTTCTCAAGAAACCTTGCAGAGGTTCTTCGGCGTCAGGAAGGCTTCATACGAAGAGCTCCTGAAGATATTCGGCGAGAAGGTGTGTGTATCGGAGGCAAGGCTTAGGAGGAGCTACGACTTCTGGTTCACAGACTTCGCAGTTAGTGATATACCTGGCCTGGTGAATGGGCTTGCGAATAGCGGTTTGAAGGGAGGTATCTGCGTAGCGGTCTCAAAGGATCCAGGGCTCCACTACCTCTTCGCCTCAAAGGCGTCGAAGCTCATGCAACAGTCGCTGAAGACAGGCAACCAAGTGTTCAAGATCCAAGCAAAGGAGCTGATGAACAGGGTCACAAAGCTGCTTGTAGGCAAGGTAGCTGTCTTAGCAGGCTCGAAAGAGGATAGAAAAACGATTGAGAAGCTTGTTGAGGTTGCGTGCACAGCCCCGGTCAGATGGTTGAGGGACTGTGCAAGAAATGCTGAAGCACTTGAAAAGCTGCTTAGGCCTAACAGGATAGGCCTCTTCGACAGGTTGTTCGGGATTGGAAAGGACTACCCCCTCTTCTCAGAGGAGAGCCTAAGGCAAACAGTTGTTGTGCCAGACCCCTCCCTGCACAGAGTAGGCTTTGTAAGGGGCTACCCACTGCCAATGCTAGTCCCTCAGAGGGTTGGCGAAACAAGCTTCAGAATTGGTGTGCTAGAGGATGGCAGAGAGTTCAGGCTATCGATAGAGGATCTCTACAGGCATGCCTATGTAATAGGTCAGACAGGTAGCGGAAAAACAACTTTCCTCAAACTGCTTGTGCACAGGCTTAGGGAGCTGAAGAACGCCTCAATAATTGTTATCGACCCCCACGGAGACATGGCTAAAGAGCTAGCCGAAGAAATACCAGAGGCTCTATACTTGCACCCAATACGCTCGCCATTCGGCTTGAACCCGCTTGACCTTCCCAAGCACGAGAACAGAGACTTTGCAGTTACAATAGCTATCGATATACTGATAGAGATGTTCAAGGAGGTTCTCAAGCTTATGGAGACAGCTGTCAATGTCAAGTACCTGCTACAGGTGCTGCTAAGAGCCTTCTACAGCAAAACGGATTCGCCGACGCTTGCAATGCTCTATAATGCAATTCTAGGGCTATACAATGGCGAGCTTGATCTGGATGTAGATGATGAGGAGTGGCAGAGGCAGTTAGAGGCTTTGCAGAACATGCAGGACCAGACATTCATTAGCGCTTTGAGCAGGTTGGAGCCCTATGCACACGACAAGCTGCTACTCAAAATCACCAGTAGGACCACGCTAGACTTTGAGAAGATCATGGCTCCAGGCAGCATAACAATATTTGCCGTGCCCAAAGCTGACCTGGGGGAGAACCTGGCAAGGCTGATTGCATCAACAATTGTTATGAAGCTCTGGTTCGAGGTCTTGGCGAGGGCGAGGCTCGGGAAGCCGAGGACACCTGTTTTCCTAATCATCGACGAGTTCCAGTTTGTCGCCGATTTGCCAATAATTGACACCATTCTTTCAGAGGCTAGGAAGTACGGCCTCCATCTCGTGATAGCCCATCAGCACACTAAGCAGATCCCAGACACCTTGCTACAGTCCATTATGAGCAACTGTGCCGTGAAGGCCGCTTTCCAGGTAGGTGGAGCTGATATCAAGAGGCTTGCAACTATGGATGCTTCTTTCGCTGATGCACTTGCAGAGGCTTTGACGGGTCTCACGGTGGGGAAGGCTGTTGTCAAGCTCACGGCTAGGCCAGGAGAGCAGCAGCCACCACCTGTTGTTGTTCAGCTGGACTATATACAGCACGAGGTTAGGAGGCAAAGCATATACACGGATGCCTACGACCCTGGAGAGCCTTCTCTGCAGGATCTGAAGTCGATGCTCAACCCTGTGCTGAAGTACGTCGAGAAAGCTCCAAACGCCCTGGAGTTCCTTGCTTTATACTATATCTACAAGTATACTAGGAAGGAAGGAGGCATAGCCTTGACAGACCTCACCACCAGGCTGGGGGCTAAGAGGAGCGCTGTTGAGGAGGCTGTTGGCAGGCTTGCTTCGCAGGGGTTTGTTGAGCTGTATAGGGAGGGCAACAAGAAGATGGTTAGGTATGTAAAGGGCTTGTTCACGGGTTTAAGGAAAGTTGCTCCGTCTGAGGAGGGCTATCGCTTAGCTAGAAAGGTTCTGCTACGCTATGCAGGGAAGGGCTATGTTGTGCTACCCGCTAAGCAAAGCTCTGAGCTGAGTGCTAGGCCAGACCTCATAGCAATACCTGTCGATGCATCTACCTGGAGACCCATATACTCAAAGGCTGTGGCTATCGAGATCGAGAGCTGCAACGAGGTTGAGACACACCCTGAGCAGGTAGTGCGTAACTGGGTTAAGGAGAGCGTTAAGGACTTTGCAGAGATCCATACATGGACATGGGACAAGTGCTTCGACAGGCTTCGCGAGATCTACGAGAAGGCAAACATAGATAGAGGCAGGATAAGGATATTCTCTGCTAGGTGGGCAGAGCCCAAGGAGAGTGGAAAGGAGGAGAAGCAGACTAAGCAAGAGTCAGTAGCTACAGTAACAACTAATGCTAGTACTAGTAGTGTAAGTGGATCTCTGCAGAGCTTAGCTATTGGAGCAAGTGCTGTGCCTATATATGAAGAGGAGGCTGAAGAGGTACAGGGGGCTGTTGAGAAGCAGCAGGCACAGGCTAAGCAGGTTGAGGCTGGGCCTCAGGGCTTTGTTGTTGAGTTTGTTGCTAGTGATGGTAGGAGGTACAGGGCTGTTCTGCCAAGTGCTGCGGAGCTCAACATGTTTAAGGCTTTCTGTGGTGAGGGTTCTGTGGTGGAGGTTGTGAATGGCTTGATTAGGTGTAGGCCTAGGTCCTACGCGAGTGCTAGGGTTGTTAGGGCTGTCTCTGTAGAGGTTGTTGGCTAGGTCTCTTGCTCTTCCGTTTTTCTCTTCCTTGTTTTCTTCTCAGTCTTCTTGATGTACTTGGCGAAGTCCTTGTCTAGCCTTAGGTACGTTTTTCTCCCGATCCTCAGCACCTCTACTGCTCTGTATTGGGCTAGGTAGCGGATCCTGTACCTGATCCCATGTATGCTTACTGCAATGCCTTTCGCAACAACACAGTCTATTACTGTGCCCAGAGGTGCGCCATCGTCTATGCACTCGATTATTGCTTTTAGATCCTCCCTCTCCCTAAGCAGCATAGCCAGGGCCTCGTAGTCGACCAACTCTCTCACCACACATACACACATATTTATAAACTGGTGCATCACCTGTGCATAACCCGCACATAACTCGTGCATAACTGTGGCATCACTGTTGCATAAAGCTTAAGTACTAGATATATAACCGCGGAAACACAGAAACACAGCAATTGCTCCATAAAAACATCTCAGAAGCATCACAAAGACACCACTTTATGCACCTCACTAGCTCTGGTCTGTGCCCTGGTTTGCTCTGGCTGTGTTCTCTGTTTTTGTGTCTGTGCCTCTGGGGCCTCTGTGTGCTCTTCTGCTCTCTGCAGATCTCTGGGCTCTGCCCCGAGGCGTTTCCGCCCCGGCTAACACACTATAAATGCGTCTACAGTACTCTGGGACCCGCAGCAATGACTACTCAGTGCACCCCTCTCGACGAGGTCAGAAAGCTCTTGATCGTGTTTAAGAGGAAGCTCCGCGACGCCATGCAGAGGGATCAGAGCTGCTCTGAGTGCTACAAAAAGGTTGTTGAGTTGATAGAGGATCTCGAGGCAAGGCTAGAGGAGTACGAATACGAAGAGGCTCTGAAGAGGTGGGGCTAGCAAAACAAAGCCTTTTCTAGGCCGATCAACCCACTTACTACTTGTGGGATCCGTGAACCGAAAAGAGCCCCTTGCTAAGAGGATTGCTAAGAGGGTCGCCAAAAACATTGCACAGTTCCTCAAACACTTTGCACTGGGCCTCATAAGAGGGCTAAGCGATGCAGACGCCTATGTACCGAGCTACGAGAGCTGCTGGTGCACAGAAGGCTACTGCACATGCGAGAAAAGAGGGATGATGCCAAAAGAGTTGCTAACAACAACAGCATGCATATGCAGCGGAGACCACTGCCTGTGCCCAGAACACTAAACACGAATTCAACTCCTTTTCTCCTTCTAGGTGCACCCAATTAGCATGCCCAGAGCCTTGCAACACTGAGGAGTTGAATGCTCTGACAGAAATCATTGACTCCAGTCATTGACCCGAAGAACATCGCCAATGTACTCTAGAATATGGAAAGAGTTGAGGCAGTGCTAACCCTCTTCAGATTCTCCAAGACCAAGATCCTTCTCAACACCTATTCACTTAAGGCATTGAACACTCTTTTCACTTCGCATTGCTAGGGGATATGTGAGAGCATGTATAGTCTTAGTGATAGTGGTGGGTGTGTCTGTGGCATGCGTTTTCTGAGAACATCTAGAGGGATTGCAAATGACAGCATTGATCCCTTGATGAGCATTACGAATATTTCCCTCATGCTGGGCTCTTGAACAATGCTGGAAGCTTTTAGCGTATTAAGCCCTACATTGAAGCCTGTCTTCTCCCATAAAACCCCGCTTTCATCAAGAAACCCATAGATGTAGTGCTTTATTAGTGCTGACATTAGGTATTGCGACCCTGCCTTCCTAGCACCATACAGATCTGCTTCATGTTCGCCAAACCACATACGCAACATAATCGTTAGTACGATGAACCAGCCAATAGGTATGGAATAGCCCACTAAGATCAGCACTAAATCTCCAGATACCTTGAAAAGGCCTAGTCTCCACAAAAGATCTATTACAAAGGCGAATATCATCAATAGCCACCACAGCGCAATAATGGAGGCGTAAATAAGGGTCATGTAACGGAACTTCTTATGCCCTTCCTCATGATAGTATACAGCTTCCAGCTCCACAGGACTGAGAATCTCCAACAGCTTATCACCTATGACTATATCTCTTCCATTAAACCATGCATTAACAGGCCCATTGACGCACACGACAAGCTCCAGGTTGCCAACACGCCTTCGCTCTACTTTGCTACATTTGGTTAATCGACGTATTCCGAGTAGCATTATGCTCAACAGTATTAGAACCATACCTACAATGATGATGCTGTAGGGGGATGTCATGATCATGATTGAGATAACCTGTAAGAATATGCGGAGCCAAAGAACGGTAATATATAGTGTTATCGTGACTAGTGTAACTAAGGTAAATTTGAAAAACATGCGAGACATTTTGCGATAGGGTCTCCGCAAATAATCATGGTAGCTTTCGGCAACCAAATATGTAAACGCGAAGTAAAGGACTAAGATCATTATTAGAGGTGGTAGAAGCTGTAACCAATTCATATTGAAGCACCGTACAAACTTTCGGCTAAGACCTGGTCTCAGGGGATTGCTTAGCCCACCGCGTTATTAGCTGTGCCAGGTACCTAACTACAGCTAGTAGTGTTGTGTATAAGTACTCTACATCTTCCTTCAGTGGCGTGCTGATAAGCTCCCCCGTGTCTTTATGCACAAACCTGTGCATGTGGTGCAGAACAGCCCGCAAGACGTTTTCAACTCCCTTAATCGCTTCCTCGTACAGGGAT